>WBZP01004473.1_pt1 | contig 14569 bp, 8 predicted proteins | sample 5204301 | NCBI WGS metagenome assembly WBZP01 (sample SAMN12412401, study PRJNA552823) | activated sludge metagenome | isolation source: activated sludge from nitrification reactor of wastewater treatment plant... | place: USA: Pennsylvania | collected 2017 | reverse complement strand
TTGAGTAGCGCGTTTCGTCGTTGAACGTTCGTAACGCTGGATACTAGCGAGCACGCGCGCCGCCAGATCGTCCGGCGTCGTGAAGGTTGAGCGCACCAGCAGTTTGTCCATGCGCCGCTTGAATTCATCAAGCCGCGCGGCAGGCACACCCTGGTCCCGCAGTTCCTCCCGCCACGGAAAGCCGGGGTCGACGAAAAAGCAGAAACAGGGTTTCTTCAGTCGCTGCGCTTCGGAGAATTCCAGCTCGGTAATTGAAACGCCAGAGTCGCCGGGAACGTACCCGTAGCGCCATGCATAGATGCCCACGAACAGATCGGCTTCGCCCACTTCCCGCAAGCAGGCGCCCAACGGCTCTTCCGGCTGCGCCGCGAAGTGCTCCATGCCAATCGGGCTGAGACCGGCGTCGAGCAGGGACCGCTCAAGCGCTTTCCGATGCTGCGCCAGATCCAGCGAGGTGCTCGAAATGAATACGGTCAGAGGCATATGTCCGGTTGACCTTGTTGGTGTTCATTCAGTTCGCCTTGTCCGATCCCGCCTTCATTTGCCGGATCAGCTTCCACGCCATTCCTCCCAACACGGCAACGCCAAGCAGCAGGACGCCCCACAGGATGTAGGTGCGCTGGCGCGCTGACAGGCTGGCTTGCACAGCCGCGCTGTCGCCGGTTGCCGCCACCGGGCCGGTCTGCAGGGTGCCGGCATGCGCCTGTTCGAGTTGGGCCAGTTCATGCGGGGTGAATCCGGGCGCCACCTGACTGAGCGGCTGGCTGGTCGGCGTCGCGTCGCTGCGGCCGAAACTCAAGGTATAGGGCGGCGTACCGCCGGCGAGAAAAACCAGCGTCGCGGCCTGCCAGGAAAGGCCCAGTGCGGGCCGGGCCGTCGCTGCGGGATTGAGCGGGCGTATTACCCATTCCGCCTGATGCCGGAGGGCAATGCTGAGCGCGCCGGAACGGCGGGTCTGGCTATCCTGGGTGATCTGGTAGAAGGTGGCGTGAGTGACCGGCTGAAAAATCCATTCCGTCGACTTCCCGCCGTGGCGACTGGGTCGCTCGACGTAGTACCCCAGCGCGACCGGGAAAACGATGTTCGGCTCGCTCAGCCTGAGGCTGACCTGTTCGACCGGCAGGGCGATTCCGGCCGGGTAGATCAGCTCGCCAGCCTGCTGGCCGGCCTGTACGCCGGAGCTTTTTACTGGCTCCGGAGCGATCCACAGTGTCTCGCGCACGGGTTCGCGGCTGGGCTGGGTGAGCGTTTCCGCGTCGATCGACGAAAATTCGGCCGGCGCTCCGCGACGCCAGATCAAGCGCGCATAGCGAAACGTCTGCGGGCTGAATTCGAGGCGGTCGTTGGCCAGAGTCTGGCCGCTATCGTTGGTCAGCCAGCTCAGTTCGGCGGCGCCGATGGTGTTCCACTTTTTGAGGTCGCCGCTGGTTTGCAGCCAGACCTCGGCGTTGTAATTGGTCTGGCCCTTGGGCGCACCGAAGCGCAATGCCTCGATGCGCGCCGGGTTGTTCTCGTCGCCCTTGGCCGCGGCGCCGAAGTCGAGGACAAGGCTGCTGAGCCTGGCATTCGTGGTGTTTGCGCCGTTTGTGTTGCCTGACGCCTTGCCGGCATGCGCCTGCACCGACATGACGCTGCCATCGGGGCGGGTGCGGATGTCGATATCAACGGCTGTTCCGGTGGCATTGGTCTCGCCATGGGAACGGATCGGAAAGATGCTTGCCGCGATGGATGCGCGCAAGGGCGGCTTCTCGGGTTGCGGTCGATGCAAGGCGTACGGCTGGGCTACGCCCTTGGCATCGAACACTCGCAGATCGTCGAGATTGGCCGTTCTCGCTTTCAGATAGACCGCCTGCGGCAATTGAAAGCCGACCACCCCCTGCTTGCCGCTGACTTGCAGCGGCATGGCGTAGGCATAGTCGCCCGGCGTATCGGATTGAACCGGGTTCGCAGCGAACACAGGGGCGGCAAGACTCAGCGCCAGCAACAGGGAGGGGAGGAATAATTTGGGCATGGGCATCACTCTGCGACGGTGGATTTTTCGCTGGGGAAAGGCGCCAGATAGCCGATGGCCAGCATCAGCACGCCGACGCCGAGAAAGGAGATGATGCGCTCGATGCCACCGACATTGGACAGGTCGACAAAGAACAGTTTGCCGACGACCAATACTAGCAGCCCAGCGCCGGCCATCCAGGGCAGGCGCTTCACGCGCTTGGCGGCAAAGCGCATCAGCACCAGCGCCGTGGCGCTCCACACCAGCGACAGCATGGCCTGGACGAATTGCGAGCGGAACAGCACGTCGAACTGATAGGCAATATCGAGGTAATGCGCGGCGGTGCGCAACAGCATCAGGTTGAACCACAGATAAACGGCGACGGCGGCGACAATGATCGCCCGACGGGGCAGCGCCCGCTCTTCGGGCTGCGCATGGAGGCGCCAACCGGCGACGGCCAGCATGGCGGCGAAACCGGTGCTGAGATCCAGCGGATTGAGGAGCGGCAGATAAGGCAGCGGCTCCATCCGGCCGTTCTGGGTGAGGTTCCAGATCGCCACCAAAACCAGCGCACACAGCGCACCGAGTGGAATCAGCACGTCGCGATACCAGCCGGAAATCGGCGTGGTGGGCCAGCGTTCGTCGCGGGCTCGGGGAATCAGCAGCGCGACGTAGGCCATCATCGCCCAGGCCGGCAGGTAGCGCGCCCAACTGCCGGAGGCAAACCAGCCTGATTCAGCCAGCAGGCGGGCTTGCTCGGCGGTATCGACCTGCAGCGCGAGCGTCACCAGATTGTGTCCCAACGGCCAGAGAATCAGCCAGGGACCGACAGTGCGCAGCGCGTGAACCGCTTGCAGCACCCGGTAATTTCTCGGGTGGCTTTCGGGCTGCAACCACCCGTCATACTTGCCCTCGCGCAGCAGCCATTCGCTTGCCAGCCACAGCGCCAGCGCCGCCGCCCAGATGGGCCAGAGCGGCAAGTAGCGCGACGTATGTTCAAGCTGCAGAAAGATGTGCGCCAGGGTGGTCAGCAAGCCCGGCCAGACGGCGCACGCCAGCCAGCGCAAGTCAGGCCACTCCAGCCGACTGGCCAGCCGGGCGAACAGGAAAGTTCCCGACGCCAGCAACAGGCCATACACCGGATGAATCTTCGGGTAGGCGGTTTCGCTGAAGAGTCCATGGCGGGCAAGCTGTAAGTCGGCCCAGCCGCTCAGGCTGCCGAGTACGAAAACAAACCACCAAAATGCGCACCAGGCCAACAGCATGCGCGAAAGTCGACCCGCGTTGCTCTCGGGCTGGCGATAAAAAGCCAGGCTGGAAACACCGGCGCCCAGAGCGATCAGCAGACCGCCGAGAAAACCGCTGTCGAAGAGATTTTCGTAGTGGGTATGCGGCATCCAAATCCGGTTTGCATCGAGCACCCACAAGAACACGAGGCCGGCCAGCATTTGCGGCGCCAGAGAGAAATAGCGCGCCGTCCCCCAATCCAGACGACGCGCAATCAGACCGAGAATGCCGGCGACGGCGACTCCGCTCAAGGCGTACAGGGTGTGGATGTGCGCACCGCCGCGCAGGTAGATTTCCGACCACGCGCCGGCCAGCAACCACAGCGCCGCGAAGCCCAGAAAAACGGTGGACAGCAGCGTGAATACCACTGTCATCCCGTTGGTTTCATCCCCTTCGTCCTCATCCGCTGGTGCGATTTCCCGGCGGAAGTTCACGGCCACGGCGAAACCGGTGCCAGCCAGCAGCAGGAAGCCGAGCCAGAGGTTGGACTGTGCCGCGAGCTGCGGATTCAGCACGCTGACCGAAGCGACGTAGGACACCCAGGCGCCGACCTGCACCAATACCCCGAATGCCCAGGCCAATTTCTGTTTCTGACGCAAGCCGACCCAGACGATGCCGGCGCCTTCAAGCGCCCAGGCCGCCGCCGTCCAGCGGCCATCAAGGGCAAACGGAATGGCCAGCGTGCCGAAAACGATGCCCAGCGCGAGGAACGATTCGATGAGCAATTGCAGCGAACTGCCACGCCGCCGCCACAGCGCCAGCGTCAGGCCGATGTAGAACAGCCCCAGCGCCAGGGCCGAATAGGCCAGGCCGAAAGGCTTGTCGTGCACCAGACCGTACTGAAGGCCGAAGGCCAACATCGGCGTGCCGAAGACCAGCGTGCCATCGACATAATGCTTGAGGCGCGGCGCCTGCTGGCTGGCGTACAAGATGGCGATGCCGACGTAGAAGACGAAGAACAGGATCAGGAAGCCCTGCACCGACGTGTAGTTTTCGGGCTGATAACGCAGCACGCCCCAGGCGGTGCTGATGGCAAAGGTGAACGCAAAGCCCAGCAGATTGAGCAAGCGCCACGAACGTTTGAGCGCGATGACGACAATGCCGGCATTGAGCAGGGCGTAGTACGAGAACAACCCGACGTGGTTGCCGCTCCCGGTCGATACCAGAATCGGCGCGGCGAAGCCGCCGACGATGCCGAAGATGGCCAGCCAGAGGGCGTCCTGCAGGACGGCGAGCAGGCAAGTGAAGGCCGTCAGAACAAACAGCAAGCCGAACGCCAGACCACCCGGTATCAGCCCGTACAGGCGGAAGGCGCCGAAGGTCACCAGCATCAGGATGCCCAAGGCACTGCCCTGGACGGGCAGGCTGATCGAAGGCCGCGATTGGCGGATGCGCCAGCCCCAGATCAGCAGGACGATATCGGCGAGCACGATGCCGGCCAGCCGCAGTTCGATCGGCACGGAAACGCGCGCCGCCGCATATTTGAGCAGAAAGCTGACGCCGAAAAAGAGAATCAGCAATCCCGCTTTGGCCACCAGATTGCCACCAAACAGCCAGGCCTTGGCTTTACCCAGCCAGGCTGGCGGTTCAGGGGCCTGATAGGGCGTGGCCAGCGCGCCCGGCACGGCCCCATACCCCGGAATGGTGGCCGGGCCGGGATCATAGTCTTCGGGTACTGGGCTTTGCGGCGGTTGTTCCACCTCGGCGACAACAGCCAAAGCCGGCTCGGGTGCCGCTTCGGAAACTACCGTCGATTCGTCGGTCGAGCGCAGCGCCGCGCTTTCCATCGGCCGCGCGGTTGTGCTGGCAAACACCGGGGTGCTTGATTCGTCCGACGCCGTTGCGGGCGCGGCCAACGCCTGTTCCTGGAGATACCGCATCTCCTCCCGGAGCTGCTCGACGCTGCGTTCAAGCGCGCTGACCCGGCTGCGAGCGCCGATGACCAGGAGCAAGAGAACGATGGGGATGCCAAGAATTATCAGGCCGGCCAGTACGAGCAAGGATTCCATGCTGGACTATCCAATGAACATTTGATGCGGATTATTACATAAGAATGAATGGGCGCAGAGAACGCTCGCGGCACGAACTCAGCGCGCAAAAAGTGTCAAAGCACCTGTCACACGACTGAAATATTCGCTGCCCGCGTTTTGTGAGATTATCGATCCCCTCTGGAATACCTCATCCAGCTTTCGACTGACTTTGCCGGCAAACCAACCCGTACTGGACTACCCATGAGCACTGACAACATCCAAGCGCAACGGATTCACGAGGCCATGCTGGACAGCTTCGACGAAGAACTGGAAATGGAATTCGACGACAACCGCATGAATTCGCTAATCGGCGAACTGGCCAACACAGGCAGCGACGAAACTGCGCAGGGCCGGAATTTCTATTTCAAGGAACTGTTCCGTCTGCAAGGCGAACTCGTCAAATTGCAGGACTGGGTGGTGCATAAGAAACTCAAGGTGGTCGTCCTGTTTGAAGGCCGCGATGCGGCCGGCAAAGGCGGGGTCATCAAGCGCATTACCCAGCGCCTCAATCCCCGGGTTTGCCGGGTCGCCGCGCTGCCGGCGCCGAGCGAACGCGAACAGAGCCAGTGGTATTTCCAGCGTTATGTTTCCCATTTGCCGGCCGGCGGCGAGATCGTTCTTTTCGACCGAAGCTGGTACAACCGCGCCGGCGTGGAAAAAGTCATGGGGTTTTGCAACGACGAGGACTATGAGGAGTTCTTTCGTAGCGTACCGGAGTTCGAGAAGATGCTCATCCGCTCCGGCATCGTGCTCATCAAGTACTGGTTTTCGATCACCGACGACGAACAGAATCTGCGTTTTTCGATTCGCATCCACGACCCGTTAAAACAGTGGAAACTCAGCCCCATGGACATGGAATCGCGCCGTCGCTGGGAGCAGTATACGAAGGCCAAGGAAACGATGCTGGAACGCACGCACATTCCGGAGGCGCCATGGTGGATCGTCGAGGCGGTGGACAAGAAGAAGGCACGCCTCAATTGCATCCATCATCTACTGAGCCAGATCCCTTACGAAGAAATCGAGCGGGAACCCGTGGTCCTGCCTGAGCGCGTCCATAACCCGGATTACCTGCGGCATCCCGTGCCCAAGGAAATGATCGTGCCGTCAGTGTACTGAACCAGACACGCTCATTTCCGGCCGATAAATTCCCCGAATTGCTCTATCGGCATCGGGGCGGCGAACAGGTAGCCTTGGCAGTCATGGCAGCCTGAAGCAGCGAGGAATTCCCGCTGCGCCTCGGTCTCGACCCCCTCGGCGATCACCGACAGCCCCAGGCTTTGCGCCAGCGCGACGATGGTACGGGCTATCGCGGCATCATTCGGATCGCTGAGCACGTCGCGGACGAAAGTCTGGTCGATCTTCAGTTGGTTCAAGGGCAATCGTTTCAGGTAAGAAAGCGACGAATAGCCGGTGCCGAAGTCATCCAGCGCGAAGCTCACGCCGCAAGCCCTCAGTGCGTTCATTTTGACGATGATTTCTTCGACGTTGTCGAGCAGTACGCTTTCGGTGAGTTCCAGCTTCAGCTTCTTCGGATCGGCGCCTGAAATTTCCAGCACGGCCGATACCTGTTCAACGAAATCGGGCTGCCGAAACTGCCGGGCGCTGACATTGACCGCCAGGGTCAAATTCTCCGTCAGCGGATCGCGCGACCAAACGGTCAACTGTTGGCAGGCGGTCGTGAGCACCGAGGCGCCCAAGGAAAGAATCAAGCCGGTTTCTTCGGCCAACGGGATGAATTCGGCGGGCGAGACCAGTCCGCGTCGAGGATGCTGCCATCTGACCAGCGCTTCCGCACCCGTCACCAAGCCATGGCCATCGACTTGCGGTTGGTAGTAAAGCAACAACTGGCCAAGCCTCAAACCGTTGCGCAGATCGGCTTCCAGCGCGATGCGCGCAGCGACCGCCGCCTGCATCTGCGGATCGAAGAAGCGCAGGGTGTTGCGGCCGGCCCCTTTGGCCTGATACATGGCCATGTCGGCGCGCTTCATCAACTCCTCGAAGGTTGTCTCGCGGTCGGCAAGGAGTGTGATGCCGATGCTGGGCGTGCTGTTGATTTCGTGGCCGTTCAAATCGTACGGCTGGGCAAGTTCGGCGAGGATCTTCTCGCCGATGCCTTCGGCATGTGTGGCGCCTTCGAATACTTCTCCGCTCAAGTCCTTGAGGACAACAACGAATTCGTCGCCCCCCAGCCGTGCTACGGTATCTCCCTCCCTGACGCATCGCTCAAGACGTTTGGCGACCTGCTGCAACAGCAGGTCGCCGATGCCGTGGCCGAGGGTGTCGTTGAGAACCTTGAAGTTGTCCAGATCGATGAACAGCACCGCTACCTGTTTTCCGATGCGTAGACTCGATGCAATGGCCTGCTGCAGGCGATCAACCAGCAGTCGTCGGTTGGGCAGATGCGTCAGCGTGTCGTAAAACGCCAGACGCCGAACTTCTTCCTCGGTCGCTTTACGCGCAGTAATGTCCCGCGCAAAGCCAACTGTGCCGATAACCTCTCCGTCGATCATGACCGGCGATTTGTAGGTTTCGAACCAGATTCGTTTGTCGCCAACCGCAATTTGCTCTTCGGTACTCGTCGGCCGGCCGCTTTCGAGCACGGCCCGATCATCGGCCCGATAGGCCTCGGCCAGATCCCAGGGCCAAATATCGAGATCGGTTTTACCCACCAACAGGCCGGCCGAGGCCTGGCCGCAGGCATCGGCAAACGGCTGGTTTACAGCGAGGAAGCGACTGTTATTGTCCTTGAGCCAGACCAGGAAAGGAAAGTTGTCAAGAAGCGCCCGTTGATATTGCTCGCGTTGGCGCAGCGCCTCCTCGATCCTGATCTGCTCGGTGATGTCGCGGGTGACCGAGAGCAGGCATTCGTCGCCACCCACGGGAATGGCGTGTACCGACATCTGCCCGACCAGAACGCTGCCATCCTTGCGGCGGAAACGAAACCGCATGTTCTCGCAAAAGCCTTCCTGGCCCAGTTTTTCAACCATGCGCCGGCGATCTTCCGGGTCGACCCAGATTCCCAGTTCCAGTGAACTTCGGCCGATCACTTCGTCGCGCCGCCAACCGGTCATGCGTTCGAAGCCTACATTGGTATCGACGAAACACCCATCGGTAACACGATTGATATTGACCGAATCGCAACTGGTTCGAAATGCCACGCGATAGCGTTCCTCGCTTTCACGCACCGCTTGCTCGGCCTGAGTCCGCCGCGTAATGTCGCGGGCAACACCCAGCACGCCAATGAGCTGGCCCTTGGTGTCATGCATCGGGGTTTTGGTCGTTTCCACCAGGACGCGCCGACCATCGTCGGCAAAGGTGATCCACTCTTCATTGCTCGTCGGCTTGCCGGCCGCCTGCGCCTTGCGATCGTGCTCACGAAAAGAATCCGCCTGTTCACGTCCCACGAAATCGTAGTCCGTTTTGCCGACGATCTGCGCTTCCTTTGCGCCGTAGAGTCGTTCGAACAGCGGATTGCAAAACAGATAGACGCCCGCTTCGTCCTTGAGCCAGACCAGGTCCGGGATAGTTTCGAGCAGTACGCGCAGGCGGGTATGTTCGGTTTCCAGTTGCGCCGTGCGTTGACGTACTCTGCGCCGCAAAGCGGCCCCCCAAACCGCCAGTAGAACGCCGGTCAGCGCAGCGACCATCAGCGCATACGCCAGGTAGCGCCCATAAGGCAACAGATCCAGCTTGCTGCCCATCCATTTGTCGTGCAGCGCCTGCTGTTCGTTAGCGGGAATTGAGGCAAAGCCCTCGTTCACCAACGCCAGGGTTGCTTTGTCGCCCTTATGCACGGCGCGATGAAAATTGCCTGAATAGAGCCGGAACGCCTTGTTGAAGTCACGTTCGGCATGGTGGCGATAAAGCAGGTAATTGGCAGGCGGCTCGTCCAGGCAAAACACCCGGATCTGCCCGGCAACCGCCGCCTTCACCAGTGCTTCATAATTGCCGAATTCCTGCAGCGACGTAAGACCGGAATCCTTGAGCTTGCCGATGCAGGCATCGCCGGCCTTGACGCCGACCGAGAATCCGCGCAAGTCTTCAGGGCCGGTGATGCCGCCGATTCCGGAATGGCTGAAGATCGTCACCGAAATCTGTTCGTAGGGCGACGTGAAATCGAGCGTTTTATCGCGCTCAGGGATACGGAATACGGTGTCGATGACATCGGCCTGGCCGGCTCCCATCAACTGTTGCGCCTTTTGCCAATCGGTAGCGACCAGATCGACGCGCACCCCGGTCTTGCCCTCCCAGAGCTTCCACAGATCGACCAGATATCCTTTCAGCGCGCCGTCCGAATCGCGGAATACATACGGGGGATAGTTGTCGTCTATCGTCACCGTCAGCACGCTTCTGCCAACGGCAAGGCTGGCCTCGTGTTCCGTGGCCGAACAGGGCAAGGCCACGGCGACGAGCAATAAGACCAGGCGGGTGACGTATCTCACCCAGGGTCGACTCCTGCCGCTCCGACGGTTGCTCATCTGCTGACCCCCCAAGGGCTGACTTGCTCTGCCTCGGGTGGATTATGGTCTGGAACTACAACGGCATCAAGCCGGCAGCGATTTGCCGGGCGATACGAAGCAGACAGGCAAGCGACAGGGAAGGGACCGAGCAAGCGAAATTAAGCGGCTGTTCGGCAAAATCACATGAACAGGGTTACGTCGGCTTTCTGTGCAACCGGGAGAAAGGTCGCCGCGCCAGCATAGTCCAGGCCGGGAATGAAGTCGTCGTGGCAGAAGCCGAACAGGTCGACCGTCATCTGGCAGGCCGTGAACTTGACTCCTGCTTCCTGCGCCATGCCGCGCAGCGCTTCGATGGTGGCGACGCCGTTGTTCTTGATGGTTTGTTGCATCAACAGCGTAGCCACCGTCTCGAAACCTGGAACGCCCGCCTGGATCAGGTTGGGGATGTTCCAGTTGATGCGCTTGAACCAGTCCGGTCCAAACGGCATCTTCATCGGCATGCCGGGGTTGCCGAGCGGACTGACCTTGAGGTCGGAAACATCGCGCTTTAGCAGATTCAAGCCGTAGAAGGTGAAGAAAATCGCCACCTCCCAACCCAAGGCGGCGGCTGTGGATCCGAGAATGAAGGGCGGATAGGCCCAGTCCAGCGTGCCGCGGGAGGCGATGATCGCCAGCGTCGGGGTTTTCGATGCTTCACGCTGACGCAGCGCCTCCTCGATCTTTTGTGGCAGCAGTTCCTCGAGCCGGCGGTTGACGACTTCTTCGATATCCGTCATTTCAGCAACGGCATCGCTGTTGGCCGCTCATCGATCTAGTGTTGCCCCTCGTAGGCCAAGACGATTCCCGACAAGGGAGGCAGCGTCAGCAAGAGCGAATGCGCGCGGTTCATCCATGACCAGTCGTCGGTATGAAGCGGTTCGCTGCCATTGCCTACGTTGCTTCCACCATACAGTTCCGAATCGGAGTTGAACACTTCGCGATAACGGCCGGGTGAGGGAACGCCGATCCGGTAATTGTGCCGCGGCACGGGCGTGAGATTGAGCACTACTACCATCCATTCGTTGTCGCGCCCCTTGCGCAGGTAGCTGATGACCGACTGCTGCGCGTCGTGGCAATCGATCCACTCAAAGCCATTCCAGTCGAATTCGTTGAGGTATAGCGCCGGCCTGGATTGGTAGAGATGGTTCAGATCGCGCACCATGCGTAGCATGCCCTGATGCAGGGGATATTCGAGCACATACCAGTCGAGCACTCCGCAGCTGTCCCACTCCTTCCCCTGGGCAAACTCGGTGCCCATGAACAGGAGCTTCTTGCCGGGATGCGTGAACTGGTAGGTGTAGAGCGTGCGCAGGTTGGCATGCCTTTGCCATTCGTCCCCGGGCATCTTGTGCAGCATGGACTGCTTGCCGTGTACCACTTCATCGTGCGAGAACGGCAGCATGAAGTTCTCGGTGAAGCAATACAGCATGCTGAATGTAAGTATGCCATGGTTATACTGGCGGTAGATCGGCTCAAGGGCCATGTAATCCAGGGTATCGTTCATCCAGCCCATGTTCCACTTGATGTCGAAACCCAGGCCGCCGACATAGGTCGGACGGCTGACTTGCGGCCACGAAGTAGACTCCTCGGCGACCATCAGGACGCCGGGGCACTGCTCATGCACCGCGACATTGAGCTCGCGCAGGAAGTCGATGGCGGCAAGATTTTCACGTCCGCCATACTGGTTGGGAATCCACTCGCCTTCTTTGCGCGAATAGTCGAGATAGAGCATCGAGGCCACGGCGTCCACGCGCAGGCCGTCAATGTGCATGTCTTCCAGCCAGTAGACCGCGCTCGACAGGAGGAAACTCTTGACCTCGTTGCGACTGAAATTGAAGATCAGCGTAGACCAGTCCTTGTGCTCGCCAAGGCGCGGGTCGGCATGCTCGTATAGCGGCGTACCGTCGAAGCTGGCCAGTCCGTGTTCGTCCTTGGGGAAGTGCGCGGGTACCCAGTCGAGCAGCACACTGATGCCGTTCCGGTGGCAGTAGTCGACAAAGTAGCGGAAATCGTCGGGATTGCCGAAACGACTGGTCGGAGCAAAATAGCCCGTGGTCTGGTAACCCCAGGAGGGATCGTAAGGGTGCTCGGTAATCGGCATCAGTTCGATATGCGTGAAGCCCATGTACTTCACGTATTCCACCAAGCGGTGTGCCGCCTCGCGATAGTTGAGGAACTCGCCTTCCTGGCCGCGTTGCCAGGAACCCAGATGGACTTCGTAAACCGACATGGGCAGATGCTGCCAGTCGCGGCTACGTCGCTGTTCCATCCAGTCGCCGTCGCCCCAGCCGTATAGGCCCAGGGCGGGAACGATGGTGCCGGTGCGCGGGCGGTATTCGTGCTGCTGGCCGTAAGGATCGGCTTTTTGCAGAACCTGTCCGCTGTGCCGATTGCGGATTTCGTATTTGTAGATATGGCCCGGGTCGAGGTCGGGAATGAACAGCTCCCAGACGCCGCTGCCGCCGCGCACCCGCATCTGGTGGCGACGCCCATCCCAATTGTTGAAGTCGCCGATGACGCTGGCGCGTTCGGCGTTTGGCGCCCAGATGGCAAACAGCACGCCACCCACGCCGTCCACTTCGTGCTCGCGGGCGCCGAGGAAATTGAAGGCGTGCCGGTGGCGTCCTTCGCTGAAAAGATACAGATCGAGATCGCCGATTTGCGGCAGGAAGGTGTAAGGATCGCGTGAGATATGCTCGCGATTGTGGTGATCGCGCCAGATCAGGCTGTAGTGCGCCGGCAACCCTTTATCGTCGCCGCGCCACTCGAAATGGTCGCTGTCCGGAAAGCGGGTCATCGGCATGCCGCCCTCGGCAATCCGCACTTCGGCAGCAAAGGGGATGAACGCACGGACAATGACTTCTTTGCCATCGGGATGGCGTCCAAGGACGGCGAAGGGATCGTGATGACGCGCTTCGCTGATACGTTGCCGTTCCGAATCGAGGTGGCTCTGGTTCATGGTCAATCTCCAAGAAGTCGTGGTTGAAGGCGGGAAAACATGTTTTGTCCGCTAATATGCCATAAGAGTAACTAGCGGTGAATAAATTGCGAGACAGGGCCATCTGCGGCCATGGCGATCCCTGGGTCGGTCATTGAGTCGATACAAAACGAATTTGGTGCCGTTCGCGACACCACGCGATGCGCTGGATTTGAAGCCCGGCTGCTTCGGCAAGAACTGTTGGCAGTGACCATTCATATTGTTGTCGACGCCGAACTCCCACGAAGGCAGTCTCAGTTCAATTTCACCACTGCTGCAGTGGCCTGCGCTTCGCCATTACCCACTTTCGGCCTATGGGCGTCATTGTAGCACCCCATTCGAAACGACGCTGCGCGACGGCGCCAAAAATACCGTCGCACGCGCTCACCCGTTCCGGGCTGACGCGACAAACACGCGCTATTTGCGTTTGATGAAAAACCCGTATTCCTTGTTGTTTTCAGTGCTCGCCAGCAGCTCATTGCCGGTCTGCCTGGCAAAGGCGGCAAAATCCTTGACCGACCCCGGATCGGTGGACATCACGTGCAGCACCTGGCCCGACTGGAGTTCGGCCAGCGCTTTCTTCGAGCGCAGTATGGGCAGAGGGCAGCCGAGGCCGCGGGCATCAACTTCCTTGTCGAAATGCATGTCTCTTCCTTTCTGAGGGATCGATACCGCCTGGGCAGGCAAGTTGCTTCAGCGAGCTGAGAATATACACAAAGCCCGTTAACCTCAACACGAAGGCAATACAGGCACCGAGAGAGTATTCTGGGCAATCCGCGGAACCGACCGAAAGCACACGCCTCTTACGTCCCATGCTCGACATCGAAAACCTCAGCCGTCAATTCAATGGGCGCAGCGTGCTGCGCGACGTCTCGCTGCGCCTGCTGCCGGGCGAGTACGTCGCCATCGTCGGCGAATCCGGCGTCGGCAAATCGACGCTGCTCAACCTCATCGCCGGGCTGGACCGCCCCGACAGCGGCCATCTGGCGCTGGACGGCAAGCGCTACGACGGCTTTGACGACGATGCGCTGACCCGCCTGCGCCGGGACAAGCTGGGCTTCGTCTTTCAGGCGTTTCACGTGCTGCCGCAGCTCAATGTCCTCCAGAACGTGGAGCTGCCCCTGTGGCTGCAGGGCAAGCAAGGCGCAGCAGCCACAGGGCCGGCGCAGCAGCTTCTCGATGCCGTGGGCCTGGGCGATCGAGGGGCCAGTTGGCCGCGCGAGCTCTCCGGCGGCGAAATGCAAAGGGTGGCGATCGCCCGTGCGCTGGTTCATCGCCCGCGTCTGGTGCTGGCCGACGAGCCGACCGGCAATCTTGACCCATTCAACGGCGCCAAGGTCCTCGCCCTGCTCGCCGGGCGCATCCGCGAAGCCGGCGCCATCGGAATTCTGGTCACCCACTCGCTGGAAGCCGCGGCCACCGCAGACCGCGTCCTGCACCTGAACTCAGATGGACTGCATACATGAGGCTGGCGCCAGTGTTTCTCGGTTCATTGTCGCGGCGCCGCCTATCAACCCTGTTTTCCTTGGTGGCGGTCATTCTCGGCGTCGCGCTCGGAATGGCCGTGCAGGCCGTACACGAGGCCGCGCTCAACGAATTCGGCCGCGGTTTGCGCGCCCTGGCCGGCGACGCCGACCTCCAGGTGATCGGACCACGCGGTGGATTTGACGAGAATCTGTATGCGCTTCTGGCCGCACGCCCCGAAGTGGCTTTTGCCAGCCCCGTCGTCGAGGTACAGGCGAAGATTGCGGGCCGCGAGGAGAGCCTGCAACTGCTGGGGCTGGAT
>WBZP01004470.1_pt1 | contig 14574 bp, 12 predicted proteins | sample 5204301 | NCBI WGS metagenome assembly WBZP01 (sample SAMN12412401, study PRJNA552823) | activated sludge metagenome | isolation source: activated sludge from nitrification reactor of wastewater treatment plant... | place: USA: Pennsylvania | collected 2017 | reverse complement strand
AACGCAAAAGGCCGAGCGCCATCCAGCACCCGGCCCTTCCCTTATCTCTGCCTGTCCTCTACATCAGAGCTTTGTGGCGCCAGCTGGATTTGAACCAGCGACCTAGGGCTTATGAGTCCCCCGCTCTACCACTGAGCTATAGCGCCAATAACAGAGTAAATTATAGCACGCGCTCGTCGAGTGACAAGCCCGACGGGCCGGGCGCGCCCTCTTCGACGATGGGATCGCCCTCGAAGCGCGCTGTCGGGCCGGGGCGGATGGGCCGGCCGAAGCGCGTGGCGTAGAGCTTGATGAACTCCGCCCCCAGTAGCAGCATGTTGGCCGAGAAGAAGACCCACACCAGCAACACGACCAGCGAGCCGGCCGCGCCGAAGGCCGAGCCGATGTTGCCCCGTTCCAGGTAGAGCGTCAGCAGGTAGCGGCCGAGTTGGAACAGCAGCGTCGCCAGCAGCGCCCCCGGCCAGACGTCGCGCCAGCGGACGCGGGCATCGGGCAGCAGCTTATAGGTGAGGGCGAAGGTGACGAGGGTCAGCAAAGGCACGACGATGCGGCTCAGCGACGGCAGCGCCGCGGCCAACTCCGGGAAGAAGACGGCGATGCGGCTCTGGGCCACGCCCAAGACGGTATCCACCAGCACGGCGGCGCTGAGCATGAAGCCGAAGAGGAAGACCATCAGGAAGGGGATGGCCCGCGAACGCGCCACTTGCAGATAGCCGCGCGCCCCCCGCGGCCGCCGCGGCACCAGCCCCCACAGGATGTTGACCGAGTTCTTGATCTGGTTGAAGATGCCCGTCGCGCCGAAGAGCAGGCCGACGAGGCTGACGAGGGTGATGGTTCCGGCGCTCGATTGGTCGTTGAGCGCGCCGAGCAGCTCTGCCAGAAAGTCGCCCAGTTCCGGGCCGACGATCAGCTGGAGCTGGATGGCGATCTGGTCGCTGGCCGCCGAGCGGCCGATGAAGAGGCCGGCCACGGTGAGGACGAAGACCAGCAGCGGGGCCAGCGAGAAGACGGCATAGTAGGCCAGCCCGGCGGCGTAGAGCGTCGCCCGGTCTTGCAGAAAGGCGGCCACGGTGTCGCGCAGTAGGAGGAGAATTCCCTTAATCATGTCATTGTAGGGCGGGTAGGTTACCCGCCTTCTTACACCTTCTCAATAGTACAACTGACAAAGAGGCGGGTTACCAACCCGCCCTACAAGGCCGACGAAGAGGCGGGTTGCCAACCCGCCCTACAACAACGCTTGCCGCAGGTCGGCGATCAGGTCGGCGGCGTGCTCGATGCCGACCGACAGCCGCACCAGCCCGGCGGGCACAGCGAACCCGGCGGCCAGCGCCTCCGCCCCGCCGACCGAGGCGTGGGTCATGGCCGCCGGCAGCTCGATGAGCGACTCGACGCCGCCCAGCGACTCGGCCAGGGTGAACAGGCGCGTGCGCAGGGCCACGGCGCGGGCCGCCGCCTCACCGCCGCGCAGGGTGAAGGAGACCATGCCGCCCGGCCCGCTCATCTGTCGCCGGGCCAGTTCGTGCTGCGGGTGGCTCTCCAGGCCGGGATAGATGACCTCTTCGACAGCCGAGTGATCCTCCAGGAAGCGGGCCACGGCCGCGGCGTTGTCGCAGTGGGCGCGCATCCGCAGGCCGAGAGTGCGGATGCCGCGCAGGGTCAGGAAGCAGTCCATCGGCCCCGGCACGGCCCCGACGGCGTTTTGCAGGAACTTGAGCCGCTCGTAGGCCGCGGCGTCGTTGGTGACGATGGCCCCGCCGACAACGTCGGAGTGGCCGGCGATGTACTTGGTGGTGCTGTGGACGGCGAAGTCGGCCCCCAGCGCCAGCGGCTGTTGCAGCGCGGGCGAGGCGAAGGTGTTGTCCACGGCCACCTGCGCCCCGGCGGCGCGGGCGATGGCGCTGATGGCGGCTACGTCGGCCAGGCGCAGCGTCGGGTTGGTCGGCGATTCCAGCCAGACCAGGCGCGCCGGCTCGCGGGCCAGTTCGGCGGCCACGGCGGCGGTGTCGCTGGTGTCCACGAAGGTGAAGCGCACGCCGGTGGCGGCCAGCACCTTGTCGAACAGGCGAAACGTGCCGCCGTAGAGGTCGTTGCCGCAGACGACGCGCTGGCCGGGGGCGACGAGGCGCAGCAGGGTGTCAATGGCGGCCATGCCCGACGAGAACGCCAGGCCATAGCGCCCGCCCTCCAGCGCGGCCAGCGCCGTTTGCAGCGCGCTGCGCGTGGGGTTGTCGGTGCGGGCGTAGTCGTAGCCGTGGTGTTCGTTGATGCCCGTTTGGGCGTAGGTGGAGGTCTGGTAGATGGGGGTGATGACTGCGCCGGTGGCCGGGTCGGGTTCCAGTCCGGCATGAACGGCGCGGGTGTTGAAGTGTAAGGCGCTGTCGTTGGTTGACTGCACGTGACTTTCTCCTCATTTTTTCTGCGGGCGCGTATTGTATCATAGGTTGTAGTGAGGACTTCACGGATATAAGAGGAATGATCCGCAGATTTAGCAGATTTAAGAGGCTCACGCAAAGACGCAAAGAAGGCTAAGACGCCAAGGAAGAGCATTCTTCCTTAATTCTTCTTTGCGCCTTCGCTCCTTAGCGCCTTTGCGTGAGCTTCTTCAATCTGCCGAATCTGCCCAATCTGCGGATCATGTCTCCGGAGGTGGGCAATGAACGGATTTTGGCAGGGCAGGGGCGGGTTGGTGGTCAGGGTGGCGCTGGTCGTGGGGCTGATAGTCGTAGTGTTGGCGGTGCTCATCCCCGACCACGAGACGGGCGATCTGGGCGGCACGGCGTGGACGCTGGTGGCCTATGGCCCGGCCGATACGCCCATTGCCGCCGAGGCCCCGGCGTCCATCACCTTCGAGGCCAACGGCCGTGTTGGCGGCTCCACCGGCTGCAATCACTTTTTCGGCAACTTTCGCGCCGACGGCGAGCGGTTGTCGTTCGTTGACGACGAGTTGGGTTTCACGACGAGGGAATGCGACTTGGCCTCGGCCGAAGGGAAACAGGAAGCCTTTTTCCGCGAGCAGTTGCCCGGCGGCAGCGCCTATACGCTGACGGCCGACCGGCTGACGTTACACTTTGACGGAGGGCAGATGGCCGAATACGTCCGCGCCCAATCCTTGTAGGGCGGGTTGGCAACCCGTCTCTCAGGGATGAGGGATGAAGGATGAGGGATGAAGCGTCTCATCCCTCATCCTTCATCCCTCATCCTTGAGAGGCGGGATACCATCCCGCCCTACAACTAAGCTATCGGCGGCGCAACGGGTACAATGGTGGCGTGAGCGTTGCGAAGAGTTCGATGACGGCCGGCGGCGTCGCCTGGCGCAGGGTTGCGTTGGGCATTGTTGTCGCCGTTGCCTGGTTTGTGGTTGGGCTGGCTGTGTCACGGCTGCTGTATGAAGCGCGCTTTCCGCAGTGGGCGGCGCTGGGGCGGCCGGGGGCGGCGTTGGGGCTGGGGCTGCTGGCGGCGGTGGGCGGGCTGGCCCTGTGGCGTTGGCGCGGGGCGGTGGTCGCGGCGGCGGCGCTGCCGTTGCTGGTCAACCTGGCGTGGCTGCTCGACCCGACCGTTGACCTGGCCCGCGGGCGCTTCCTCTTCGCCGCCGGCTGGTGGGCGGCGGCCGTCGTCGGGGCGTGGTGGCGCGTGGGCGACGACGCGCGGCGCTGGCAACGGCTCGGCCCGTTGTTTGTGGCCGCGGCGCTGCTGCCGGTCTACCTGCTGACCATGTCGTCGGCCGTGGGCCAGGCCGACACGTTCGAGTTCCAGGTCGTCGCCCCACAATTGGGCATCGCCCATCCCACCGGCTACCCGCTCTACCTGCTGTTGGGCAAGCTGTTCTCGCTGCTGCCGCTGGGCACGGTCGCCTGGCGGCTCAACTTCGCCTCGGCCGTCTACGGCACGCTGGCGGCGGTGGTCGTCTTCCGGCTGGCGCTCGATCTGCTGCGGCGGCCCTTGCCGGCGCTGGCCGGCGCGGTGGCCCTGGGCTTCGTCCCGGTTTATTGGAGCCAGGCCATTGTGGCCGAGGTCTACACGCTCCACGCCCTGCTGGTAGCCACGGCGCTGTGGCTGATGGTGCGGTTGGTGGTGGGGGAACGACCGCCGACCGCCGACCAACGACCGCCGACCAACGACCGCCGACCGCCGACCAACGACCGCCGACCGCCGACCAACGACCAACGATCATCAACCAACGACCAACGACCACCAACGAACGACTACCCGCCACCCGCCACGCGCCACGCGCCGCCCCCAGCCCACCGCCGCAAACAAGTCGTCGCCCTGGCCTTCGTCATCGGCCTGGGGTTGACCAACCATGTGACCAGCGTCTTCCTGTTGCCGCCGGCGCTGCTGGCTGTGGCCTTGCGCCTGCTCCGCGACCGGGGCAGCGGCCGGCGCGACCTGACGGTGCGTCCACTCATGCGCATGGTTCCCATCGCCATCGCCTTCGCCGCGCCGCTGCTGCTCTACGCCTACCTGCCGCTGCGCTGGCGGGCGGTCAATGGGGAGGCGATGGGCACGGCGCGGTTCATCGAGTGGGTGGCCGGCGGCCGCTTCCAGGGGGCGCTGCAACTCATGGCCTGGCTACGCGACCCGACGCGCTGGGCCATTGTCGGCCGGCTGCTGCTCGATGCCTGGGGTTGGCTGCTGCTGGCCGTGGCTGTGGTGGGGTTGGTGTGGCTGCTTTGGCGGCAGTGGCGGGCGGGGGTGGTGCTGGCGCTGGCGGGGGGCGGCTTTGCCTTTTACGCGCTCAACTACTACGTGCCCGATCTGGCGGTGTTCCTCATCCCGACCCACGTCGTTGTGGCGGTATTGGTGGCGGCGGGGGTGGTGGGGGTTCTGGAGGGGGTGGAAATAGCTCACGCAAAGGCGCAAAGGGGCCAAGGGCGCAAAGAAGAAAAAGGCATTAAGGCATGGTCGATGATTATTTTTGTCGCTGTCATGCTGCCCATTCTGGCGGCTGTCGGTGGTCGGTGGTCAGCGGTCGCTCAGTCGGCCGACGACGGCGGCGAGCCGTGGGCGCGGGGGGTGCTGGCGCTGCCGCTGGCGCGGGGCGCGGCCGTGCTGGCCGACAGCGAGAAGATCGCCCCACTTTACTATTTGCAGCAGATCGACGGGCTGCGGCCCGACCTCGACATCATGGTGCTGCCCGACGAGGCCGCCTATCGCGCCGAACTGGAGGCGCGGCTGGCGGCGGGGCAGGCGGTCTACCTGGCCCGCTATCTGCCGGGGCTGGCCGGGGTCTATCACTTGCGGTCACTGGGGCCACTGGTGGAGGTGAGCCGCGAGCCGGTGACACAACTCCCCGCCGCGGCGACGCCGAGCGAGTTGACCGCCGGGCCGTTGCGGCTGCTGGGCTACGTGGTTGAGCCGGTCGCCGCCGTGGACGCGGGCGCGACCGGGCTGACGCTGCACTGGACGTTGGCGCGGCCGTTGTCCGCGGGCGAGGCGTCGCCGGTGGTCTATCTGCGTTGGGCGGGGGGCGAGCCGGTTGTCGCCGGGCGTCATCCGGTAGGCGACAGCTACCCGGTCAACGCCTGGCGGCCGGGCGAAGTTGTGGCCGACTTCCATCTGTTGCCTCTGCCGGTTGGCTGCGAGACGGACGATGGCTGCCCGCGGGCGATTGAGGTGGCCGTCGCGCCGCGTTTCTCGGCGGCGGCCGATCTCGACTGGCAGACGGTGGCGGGCCTGGCCGTCGCGCCGCGGTCGGGGCCGGTGGGCCAGCCGCAACGGGCGTTGTTCGAAGGCTTCGCCCTGGACGGCGTCGCCTTCCCGGCCGCGGCCCGGCCGGGGGCGGCGCTGCCGCTGCGCTTCAGCGGCCACGGCCCGGCGCGGGCGATGGAGTTCCTCGTCGTGCCGGCCCATGCCGTGAATAGCATCATCGGCGGCAGCGACGCGCCGCCGGCGGCCACGGTCGCTCGCTCGACGGCCTTTGCCGCCGAAGTGGAAGGGGCGACCGAGACGGGGCCGCACGCGCTCATCGCCCTGGGCACGGGCGAGCCGCGGGCGGTGTGCGGCTGGCTGCAAGGACCGACAACCGGCTGCGTCGTGGCCGTGATCGCGGTCAGCGGCGCGCCGCTGCCGGCGGGGGCGGCCAACTTCGCCGACAAGATCGCTCTGCTTGACGTGGCCGTGGACGCCGAGCGACTATCGCCGGGCGGGCAGTTGCCGGTGACGCTGACGTGGCAGGGGCTGGCCCAGATGGACGCCGATTACACCGTCTTCGTGCAGGTGCTCGACGCGGCCGATCGCATCGTCGGGCAGGTGGACGCCTGGCCGGTGCAAGGGACGCTGCCGACCAGCCAGTGGACGCCGGGCGAGACCGTTAGCGATCCCTATCTCGTCCAACTGAGCAGCGACCTGCCGCCGGGCGACTACCGGCTGCACGTGGGGCTGTATCTGCTGGCAACGCTGGAGCGGTTGGCGGTGGTGGACGAGAGCGGGGCGGCGGTGGATGATAAGGTGGAGATTCCCATTGTCAGCCCGTCGCCGTAGTGCGCCGATAGCAGGAGTGAACTGGTGGAGAGAACGATCATCGGCTTCGATCAGGACGAGTTGGGGGATTGGCGGGCCATTTTGGACTGCGGCCACCGGCAGCACGTGCGGCACAACCCGCCGCTGGTCAATCGGCCGTGGGTGTTGACGGCCGAGGGGCGCGGCCGCTTCCTGGGTGTGGCCCTGGCGTGCAAGGCCTGCGACGAGGGGGAGCCGGTGAGTGAGGCGATGATCGCGCCCGATGCGCTGGAGGCCGTCTACGTGCAATTCCGGGCCGATCTGGTTCGTTTCGTCCAGCAGCACGTCGCTGATGCTGACTCAGCCGAGCGCATCTTTCAGGATGTGACCTACAGCATCCACGCTCAGGCGAGCGACCTACGCGAGGATGAGCACCTGCCAACCTGGCTCTACCGGATCGTCGGTGAGGCGATGGGCAATCGGCATCACCCCTTGCCGGAAGCCGACGACCGCGATGCTGCGGCCCCTCTAGCCGACGCGCTCAGGGGAATGCTGGCTTGCCTGCCGGGGGCCTATCGGCAGGCGCTCATCCTGGCCGAATATCTGGGCCTATCGTCGCCGCAGATGGCCGCGCGTCTGGACATCTCTCCGTCGGAGGCCGAGGCGCGTGTCCTGCGCGGGCGGGAGATGGTGGGGGAGGCGGTGTTGGATTGGTGTCATTGGGTGTTTGAGAGGGGTGGGCAGGTGTTGCCTTACCAGGTCGGTTGCGCGGCGTGTGCTGACGTCGTCCATTGATGGGCGCGTGCTGTCGCCTGCTACGGGCGACCGATGGTATAATGACGCTCAATGACCACCGTCACGCTCGACATTCCTGAACGCTTGGCGCCGATTGTTGCCGAATTGGGCGATCAGTTGATGCTTGTTCTCGAAATGGGTGTTAGCCGATATGCCCCCATTTCGATTAAGGCCTATGCCGAAGCCGTTGATTTCCTCACGCGGGAGCCAACCTCAGAGGAAATTGCGGCGTTTCGATTCTCAGAGGAGATCGAGATGCGCATCGGTGAGCTTCTGTCTAGAAGCGGTGATGGCGAGTTAAGCCTGGCTGAAGAACTGGAGCTAGACCGGTTTAGCCGGCTTGAAGAGCGGCTGCAACTGGTCAAGGCCCGTGCCCTGGTTGAACTGAATCGCTAGCATCCAAAAATGTCATGTCCATTTCTACCACGCAGCGCTTGCGAATTGCCGAGCGAGCCGGCTACCGCTGTGAGTATTGCCATCTCCACCAAGATCACGCCGCCAAGCGCCATGAACCCGATCACATCATCCCGCGCAAGCACGGGGGTGGAGAAGGTGACGACAATCTGGCGTGGGCCTGCTTCCACTGCAACCGGTTTAAGGGCAGCGAGGTGGGCGCTATAGATGGCGAGACCGGGCAACTTGTTCCCCTGTTCAATCCCCGACGACAAACCTGGTCCGATCATTTTAGTCTAAAGGACGCACTTATTGAGCCGCTTACCGATGTAGGGCGGGTTACTGCCCTTGTTCTTCAGCTTAATCGCCCTGCTAGGGTTGACGCGCGAGAGCTGCTGCGCCAGGCTGGGCTTTATCCTTAGCACTTAGTAGCCTTGGGCCACCGAGTTATTCCCTATTGCTCGATGTCGTTAGTTATCAACGGCAACGGAATCTCCGCTATCTCCCCCACCGGCGTGGCCCGCATCGCCGCTTCCGCCTCCACCGGCAGTTGCCCCAGCGTCCTGGCCGTCGCGCGCGCGTGATCGGGGTCGCGGGCGACAATGGCCGCGATCAGTGCGTCAATTTCCCGGCGCTCGTGGGCGATGAACTCATCGAGGCTCATCTCGCCCGTTTGCCAGGAGCGGAGCGCGCGCAGCCGCAGCAGCGGCTCGGCCAGCAGACCCCAGACGGCATTGTGGGTGGCGGCGAAGATGGCGGCGTAGAGGGCGCGAAAGGCAACCGTGACTTGCTCGCGCTCGGTGGCCGAGAGATGGCCGCGTCCCCACCTGGCCCGGCTGACCTCGGCAAAGACGGCGTGGTAGGCCTCGGCCAACTCGGTGATGGCGGTCACTTCCTCGTCCGTCGCCTGGCGCGCGGCTTCGGCGTGGACTTCGGGCAGCACCATCTGCTCGAACCGCTCCACGTCCCAGGCGGTGGCCCCGGCGCGACGCAAGGCCAGCAGCAGGGCGTCACCGAAGGCGGCCACGGGCGAGCCGGTGACGAAGACGCCGCGGCCGTGCTGCGCCTCGACCAGCCCGCGGGCGGCCAGCATCCGCGTCCCATCGCGCACGACGGCCCGGCTGACGCCGAACTGTGCCGCCAATTCCGGCTCGGTCGGCAGCGCCTGGCCCGCCGCCCAGCGCCCGGCCAGAATGGCTTCCTTGATCGTCTCGGCCAGTTGCTCGGCCAGCGTCTGGCGCTTAAGGTTGTTGGAGAAGCCGTTCGTTGCCACGTTCCCCCTCGGCCCGGTCGCGCCGGGCATCCAGAATCAGATAGGGAAGCAATGATACCACGGTCAGCGCCCCGGCGATTAGCCAGGCGGCGGGAATGGAAGCGTGTTCGGCCACGTAGCCCAGGCCTGCCCCGCCGACGAAGCTGCCGAGATAGGCGGCCAACGACTGGACAGAGAGCATGGCCGAGCGCCGTTCGGCCGGAATCTCGGCGTTGAGCAGCGTGGCGTGGGGCGACAGGCCGACGCCGCGCATCAGGTAGGCCAGCCAGAAGAAGCCGGCGGCGGGAATGAACGCGCCGGCCACGGCCAGGGCCACAATGGACGCGCCCTGAAGCAAGCGCGCGATGGCGCTGACCAGCGCGTTGCGCCCACCCAGCCGGCGTGCCACTCCCCCCGCCAGCAGATTGCCACCCATGCCGGCCACGAAGCTGCCGGCCATGAGGACGCCCAATAGCATAGTCGGCGGGCCGCCGGCGGCACTGTCCACCAGCGCGGCGAAGTGGGGCTGCCACAGCGCTTCCAAGCTGATGACGGCCAGGCCGCTGACGAACGAGGCCGACATGAGCAGCAGCAGGCGCGGGTTGGCGCGGCTCAGGCGGGCCGCGTCGCTCACTAGCCCCGGCACGGCGCGGAAGCCGGCGCGCCACGACGCGCCGCCCGCCGGCCGCTCCTCGTGGATGAGCAGGATCACGGCGGCGACGAGCAGCAGCTTGACGGCCAGGGCAGCGACGATGGGCACGGCCAACGGCGTGAGAACGGCCGTGCCGTCGGGCGGCAACAGAGTGAAAAAGCGGGGCAGTACGCCGCCCAGCAGCGTTCCCAGGCCCAGAGCCGCCAGCCCCACCGTCTCGGCCCCGGCCAGAGCGGGCTGGAGATCAACGTCCGGGTCGGCCTCTTGCAGCGCGTCGACAAACCAGGCATCGAGCGCGCCCGACGACAGAGCGCGACTGACGCCGTAGAGGATCAGAGCCAGCAGCAGGGCGGGGAAGGAGAAGGCGAACAGGAAGGCCAGGTGGTAGAGCGCGGCCAGGGCAAAGGCCAGCAGGGCCACACGCTTGCGGCCGACGGCATCGGCCAGCCCGCCCGTCGGCGCCTCCAGGGCGACGACGGTCAGCGAGTAGATGCCCAGGGCCAGTCCAACTTCGGCCAGGCCGATGCCGCGCGCCTGGGCCAAAAGCACGGTCAGGGACAGTGGTAGAGCCGTGGCGAACCACGTCAGAAAGGTGATGACGTAGTAACGCCGGCGCACGGAGCGAACGGTTAGCGAGGTATTCATCTGATCATATGATGACATGATGAGATAGTAGCATGGGTGTGTTGGTTTGTCAAGATGGCGAGAGCGAACTGGGGGTTCTATAAGGGGGACGTGTGAAGAGAAGAAGGTGCAACGCACTCCAGAAAGTGCGATGCACCGGGAGGGAAAGGTGCAACGCACTTCAGAAAGTGCGATGCACCGGGAGGGAAAGGTGTAATGCACTTCAGAAAGTGCGCTGCACCAGGGCGAGGAGGCTGGCTAGGGAGGCGGGGGAGCAGTAGTCGTCAGCAGTGGCATCAATCGCGATGACTGGGGTGTCGCTGACAGAGGCCAGCCACTCGGCGATGTAGCCGTCCATCAGCGCCAGGTCGGCGCGCCGGGCGATCTCCAGCGGGCGGCCGCGGCCGGCATAGCGCGCCTCGACCACGGCCAGCGGCGCGGTCAGGTGCAGGATGAGATCGGGCGGGCCGAGCAGAGCGCGCAGGTTGTCGTAGAGCCGGGCGCAGAGGGCGAGGGCGTCGTCGTCCAGGTAGCCGCGGGCGTGGAAGAGGCGGGTAAAGGCGTGGAAGTCGAGGTCAAGGCCGCCGTCAATCAGCCCCGGCCGCGGGTCGGCCCGCAGCGCCCGCTCCTGCTCGGCGCGCAGCAGCAGGTAGTCCACCTGGTTGGCCAGGGCGTAGCGCGGTGGGTCGGCGGCCATGAGAGCCTGGAACGGCCGCTCGGCGTGCTGCTCCAGCCCCACAGCGAAGGGCCGGGCGGTGCTGAGGGCGGCGCACAGCGTCGTCTTGCCCACGCCCGAATTGCCGGCGATGACGATGATCTTGCCCATGAGAAGAATGGAACCACAGATTTGGCAGGTTCCAGGGGCCAGGTTCCAGGGGCCAGGGAAGAGTGCTCTTCCCTGGCCCCTGGAACCTGGCCCCTGGAACCTGTGATTTCAGAACGCCGCCGGCGCGGCTTCGACGAAGGTGAACGCGCCGTAGCCGACGACGCGGTCGGATGGGCCGCCGGTGTCGCCGGAGTGGCGCAGATCCACGGCCGTAGCGGTCATGGCGTGGCGGCGCGCCGCCAGCAGCAGCCCGGCGATGGCCTCGCGCCCGCAGGCGGCGTCGTCGCGCAGCCGCTCCGGGCGCAGGGCGACGATGGCCGCCGCCGTCTCGTCATCGAGCCGGCGGGCCGCGCGGCCATCGTAGTAGTGGCTCAGGTCGGAACTGATGACGATGCGCGTCTCCGGCCCGTCCCACAGCCGCTCCAGCACCGCGGCCACCTCCTCCAGCGCGGCGTCGCCCACCAGCAGGGGCACGATGGTGAAGTCGGGGAAGAGCGTTTGCAGGAAGGGCAGTTGCACCTCCAGGCAGTGCTCCGGCCGGTGGGCATAGTCGTCTACCGCGACCCCGGGCAGGGACAGGGCGGCGGCGCGCGCTTCGTCGTCTACGGGCACGCGGCCGAGCGGTGTGTCGAAGGCGGGCGCGCCGCTGATGGCCAGGCCGCGCACCGGCGCGAAGTGGGCCGGCCCGAGCAGCACGAAGCGCCGGATGGGCACGTCACTGCACGCCAGTTGGACGTAGGCCGAGGCAGCAATGGGGCCGGAGTAGACGTAGCCGGCGTGGGGGGCGATGATGGCCTTGACCAGCGGCGGGTCGAGGCAGTCCTCCGGGGCGGTGGCGGCGTTGAGATAGCGCTGCACGTCGGCCGCCAGGCGGTCAGCCTCGGCGGGGTAGAAGCGGCCGGCGACGGCGGGGGGGCGGGGATGTGGGGTGGGCATGGGTGTCTCCTCGTTACAAGGTCCTACTGGACGGCGGGGGAGCGGGGGCGCAGGGGAGCGGGGGTGGAAGAACGTCCCGTGTGATCGGCCGCTCCTGGGTCGTCATCTATAGTATAATACAAATGAACGATCTGTGTGTTGGGGATCGGCCATCGTAACCTCATGGAGCAGGCCCTCTTTTCTCCCCTGCTCCCCCGCTCCCCTGCTCCTCTGCACAGCGAGAGATAACACGATGATCCAACCAATCACCGGCGCAAAGACGACCCACCACCACCGCCTACCCGACGGTCGGGTGCAGTGCGACGTCTGCCCGCGAGCCTGCAAGCTCCACGACGGCCAGCGCGGGCTGTGTTTCGTGCGCGGCGCGGCCGGCGGCGAGGTGGTGCTGACCACCTACGGCCGCTCCAGTGGCTTCTGCGTTGACCCCATCGAGAAGAAGCCGCTCAACCACTTCCTGCCCGGCACGCCGATCCTGTCGTTCGGCACGGCCGGCTGCAATCTGGCCTGCAAGTTCTGCCAGAACTGGGACATCAGCAAGTCACGCGAGTGGGACACGCTGGCCGACCAGGCCGCGCCGGAAACGATCGCCCGCGCCGCGCAGCGCCTCGGCGGCCGCAGCGTGGCCTTCACCTACAACGATCCGGTCATCTTCATGGAGTACGCCATGGACGTGGCCGACGCCTGTCACGAACTGGGCATTAAGTCGGTGGCGGTGACGGCCGGCTACATCAACGACGCGCCGCGGCGGGAGTTCTTCGCCCACATGGACGCGGCTAATGTCGACCTGAAGGGGTTCACGGAGGCGTTCTACCGCGACGTGTGCGCCGGGGAGCTGGCTCCGGTGCTGGATACGTTGCGCTACCTGAAGCACGAGACGAGCGTCTGGTTCGAGCTGACCACGCTGCTCATCCCCGGCCTGAACGACAGCGACGCCGAGCTGGACGCCATGACCCGCTGGGTGGTGGATGAGTTGGGGCCGGACGTGCCCATGCACTTCACCGCTTTCCACCCCGACTACAAGCTGCTCGACCGGCCGCCGACGCCGGCCACGACGCTCAGCTGGGCGCGCGCCATCGCCCTGTCCAACGGCGCGCGCTACGCCTACACCGGCAACGTCCACGATGAGGCCGGCGGCAGTACACGCTGCCACAGTTGCGGCGAGCGGGTTATCGGCCGCGACTGGTACACGCTGACGGCCTGGAACCTGAGCGACGACGGCCGCTGCCGGCGCTGCGGGACGCCCTGCGCCGGGGTGTTCGACGGGCCGCCCGGCCGCTGGGGGGCGCGTCGGCTGCCGGTACGTCTTGGGGCTTACGAAGAGTAAGAAGGATGGAACCGTAGATTACGCAGATTTCACAGATTAAAGACCGTCCTCTGCAAATCCGGTGGTTCTAAAAGTCACTTTTCCCGATTCTCCTTGCCGTCCAGTTGTAGGGTACCGGACTCATCTCGATGGGTGCCGGTCGTCTGGCGGACTTCAAACTCGGGGCCATGCAGAATCACCTGGGCGATGGCCCGGGCGTGGCCGGTGCCCAGGCCGTAGTCGCTCTTCAGCCAGGCCAGAATCTCTTTGTGCTGGTTCAGATTCTTTTCCCGGGCCATGTCAACGAACTCCTGGGGAGTCTTGCCGGTAAGTTCTTCGACTTTATCCAGATACGCTTGAAACGACATCGCTATTTGTCCTCCATTGACTCTGATAGAATTGGGTAAAGAGCTTTCCACAGCCGCAGCATTATAACATCACTCGGCGGGTTTCTCTTGACCAGGTTAACGATGTCGAACCGAAGGCAACGGTGGGACCCCGGCAATCCAGCCGTATGGCAGCGCAACGCGCGGGCGGCGTGGCGCGATACACTGGTGTTGCTGCGCCAGTTCGCCGGGCCGCTGGCGTTGTTCGTGGCCGTGCTGGTCGGCGGCGGGCTGCTCTACTACGCCCTGGCCGCCTTCGCCGGGCAGCCGCTGGACGGGCCGGTCGAGTCCATCTACGGCGTGCTGGAGATGATCTTCCTGCAACCGCTGGGCGACTTCCCCGACGTCTGGTACCTGCAACTGTTCTACTTCGTCATGCCCATCGTCGGCATCGGCATTCTGGCCTTCGGGCTGGCCGACTTCGGGCGGCTGTTCTTCAATCGCCGCGCCCGGCGCAAGGAGTGGGAGATGGCTGTCGCCTCGACCTTTAGCAACCACGTTGTCCTCGTCGGCCTGGGCCATCTGGGCTTCCGCGTCATGCAGGAGTTAGTGGAGCGCGGGCAGGAGGTGGTCGTCATCGAGCAGAACCCCAAGCCCAATCTGGCCGACGAGGCACGGCGGTTGCGCGTGCCGGTGATTCAGGACGACGGGCAGCGGCAGGAGACGTTGATCGGCGCGGCCGTGGCCCGGGCGCGCGCCATTGTCCTCTGCACCCAGAACGACGTGCTGAACCTGCAAGTGGCGTTCATGGCCCGGCGGCTGAACCCCGACATCGAGGTCGTCATGCGCATCTTCGACGACCAGTTCGCCGAGGAGGTGGCGCGCCAGTTCGGCTATCGGGCCATGAGCGCCACGGGCATGGCCGCGCCGACCTTCGCCGCCGCGGCCACGGGCATGGACATCGGCCGGCCGATCACCATCGAGGGGCAGCCGTTCAGCCTGTGCAGCCTGACCGTCGGCCGCGGGTCG
>WBZP01004467.1_pt1 | contig 14578 bp, 12 predicted proteins | sample 5204301 | NCBI WGS metagenome assembly WBZP01 (sample SAMN12412401, study PRJNA552823) | activated sludge metagenome | isolation source: activated sludge from nitrification reactor of wastewater treatment plant... | place: USA: Pennsylvania | collected 2017 | reverse complement strand
GTTGCACAGCAGGTTGGCGTACTGCAGCGCCTCGAGATCGCCGACGCCGTTCGCGGCGCCGAGCGCCCACGCCGCCTCGTATTCGAGCCCGCCCGACGCACCCCAGTACTTCGGGTTGTTGACCACGGAGAAGTGCGTCTTGTCGATCTGCGAGATCCTGCCGCAGGCGATCGTGCAGGCGAAGCAGGCGTTGTTGGTGACGAGGTGCGGCTTGCCGTCGGTCTCGCGCTTCTCGTGCATCGCCTCGGCCGAGATGCGGTTCGCCTTCTCGAACTGGACGTCGCGGTGGTTGCGCGTCGGCAGCGCTCCCATCTCGTTGATCACGTTCATCAGCACCTGCGTGCCGTACTTGGGCAGGCCCTGGCCGGTGACCGCGTTGTCGGCGAGCACCTTCTTCTTCTCGTTGGTGACCTTGAGGAACGCCGGGAAGTCCTTGATGCCGCCGAAGCCCAGCGTGCCGCGGATCGCCACCGCCTTCAGGTTCTTCGAGCCCATCACCGCGCCGACGCCGGAGCGTCCCGCCGCGCGATGGAGGTCGTTGATGACGCAGGCGTACAGCACGCGGTTCTCGCCGGCGCGGCCGATCGAGCACACGCGGATCTGCGGATCCTGATGCGCCGCCTTGATCGCCGCCTCGGTGTCCCAGCACGACTTGCCCCACAGCGCGGTCGCGTCGCAGAGTTCGGCGTGGCCGTTCTCGACGCGCAGGTAGACCGGCTTCGGCGAGGCCCCCTCGAAGATGATCATGTCCCAGCCGGCGAACTTCATCTCGGCGCCGAAGTAGCCGCCGGAGTTCGAGCACGCGATCGCGCCGGTCAGCGGCCCCTTGGTCACGATCGAGTATCGCCCGCCGGTCGACGCCATCGTCCCGGTCAGCGGCCCGGTGACCATGATCATCTTGTTCGCCGGCGACAGCGGATCGACCCTGGGGTCGGTCTCCTCGACCAGGTACTTGGTCGCGAGGCCCCGGGCGCCGAGGTAGTCCATCGCCCATTCCATGTTGAGCGGCTCGGCCGTGCAGGTGCCCTGCGCGAGATCGACCCTCAGTACTTTTCTCGTCCAACCCATGATCTCACCTCCTCAGAGCGCTGCCGAGTTCGCGCGGCCCGCCCACTGGCGCATGCGGTCCAGCCCGGTCCAGTCGGCGTCGACGTAGGTGATCGCCGCCGTCGGACACGCGGTCACGCAGGCGGGATCGCCGTCGCACAGGTCGCACTTCTGCACCTTGCCGCTGTCCGCCACGTAGTTGATCGTGCCGAACGGGCAGGCGATGGTGCAGACCTTGCAGCCGACGCAGGTCGCCTCGTGGACGACCTTCGCGCCGGTCGCCGCGTCGATGCCGATCGCCTCCACCGGGCAGGCGTTGAGGCACCAGGCCTCGGCGCACTGCGTGCAGGTGTAGGGGACCTTGCGTCCTTCGTGCTCGAAGTCGAACACCTTGATCCGCGACTTCGCGGGGTTGAACGTCCCCGTGTGTTCGTAGGCGCAGGCCATCTCGCACTGCAGGCAGCCCGTGCACTTCTGCGGGTCGATGTACAGCGATTTCAGCATCGGCAACTCCTCCGGTGGACAGTTCGCGCGCCTTCGCTCCAGTCGGACGGAGCGTCCCGGAAAACGGGTGGTCCACGCAGCCCGCGGGTCACCGGTCCGCGCGCCGGCGGGGCGACGCGGCGCCCGGTCCGCGGACGCGACCGAGATATGTTATTCCGATCATATGTAATTGACCATCGGCGGACGCGGCGTGGCCGCCCCCGCCGCCGGCCGGCCGTCAGGCTGCTGCCTGGACCGTCGCCAGATACGCCGGCATGATCTGCGCCGGGTTCTCCTGCAGCACCGCTTTCCACCTGCCGAGCGGCGCCCGGCGCTCGATCAGCCCGCGCAGCGCGCCGATGTGGTCGGTGAGCCCGACGGCATTGGCGCCGACCAGCCGGTCGCCCTCGAACTCCAGCCGCAGGTAGCGCCAGCGCGCCTCGTCGATCAGCTCGGCCGAGTCGCCGCCGGGCACGCCGTTCCAGGCGCCGAAAGACGACGAGATGAGGCCCAGCGTGTCCAGGACATTGAACGCGAGGCTGCCGGTCGAGGTCGCGGCGAGCCCGGCCATGTTGAGGGCGGCGATCCGACCCTGCTCGACGGCGTTGGGCTGGATGGCGTTGACCTGCCGCCTGCCGGTGACGCAGTCGACCGACTCCGCGACGTCGCCGGCGGCGAACACGCCGGGCAGGCTGGTCTGCATCCGCGCGTCGACGACGATGCCGCTGCCGATCGCGATGCCGCTGCCGTCCAGCCAGTCGAGCTCGGGCTTGACGCCGACGGCCGACAGGTAGAGGTCCGCCGGCAACCGCTCGCCGGTGGTCAGCGTCACCGCCAGCGCCGCGCCGTCGCGCTCGAGCCGCGCCGACTGGGTCTTCGGCAGGATGCGCACGCCCTTGGCTTCGCACCAGCGGCGGATCATGTTGCCGGCCGTCGGGTGGATCATCCGCGACACCATCAGCCCGCTGCGGACCAGGACCGTGAGGGCCGCGCCGCGTTTGACCAGCCCTTCCATGATGATGCAGCCGACGAACCCGGCGCCCATCTGGACGACGCGGGTTCCCGGCCGGATCGACGCCAGCAGCCCGCGGGCGTCGTCGAGCGTCCAGCAGTGGTGGACCCCGGGCAGGTCGATCCCGGGAATCGCCTCCCGGGTCGGCCGCGAGCCGGTGGCGATCAGCAGCCGGTCGTAGTCGAGCGCGCTGCCGTCGGCCAGCCGCAGCCTTCGCGCCGCGGCGTCCAGCCCGGCGGCGCGGCCGTCGACGATCCGGATCGCCAGTCGCTCGAAGTGGCCCGGCGCCCGGCGCAGGTGCGTGCCGTCGGCGCCGATCCTGCCGGTGAGGAAATAGGGAATCGCCATCCGCGCATACGGCGCCTCGGCCTCGCCGTTGACCACGACGATCTCGGCGGCAGGATCGGACCGGCGCAGCGCCTCCGCGGCGGTGACGCCGGCGGCGCCGGCGCCGACGATCACGTGGCGCCGGCGTGCCGGCTCCGCGGCCGGAGTTGTCGAGCGGGTCAGGGCAGTCTCGGGTGCAGTCATCGCCGGTCTCCTCCATCAGCGTCCAGCAGCGGCCGCGGCGGCGGCGACCGCCGCGGGTCTCGGTCTTGCGGCAGCGGCCGCGGATCCGCCGGAGCCCCGCGCCGTGCCGAACGGCCATCGTAACCCGGCGGCCGGCGAACGGCCATCGCGACCGGCCCCCGTCGTCGCCACCGACCGGTTCCGATCGGCAGCGGGGAATTCGTTTGCATTTGCAGGCGGGAACGCGCATAGTGCGCCCGCGATCTTCACGTCGTGCCCGTTGCTGCCTGGCTATAGCCGTCGCGGTTCCCGCGCAGCTTCTCCCGTCGCTGCCCGCACTCTGATTTTCGCCCCGCTACAGGGGCTCATCCCCTTTTTTCGCGCTCTTTCAGGATATCCGGACATGGCAAACGGCACGGTCAAGTGGTTCAACGATGCGAAGGGCTTCGGCTTCATCACCCCCGAAGACGGCGGCAAGGACCTGTTCGCACACTTCTCGGCGATCCAGGGACAGGGCTTCAAGACGCTCGCCGAAGGACAGCGCGTCAGCTTCGACGTCACGACAGGTCCCAAGGGCCAGCAGGCGTCGAACATCAGGGAAGCGGTCTGATGTCCGGCCGCGGCACGGCGGAACGTCGTGCCGCGCCGGTAGCGGGAAGCCCGGCGCCGCCGGGCTTTTTCTTGCCCCGCCCAACAAGGAACCCGGGCCCATGACCAAGGAACAACTGCTCGAAATGGACGGCGTCGTCGACGAGGTGCTGCCCGACGCCCGGTACCGCGTGACGCTGGAGAACGGCCACGGACTGATCGCCTACAGCGGGGGCAAGCTGCGCAAGCACCACATCAAGATCATCGCCGGCGACCGCGTCTCGCTCGAACTGTCGCCGTACGATCTCAGCAAGGGGCGAATCACCTTCCGCCACCTGTCCAGCCGCACCGCAACGGCCGCGCCGCGCGCGCAACGCTGACTGCGTTTCGCGCCAAGCGCACGGCGGGGCCGACTGCACGCCGGGATCGAATGCCGGCACCGGAAACGCCGCGGCCGCCCGGTGCGGGCGGCCGCGCAGCGCAGCGTTGGCAGCGGTGCTGCCGACTATTCCTTGATGTCGACGCCGTAGAACGTGTGGCGGCCGAACGGCGACAGCTTGAAGTCGATCACCTCCTTGCGCACCGGCTTCAGCTGCACCGCGTGGGCGATCGTGAACCAGGGCGACTGCTCCTTGAACACCACCTGCGCCTTCTGGTAGAGGTCGGTGCGCTGCTTCTTGTCGGACAGCGTCTTCGCCTTCTGCACCAGGTCCTCGAACGGCTGGTAGCAGAACTTCGCCACGTTGGAGCCGTTGGTCTTCGCCGAATCGCAGCCCAGCAGCGTGTGCAGGAAGTTGTCCGGGTCGCCGTTGTCGCCGGTCCAGCCCAGCATGCCCATCTGGTGCTCGCCCGCCTGCATCCGCTTGCGGTACTCGCCCCACTCGAAGCTCTTGATCTCGGCCTTGATGCCCACGCCGGCGAGATCCGCCTGCATCAGCTCGGCGATCCGCCGCGCGTTCGGGTTGTACGGCCGCTGCACCGGCATCGCCCAGAGGTCGGTCGAGAAGCCGTTGGGGAAGCCCGCGTCGGCGAGCAGCTTCTTCGCCGCGGCGGGATCGTACGGGTCGTCCTTGATCGCGTCGTTGTACGACCACATCGACGGCGGGATCGGATTCTTCGCGGCGACGCCGGCCGAGAGGTAGACCGCGTCGATGATCGCCTTCTTGTTGATCGCCATGTTGACGGCCTTGCGCACGCGCACGTCGTCGAACGGCTTCTTCGTGGTGTTGTACGCCAGGTAGCCGATGTTGAGGCCCGGCTGCTCCAGCACCTGCACCTTCGGGTCCTTGCGGATCGCCTCGAGGTCGGCGGGGTTCGGGTAGGGCATCACGTGGCACTCGCCCTTCTGCAGCTTGGCCCAGCGCACCGAGGCGTCCGGCGTGATCGAGAAGATCAGGTCGTCGATCTTCGCCTTGCCGCCCCAGAACTGCGGGAACGCCTTGTAGCGGATGACGGCATCCTTGATGTAGCGGACGAGGTAGAACGGCCCGGTGCCGATCGGCTCCTGGTCGATCTTCTCCGGCGTGCCGGCCTTCAGCATCGCGTCGGCGTACTCCTTCGACTGGATGCCGGCGTACTCCATCGCGAGGTTGGACAGGAACGGCGCCTCGGGCCGGTTGAGCGTGATCCTGACCGTATGGTCGTTGACCTTCTCGACCGACTTCAGGAGCTTCGGCATCCCCATGTCGTTGAAGTACGAGTGGTTGGCGCTCGTCACCTTGAAGAACGGGTTGCTCTCCTTCCACTGGCGCTCGATCGAGAAGATGATGTCGTCGGCGTTGAAGTCGCGGGTCGGCTTCCAGTCACGGTGGTTGTGCCACTTGACGCCCTTGCGCAGGTGGAACGTGTACACCGTGCCGTCGGGCGAGATCTCCCACTTCTCGGCGAGGCCGGGCACGACGTTGGTCGCGCCGCGCTCGAAGTCGACGATCCGGCCGTACACCTGGCTGTTGGCGTCGAACGACGTGCCGGTGGTGTTGACCGCCGGGTAGAAGTTCTCCGGGCTGCCTTCGGAGCAGTAGACGAGCGTCTTCGCGGCGACGCCGGTACCGGCGAGCAGTGCTGCGACGGCGACGGCGGCGACGCTCGCGCGACGCGGAATGGCGTGGGTCTTGGTCATCGATCCTCTCCTGTGGTTTGTCGCACTACGTTGGTTCGGGACGGGAAACGGCGCCGCCGGCGGCAGGCGGCGCCAGAAAGCGTTCGGCGAAGTGGCAGGCGACCTGCCTGCCGTCCTGCACCCGCGGGGCCGGCCGCTCGGCGCGGCAGCGCCCCTCGACGTGCGGGCAACGGGTGGAGAATACACATCCGGGCGGCGGATTCAACGGCGAGGGCAACTCGCCCTTGAGGACGATCCGCGCCGGCCGGGCGGCGCCGTCGAGCGCCGGCACCGAGGCGAGCAGCGCCTGCGTGTACGGGTGCAGCGGCCGGGCGAAGATCCGCTCCTTCGGCCCCTGCTCCATCGCCAGCCCGAGGTACATCACCAGCACGTCGTGCGCGATGTGCCGGACCACGCCCAGGTCGTGGGAAATGAAGAGGTAGGCGAGCTTGAGCTCGTCCTGCAGGTCGGCCATCAGGTTCAGGACCTGCGCCTGCACCGAGACGTCGAGTGCCGACACGGGCTCGTCGGCGACGACCAGCGCCGGACTGGTCATCAGCGCGCGCGCGATGGCGATCCGCTGCCGCTGGCCGCCGGAGAACATGTGCGGGTAGCGGACGTACTGCTCCGGCCGCAGCCCGACCTTGGCCAGCATCGCCCGCGCCCGCCCGGCCCGCTCGGCGGGCGCGAGGTCGGTGGTGATCTCGAGCGGCGCCTCGAGGATCGCCCCGACCTTCTTGCGTGGGTTGAGCGAGCCATACGGGTTCTGGAACACCATCTGCACCGAGCGCCGCAGCGCCTTGAGCGCGCTGCCGTCGGCCGCGACCGCGTCGACGCCCCCGAGCGCCAGCGCGCCCGACGTCGGCTTCTCCAGCAGCGACACCACGCGGGCGAGTGTGGACTTGCCGCAGCCGGACTCGCCGACGACGGCCAGCGTGCGGCCCGGCGCGATCGCGAACGACACCCCGCCCACGGCCTGCAGCTGCGCCGGCTCGCGCAGCAAACCGCGGCGAATCTCGTAGACCCGCGTCAGGTCGCGCGCCTCGACCACCGCGCCGCTGCGTGCGCCGACTCCCGGCGTCGTCGCGTCGTTCATCGTCCCGCGGCCCCCAGCGGGAAGTGGCACCGCACCTGCGCGTCGCCCTGCTCCGCCAGCGCCGGCCGTTCGCCGCAGCGGGCGTCCGCGCGGTCGCAGCGGGGCGCGAACAGGCAGCCCACGGGCCGGTCGTAGAGGCCCGGGACCACGCCGGGTATCGTGGCGAGCCTCGCCTGGCCGCTGCTGCGCTCGGGCATCGCGGCGAGCAGCGCCGCCGTGTACGGGTGCCGCGGGCGGGCGAACAGCGCCTCCGCCCCGCTCTCCTCCATCACCTGCCCGGCGTACATGACGGCGACGCGGTGCGCCATCTCGGCGACCACGCCCATGTTGTGGGTGACCAGCACCAGCGCCATCCGGCTCGCCTGCTGGAGGCTCTTCAGCAGGTCGAGGATCTGCGCCTGGATGGTGACGTCCAGCGCGGTGGTCGGCTCGTCGGCGATCAGCAGCTTCGGATTGCAGGCGATCGCCATCGCGATCATCACCCGCTGGTTCATGCCGCCGGACATCTGGTGCGGGAACTCGCCCAGCCGGCTCGCGGCCGCCGGGATTCCCACCTGTTCGAGCAGTTCGACGCTGCGGTCGCGCGCGCGCCGCCGGTCGAACCCGAGGTGCAGCCGCAGCGACTCCATCAACTGGAACCCGATGGTGAAGCACGGGTTGAGGCTCGTCGTCGGCTCCTGGAAGATCATCGCGATGTCCTTGCCGACGACGGCACGGCGTTCGCGGTGCGACAGCGCGAGGAGATCGCGGCCGGCGAACGCCAGCCGCTTCGCGCGAACCCGACCGGGGTAGGCGACCAGTCCCATCAGCGCCAGCATCGTGACGCTCTTGCCGGAGCCGGACTCCCCGACGATGCCGAGCACCTCGCCCGCGTCGAGCGACAGCGACACGCCCTCCACGGCGTGCAGCACGCCGCCGTGCGACGGAAACTCGACGTGCAGGTCCTCGATCTCGAGCAGCGGCATCGGCGCGGCGCCCTAGCGCTTGAGCTTCGGGTCCAGCGCGTCGCGCAGCCCGTCGCCGAGGAGGTTGAACGCCAGGACGGTGACGAGGATCATCAGCCCCGGGAAGGTGACGACCCACCACGCGCGCAGCACGAACTCGCGCGCGTCGGCGAGCATCGTCCCCCACTCCGAGGCGGGGGGCTGCGCCCCCAGGCCGAGGAAGCCCAGCGCCGCGGCGTCGAGGATCGCCGTCGACACGCCGAGCGACGCCTGGACGATCAGCGGGGCCGCGCAGTTGGGCAGCACCTCGTCGAACATCAGCCGCAGCCGGCCGGCACCGCAGGCGCGCGCCGCGGTGACGTAGTCCTTGGCGGTCTCGGAGATCACCGCGGCGCGGGTGATGCGCACGTAGTGCGGCAGCACGACGACCGCCACCGCGAGCATCGCGTTCATCAACCCCGGCCCGAGGATGGCGACGATGACGATGGCGAGCAGCAGCGAAGGCAGCGTCAGGATGATGTCCATCAGCCGCATGATCGCGATCTCGACGATGCCGCGGAAGAACCCCGCGACGAGCCCCAGCGCGATGCCGACGACGATCGACAGCGCGACCACGGCCATCCCGATGAGCAGCGACAGTCGCGCGCCGTGGATGAGCCGCGACAGCATGTCCCGGCCGATGGCATCGGTGCCCAGCGGATACGCCCAGCTGCCGCCCTCCTGCCAGGCCGGGGGCTTGAGGAAGAGCGCGCTGTTGGTGAGGTCGGGCGGGTACGGCGCGAGCCACGGGGCGAACGCCGCCAGCGACAGCACCGCGACGACGATCACCAGACCGCCGACGGCACCGCGGTTGGCGCTGAAGTAGCCCCAGAACTCGACGAACGGCCCCGGCGGGGATGCGGCCGTTTCGCCGGCGGGCAGCGAGCCGGTGGTCACGAGCCTCCCTTCCGCGTCGCGCTCATGCTGCGCGCCGGATCCGCGGGTTGATGACGCCGTAGGTGAGGTCGACCAGCAGGTTCACCGACATCACCACGCCACCGAGCAGCAGGAGCCCGCCCTGCAGCACCGGGTAGTCGCGGCGGTTGATCGCCTCGATCAGCCACTTGCCCACCCCGGGCCAGGAGAAGATCGTCTCGGTCAGGATCGCGCCGGTGAACAGCACGCCGACCTGCAGCCCGATCACCGTGACGACCGGGATCAGCGCGTTGCGGAACGCGTGCAGCGCGATCACCCGCAGGTTCGACAGCCCCTTGGCGCGCGCCGTGCGGATGTAATCCTCGCCCAGCACCTCGAGCATCGCCGAGCGCGTCATCCGCGCGATGATCGCCAGCGGATTGGTGCCGAGGACGATCATCGGCAGCAGGAGGTGCGAAAACGTCGAGGCCAGCGCGCCCGCTTCGTCGGAAAGCAGCGAATCGATGGTCAGGAACCCGGTCACCGGCTCGACGAAGTACCGCACGTCGATGCGCCCGGAGACCGGCGTCCAGCCCAGTTGCACCGAGAACAGCAGAATGAGGAGCAGCCCCCACCAGAAGATCGGCATCGAGTAGCCGGTGAGCGACACGCCCATCACGCCGTGGTCGAACACCGAGTTGCGGCGCACCGCGGCGAGCATGCCGGCGGGAATGCCGACGACCAGCGCGAACACGATCGCCGACAACGCCAGCTCGATCGTCGCCGGGAACAGCGCGGCGAACTCGCGGATCACCGGCTCCTGCGTGATCATCGACTTGCCGAGGTCGCCGTGCAGCACGCGCCCGACGTAGATGCCGTACTGGACGAGCACCGGCCGGTCGAGCCCGTACTCCTTGCGCAGCGCCTCGTGGCGGACCGCGTCGATGCCGCGCTCGCCGGCCATCGTTTCGATCGGGTCGCCGGGAACGAGCCGGATGAGGAAGAACGCGAGCAGCGTCATCCCCACGAACGTGGGCAGGATGAGGCTGACGCGGGTCAGGAAGAAGCGCAGCACGGGGGCGGATCGGTCGGGATGCGCGCACCCGCCGCTGCCACGGCAACTGCCCTGCCGCCGGCAACGCCCGGACGCGTCACGGCGGGCATTCTACATGGCGCCATGCCCGGCGGGTTCACCGCCGGCACCGGCGGGCGCCGCGGCCGGGTCGGGATCGCCCGGAGCGGGGGCGGGTTCAGGCCAGGAAGCCGCGGATGAACGCGGCCACCTGCGCCGCACCCGTGATGACGCCGTAGTGGCCCTCGCAGAGGACGTCGGCCTCGAGCGCGAGCAGCTTGCGCAGCGACGCCTGGTAGTGCACCGGATCGGAGCGTAGCGTGTCGTCGAGCGGGCCGTGGACGTCCTGTCCGAACAGGACCCGCCGGCCGGCTGACTCCCAGACGTACGCGACCGATCCCGGCGAGTGGCCCGGAATGTGGTGTGCCTGCAGCGTCCGTTCGCCGATCGCGACCGCCTCCAGGGCGGCGACGAGCTTCCGGTCGACCGGGCACGGCGCCAGGTGGCTGCGGTACCACGCCGCCGCGCTCACCTCGTCGTCGCCCGCCTCGATCGTCACCGCGTCGAGCGCGTGGGCAATGGTCGCGCAGCCCAGCCGGCGACGGAGTTCCGCCGCGCCGCCGGTGTGATCGAAGTGGCAGTGCGTGAGCAGCAACTGGCGGATCCGCGACGGGGCGATGCCAGCCGCCTCGACGTTGGCGAGCAGCAGGTCGGTCGCCCTGCCGCAGCCGGCGTCGATCAGCGCGGCGTCGTCGCCGGCGGTGACGAGGTAGACCGCGGCGTCCTCGGGCGCCGTGAGGCCCCGGCCCCCGACGACGCTGACGTCGGCGCAGACTTCGATCGCGTGCGGTCCCATCCCGTTCCCACTCCGTCGGCGGATCACCTCCGGCCGCCGTCGATTCTCGCAGCTTCCCGGCGGGGCTGCAGCCTTGACATGCGGCAAGGCGCGGAGGAAAACCCGGGTGTAGGTTTGTCCCAGGATTGTCGAGGGCGCGCCGCCGCCCGCCGTCCGGCGGCGCGGGTTCCCGGCGAACCTTTCACTGCCGCCGAGCGTTCAATGGATTCCACGGGCCGGACCGACGTGCCATCGCCGACGTCGCTGGTCGCCGGGCCGCCGGGCTCGCTGCCGGCATCGACGCTGGCACAGCTCCCCGAACACCTGCCGCTCGGTGTTGCCTGCTGCCGCGTGCAGTTCGACGGCGAACGCGCGGTCGACCTCGCCCTCGTCGGCAGCAATCGCGCCTTCGCCGCACAGTTCGGTTCCGGCGGCGACCACAGCCGCGGGGCCGAGCAGGCGATCCGCGGCTTCGCGACCGACGCGGCGACGCTGCAGGCGCTCGGGCGCGTCGTCCGCGGCGGCCGGCCCGAACGGTTCGACGCCAAGCCCGATCCCCTCGCCCGGCGGTTCTCGATCCTGGCGTTCCGCCCCGAACCCGACCACGTGGCCATCGTCGTCGACGCGGTGCACGACGGCGGCGCAACGGCGGAACTGCAGGAGAGCCGGAAGCGGCTGCTGCACTTCGTCGACCACGCGCCGGCCGCGCTGGCGATGTTCGATCGCGACATGCGCTACGTCGCGGTCAGCCGGCGCTGGCGCGACGACTACGCGCTGGGCGAGCGTGAGATCGTCGGCCGCTCGCACTACGAGATCTTCCCCGAGATTCCCGAACGGTGGCTGGCGCTGCACCGGCGCGGACTCGCCGGCGAGGTCCTGCGCGCCGACGAGGACCGGTTCGAGCGCGCCGACGGCACCGTCCAGTGGCTGCGCTGGGAGATCCGACCCTGGCACACCGACGCCGGCGACGTCGGCGGCATCGTCATCTTTTCCGAGGACGTCTCCGGCAGCCGGCGCGCGGCGGACACGATCGAGGCGCTGAACGAGGAACTCGCCGCCACGCTGCAGGCGATCCCGGACCTGCTGTTCGACATGGACCGCCGGGGGACCTACCTCGGCGTGTGGGCGCAGAACCCGGCGCTGCTCGCGGCGGAGCGCGGCCGCCTGCTCGGCCGCACCTTGGGCGAGATCCTGCCGGCGGAGGCCGCGCGCACCGTCCAGGCGGCGATAGACCAGGCGGCGGCGACCGGAAGCTCGTACGGGGAGGTGATCCACCTGCCGCTCGCCGACGGCGACCACTGGTTCGAGCTCTCGGTGACCCGCAAGGCGGGCGGCGCGCACAGTGGCGAGCGATTCCTCGTCCTGTCGCGCGACGTCACCGAGCGCAAGGAGCTGCACGACGAACTCGAGCGCCACCGGCTGCACCTGGAGGAGATGGTCGCGGCGCGGACCGCGGCCCTGGACGCGGCCAACCGCGAGCTCGCCCACCGCGCACGCGAGATCCACGACCTCTACGACCAGGCGCCCTGCGGCTACCACTCGCTCGCCGCCGACGGAACCGTCATCGCCGTCAACGAGACCGAGCTCGCGCTGCTCGGGTACCGGCGCGACGAGTTCGTCGGCCGCCCGATATCCGACTTCATGACCGACGCGAGCCGCGCGGCGTTCCGCGAGCGCTTCGTCGAGTTCGCCCGCACCGGCCGGGTCCGCGACCTGGAGTACGAGTTCCGCCACCGGGACGGGAGCCTCGTGCCCGTGCTGGTCAGCGCCGACGGGGTGCGCGACGACCGCGGCGGCATCCAGTACATCCGCGCGACGATGGTCGACGACCGCGAGCGGCGGATGCGCGCCCGGCAGATCGCCGACATGCAGGCGGAGCTCGCGCGCCGCGCCGACGCGGCCGAGGTCGCCAACGTCGCGAAGGGCGCCTTCCTCGCCAACATGAGCCACGAGATCCGGACGCCGATGAACGCGATCCTCGGCTTCGCGTACCTGCTCGGACGCTCGGCGATGAGCAACGAGCAACACGAATGGGTCGAGCGCATCAGCCGCGCCGGCGAGCACCTGCTGGCGATCATCAACGACATCCTCGACCTGTCGAAGATCGATGCCGGCAAGCTGGTGCTCGAGGACACCGAGTTCACGCTGGCGTCGGTCCTCGACGGCGTCCGGTCGCTCATCGCCGAGGAAGCCGCGCGGAAAGGCATCGCGATCGAGATCGACTACGGGGACGTCCCGCCGCTCCTCCGCGGCGATCCCACGCGGCTGCGGCAGGCGCTGCTCAACTTCGCCGGGAACGCCGTCAAGTTCACCGACCGCGGGACGGTGGCGATCCGCGCCCGCTGCGAATCCGCGGCAGGCGACGAGCTCCGGTTGCGGTTCGAGGTGACGGACACGGGCATCGGCGTGCGCGCCGAGCAGCTGGCGACGATCTTCCAGGTGTTCGAGCAGGGCGACGTCTCGACGACGCGCAAGCACGGCGGTACCGGTCTGGGCCTGACCATCACCGACCGGCTCGCCCGCCTGATGGGCGGCGAAACCGGGGTGGAGAGCGAGCCGGGCGTCGGCAGCCGCTTCTGGTTCACCGCCCGGCTGCGCCGCGGCGAGGGCGCCGGCTGGCCCGCTTGCCGCCCGGCCGCGGCGGGCGCCCCCGGCAACGCCGAGGCGCTGCTGCGGGAACAGCACGCGGGCACGCGCATCCTGCTGGCGGAGGACGACCCCATCAACCAGCTGGTCGCGGCGACGCTGCTCGCCGACGCCGGCCTCGCCGTCGACGTTGCCGACAACGGCCGCGATGCCGTCGCCAAGGCATCGCGCGAGCGCTATGCGCTGATCCTGATGGATGTGCAGATGCCCGAGCAGGATGGCCTTGCCGCGACGCGGGCGATCCGCGCGCTGCCCGGGTACGAGACAACGCCCATCCTCGCCCTCACGGCGAACGTCTTCGACGAAGACCGGCGCCGCTGCACCGACGCCGGGATGGACGGCTTCGTGGCCAAGCCGGTCGCCCCGGACGTCCTGTTCGAAACGCTGCTCGCGCGCCTTTCGGGCCCGCGGAACCGACCATCGACGCCACGACGGACCACCGACCCCGACCGGACCATCGACCGATGACCGGTCGCGGCCTGCGACCGCGTGGCGAACCGGGGATCCCGCTGCTGCCCCTTGCGCCTGCTTCGACAGCAGCGGTCCCGGTTCGTTACCTAATCTGCCCGCGGATCTCGCCGCCGGGCCATTTCGTCGTGTGGACGTTGACGTAGGCCACGTCCTCGTCGATGGCATTGACCAGCTCGGTGAACGCGCCGGGCTCGATTCCCTGGGCCGCCGGACCGACGATGTCGCCGGGCACGATCGTCCCGGAGATCGTCGCGGGCGGTGGCGGGCACGACGGCACGGGCACCGCGCTGTTGCCGAGGTTGGTGCACAGGAACACGGTGATGCCGCCGGAGACGCCGCGCTGGCCGACGTGGATGTGCGCCTGCTGCACCGCGCCTTCGAGCGCGTCGTAGCTCAGCACATAGGCGATCACCTGGTTGCGCCGGTCCACGCTCGCCTTGAACCTGCCGGCGGCGGTCGACGACAGCGCGGGCACCTCCTGGTAGCCGTCGAGCCGTGCCTGCAGCTCGCCGTGGCCCGCTGCCGGCAGCGGCGCCGCCGCGACGGCCGCCCACGCCCCGAGTGATACGATCGAACAAAACGTCGGTCGAGCCATGTTCTCCTCCTCGCCGAAAGGCCGCCCGTCGCTGCCGGCCCGTTCCCGGCCGCGGTTGGCACGCGTGCGTCGCCGTCGTGGCGATGCAATGCAAACGCGCGCGCGGCCGCCTTTATTCCCGGCGCGGCACAGCGCCCGATGATGCGCGGCGACGATGGCGTGGCGGCGGCCACGACGCACCCGTGGTCGGTGTTCGTCGTGTTCCTCCGGCTCGGCCTCACGTCCTTCGGCGGCCCGATCGCGCACCTGGGCTATTTCCGCGACGAGTTCGTCGTCCGTCGGCGCTG
>WBZP01003316.1_pt1 | contig 14585 bp, 14 predicted proteins | sample 5204301 | NCBI WGS metagenome assembly WBZP01 (sample SAMN12412401, study PRJNA552823) | activated sludge metagenome | isolation source: activated sludge from nitrification reactor of wastewater treatment plant... | place: USA: Pennsylvania | collected 2017 | reverse complement strand
AATTTATTTGCAATTTTGTAAAAACAAAAATCCAAAAAATATTTAAGAAATCTGACGCTATTTGTGGTATGGTTGATTTTAATTTCCTGCAAAAAGCCCGGCCCCGACCCTAAACTCAATTGCTGTATTACCTTGACGGCCGGCAACAGAGGCTAAAAAGCTCCTGTTTTTTACCATGGAGCCTCCATCATGAAAAAGTCATCACATTTTGAATGATTTATTTCAGGTAAAGCACAAAGCTTAACCATATCATAAGTTTCAATTTTTGATTTTTCTTTTTCCCAAAAATTTAAGAAATTTATATGTAAAATAGATTGAAAAATGGGCTACTACATTGACTTAGAAAAACTTTCGATTGATGATTATCGGTTTAAACTGGATTCTGCCTATTTGCCGCCGAGCAGGATGATGCTTAAAGACAATCTGGAGGAACGTTTTGCTTATTTCAAAACTTTGGGGATCAGCAATGTGAAAGACTTGATGCAATTACTCAAGAAAAAAGACACGTTTAGTCAACTTTCTAAGCAGGATCTGTTTGCCGATGATTACCTAACTATCCTTTTGAGAGAATTAAACAGCACGCTTCCTAAACCCAATAAACTGGCGGAATTTGTATCCATAAGCCCTGAGACCATCAACATTCTAGAAAAAGCTGGAATCACAAATACGGAGAAACTATACAACAAAGTACAAACTAAATCTAATAGAGAAAATCTATCCCAAGCTACAGGAGTTGATTTAAAAGACATCTTAACTTTAACCAAATTGTCCGATTTGTCAAGAATTAAGTGGGTTGGGGTCACTTATGCCCAAATGCTCTACGATTTGGGCGTGGATACTGTTGAGAAAGTTGTTTCTTCCAACCCCAATGATTTGCATGAACGGATAAATCGGATGATTAAGGAAAAGAACATTTTTAAAGGTGCCATCGGCCTTAATGACGTGAAAATATTAATAGCCTCCGCCGCAGAATTAGCACAGGATATTGAATATTGAGCTTATATAAAGAGGCACAATCTGAGCATTGAACATTCTATTTTCGATTTCGGATTTGCGAAATAAAAAATAATTCTTTCTCCTATTTTGAAATACTTTCTCTTGTTAGCAAACTTTCCAGCTCATTCAAAAAAATCTTTTCAGCCTGATCAAACCAATTCCTGTGGTTTTTATTTTGATATTCTCCAAATTCCAGATAGTCCACAAACTTTCCAAAATCCAGGTGTTCAGAATAAAAACCAGCTCCCGAAAGCTCCCCGTCAAAGGCATTGCACTTTTGCTCATAGTGATTTTTTACAGGAACCATCATCACTGGTTTGCTCAGATACATAGCCTCACATACCGACTCAAAGCCTGCCGTGCTAATCAGGCCTTTACAGGCTGCCATCCTTTCCAAAAACATGCGATTGGAGATTGGATTAATTTTCAAATTCGCAGGAAGCTTTATTTCAGCTTTTAAATCCACAAACATTTCGAAATTTTCATGAGAAAACATTTCACACTGGGCTATGACCTTCGTAATCAACTCTGCCTGAGTTACATACACCAAAATAAAATTTTCCTGGCTCACTTCCTGGTGTCTTAGCTCCGACCTTAACAAGGGAGGTACGGTATGAATATTTTTTTCAGACCAAAACTTCCTGAACGACAATGCCAGCATCTTGTTTGCCATCAATGAAGTAATTTTAGTATTAAAATTCACAAAAAAGCGATCAAGCCTCTGATTTTGTGGATATTCAAACACACTGTTGAGCAAAAGATACTGATGACCCACACATACCACAGGCACATCGAAGCGATTTAAAAAACCAGAATAAATTCCACCCAAAAAATCGTAAAAATTGATAAGAACATCTGGTTGATGAGTTTCAACCATACTTTTTATCAACTTTAGGCTATTCAGATATTTGGCAACTCTCGGAATCGATTTCGTAATGGTTTTGAATATGCTCAATTCGCTGGTTTTGTGATTATAAGCCAAAGCAGGACTTAAAAATGGTAAAACCTCAAAATTAGGACAGTTATTTAAAAGCACCGGTTGTTTATTCAAATCTGATGTGCCTACAAGTGCGAATACCACATTATGACCATTTTTTACCAGAATTTCCGATAATGCTACCGCCTGGGTTTGATGTCCCCTACCCTCTCCTTGTATTATAAATCCTATTTTCATATCAAGATGCCATTATAGTTGAACCATAAATCAATTCCGTGTTGAAAGCGTCTTTTATTTTTGCCGCAGGTTTTTCCTGATGAAAATACAGGATGTCCCAGTTGCCGGAGAAATCTTCTACCAATGCCGACATCGTTTCGACCCAATCACCCGAATTCATATAAATGATTCCGTCGATTTCTTTCATAGCCGGTTGATGAATATGCCCGCATATTACCCCATCACAGTTTTTAGATCGGGCGAGTTCGGCCAATTTTTCTTCAAAATCTGAAACAAAATTCACTGCTGCTTTTACTTTTTGTTTGATAGATTGAGAAAGTGAATAATAAGGTAAGCCCCTGAAAGTGCGATACTTATTATAAAATTTATTGAGCCAAAGCAAAAAAGTATAACCATAGTCGCCCAGATGTGCGAGCCATTTCATCTTTGAGGTTACAGAGTCAAATATATCGCCGTGAGTTATAAGGAATTTACGGTTTTTGGACTTCAATATCATATCCCGCCTGATCTGAAAGTTTTTCCCTACCAGCAATGGCAAGACCTGATCCAGAAAATCGTCATGGTTACCCCTTATATAATACACCTTGGTATCCAGTTTTTCCATCATGTTCAAAACCACTCTGAAAAAACCGGTATGTGCTTTTTTCCAGGAACCATATTTTTTTAATTGCCAGGCATCAATGATGTCGCCATTGAGTATCAGCCTTTCACAGGTATTAATTTTCAGAAACTCGGTGGCTTCCACTGCTTTTGCCCCACCCGAACCCAGGTGCAAATCTGACATTACTATCGTTCTATATTTATATTTCAATGGCTGTTTTTTTACAAAAATCAAAATAAGATATTAACACAGTGTATCTTAATTATTATCAAATGGTTAAATCAGTCCTCTTTGTAGCCAGAAAGTGTATTTTTTAACATTATCTTAATATTTAAAACTGTAATTTTGTATTGAGAAATGTTAAACCAGGTTTATGCATTAGGACTTCGTAAAGAGAGCTTAAATTGCAATAAATCAGATATTTAAATTTAATTAACATAGCACCGCTGTGGTGATTAAATTTTAATGGGTTTACAAACTGATTTGCAGCAATTTAAGGTCGTAATAGATTTTCTAATGCATAAAACGGGTTAAATATGAAAATATCAGGAATAGCCATTAAGTCTGGGTTAAAGATTGCCAATATTGTAAAATCAACCAGAATCAGATCCATTCAAAAACAGCAGGAAATAGTATTGCGTAGGTTAATTAAAAAGGCCTCTGATACAGAATTTGGCAGCTATTATAACTTCAGGAAAATATTAAAAAATAAGTCAGGAAAAGAGCTCAGACAATCTTTTAGCAAATTGGTGCCGGTTCACAATTATGAAAGTATGTACCAAAACTGGTGGTTCAAATCACGGGAGGGAAAAGCCAACATCAGCTGGCCGGGAAAAACAAAATATTTTGCTTTGAGTTCAGGCACTTCTGATGCAGCATCAAAGGCGATACCGGTAACTAAAGCCATGATTAAGTCCATTCACAAAACCAGCATTAACCAGATAATTTCTCTGGCTAATTTCACAGAAATACCTGCGGAAAGTTATTCCAAAGGTTATCTTTTATTTGGTGGAAGCACCGAACTCAATCATTGCGACAACCACTTTGAAGGTGATCTCAGCGGCATTACGTCAGGAAAAGTACCTTTTTGGTTTGAAACATTTTATAAGCCCGGCAAAAAAATAAGCAGAGAGAAAAACTGGGAGACCAAGTTAAGCAAAATAGTAGAGCAAGCCCCCAGCTGGGACATTTCGTTTGTGGCCGGAGTGCCTGCCTGGATATTGCTATTATTTGAACGCATCGTGAAGCATTATAATGTAAATGACATCCATGAAATATGGCCCAACCTTATTTCTTTTGGTTGGGGAGGTGTATCGATAGAACCTTATTTGGAAAGTTTCAAAAAAATCCTGGATCCTGAAAAACCATTTTATTTTATTGAGACTTACCTTGCCTCCGAGGGATTTATTGCCTACCAGACCCATCCCAATGAAAGTCTCCGTCTGGTAACCAATGGCGGCATTTACTTTGAGTTTGTGGAATTTAATGATGATAACTTCAACAATGATGGCGAGATGAACCCCAAAGCCAAAGTACTGAGTCTTTCAGAAGTAAAAGAAAATAAAGATTATGCTTTGCTGCTGAGTACCTGTTCCGGTGCCTGGAGATATTTAATTGGTGATACCATCAAATTTAATAATGCCAATGAGGGTCTCATTCAGATTACCGGCAGAACCAAACATTTTTTGAGCGTCTGTGGCGAGCATCTTTCGGTTGACAACATGAACCAAGCCATCAAACTGCTGGCGAAAGAAAAACAAATTGAAATAAATGAATATGCTGTAATGGCGTTTAAAACCGAAAATGGATTTGGGCATCACTGGTTTATAGGTACCGATGCAAATAATCTGGATGGTAGCGAGATAGGAAACAAAATAGATGAATTCCTGAAAATTCTCAACGACGATTATGTGGTTGAGCGGGCTCACGCATTAAGCAATTTGAAAGTATCAGTTTTAGAAACAGCCTATTTTTATGATTGGATGAAAGAAAATAATAAAATGGGTGGCCAACATAAATTCCCCAGAGTATTAAAAGGGACATCCAAAGAAAGTTGGATAAAATTTTTGCAATCAAATCAAAAGCTTTAAACCCAGTGCAATAAAGATCAAAGCATTGAGAATCGAAAGCTGTCTGGAATATTTCAGCAGCCAGTTTGCTCTTCGGATATTAAACAGTATCAGTCCGTCAATGATTAGCATACCCAAAAGTGCAAAAAAGAAAAATATCAGCTTGTCTGTTTTATCAGCATTAATTTTGTTTAGAAATACCATAAAACCCATCCAGGTAAGGTAATTGTAAGGATTGAGCGTATTGATCAAAAATCCTTTCACAAACGGTAATTTGAATTTGCCGGAGACTTGTACTTTTCCAGTCTTTTTGGTTTCAAAAAATAGCTTTAACAATATCATGCTCCCTAAAACTATAAAAAGAATACCTGTGCCGAGAAATATATTTTTCTCCCAATTTTGAGGAATTGCAAACCATGAGCTACCGGCATTGACAATCGAGATAAGTAAAAAATCAGACAAGGCCACACCGCCAAGTAATAATGATCCTGCCTTCACCCCATTTTCGAGAGTTGTCTTTATCAGTGAAACTTTTACATTGCCGATTCCTGAACCTAACAACAGACCTGAGGTAATGCCGGAGTACACGAAAAACATATGCCTAAGAATTTTGCTGCGAATATAGGAGAATAATTTTTAGGGTAGCTATAAAAAAAAAGGACTGGAACAAAACGTTCCAGCCTTTCCCGCTACTAAATCCACACAACTTTTATCTTTAATATCTTATTTCTATTGTCCTTTTGTCATATTGACACTGCAAATGTAATACATATTTTTGAATTGAAAAATTTTTTCCAAAAAAAAATCACTTTTTTTTACTGTTTTTGGGTCAAAGCTGGATTTCGTAAAACATTTATCAGGAATATTTTCAAAATCAAGGAATAAACTACTGAAATTCAAATACATTAAGATTGTTTAATATATAAAAAATAAACTAAAAGCGAAATTATAACATTTTATTTATTGATATATATCAAGTCAATTTTCAAAAATGACATTAAAAAAACATTAACAATTGTATATTTTTCAAAAAATAAGACATTTTAATTGCTTTCAAAATTTACAGAATTTTAAAAACGAAACTCCGAAATAAAATTACTTTTTTGACCTAAATATCAGAAAACGCAAGTAATTCAAAATACAACATTTCGATAATATTGGCTTAACATTCCCTTAACATTGGAGACCTAGTTTTGCAGCAGAAACAAAATACCAATATTAATGATCAAGTTAAGACTTTTATTAATCACATTAATTTCTTCTATTTCTTTTGCATTTTCACAGACCGGAAGTATCAAAGGGAAAATCATTGAAAAAGCTATTAATGATGCCGCAATCGGTGCGACAGTTAAAATTGATGGTACTCCTCTCGCTGCAGTTACAGGTGTTGACGGAAGTTTCATATTCCCAAAAATCAATCCGGGTATCTATACCATTAAAATTACAAGCATTGGTTTCACACCTGTGTCTATTGAAAATGTAAGGGTTGAAGCTGACAAAACAACATTGATCAATGCCGAATTGGTTGAGGATTCAAAAGTGCTGGAGGCAGTTGTTGTAAAAGGACAGCGTATGACCGGCACAGAAGTAGCTGTAATTTCAGAATTGAAACAAATGCAGACAATAGCCGTTGGTGTTTCTTCACAACAAATCACTAAAACTCAGGATCGCGATGCATCTCAAGTTGTAAGAAGAGTACCAGGCGTTTCAATTTTTGATGAGCGTTTCATAGTAATCAGAGGACTCAACGAACGCTATAATACTGTATTACTTAATGACATCATCACACCTTCTACCGAAGTTGATATTAAGTCATTTTCATTTGATTTGATTCCAAGTAGTGCCATTGACCGCATGTTGGTATTTAAATCACCATCTGCCGAGCTACCTGGAGATATTGCCGGTGGTGCCATTAAAATATTCACTAAGACTGTTCCAGACGGCAATAATCTGTCAATGGGTTTTGGATTGGGTTATCGTACCAATAGTACAGGCATGCAGGTGTCTGATTATAAAGGTTCAGGACTTGATGGGATCGGATTTGGTGGCAACTACCGTGATCTTCCAGAAGGATTCCCTTCTACAAAAAAGGTTATTAATTATGCCTCATCTTCGGATATTATCAATGAATTCAAGGCATTGAACCCATACTACGACATTTCAACAAAAAGAGTAAATCCTGATATCAGGGCAAATCTCAACTACTCAAGAAGATTTTTCTTCGGAAGAAAAGAATTAACCAATTTTAGTTATATCAATTATTCGAACACGCATACGAATTTTGATATCAAACAAAACAGGTATTTTTTCAATGGAAGCGTTCAAAATGATTTCACAGACAACAGTTATGCTAATAACGTAAGATTAGGAGCAATGAGCAACTGGGCTCTGATTTTGAATCCTAAAAATAAAATAGAGTTCAGAAATCTCTTTAACCAGCTTGCCTCGAAAGAAACCGTCACCAGAAATGGAAACCTTTATGAAAACAATCTGGAGATTTTCAATCAGTCTTTCAGATATGAGCAAAAAAGCATTTTTTCAAGCCAGTTAAATGGTACACACGAACTTTCGGAAATCTCAAAACTTAAGTGGATTGGTGGCTTTGGATACACCATGCGTAAAGAACCCGATTTCAGAAGATTCACATCTTCAAGAGAAATGGGAAGCAAAGGAGCCTATAAAATGGATCTCCAGCAATTTGAATCACCTACACTAACCCAGGCAGCAAGATTTTATTCCAACATGGATGAATTCGTGGTTACGGGATCTCTAAATTATGACAGAATTATTGATAAAAACCAAAATGAAGAGCTTAACAAAGTTTTAAAAGTAGGTGCCTATACCGAATACAAAGACAGACTTTTTGCTGCAAGGTGGTTTGGAGTAGTAAATCCAAATCGTATCACTAACGAACTTCTTTCTCTTAGTCCGGATAAATTTTTTACCTCCGAAAATCTTAGCCCTACAAGAGTTTTCTACACGGAAGGAACCAACAATGATGATAAATATGCAGCTCAAAACTTACTTACCGCTGGTTATGTAAATTCAAAGCCGTGAAAGAGGTGGCGGAGCAAAAGTAAATGTTAATAATCCAATTTTCAGTACGCTACCTTCAATTAATTCTTTCTATAAATTTAACGCAAAAAATATCCTGAGATTTGGATTTGGAAGTACTGTCAACCGCCCTGAATTCAGAGAATTGGCACCATTTACTTATTATGACTTTGCATTTGACGTATCAAGAAGAGGTAATAAAAATTTAAAAACTGCCACCGTTCAAAACCTGGATCTGAGATATGATTTTTATCCTTCTGAAAATGAACTGGTAACCTTTGGCGTATTTTATAAAGATTTCAAAAACCCGATTGAAGCATCCATATTTTACAATGGCAGTGCCCTTGCATTTACCGTTTCAAATGCTAAATCAGCTTATTCGGCAGGTATAGAAATGGAAGTTAGAAAAGAAATAAATAAAAATTTGATGGCGGTCTTTAATGGCTCACTTATTCAGTCAAGTGTAACTGTGAGTGGTGTATCAGATCAAAGCCGCTACCTTCAGGGTCAATCTCCTTATTTGTTAAATGCAGGACTATTCTACAGTCTTCCAAAATTAGGCTTGCAAGCTAATGCCCTTTACAATACAGTTGGTAAAAGAATATATGTAATCGGAGATAACGTATTAAGTTCCAATGTATTCGAAATGCCCCGCCATACCATTGATTTAAATCTTACCAAGTCTCTGGGTAAAATCGAACTTAAAGCCGGCGTGCAAGACCTTTTAAATCAAACCTTTAGATTAATTCAGGACACCAATCGCGACAATAACATTACTGATTCTGATGGTGTGTTTCAGGAATACAAAAGAGGATCAAATTATACCATTTCTGTAAATTATAAATTTTAATAAAAACTCCTTTTTTACTAATTAATTTCTAAAATTATGAAAAACAATTTCAGAGTTCTGTTTCTATTACTCTTGAGCATCGGCCTCACTTTTACTGCCTGCAACAGAACAGATGACGAAGATGAGGACACTACTCCCGTAGGCGAAAACCTTACAATTAAGGGAACAATTTCCAGTAACACGACCTGGAAGGCAGCAAACAAATATCTATTGGAAGGTTTTGTGTATGTGGAATCAGGGGCAACTTTGACAATTGAGCCGGGTACTGTTATCAAAGGAGACAAAGCTACTAAAGCGACGCTGATTATTAAACCGGGTGGAAAAATTATGGCCGAAGGTACATCGGCAAAACCTATAGTGTTTACTTCAAATCAACCTAAAGGATCCAGAAATTATGGTGATTGGGGTGGAGTTATAATTCTGGGAAAAGCACCTGTGAACAAAACTCCTGCTACCATTGAAGGAGAAAATATCTCGACCTTTGGCGGAACTGACCCAGCTGATAATTCCGGAATTCTTAAATATGTTAGAATTGAATTTGGTGGCATTGCATTTGAAACTGACAAAGAAGTAAATGGCCTTACTTTGGGTGGTGTAGGCAGTGGTACAGTAATTGATTATGTGCAAGTTTCTTACAGTGGAGACGACAGCTACGAATGGTTTGGTGGTACAGTAAATCCTAAACACCTTATTGCTTACAAAGGCCTTGATGATGATTTTGATACCGACTGGGGTTACAGTGGTAATGTACAATATGGCTATTCGTTAAGAGATCCAAAAGTTGCCGATCAGTGTTCTTGTTCCGATTCCAACGGTTTTGAATCTGACAATGACGCTTCAGGTTCTGACGCAGCTCCTCAAACCAAAGCTACATTTGCCAATACCACTATCATTATTGGAGAAGGAACACCTGATGCCAAATATCGTTCAGGTTACAGAATAAGACGTAATTCCGCTATTTCTGTATATAATTCCCTCGTAGTTGGTGCATATCCAAAAGGTGGATTCGAATTGGGCGATGCGGCTACACAAAAGAATTTTGTTGATGGCAAAAACGATTTCAAAGGTTTGGTATTTGCAGGTATGACTACCCCAATAGTTTCAGGAGCGGACGCAACCAAATTAAAAGATGCCTCCAGAAAAAATCAGTTTGGACTTGACATTGCCTCATTAGGTTTACCGGCCGGATATAATTCTCTTACTGGCAAACCTGCATTATTGCCTTCTTCGGGCTCGTTGTTGCTAACTTCCGGAGCAACTTTACCTGCAGGTTTGGAATCAAATACTATCGTTGGTGCATTTGGTGGTACAGACTGGACTACAGGCTGGGCTAATTTCGACCCACAAAACACCGAATATTGATAAAAGACATATAGTCAAGTTTAAGACTTGATTCATATTGGTAATGCTGCATAAAAACCGGGACTATGTTCCGGTTTTTTGTTTTTACACTATTTCAAACATCACCTTTAATTCCATTAATAATTACCACATTATCAATTATTAATCAGCACATAATCAATTATTAATTAGCACATTATTAATTATAAATTAGCAACCTATCTCCTACTCTGATTACTCCTGCTTTGTGTATCACCACATTTTGTCCAAACAAGATTTTATTTCCTGATTTCCGATAGGTAGAAAGCGTAGCCAATGGTTCTTTAGTCTTTTCTAAAGTGTCAGGATTAATGGTGGTCATAATACATCTGGCACATGGTTTCACACCGAATAGTTTTACATCTCCAATTTGAAATGCCCCGAAATCATCTTCAATATGAGCTTCACCACCTTCAAACACAATATTTGGGCGAAACCTTTCCATTACTATATTTTCGGGACATTTTGAATTGAGAAATTCAAGTGATTTTTCTCCAATAATCAGAATCGGGTAACCATCTGACATACTGGTTTCTTCATCTCCAGTTACCGCATATTTTTCATCAATTGGTCTAATGGATTCTTCGGGTTGAAAAACCAACCTCACTTCCATTCCAAGTCTTTTAGAAAACCATTGATTGACATCCTTTGCGTAAACCAATGCCACCAATTCATCATCCCAAACTTTTACTTTAATTTTTTCAATTGGAAAATCGTCAAGGCAAATTTTTAAATTTTCCTCATTTTCAAATGATTCAATCGTAAGATATTTATCTGAAATTCCAGTCTTAAGTTTTGCTAAAACAGGAAATTCCCTTTGAGACAAAAAACGATTGTTTTGGTCCACCAGCATCCATCTTCTGTCCCATTTTAACCCCTTATTCCCAACTTCCGAAAGCCCCAAACCTATGCCTTTTAGAGATTTTACAGGATAAATAAACAAACCAATTACTTTCAAATTATAAATTTTTGTTTTCGAAAATAGCTCAAAAAAGTTAAAATCAGGTGTTTTGATAATATTTCTTTGATAAATTTTCCCGAACAATCAGATAGTATTTTAGTTTTTGACAATGTAGTCGTATTTTTGTAATCCTAAAGAGCCAATATCAGCTCATATTTTACTTTTTAAGCCAAAATGAGAGAAATACAATTCAGAGATGCGGTAAAAGAAGCGATGTCAGAAGAGATGCGTCGCGACGAAACTATATTTTTAATGGGTGAGGAAGTTGCCGAATACAACGGTGCTTACAAAGCCAGTCAGGGGATGTTGGATGAGTTTGGCCCCAAAAGAGTGATTGATACTCCGATCGCAGAGCTTGGATTTGCAGGAATTGGCGTGGGTGCTGCGATTAACGGTACCCGCCCGATCATCGAGTTTATGACTTTTAACTTTTCTTTAGTTGCCATAGATCAGATCATCAACTCAGCTGCTAAAATACTCGCAATGTCGGCAGGCCAATATTCTTGCCCTATTGTTTTTCGTGGTCCAACCGGTAACGCAGGACAGCTGGGAGCTCAGCACTCTCAAAACTTTGAAAACTGGTTTGCCAATACACCGGGTCTCAAAGTAGTGGTACCATCTAACCCTTATGATGCCAAAGGTCTTTTGAAAGCTTCAATCCGTGACAATGACCCTGTTATTTTTATGGAGTCAGAACAAATGTACGGTGACAAAGGAATGATTCCTGATGGTGAATATATATTGCCACTAGGTAAAGCCAATGTTGTGCAGGAAGGTACCGATGTTACGATTGTTTCATTTGGAAAAATGATTCCTCGGGTAGTTTTACCCGCTATTGAAGGTTTGAAAAAAGAAGGAATCAGTGTTGAATTAATAGACCTGAGAACTGTTCGTCCCATCGATTATGAAACAGTTGTAAACTCTGTCAAAAAAACCAACCGTTGTGTGGTAGTAGAAGAAGCCTGGCCTTTAGCAGCCATTTCGTCTGAAATCACCTATCATTTGCAACGCTATGCTTTTGATTATCTTGATGCTCCTGTAATCAGAGTCAACAGTATGGATATACCGCTGCACTATGCTCCTACATTAATCGAAGCCACTCTTCCAAACGTAGCCCGTACAGTAGATGCTGTTAAGAAAGTATTGTATAAGAATTAAATCTTAGGATATTCAGGAAATAAAAAAGCGATGAAGGAAACCTCATCGCTTTTTTTATTATTTGACTTACAAAAAATCATTTCAAAGGATTAAATATCAAATCTCTGTAATCTTCCATAGAATGCTTGATTACATCTGAAGCACCTTCTTTTCCATATTCATAAGCTATCTCACAATGCTGAGGCTCACCGGGCAAATTTTTGTATGTTAGAAAATAGTGTTTCAGTCTCTCAACAATTCCTTCAGGCAATTCACTGATATCGTTGTACTTACCATAAATCTGGTCTCCGAGCAATACGGCTATAATTTTATCATCAGCCTCTCCTTTGTCGATAAAACAGAAGCCTCCGATAGGTCTGGCCTGCAGCAATATGTCTCCATGTGAAATATGATGACTCGACAAAACGCAGATATCCAGTGGGTCACCATCGCCAAATTCTACATTTTGTGCTCCATTTTTTCTGGCATATTCTGAAACTTTGTCTCCACAATAAGTCTGTGGTAAAAATCCGTATAAAGACGGAACAATATTGCTATATTTTTGAGGGCGATCAATTTTCAAAAACCCCGAACTTTTATCAATTTCATATTTGATTGTATCAGAGGGGACGATTTCAATAAAAGTAGTTACTACCTCGGGGGCTTCGCTACCAATCGAAATACCATGCCATGGATGTGCTTTATATACTGGCTTCATTTATTATTTTCAATTTATTTGCAAATATAAACACAGAGTGTGGTCCAAAATTTTTTTGTGTATATAAAATAATATCCTTTCAAACTAAAACAACATTTTCGCTGTTGTTTTCGTAATTCAATATATTTTTATATTTGTAATCAAAAATTATTTTTTTGCACGATTATTGAAATCTATTTTTATCAATAAGTCTTTCTTTAATATTTATTGAAATGAACATTACTAAACCTAAGGTAATCAAAGATTACGACAAGCTTACAGAGGAAATGCAGGAAAGCATCAGAGAGCACTATCCCAATGGATATGCTGAACATTTAATACGCTTTACTGACCGCGAGGGAAAATATGTATCGGCCCTGCCTTTTGAAACCGAAGACAAGTATTATTTGATCAGAATGACCAATTCTGAGGCTTTAAAGTTGGCCAAATATGATTCCGGAAGCGATGATGAAGATGAATCAAAAGATGAAGAAAAGGAAGGTTATGATGACAATTATACCGACCTTAACAGCATGCGAGTTGGAAGCGGCCGGAAATCAGATGAGGACGAGGATTATGACTAAGTTAATACTTTGTTAACAACCAGATTATCAGAAATTTTTAACTGCCATTTTTCGTAATGGCTATATATTTTATTTATCAATGAAAAAAATAGTTCTTTTAATTTTTATTTTATTTTCGATTGGAGCCAATGCCCAAACGACCGGAATTGCATTTGAAAAAGGAAATTGGTATTCCATTCTGCAAAAAGCAAAAGCTGAAAAAAAATTAATCTTCCTTGATGCTTATACCAGCTGGTGCGGCCCGTGCAAAAGAATGCAGGCATATGTTTTTCCAGACAAAAAATTAGGGGATTACTTTAACGCCAATTTTGTAAATGCCAAAATTGACATGGAACAAGGCGAAGGACCTGCCATAGGGATGAAATATCCCGTAAAAGGGTATCCTACTTTATTCTTCATTGACCCAAATACAGGGAAGATTGTTAAAGAAAATTTAGGTGGTCTGACTGTAGATCAATTGTACAAATTGGGAGAAGACATTCAGAAATCTAAAAAAAGCAGCATTTAATTATTTAGTAGCTATTTTAATTGTGAAACAGTGGAATCTTGGCATTTCACTGTTTTTTTCATTTTAATACCACAAATGGAATATGAATTAATGAATTTCAGGAAAAGTCTCGTAAAAGTCAACCCTCCTGATATTACTTGATTCACTTTTTTTCCCACCAAGAATATAACTACAAAATACTGTTCATTAACCTTTTAACTATCACATCGGCAATGTTCCTGCTTGTAAATAATTCATCCAATTTGGTTATTATTTCATTGAGTCAAGGCACAAAAAAATTGGATTATTAATTTGTATTATTAAGCTTTGATTTACCTTTACATATTACAATTTTAAATAAAAAATGAAAGAAGTATATATTGTTGCCGCTAAAAGAACCCCAATTGGTAGCTTCGGAGGCATGTTTGCAGGCACATCAGCGGTACAGCTGGGAAGCAGTGTAACCAAAACTGTGGTTGAGGAATCAAAAATTAACCCCGAACATATAGATGAGTTTTTTTATGGCTCGGTGGTACAGGCCAATCTTGGTCAGGCACCTGCCACACAAGTTATACTGGGGGCTGGATTATCAGAA
>WBZP01004461.1_pt1 | contig 14587 bp, 14 predicted proteins | sample 5204301 | NCBI WGS metagenome assembly WBZP01 (sample SAMN12412401, study PRJNA552823) | activated sludge metagenome | isolation source: activated sludge from nitrification reactor of wastewater treatment plant... | place: USA: Pennsylvania | collected 2017 | reverse complement strand
AATTGCGCGCTTTCCTGCTCGAATCGGTGGCCAAGACCGGCGGCCACCTGTCGTCGAACCTCGGCACGGTGGAACTGACGATAGCGTTGCACTACGTCTTCAACACGCCCTACGACCGCATCGTCTGGGATGTCGGCCACCAGACCTACGCGCACAAGATTCTCACCGGTCGCCGTGAAGGCATGGCGCGGCTGCGGATGGCAGGCGGCATATCCGGCTTTCCGCGACGGTGCGAGAGCGAATTCGACACCTTCGGCACCGCCCATTCGTCAACCTCGATCTCCGCCGCCCTCGGCATGGCCGTTGCAGCGCGTGCCCGCGGCGAAACGCGCAAGGCGATCGCGGTGATCGGCGACGGCGCGATGAGCGCCGGCCAGGCGTTCGAAGCACTGAACAACGCCGGCGTGCTCGATACCAACCTGCTGGTGATTCTCAACGACAACGACATGTCGATTTCGCCGCCGGTCGGCGCGCTCAACAAATACCTGGCCCGCCTGCTTTCCGGCCGCGCGTTCAACACCGCGCGTCGCGGCGCCAAGGAAGTTCTCAAGGCGGCCCCGTCACTGCTCGAACTTGCCAAGCGCGCCGAGGAGCATGTCAAAGGTATGGTTTCGCCGGGAACCTTGTTTGAAGAGTTCGGTTTTCACTACTTCGGCCCGATCGACGGCCACGATCTCGATGCACTGGTCCCGACGCTGCGCAACCTTGCAGAACTGCAGGGTCCGCAGTTCCTTCATGTGATCACGCGCAAGGGCCAGGGCTACAAGCTTGCCGAAGTCGACCCGGTGCTCTACCACGGTGTGTCTACCTTCGATCACCAGGCCGGCATCCAGGCCGCAAAAGCGGGTGGCAAACTCTCTTACACACAGATCTTCGGCGACTGGCTGTGCGACATGGCGGCACAGGACAAGCGGCTGGTGGGCATCACGCCGGCGATGCGCGAGGGTTCCGGGATGGTCCGGTTTGCCGAGGAGTATCCCGATCGCTATTTCGACGTCGGCATTGCCGAACAGCACGCGGTCACCTTTGCCGGCGGTCTTGCCTGCGAGGGCATGAAGCCGGTGGTGGCGATCTACTCGACTTTTCTGCAGCGCGCCTACGATCAGCTGATTCACGACATCGCACTGCAGAACCTGCCGGTCGTTTTTGCGCTCGATCGTGCCGGCCTGGTCGGCGCGGACGGTGCAACCCATCATGGCGCTTTCGATCTTTCGTACCTCGCCTGCATTCCGAACATCGTTCTGATGACACCGGCCGACGAAATCGAGTGCAGACAGATGCTCAGTACGGCCTTCCAACTCGATTGCCCGACTGCCGTCCGCTACCCGCGCGGTAGCGGCCTCGGCCTGACACCGGAAACGACGCTTTCCACGCTGCCGGTGGGCAAGGGGGAACTGCGTCGCCGTGGCAAACGCATCGCCTTGCTCGCGTTCGGCGGCATGCTGTTGCCGGCGCTGGCGGCGGGTGAAACGCTGGACGCCACAGTGGCCAACATGCGCTTCGTCAAACCGCTCGACGAAGAACTTGTCCGTCAACTGGCGCTATCGCACGATCTGCTGGTCACGATCGAGGAGAACGCGGTGATTGGCGGCGCAGGCGCCGAGGTAGAGCGCGCGGCTGCGAGAATGGGGCTCAAAACATCCATCCTGCGCCTCGGCTTGCCGGATCAGTTCGTCGATCACGGCGACCAGGCACATTTGCTGGCTTCGATCGGCCTTGACCGTGACGGCATCGTCGAGCGCGTCAGGGCCAGACTGTCGGATAAAGTTGAGTAGAACAGTCGGGAATGGTAGACTGTGAGCTCGCACAGGCGAGGGAGCACAGGATAACCAGCCGGAGCCCACTCCGGGCCACCCCAGAAAGCAGCCAATGAATGCAAGAGAGAAGTCCGCGATTCCCGACGTCCAAAACAGCGAGGATCGGCGCCATCTGGCGATCGACAAAGTCGGGATCAAATCGATCCGCCACCCGGTTCGCGTGATGGACCGCAATGGTGGCGTGCAGCACACCATCGCCAGTTTCAACATGTACGTCGGCCTGCCGCACCATTTCAAGGGCACGCACATGTCGCGCTTCGTCGAGATTCTCAACGCCAACGAGCAGGAGATCTCGGTCGAGAATTTCGAGCCGATGTTGCGCGAAATGGTGAAGCGCCTAGAGGCGGAGACCGGCCATGTCGAGATGAGCTTTCCGTATTTCGTCAACAAGGCCGCGCCGGTATCCGGCGTCAAGGCGTTGATGGATTACGAAGTCACTTTCATCGGCGAGATCGGCACGGGCAACGAGTACGACTTTCAGATGAAGGTGGTGATTCCGGTCACCAGCTTGTGCCCATGTTCGAAAAAGATCTCCGAATACGGCGCGCACAACCAGCGATCGCACGTTACGATCGCCGCGCGCACCAACGCCTTCGTGTGGATCGAGGATCTGATCGCAATCGCCGAATCACAGGCGTCGTGCGAACTCTACGGGCTGCTCAAGCGTCCGGACGAAAAATATGTCACCGAGCGCGCTTACGACAATCCTAAGTTTGTCGAGGATATGGTTCGCGATATCGCCGGCGTACTGAACCGCGACGACCGCATCGAAGCCTATGTCGTCGCGAGCGAGAACTTCGAGTCGATCCACAACCATTCCGCCTACGCCCTGATCGAGCGCGACAAACAGCAACGCTGATCCCGGTCGACGCCGCGCCGACAGCTTGGCGCTGGCACGAAGAACGGGGCCGTCGGCCCCGCTTTTTTGTGCCCGAAAAGCCTCTGATTACTCGGCAGGCTCGGCCGCCGGCGCCGCGGGAACAGCCACCGCCGCCTTGAGGCCCGACCGGACCAGCTTCTCCTTGATTCGCGCCGATTTGCCCGAACGCTCGCGCAGGTAGTAAAGCTTGGCACGGCGCACATCGCCCTTGCGTTTGACTTCGATGCTGGCGATCAGCGGCGAGTAGAGCTGAAACGTCCGTTCGACGCCTTCACCCGAAGAAATCTTGCGCACGATGAAATTCGAATTGAGGCCGCGATTGCGGCGGCCGATCACCACGCCTTCATAGGCCTGCACACGCTTGCGCTCGCCTTCAACGACATTCACGTTCACAACCACGGTGTCACCCGGCGCGAAATCCGGAATGTTCTTGCCCAAGCGGGCGATTTCTTCCTGTTCAAGCTGTTCGATCAGATTCATGTTCTGCTCCTGTTTCAGTGGCGCTTGGCCTGGCGCGCAGAGCAACCGCAGTTGATGCGCGCGTTTCTTCGATTTTGGCAACGGGTCGAAACCCGCTTGCCGCCTTACTGCTGTTCCTGTTCCTGCCTGAACGCTTCCAGCAGGTTGGCTTCTTCCTGGGACAGCCCCCGCTGCGCCAGGAGTTCCGGCCGACGTTGCCAGGTTCGCCCCAGCGACTGCTTGAGCCGCCAGCGGCGAATTTGCTCATGATGCCCGGAAAGCAGCACGTCCGGCACACGCCCGCCCGCGTAATTCTCAGGCCGGGTGTAGTGCGGGCAGTCGAGCAAGCCATCGGCAAACGACTCCTGCGCCGCCGATTCTGCGTCGTTGAGCGCACAGGGCAACTGCCGCACGATGGCGTCTATCAATGCCATCGCCGCAATTTCTCCACCCGAAAGCACGAAATCCCCAAGCGAAACCTCTTCATCGACTCGACGGCTAATCAGCCGCTCGTCGATGCCCTCGTACCGCCCGCATAACAAGATCAGCGTCGGTTCGCCGGCCAATTCGCAAACCCGCTTGTGGGTCAGCGGAGCGCCCTGTGGCGACATACAGATCACCCTGCCGCGGTGGCCCGGATCGCCCGCCTGCGCCTGCAGCGCCATCTCGATCGCCTTTTCCAGCGGCTCGGCAAGCATCACCATGCCCGGGCCGCCGCCGTAGGGCCGATCATCAACCGTCCGGTGCACATCTGCCGCGAAATCCCGCGGATTCCAGCACTGCAAACGCCACAGCCCCCGTTCCATCGCACGCCGGGTAATGCCGCTGCGGCTCACCGCCGCGAACATTTCCGGAAACAGCGTGATGGCGTCGATGCGAATGCCTTCGCGCTGGTTCACCAGTCTGCACCCCACGCGACGCGGATCGTCCGGCCCACCATGTCGACGCGCCGAATCACTGCCGCAACGAACGGCATCAGCCGCTCGACGCCACGCTGGTCATCGCGAACGACCAGTACATCATGTGTGGCGGACTCGATCAGGCCACTGACCTCGCCCAGTTTCTCGCCCGACTCGTTGAACACCGCGAGGCCGACCAAGTCACCCCAGTAGAACTCGTCCTGTGCCGGTGGCGGCAAGACTTCGCGCGGCGCGCCGATATATTTGCCCTTCAGCCCGAGGGCTGCAGTGCGATCGGCAACGCCTTCCAGCAAGGCAAGAAGGGTTCCACCCTGCTCGCGGCTGTCCCGCACCGCAGCCGCCTGCCAGCTTTCGCTCGAATCCGGGTCATCGCCGAGCCACCACTGCGGCAACCCTGTCAGTGCAAGCGGATCGCTCCCGAAAACGTGAACCTTGACCCAGCCCTGAATCCCATACGGGGCGGACACACGCCCCAACACAATCATTCGCTGCTTGCAGCCTTAGGCGGCAACAGCGGTCTTGGCCTGTTTGACCAGCCGCGCAACGGTCGGCGACAACTGCGCGCCGTTGTGCTCCCAGTGGGCAATGCGCTCCATGTTGACACGCAGACCGTCCTTCTCGGCCATCGGATTGTAGAACCCGACGCGTTCGATAAAGCGGCCGTCGCGACGATTGCGCGAGTCGGCGGCGACGATGTTGTAGAACGGGCGCTTCTTGGCACCACCGCGTGCGAGACGGATCACAACCATGTCTGAGGGTCCTAACGAGTAGAGCGCAGGTTCGTCACACACACGAAACCGCCCGGCAAATGCCCGACGCTCGCGCCGAATGAACCGCGGAGGTTTGTTCCCGGCCGGGAAAAACCGTTGATTATACGAGACTGCCGCAGTCGAAACAAGCGAGCGAAGTCGTTCCGTGGTGCGAGCGAAGCGTTCCGGCGTACTCTCGCCTCAAGTCCATGATCTGCCGACCGTGATTCAGGTCAGCGCCAAATCCGCGGCCCTGGCCTAGAATCCCGGCACCTCGCACCACCCGCCCGACAAACAGCAATGCTGGACAGCGCACTTGACGACATCACGATCCTGAACGCCTGGGCCGACACCACGCCATCGCCGGCCGCTAGCGCTGAACTGCCGGCCCTGCGCGCCAGGTTGCGGCAACTCGGTGAACTGCCACCCCGCGATGCGGCCTACTCCCGCTTGCTCGACACCCTCGATGGCGAGATACATGGCCTGCTTCTGCGGCTGCGGCCGGCATTTCGCCGCGCCGCCCTGCCCCTGACACGCGAGGAGCGTACCCGTTCGGTCGAAATGGCCGACACCCTTGGCGAACTTGCCGAGGGCCACCTTCGGCTGCTACGGGAATCGCCCACGCTTTACGTCGCCCGGAACGGACTGCGGGCCGTCTATCAGCGGTTCGAGGTCTGCGTACTTGCCGGCAACACCGTGCCGCCAAAACTCTGGCTGCGCGCCAACGAGATGCACCGCGCGCTCAACCGCTGTACCGCCGATGACCACGACCGGCAGCAGATTGCCCTCGAAGGGCGGCTGATCTATTCCCGGCTGCTGGCACTGGGATGCGTCTCGCCCGAACACCTGTCGGCGCAGCAAATCGGCGATACCGTCGATTGGCTGGACGCCAGCAATATTCCGATCGTCCTGCATGAAGGTCGCACGCGGGAGACCGACGAAAGCTGGTTCTGGGTCGAACTCAAGCAGGACCGCGGGCCGCAGCAGATCGCCCGTCGGCAGCCACCGGGCCGGCCCGGCGTGATGGTTTTTTCGCTGGCGCCACTGGCCTCGCACGCGCTGGCCGGCGCCGCGCAGCTCGCCCCGCTGGCGGACGAGGACGATCCCGACGGCGGGCCAGCGGTTCCGCTCGCCGCCCTGCTGCGTCGTATCGCCGACCAGTTCTCCGGACCGCACAAACGCAAGCTCAATCGACGCTCCAACAGCTATCGAGTGAATGTCTGCACCGGCCTTGCTGACATCCGCCGACTGATCGACCCGACATGCGGCGAAGCGCCAGAATTGTCGGAATGGATGGTGATCAACGAAAGCGCCGGCGGCTTTGCCATCATGCATATCAGTGGCTTCATCGAGGGCATCGTCTCGGGCGGCGTGATCGCCCTGCGCGCCGAGCAGGAAGACAAATGGACGATCTGCCTGGTACGCTGGTCGCGCAGCGACAATCCGGAGCACGTCGAACTCGGGCTGGAGATTCTCAGCAATGGCGCGCAGGCGGTCGACATCGCCTTTCGCAGCGCCGCCGGCGCCCGTGCCCTGCGTCAGGCGCTGCTGCTGCCGGCACTGCCGGCGCTGCGGCCGAAGTTTGCGATCCTGGCGCCGGCCGGCACATACACGGCGCGTCGTTTCGTCATGGTCGCGCAGAGCAGCCATGTCTATATCACGCAGGGCCGCTTGATCTCGCTCGACTTGCAGACGGGCACGGTCGAATTGTTCCAGTTCGAGCTGGACCCCTATCCGATCTGAGCCGACCCGAACCGCTCAAGCGAACAACTCCGCCAACGAGATTGCAAGCCGCTCGGCGGCCTGTTCATGCAGCGCGAGCAAACGCCGTGTCAGCGGATCGTCTAGCGCGTCGACCGGAACGCCGCGCGGCGAAAACGCAAAGCGTGCGAACACGTCCCGCAGCGCGATATCGTCGAGTCGGCGCGCCAGTATCCATTGGCCTTCCTCGTTGCGGGTGATCCACGATTCGTCGCGCAGACGCTCGAGCAACAGTTCGCAGTCGGCCTCCGACTGACGGCTGGTGACCGCAAGGCGCTGGCCGCTGCGCCCGCGGCCGACCCGCTGCGCCTCGCCGAGTTCGCGCAGAATCAGCAGCGCACCGAACGTGTTGCGCCCCGGAAACGGCGGTGCGACGCGGCTGCCCCAGCCAAATTCCGGCAGCACGGCGGTAATCAGCGCCCCGATCAGCACCACGTTCCAAGAGAGGTAGAGCCAAATCAGAAAGATCGGCAGAGTGGCAAACGCCCCGTAGATCAGCGTGTAGGTGGGAAAGCGCGCGATGTAGAGGCCGAACAGCTTCTGCACGAGCGAGAACAACCCGGCCGCCGCTACCCCGCCGGCCAGCGCATCGCGCAGGCGGATTCGCCGGTTCGGTACAGCAAAGTAGAGGAAAGTCAGCAACAGCGTGAAGAACATGAGCGGCAACGCACGGAACAGCGCAGACCTTACCCAGATCGACTCATTGATCAGGCCGAGCGAGGCGCTGGCGATGTAGCTGGTCGCAGCGATGCTGGCGCCGAGCAGCAGCGGCCCGAGGGTGATGACCGACCAGTAAATCAGCAGGCGACGCAGGCTGCGCGGCGGACGCGCGACATGGAAAATCGAATTGAATGCACGGTCGATGGTAAACAGCGTGATGACCACCGTCGCCACCAGGATCAGCGAACCCAGCACGGTGAGCTGACCGGCATTCTGCGAGAACTGCAGCGAGTACTTGGCGATGACATCGCCGGCCTTTTGCGGCAGCAGATTGTCGAGCAGGAAGCCGCGCAGCGCCCCGCCCAGCGCGTCGAACACCGGGAAGTTGGAAAACAGCACCAGCGAAACCGTGATCAGCGGCACCAGCGCCAGCAGCGTCGTCACGGTGAGGCTGGCCGCCACCTGCTCGCAGCGCACCGCGATGAAGCGATCGGCCAGCAGACGCAGGAATTCGCGGCAGGTGTCGTATGCGGAACGGATGGACATGTCCGGTGCGGGTCGGATTACTTCTGCCGCGTATAATCGGCCGCATTGTAACAAGGCCGCATGCGCCACCCTGCCATGTCCGAGATTCTCGTCCTCTATTACAGCCATCGCGGGTCGGTGAAACAGCTCGCGCAACTGGTCGCGCGCGGCATCGGGCAGGTCGATGGCATGGAGGCGCGCATGCGCACCGTGCCCAAGGTGTCGACAGTCTGCGAGGCGGGCGAAGCCGACGTGCCTGATGCCGGCGCACCTTACGCCGAGGCGCGCGACCTGGAAGAATGCATCGGCATCGCCCTGGGCTCGCCGACGCGTTTCGGCAACATGGCCGCACCGCTCAAATACTTCCTCGACGGCACCGGTGCGCAATGGCACGCGGGCAGCCTGCAGGGCAAGCCGGCCGCATTATTTACTTCGACCGGCAGCCTGCACGGCGGACAGGAAACGACCCTGCTCTCGATGATGCTGCCGCTGCTGCACCATGGCATGCTGATCGTCGGCCTGCCCTACAGCGAAATCGATCTGCAGACCACCCGGCAGGGCGGCACGCCGTACGGCGCAAGCCATGTCGCGGGCATGGCCGGCGATGCGCCGGTCAGCGATGCCGAAAAGCGCCTGGCGATCGCCCTCGGCAGAAGACTGGCGGAAGTCGCCCGCAAGCTCGCGCGATGAATCCGCGCCGGCTCGCCGCCGCCGCCAGCGCGACGCTGGTCGCGCTGATCTTTCTTTGCGTGGCGTGGGAACTGTGGCTGGCCCCGCTGCGGCCCGGCGGGTCGATGCTGGTGTTCAAGGTGCTGCCGCTGCTCGCCGCGCTGTTGGGCACTTTGCGCGGGCGCCGCTATACCTACCAGTGGTCGTCGCTGCTGTCGCTGCTGTACATCGCGGAAGGCCTGGTGCGCGCCACCAGCGACGCGCAACCACTGTCCGCGTCGCTGGCGTGGGTCGAAGCGGCGCTGGCAACCGTATGGTTCGCGCTGTGCCTGGCCTTTGCGCGCGCCACCCGGCCGAGCCTGGCCGCCGCCGCCGAGCAAAAACCGATCGCTTAGGCCGCCCGCGCCAGCGCCGGGGAATCGGCGCGTGACTCGTCGAGGCGCAGCGTGAGGCACTTGGCCGCGCCGCCGGCCTTGATGAACTCGCCGAGGGGCAACTGGATCACGCGAAAGCCCGCCAGACGCAGCGCATCCTGCAACGGCGCCGAGGCACGGTTCAGCAGCACGTTGCCTGCCACGCAAATGGCATTGCAGGCAAAGTCGCGCGCATCTTCCTCGCTGACCGCGATGCGCCGCTCGGCCGGCACAAGCCGATCGACTTCGCTGCGCGCGGCTTCGTCGAAGGCCGGCGGATACCACAGCAGCCAGCCATCGTCGAGCGGGCAGAAACAGGTGTCGAGATTGTAGAAGCAAGGATCGACCAGCCGCAGCGGCACAGTCTGGATCGCCAGTGCCTCGCGCAGCAGCACACTGGTCGCGGCGCGCGTGCGATTGCCGTAGGCAACCCACAGGCAGCGGCGCGAACGGTCGTACAGCGCGTCGCCTGCGCCCTCGAACGCGATCTCGCCGGGCAGGCTGGCGATCTCGAAAGCGTGGGCGCGAAACCAGTGCTCGAAGTGCGCCAGTTCGCCCTGACGCTCGGCGTGAAGAAAATGCGCCGGTATCACGCGCCCGTCGAGCACCAGCCCGGCGTTGCTGGTGAACACCATGTCGGGCAGGCCGGGCTCGGGCTGCAGCAGTTGCACATCGGCGAACTGGCGCAGGCTGGCGTACAGGGCGTCCCACTGGCGCAGGGCAAGCGCGGCGCTGACCTGGCCGACATTGCAGTCCATCCACGGATTGATAGAGTAGCTGACACCGAAGTGGTGCGGCGGGCACATCAAGAAGCGGGCTTTCATTGGCTTGTGGCCTCCTTGCCGGCCGCCGTCCCGGTAGGGCGGCAGCGGGCGAAAACGGGTAACTGCGTGGGTCGACGCCCGGATGTGCAGGGCGGGTCGACAGGAGCCCGCGCGAAGCGGGGCGATGCTTGCGAAAACGCCGGCCCGGCCCGGCAGTTGACGTGCAGATTGCAACGCTGCGTTACGGCGACAATCGATCTCGCCAGAAGCCAACAGGGACGGGCATCCCTTGGGTGGCAACGCTGCGAGCCGCATGGACAGGCGCTGTGCGGCATGGCATGCCGAAGAACGCCTATCCATGCGGGTTCCAGGCCGGCCGCATGAGGGACGTCATTACACGGTTTCGGTCTGTGGATTCATCCTTTCGATGCCGGCGTGCAGCTTGTTGAGCGCGTTCAGATAGGCCTTGGCAGAGGCGACGATGATATCGGTATCGGCGCCCTGGCCGTTGACGATGCGCCCGTCGCGCGCCAGACGCGCGGTGACTTCGCCCTGCGCATCGGTGCCGGTGGTGATGGCATTGACCGAATAGAGCAGCAGATCGGCCCCGCTGGCGACGATGGACTCGATGGCGCGGAAGATCGCATCGACCGGCCCGCTGCCGTCGGATTGCGCCTGATGCTCGGCCGCACCGACCGCCAGCGTGATCTGCGCATGCGGCGTTTCGCCGGTTTCGGACAGCACCTTCGAGGCGACCAGGCGATAGTGTTCGGTCTCCGGCGTGACGCCCTCGTCGCTCATCAGCGCCTGCAAATCCTCGTCGAAGATCTCGCGCTTCTTGTCGGCGAGCGCCTTGAAGCGCACGAAGGCGGTGTTGAGATTCTCCTCGCTGTGCACCGGGATGCCGAGTTCCTGCAACTTGGCGCGGAAAGCGCTGCGGCCCGATAGCTTGCCGAGCGAGAGCCGGTTGGTCGACCAGCCGACATCTTCCGCGCGCATGATTTCGTAGGTCTCGCGGTGCTTCAAGACGCCGTCCTGATGAATACCCGATTCATGGGCGAAGGCGTTGGCGCCGACCACCGCCTTGTTCGGCTGCACCGGGTAGCCGGTGATCTGCGACACCAGCTTGGAAGTCGGCACGATCTGCGTGGCGTCGATGCGCGTGTCGCAGGCGAACAAATCCTTGCGCGTGCGCACCGCCATGACGATTTCTTCGAGCGAGGCGTTGCCGGCACGCTCGCCCAGGCCGTTGATCGTGCATTCGACCTGGCGCGCACCGGCCGCCACCGCCGCGAGCGAATTGGCGACCGCCATGCCAAGATCATTGTGGCAGTGGGTTGACCAGATCACCTTGTCGGAACCGGGCACGCGCTCGATCAGCATGCGCATGCGCTCGCCCCATTGCGACGGGATACTGTAGCCGACGGTGTCCGGCACATTGATCGTGGTGGCGCCGGCCTCGATAACGGCCTGGAAAATGCGGCAGAGGAAATCGGCCTCCGAGCGCACCGCATCCTCGGCGGAAAACTCGACGTCGTCGGTGAACTGCCGCGCGAGCTTGACGGCCGCCACCGCCGCCTCGACCACCCGGTCCGGGCTCATCTGGAGCTTCTTTTCCATGTGGATCGGGCTGGTGGCGATGAAGGTGTGGATGCGCCCGCGCGCCGCCGGCCTGATCGCCTCGCCGGCGCGGCGCACATCGTTCTCGCTGGCGCGCGCCAGCGTGCACACCGTCGAATCCTTGATCGCGGCGGCCACCGCGCGCACCGACTCGAAATCGCCGACCGACGCCGAGGCGAAACCGGCCTCGATCACGTCGACCTTCATGCGCTCCAGCGCGCGGGCGATGCGCAACTTCTCGTCCCTGGTCATCGCCGCGCCGGGACTCTGCTCGCCGTCGCGCAAGGTGGTGTCGAATACGATCAACTGGTCATTCATTTCAATCTCCTGATGCAACGGGGGCGTCATCGGCCTGTGCGCTCGTCACAGCCGGCGGGCAATGCTCGAATTGTGGGCGGGGTTTTTAGCGCGCGGGGCGCAGCAGCGGCCGCGCCAGCAGCAGGCAGCGCAGCGAGAGGTAGGGCTTGGCGATGAACGACTTGGCATCCATGTGACGGACTATAAGGGCTTTTTTTTCGCTGCGCAAGCTATGGCGCGGATTGGCTGCGGCTATCGCGCCGCTTGAACCAGCGCCACGCCCAGAGCGCATAACCCGACAGCGCGTAGACCAGAAAAAGCACGAATAAATTACCCTGCGGATAGGCGGAGACGAAGATGAAGGCGCACACCAGGGCGATGATGAAGATGAAGGGCACGCTCTTGCGCAGGTTGATGTCCTTGCCGCTCCAGTAGGGAAAGTTGCTGACCATGGTGATGCCGGCGAATACCGTCAGCGCCGAGGCCGGCCAGCGCACGTCTTCGCCGCTGTAGCCCATATCCATCATGATCCAGACGAAGCCGGCCACCAGTGCTGCCGCCGCGGGACTGGGCATGCCCTGGAAGAAGCGCTTGTCGACCACCTCGATGTTGGTGTTGAAGCGCGCCAGGCGCAAGGCAGCACCGACGCAATAGACGAAGGCAGCGATCCAGCCCCAGCGCCCGAGACCGCGCAGCGCCCATTCGTAAATCACCAGTGCGGGGGCGGCGCCGAAGCTCACCATGTCGGACAGCGAATCGTATTCGGCGCCGAATTCGCTCTGGGTATGGGTGAGGCGCGCCACCCGGCCATCGAGTCCGTCGAGCACCATGGCGACGAAAATCGCCACCGCAGAATGCTCGAAGCGCATGTTCATCGCCTGGACAATGGCATAGAAGCCGGCAAACAGCGCGGCCGTGGTGAACAGATTGGGGAGGATGTAAATGCCGCGCCGGCGGATTTCGGGATTCATCAACCCCTTGCGGTTCCGGGTGATCGGCATCGATGCTCGGCGGAGTGCGGCAGGCTGCCGCGATGTGCGGAATTGTACCCGAATGGCCCGGCGGCCATGCCAGCGCGGAAGCCGCGGATCAGGGCAGCCGTGCGAGCACGGTGGCGGTTGCCGACACCTTGTCGCCGACCGTCACCATGGCCGTCGCGCCCGGCGGCAGATAGACGTCGACGCGCGAACCGAAGCGGATGAAACCGTAGCGTTCGCCGCGCGCGAGTGCTTTGCCCGCATTGACATAGCACAGGATGCGCCGCGCGATCAGGCCGGCGACCTGCACGCAGGTCACGTCCTGACCGTCGCGGGTCTTGATCCACAGCGCATTGCGCTCGTTTTCGGTTGACGCCTTGTCGAGCGCCGCATTGACGAAGGCGCCCGGGTTGTACCAGCGCTGCTGCACGTCGCCATCGACCGGCGAGCGGTTCGAGTGGACGTTAAAGACGTTCATGAACACGCTGATCTTCAGCGCGGGCCGCTTGAGGTAGGGATCTTCTACCGGCTCGATGACGACGATGCGCCCGTCGGCCGGCGAAAGCACATCCTTCGCACCCTGCGGCACGGGCCGCCCCGGATCGCGGAAGAACTGGATCACGAAGACGGCGATCAGCCAGAACGGCATCGACCACACGACGCCGCCGAAGACCGTGACCGCAATCGCCAAGGCGACCGAGATGCCGATGAACGGCCAGCCCTCCTTGGCGAGTATTGGATGGGGGTAATTCATGTCGGTGAGGGGGAAGGCGTGAGGGGTGAGGAGCAGGCGCCGTTGCGCCTTACCCCTGCCCCCTCACCCCTCACTAGTTCTTGGACTGGTCGACCAGCTTGTTCTTGCTGATCCACGGCATCATGGCGCGCAGTTGCGCGCCCACCTTTTCGATCTCGTGCCCGGCGGTCAGGCGGCGGCGCGCCGTCATCTCGGGGTAGTTGGTGCGCCCTTCCAGGATGAAGCGCTTGGCATAGCTGCCGTTCTGGATGTTGGCCAGGCACTCCTTCATCGCCGCGCGCGACGGCGCGCCGATCACCTTGTCGCCGGTGACGTATTCGCCGTACTCGGCGTTGTTGGAAATCGAGTAATTCATGTTGGCGATGCCGCCTTCGAAGATCAGGTCGACGATCAGCTTCACTTCGTGCAGGCATTCGAAGTAGGCCATCTCGGGTGCATAGCCGGCCTCGGTCAGCGTCTCGTAACCGGCCTTGATCAGTTCGACCAGGCCACCGCACAGCACTGCCTGCTCGCCGAACAGATCGGTCTCGGTTTCTTCGCGGAAGTTGGTTTCGATCACGCCGCCCTTGGTGCCGCCGTTGGCCGCCGCGTAGGACAGTGCCAGATCGCGCGCCTTGCCCGACTTGTCCTGATAGACGGCGATCAGGGAAGGCACGCCACCGCCGCGCAGGTATTCGGAGCGAACCGTGTGGCCGGGGCCCTTGGGCGCGACCATTATCACATCGAGATCGGCGCGCGGAACGACCTGGTTGTAGTGGATGTTGAAACCATGGGCAAAGGCGAGCGTGCCGCCCTGGCGGATATTGGGTTCGACATCGCCGTAATACACCGCCGGAATGTTCTCGTCCGGCAGTAGAATCATGACCAAGTCGGCACCCTTGACCGCCTCGGCGACTTCCTTGACAGTGAGTCCGGCGCTGGCGGCCTTGTTCCACGAGGCACCGCCCTTGCGCAGGCCGACGGTGACGTTCACGCCGGACTCCTTGAGATTCTGCGCGTGGGCATGGCCCTGCGAGCCATAGCCGACGATAGTGACCTGCTTGCCTTTGATCAGCGAGAGATCGGCGTCCTTGTCGTAATAGACTTTCATGCTGGTTCCTTTTCGACTGCGTGAGGGGTGAGGCGTGAGGGGTGAAGGGTGGGCCTCGCCACACCCCTCCCCCCTCACCCCTGACTAGATTCGAAGTATCCGGTCGCCGCGGCCGATGCCGCTGACGCCGGTACGCACGGTCTCGAGGATCAGCGACTTGTCGATCGCCTCGATGAAGGAGTCGAGCTTGGTCGCAGAACCGGTGAGTTCGATTACGTAGGTCGACTCGGTG
>WBZP01004460.1_pt1 | contig 14588 bp, 13 predicted proteins | sample 5204301 | NCBI WGS metagenome assembly WBZP01 (sample SAMN12412401, study PRJNA552823) | activated sludge metagenome | isolation source: activated sludge from nitrification reactor of wastewater treatment plant... | place: USA: Pennsylvania | collected 2017 | reverse complement strand
ACATGCCCTCCGGCGCCGAGGGCCAGGGCGAGGATCGGCAGGTGCGAGCGGCCGATCCCGGTGGCCGACCAGCTCGTCACCTGCGGCGGCAGCGCGGCCAGCCCGGCCATGAGCGCCTCAGCCGTCCCCGGCCAGGCACCCGGGACACCGAGGACGAGGTCGACGTGGACCTTGCCCCCGAAGGGCAGCCCGTGGGTGTCGAGGAGCCGTCGCAGCGAGTGGACCTGGCCGAGGTCGAAGAGCTCGAACTCGGGGACGATCTCGCGTTCCTGGGAGAGCCGGTAGAGGTCGACCATGAACCCCCAGGGGTTGAGGAAGACGTCCTCGCCGAAGTTCGAGGTTCCGCAGGTGAGGCTGCATGAGTCGGGGTCCGCGTCGAGGACCTTGAGCCGGTTCTCCAGCGGGTCGTGGACCGAACCACCGGTGGAGAGCTGGACGACGAGGTCGGTGGCCTCACGGACGGCGACGACGGCCTCGCGCAGCAGGCCGACGTCGAGGGTCGGCGGGCGCTGCGGGTCACGATGGTCGCGGACGTGGACGTGGATGAGCGACGCGCCGGCCTCCTGGCAGCGCACCGCCGTCTCGACGAGCTCCTCGGGCGAGGCCGGCAGCCCGGGGGCATCCACCTTCGCGGTCTCGGCACCCGTCGGGGCCACGGTGATCAATGTCGACGCACCTGTGCTCATGGCGCCCATCATGCCAGCGGGCCCGCTCGCTCAAGGACCGACGACGACCTCCTGCGCCGCGGCGACGCCGTCCGCGACCAGCGGCAGGTCGACCGCCAGCGAGCGCTTCACTAGCGCCAGGGCCATCGGCCCCAGCTCGGCGTGCCGTGCCGACGAGGTGACGGCACCGACGGTGCGACCGGCCGCCTCGACCGGGGCGCCGGAGGACGGGAGGTGGTCGGCCGAGCCGTCGAGGTGAAGGAAGACCAGGCGACGCGGGGGACGCCCGAGGTTATGTACCCGGGCGATGGTCTCCTGGCCGCGATAGCAGCCCTTGTGCAGGTGGACCGCGGTGCGCAACCAGTCCACCTCGTGCGGGATGGTCCGGTGGTCACTCTCCAGGCCGAGCCGCGGACGCCAGGCGGCGACCCGGCGGGCCTCGGCGGCCCAGGTGCCCGCGAGCGGCCGACCACCCACCGCGTCGGACAGCGAGGCGCGCGGCACGAGCACCTCCCGCCAGGCGACCCCGGCCGCGGGGTGCTCGACGGGCCCGTAGCACGCGGTGTCGCCAACGGGTCCGGGCCACGGGTCGACCCAGGCAATCGGCGCCCCCGGGCCGCACTCCTGGGCGGCCGGCTCCCCCAGGACGGCATACCGGGCCGTGACGTCCTCAACCTCGACGCGAAGGAGGAAGCGCATGCGGTCCAGCCACGCCGCGAGCTGGCCGACCCGGCCGGGCTCGGTGGTGACCCAGGTGCGCTCGCCGTCGTCGACGAGGTGCAGGCTGTGCTCGATATGCCCGGTCGGGCTGAGGATCAGCGCTTCGCGCGAGGTGTATGCCGGCAGGTCGGCCAGCGCCTGGGTGGTCAGCGAGTGCAGCCAGGACAGCCGGTCCGGGCCGGTGACGGTGAGGACGCCGCGGTGGCTGAGGTCGACGACCGCGGTTCCGGCGTCGAGGGCCCGCGCCTCCGCGGTCGGCTCGCCGTAGTGCCAGGCCACGCCGGCGTCCGGGCCGGTGGCCTCCACCGCCGCGGGGCGCTGCAGGAGCGGGGAGCGCCATACCGGCTGGTCGGTCGAGGCGACGAGCAGGCCTGGCGTGGGGTCCGTCATACCGTGGTCAAAGCCCGGCGGGCCCAGAAGATTCCGGCGACCCTCACCCGACCCGCTTGAGCTGGGCGGACAGGTGGCTCGTCAGCGGGGTGCCCATGGCGGCCATGTCCATCACCCACATGAGGTCGCCGTCGACGAGGCCGTAGTGGCGGGTGCCCGCGTTGTACTCCTTGGCGTGCGGGCTGCGGACGACCGAGTCGGTGCGCAGCGAGAGCTTCGCCGGCTCGGCGGGGCCGAAGTACATCTCGATGATCCCGGTCGGGTGCGCAAGGAGCAGCTCGGCCTCTCCGCCGGGGACGATCCGCAGGAAGCCGGTCTCGGTGCCCGACTGGCGGATCGGCTGGCCGTCGGTGTCGAGCAGCCAGGTGCGGCTGGACCAGTGGAGGAACGGGCGTCCGTCGTGGCGGATGTCGAGCTCTTGGCCGAAGTTGAAGGACTGCGGCATGGTCGGGTAGCCGACGACGCCGGCGCCCTCCCAGCGGCCCACGATCCAGGCGAGCGGCGCCAGGTCGGGCGGCAGGTCCGGGTCGAGCTGGAACGCCATACCAAAACACTCCTCGTACGCCAAGGGTTCCGGGCCGCCCTGTGGACAACCCGCAAAGACACACCTTATGACGCGTTCTAAAGGTGTGTCTTTGCGCAGGAGGGGGTGTGGATGGTCGGGTCAGCGGGATAGCGGGTGGCGGAGTCAGGCGACGAAGATGCGCAGCAGCACGTATGCCGCCCCCGCCGGCACCAGGACGGCGGCCGCAGCCACGGCGAGCTCGGCCCGCACGGTACCCACTCCCGGGGCCGAGGCCATGACCCGGCGGACCGACTGCGAGACCACCGCGCCGAAAAGAGCGGCACCCGCGGACAGCTCCATGGCCAGCCCTGGGGACACCGCGGTACCGAACGGGCCCGCCGCAACGCCCGAACCGGCCACCCCCGCGGCACCGGCAGCGTCGGCGGCACCGGACATCCCGGCCAACCACGCCGACCACACCGGCCCGCTGACCAGCCCCGCCAGACCGGCCGCCACCAGCGCCCCGAGCAGGACGACTACGGGAACCATCCGGGGCCACCGGGCGGCCAGCTCGGCCACCACGGCGACCACGACGCCGAGCAGGGTCATCCCCGCCAGCCACCGTCCTCCGGTCGGCACGGCCACCCCGACCCACGGCACTCCGGCTCCGACGACGACAACCCCGCTGACCGTCCCGGCCAGGCCAAAGGTGAGCCGCGACCGGCCGTCGGTCCGCAGGATCTGATGGGCGAACGCCCCGATGAGACCGAGCGCCAACGCCACCGGGACCCAGCGCAGCAGCGGCTCGTCGAGCCGGAAGGCCGCAAGCACCGCGCTCCCCAGCGCCGTTCCGGCCACGACACCGATGACGCCCCGCGGGCTCGGCACATCCAAGAGGCCGACCCATCCCCAGGCCAGCACCGAACCAAGGAGCGCCACCGCGGCCGCCGCCAGCACCGCGCCCCCCGCCACGCACACCGCCACGAGCAGCGCGAAGCCGATCGTCGCGATGAGAACCGTCGGGCTGGGCGGCAGGACCACGATCGAGCGGGCGGCCTCGGCCTGCGCCCGCCGCACGCTGCGACTCACTCCCGCCTCGCTCGGCTGCGCCACGAGCGACATCCTCGCACTACCCGCCGGCGAACGGCGGGAGGACCTCGAGGACCACCCCGGGCTCCACACCGTGCCCGCGGGTCACGGCCACCCCGTCGACCAGGACCGAGGACACCGACAGGACCCGCTCGGCCCGCGGGTGCCGTCCGGCGACGACCGCGAGGACATCGGCGACGGTGCACGGCCCGGAACAGAGCATCTCGTCGGCCGTGACGAGCTCGCTGTCCACTCCCGCGAGCGCACGCGCCGCGGCCCAGTACCGCACGGTGACGGGTTTGGACATGGGCTCACCTCCGGTCGTCGGTGCGGACACCCCTTGACGGTATGCCGTCGCCCGCCCTGATCGCGAGCGGTCTTGCGATGAGGACCTGCCCGGACCGACCCATCGCCCTCGCCTATCCTGGATGTCAATGGCCACCCTTCTGCTGCTCACCAACGCCATGGCCCTCAGCGCAGAGGTCCTCCCCGCTCTGGGCCTGCTCTCCCATGCCGTGCGGGTCGTGCCCGCCGAGCCGGCGGCCCTGATCGACGCCCCGGCTGCCGATGTCGTGCTCCTCGACGCTCGTCGCGAGCTGGCCCACGCGAAGTCGCTCTGCCAGGTCATGCGGGCCACCGGGATGTCAGCACCCTTGCTCGGGGTGCTCACCGAAGGGGGCCTGGCGGGCCTCACCGCGGACTGGGGCCTCGACGATGTCCTGCTCGACACCGCCGGCCCGGCCGAGGTCGACGCCCGGATCCGCCTGGCCCTGGGTCGCGCCGAGGCCGCCGACGACAGCGAGCAGCTCCCGATCACCGCCGGCGAGGTGACCATCGACGAGTCGAGCTACTCCGCCCGGGTCCGCAGCCAGGTCCTCGACCTCACCTACAAAGAGTTCGAGCTGCTGAAGTTCCTCGCGCAGCACCCGGGCCGGGTCTTCAGCCGCGGCCAGCTGCTCCAGGAGGTCTGGGGCTACGACTACTACGGCGGCACCCGAACCGTCGATGTCCACGTGCGGCGGCTGCGGGCCAAGCTCGGGCCCGAGCACGAGGGCCTCATCGGCACGGTCCGCAACGTCGGGTACCGCTTCGTCACCGACCGGCCCCGGGTCGAGCCGGCCACCGTGCTGGCCTGACCAGGCCGCCCCGAGCCGGCCACCGCAGCCACCGCAGCCGCCCCACGCGCCCGGGACCCCCCAGATGACCCCACCAAGGAACGTCCAGCAGCGGACCCGCCTCGACGCCGCCTCGGCCGACGCGGTGCGACGGCTCGCCCGCAGCGCCGAGGACCACGACGGCGTCGCCGCGCTCTCGGAGCAGACCTTCCTCAACCTGGCAGCCACTGTTGACGAGGTCACCCACCTGGTGGTCCCCGCCCAGGACGGCGCCGTCGCGGCATACGCGCAGGTCATCGACGGGGACCCGGCCTCGGCGGAACTGGTCGTCCACCCCATGGCCCGCCGTCAGGGAATCGCCACCGCCCTGACCCACGCCATCGAGGGCGACTGGCCCACGACCCGCATCTGGGCGCACGGCGACCTTCCGGCCGCGCGGGCCACGGCTGCCGCGGCGGGGCTGGCGGCCGTCCGCGCGCTGCATCTCATGACCCTCGACCTGCGTACCGTCGCCCTCCCCCCGGTCACCTTCCCCGATGGACTCGGCTGTATGACGGTCCGCGCCTTCCGTCCCGGGACCGACGACCTGGCCTGGCTGGAGACCAATGCCGCCGCCTTCGCGGACCACCCCGAACAGGGCCGGCTCGGGCAGCGCGACCTCGACGCCCGGTTCGCCCAGGACTGGTTCGACCCGGCCGACTTCCTCCTCGTCGTCAGCGCCACCGAACCTGATGCCGTCGCGGCATACCACTGGACGAAGGTGGCCCCGGCGGCCGGCGGCGACCCGGCCGGGGTCAACGGCGAGGTCTACGTCGTCGGGGTCCATCCCCGGTGGCAGGGTCGGGGGCTCGCCGTCCCGGTCACCCTGGCCGGGCTGCACCACCTGCGCGAGCGGGGCGTCGCGACCGCGCACCTCTATGTCGACGACGACAACACGCGCGCCGTGGCGACCTACCGTCGGCTCGGCTTTGCGGTCGAGGTCACCGACCGCCAGTACGCCTGGGTATGACGACCCGGTCACAACCGCGCTGCACTCTCGATGGTCGGCGCCCTTGATGCCACGATAGGCACATGAGCAGCGCCGCCCAGATCTCCGTCGTCCCCTCGCCCGCCCCGAGCCCCGACGCAGATACCGGGGCGCTGTCCCAGATCTCCGCCGCCGTCACCCCGCGCCGGCCGCTGCCCGAACGGGATGCCAACGGCCGCTTCGTCCGCGCGCCGCAGTCGACCGAGCCGGCCGCCCCCGCGGGCAGGGCCGAGGCCCCGGCTCTGCCGGCCGACCGCTTCCTCGAGCGGGAGATCTCCTGGCTGCAGTTCAACGAGCGGGTCCTCCAGATGGCGATGGACAGCTCGCTCCCGCTGCTCGAGCGGGCCCGCTTCCTCGCGATCTTCTCGTCCAACCTCGACGAGTTCTTCATGGTCCGCGTCGCCGGGCTGCGGCGCCGCATCGCCACCGGACTGGCGGTCCGGTCGGCCTCGGGTCTGGAGCCGCGCGAGCTGCTCGAGCAGATCACCTCGATCTCGCAGGACCTCATGCGGCTCAACGCCTACACCTTCGTCACCGACGTCCGCCCGGCGCTGGCCGAGGAGGGCATCTCGATCCTGCACTGGGACGAGCTGACCGACAGCGAGCGGATCCCGCTGCACGGGCTCTTCCGGGAGCGGGTCTTCCCCGTGCTCACCCCCCTGGCGGTCGACCCGGCCCACCCGTTCCCGTATATCTCCGGCCTCTCGCTCAACCTCGCCGTGGTCCTGCAGAACCCCAAGACCGAGACGACCCACTTCGCCCGCGTCAAGGTGCCGGACATCCTCCCGAGGTTCCTCAAGATCGACAGTGAGCACGACCCCGCCCACGCGGACCTGCACCACACCCGGTTCATCCCGCTCGAGGATGTCATCGCCGCCCACCTCGACCAGCTCTTCCCGGGCATGGAGGTTCACGAGCACTACACCTTCCGGGTCACCCGCAACGAGGACCTGGAGGTCGAGGAGGACGACGCTGAGAACCTCCTCACGGCGCTGGAGAAGGAGCTGACCCGGCGCCGGTTCGGCCCCCCGGTCCGCCTCGAGGTGCAAGAGGACATCGAGGACCACGTCCTGGAGCTGATCACCCGTGAGCTCGGCATCTCCCGCGCCGAGGTCTACGCGCTGCCCAGCCCACTGGACCTGCGCGGCCTGCACCAGATCGCCGACCTGGACCGGTCCGACCTCCACTTCGAGGCCTTCGTGGCGCGCACCCACGCCGATCTCGCGCCGGCCGAGCGGTCCAAGGCCTCCGACCTGTTCTCGGCCATCGCCGCCAAGGACGTTCTGCTCCAGCACCCGTATGACGCCTTCTCCACCTCCGTGCAGGCCTTCATCGGGCAGGCCGCCGCCGACCCCCGGGTCCTGGCCATCAAGCAGACGCTCTACCGCACCTCGGGTGACTCGCCGATCATCGACGCCCTGATCGACGCGGCCCAGTCCGGCAAGCAGGTGCTCGCCGTCGTCGAGATCAAGGCCCGCTTCGACGAGGAGAACAACATCTCCTGGGCTCGCAAGCTCGAGCACGCCGGGGTGCACGTCGTCTACGGCGTCGTCGGGCTGAAGACCCACGCCAAGCTCTGCCTCGTCGTCCGCCAGGAGGCCGAGGGCCTGGTGCGGTACTGCCACGTGGGCACCGGCAACTACAACCCGAAGACCGCCCGCATGTACGAGGACCTCGGCCTGCTCACCGCGGACCCCGAGGTCGCCGAGGACCTCACCCGGTTGTTCAACCTCCTCTCCGGATACGCCCCGCGGAGCAAGTTCCGCCGCCTCCTGGTCGCCCCTCGCACGGTGCGCTCCGGGCTCATCGAGCACGTCGAGCGGGAGACCGAGAACGCCCGGGCCGGCCGACCGGCGCAGGTGCGCCTCAAGGTGAACTCGATCGTCGACGAGGCGCTGATCGACGCGCTCTACGAGGCATCCCGGGCGGGGGTCCAGGTGGACATCTGGGTCCGCGGGATCTGTGCCCTACGCGCCCAGGTGCCGGGGATGTCGGAGAATATCCACGTCCGCTCGATCCTCGGCCGCTTCCTCGAGCACAGCCGGATCTTCTGGTTCCTCAACAACGGCGACCCACAGGTCTTCATCGGGAGCGCCGACATGATGCACCGCAACCTCGACCGGCGCGTCGAGGCCCTGGTCCGGGTCGCCGATCCCGGGCACGTCGCCCAGCTCACCGAGCTGCTCGACGTGGGCCTGGCCGACGACGTCTCGCGCTGGGAGCTCGTCGGCGATGGGCGGTGGGTCCGGGTCGTCCGTGACGGCGACGGAAACCGGTTGGTGGACTTCCAGCACCACCTCACCGAGTGGCACGCCAAGCGTCGCCGCAAGGCCCGACGCCGCTAGGACACCTTCGACCGCTACCCTGCAGCCCATGCCCGTCATCCCCGCGGCAGGGACCCTTCCGTGGCGCCGAAGGAAGGGCGTCCTGGAGGTCGCCGTCGTCCACCGGCCGAAGTACAACGACTGGTCGTGGACCAAGGGCAAGCTCGACCCGGCCGAGGACTGGCCCGTCGCCGCGGTGCGGGAGACCTACGAGGAGACCGGCTGGTATGTCGCCCTGGGCCGTCCGCTGCCCAGCACGACATACACCGTCGTCGACCGGACCGGGCGCCTCGCGATCAAGCAGGTGCGCTACTGGGCCGCCCAGGTCCTCGCCGGGGACGGCCGCCTCGTCAACGAGATCGACGAGGTGAGCTGGCTCGACGTCCCGACCGCGGCGGCCCGGCTCGACTACGCCCGGGACCGCGACCAGCTGCGCGCCCTGGTCCGCGCCGACCAGGCAGGCACTCTGTCTACCTGGCCGCTCGTCATTGTCCGCCACGCGCACGCCCGGCCGCGGGGCGGCTGGCATGGCAAGGACTGGCTGCGCCCGCTCGACAAGGTCGGGGTCAGCCAGGCGCAGTCGATGGTGCCACTGCTGGCGTCCTTCGGGGTGACCCGGGTGGTCAGCTCCTCCTCGACCCGGTGCGTGCAGACGCTGCAGCCCTACGCCGCCTCGATCGGGACAACGGTACGGTCCCGCAAGTCGCTGACCGAGGAGAGCTTCGAGACCGCGCCGGAGAAGGCCGTTGCGGCCACCGCACGGTTGCTCGAGCGCGCCGAGCCGACGGCCGTCTGCAGCCACGGTCCGGTGCTGCCCAGCGTGCTCATGAGCCTGCACGACCACTGCGCCGTCCCAGCGGGAGCCGACCAGGCCACCGCCGCCCAGTCCGCGGGTGCCGCGGAGGCCCTGGCCGCCGCGGCCGACCTCGGCATGGCCAAGGGCGAGATCGTCGTCTGCCACATCAGCGGGTCTGGGGCGTCGGCCCGCATCGTCGCCGTCGAACGGCACCGCACCCAGTCGGGCTGACCGCCGCACCCACCCCCGCGCCCGTCGGGGTCCGAGCCCCCCCGCCGGCCCGCACGGATCGCTGTGGCGGCGGAGTCCACCCCTGGGCGTCATACCCTTCACAGCCCGTTCATCAGCCCCTCGATCTGTGGCCTCTCCGCGCCCATACCGTCCGAGCTGTCAGACCTCTGACGACACCTAGTCACTCACCGACGGAAGGCTCCACACCGTGAAGCGCACCACCGTGCAGGCGGCCCTTGTTCCCGCCTGCCTCGTCCTCGCCGCCAGCTTGACCGCCTGTGGCTCGGACGCGAACTCGCCCGCTTCCTCCGGCGCCAAGGCCACCGGATCCACCACCACAAACGGATCCTCGACCGACTGCCCCACAGGAACCATCAATGGCGAGGGCAGCTCGGCGCAGAAGAACGCCATCGAGCTCGCCATCACCGCGTACCAGGACGCCTGCAGCGGCGCGACGGTCAACTACAACCCCACCGGCTCCGGGGCGGGGATCAAGCAGTTCATCGCCAAGCAGGTCGACTTCGCCGGCTCGGACTCGGCGCTGAAGACCGTCGCGGTCAACGGCGTGGTCGAGGCGGACGCCGCCGCGAAGTCGTGCGGTTCGCCCGCCTGGGACATCCCGATGGTCGCCGGCCCGATCGCCATCGCGTACAACCTCCCTGGCGTCAACACGTTGACGCTCAACGCCGAGGTTGCCGCGAAGATCTTCAATGGCACCATCACCACGTGGAACGACCCTGCGATCGCGGCGCTCAACACCGGGGCCACTCTGCCCACCGCCGCGATCAAGGTCTTCTTCCGCTCCGACGAGTCGGGCACGACCGAGAACTTCACCAAGTACCTCCACGCCGCCGCCCCAGCCGTCTGGACTGCGGACCCGAGCAAGACGTGGACCGGGAAGGGTGAGGGCAAGGAGAAGTCGGCCGGGGTCGCTTCCGCGGCCGCGTCCACCCCAGGTGGGGTGACCTACGCCGAGTGGTCCTACGCGACGCAGAACACGCTGGGGGTCGCCCAGATCGACTCCGGCGCCGGGGCGGTCCCCCTGACCGGCCAGTCCGCAGGGAAGGCCGTCGCTGCCGCGACGCAGAAGGGCCAGGGCAACGACCTGGCGCTCAGCCTGAAGTACGACACCAAGGAGGCCGGCGTCTACCCGATCATCCTGGTCACCTACGAGATCGTCTGTTCCACGTACGCCGACCCGGCCAAGGCCAACGGGGTGAAGTCCTTCCTTACGTTCTTCGCCTCCCCGGAGGTGCAGTCCAAGCTCGAGTCGGCCGGCTACGCACCGCTTCCGGCCGCCGTCCAGGCCAAGGTCGCCGCGGCCATCGCGGCCATCTCCTGAACCGTCCACGCCGAGGTGGGCCCACCGCAGGTGCGGTGGGCCCACTGCGAGGAGCTCACCGTATGACGACGTCGACACCGTCCGTGGCGGCCATGTCCGCCACTGCCCCGGCGCCCGCGCCCCCCCGAACCGAACAGAGGTCGACGGGCCGGCTCGGTGACCTCATCTTCGCCGGTGCCGCTCGCGGGTCGGGGGTCCTCGTCATCGCCCTGGTCACCCTCATCGGGGTCTTCCTCGTCGCGCAGGCCATCCCGGCCCTGCTCAAGGACCAGGCCAGCTTCCTGACCTCCCGGGAGTGGACCGTCGCCGGTGACGCACCGCGGTTCGGCATCGCCGAGCTGGCCTGGACCACGGTCTCGGCCTCGGTCATCGCCATGGCCATCGCGGTGCCGGTCGGCGTTGCCGTCGCGCTCTTCATCACCACCTACGCCCCGACCTGGCTGCGAGGACCCGCGGCGACCATGATCGACATGCTCGCCGCCGTCCCCTCGATCGTCTACGGCCTGTGGGCGGTGCTGTCCTTCCGCTCGGTCGTCCGGCCGGTCGAGGACCTCATCCAGCAGCGCCTGGGCGGCATACCGCTGTTCGCCCCGACGGGAGTGAGCGGCGGGACGATCTTCTTCATCGGTGTGGTCCTGTCGATCATGGTCCTGCCCATCGTCACCGCGCTGTCCCGGGAGGTCTTCGCGCAGACGCCGACGAGCCACCGCGAGGCGGCGCTGGCGCTGGGCGCGACGACCTGGGAGACGGTGCGCACCGCGGTCCTGCCCTTCGGGAAACCTGGCGTCATCAGTGCGGCGATGCTCGCCCTGGGCCGGGCCCTCGGAGAGACCATCGCGGTGACCTTCATCGTGTCCTCGCTCGCCCCGGGGACGCCCTGGTCGTGGTCCTTGTTCAACGGCGGCGAGACCTTCGCGTCCCGGATTGCCAACAACGCCGGTGAGTTCGACTCGGCCCAGAAGACCGGGGCCTTCATCGCGGCCGGGCTGGTCCTGTTCGTCCTCACCTTCCTCGTCAACGCGGTGGCCCGGATCGTCATCCAGCGCAGAGTGGCCTTCTCCGAATGAGCGTCTCCACCACGACCCGGATCACCGTCACCTTCCCCGACCGCACCCGGGCCCGGGCCAGGCGGGACCGGGCCGCACGCCTGGCCATGACCCTGGCCTTCGCCGTCGCGGTGATCCCGCTCGTCTGGATCCTCGTCACAGTGACGACCCAGGGCGCCCATCTGCTCTTCAGCTCCACGTGGTGGGTCAACTCCCAACGTGGCATCAACTCGACCATGGTCGGCGGCGGGGCCCGTCACGCCATCAACGGCACCCTCATCCAGGCCGGCGTCACGGCGCTCATCGCGGTTCCCATCGGGGTGCTCACCGCGGTCTACCTCGTCGAGTTCGGGCGTGGTCGGCTTGCCCGGGCAGTGAGCTTCATGGTCGACATCCTCACCGGGGTCCCGTCCATCGTTGCGGCCCTGTTCGTGTATGCCGTGTGGGTGGGCACCTTCGGCTTCCAACGCGTCGGTTTTGCGGTCTGTCTGGCGCTGGTGCTGCTGATGATCCCGGTTGTCGTACGGACGACCGAAGAAATGGTGAAGCTGGTCCCCAACGAGCTGCGTGAGGCCTCCCTGGCCCTCGGCGTCCCGCGCTGGACGACCATCGTCCGGGTCGTCCTGCCGACCGCCCTCTCGGGAATCGTCACCGGGGTCCTGCTCGGACTGGCCCGGGTCATGGGCGAGACGGCACCGCTGCTCATCCTCGGCCCGTACACGAAGAACCTGGCCACCGACCTCTTCAGGGGGCTCATGCCAACCCTGCCGACGATGATCAACCAGGACCGCTCCGAGCTCGGCCAGGCTGCTGCGGTCGAGCGGATGTGGGCGACCGCCCTGACCCTCATCGTCTTGGTGCTCCTGCTCAACCTGGCCGGCCGGCTCGTGGCCCGGCTCGGCTCCGTCTCGCGATAGTCCGCCGTCCCGAAAGGCGATCCCGCCCATCATGGCCAAGCGCATCGACGTCGAGCACCTCGACGTGTACTACGGCGACTTCCTCGCCGTCCACGACGTGACGATGACCGTGCCGGCACGCTCGGTGACTGCGTTGATCGGGCCCTCCGGCTGCGGGAAGTCGACCGTGCTGCGGTCGCTCAACCGTATGCACGAGGTGACCCGCGGTGGGCGTGTCGAGGGGTCGATCCGGCTCGACGGGGTCGACCTCTACGCCCCGGACATGGACCCGGTGCTCGTCCGCCGCATGGTCGGAATGGTCTTCCAGCGCCCGAACCCCTTCCCGACGATGTCGATCTACGACAATGTCGCCGCGGGGCTGCGGCTCAACGGGGTGAAGAACAAGGCCACCCTCGACGGGGTCGTCGAGCAGTCCCTCAAGGGCGCCAACCTGTGGACGGAGGTCAAGGACCGGCTCCGCAAGCCCGGTGCCGGCCTGTCCGGCGGGCAGCAGCAGCGGCTTTGCATCGCCCGGGCCATCGCCGTCCAGCCCCAGGTGCTGCTCATGGACGAGCCCTGCTCGGCGCTCGACCCGATCTCGACACTGGCCATCGAGGACCTCATCACCGAGCTCAAGGCGGCATACACGATCGCCATCGTCACCCACAACATGCAGCAGGCGGCGCGGGTCTCGGACCAGACCGCCTTCTTCAACCTCGCCGCGACCGGCAAGCCCGGTGAGCTGATCGAGGTGGGGCCGACGTCGACGATCTTCAGCAACCCCGGCGTCAAGGCGACCGAGGACTATATCGAGGGGCGGTTCGGCTGACGGGTCCCGGTCAGACCAGCCGGAGCACCAGCTCGAGCACCGCGGCGATCAGCGCGGCCGCCGGCCAGGTGAGCACCCAGGTGAGCGCGATGTCGCGGACCACCGCCCAGCGGATGGCCCCCAGGCGCGCGGTCGCCCCGACGCCGATCACGCTGCCCGCGATGGTGTGGGTCGTCGAGATCGGCACCCCCGCACCGAGTCCGGCGACATAGAGGACCAGCGAGGCGGAGGTCTCTGCCGCCAGCCCGTGCGGTGGGTCGACCCGGATGATCCGCTGGCCGACGGTCCGCATGATCCGCCACCCGCCCGCGTAGGTGCCAAGGCTCATCGCGAGCGCGGCCGCGACCAGCGCCCACAGCGGTATGTCGTCCCCGGTATGCCGTCCGGCCGCTGTGAGCGCAAGGGTGATCGCGCCCGCGGACTTCGCGGCGTCCTGCATCCCGTGCCCGAAGGCCATCGCGGCACCCGAGGCGGTCTGGGCGTACCGGAAGCCGCGCGCGGCGACCTGCCGGCGGCTCCGGCGGAAGGCCCACAGCAGGGCGGTCATCGACAGGTACCCGGCAATCGCCCCGGCAAGCGGGGAGACGACCATCGGGACGACCACCTTGCCGAGCACGCCGTCCCAGTTGACGCTCAGCCCTGCGACCACGCTGGCCCCGCACAGGCCCCCGACGAGGGCGTGGGTCGACGAGGACGGCATACCGAACCACCAGGTGACCACATTCCACACCACCGCCGCGAGCAGCGCTGCTGCGACGACCGACAGGGCAGAGGTGCCGGTCGGCGTGCCGATGAGGTCGGTGCCGATCGTGCGAGCGACCTTCTCCCCGAAGAAGGCCCCGAGGAAGTTCGCCGTCGACGCCATACCGACGGCGATCCCGGGGGTGAGCACCCGGCTGCTGACGCTCGTGGCGATGGCGTTCGCCGCGTCGTGGAAGCCGTTGGTGTAGGCGAAGCCGAGACCGAGGGCGACGACGAGGACGACAGGGAGCCCGTCCACGCCTAGGTGCCCTTGACGAGGATCCGCTCGACCACTGCGGCCACCGACTCGAACGAGCGCGCCGCCGCGAGCAGCTCGTCGAGCAGCTCACGGACCTTGAGCATGGCAAGCACGTCGTTGCCGGAGCCGTACACCTCGGCCACGGCGCGCCGATGGATCCGGGTCGCGTGGTTCTCCAGCCGGCTCACCTCGATGCGGTAGCGGCCGAGCCGGACCGGAGTCGACAGGTGACCCATCGCCTCGACCGTGAGCTGGCTCATGCGGGTCACCGCGTTGAGCAGCTCGGCGACCCCGTGCGGTAGTCCGACGAGCCGGTAGGTCATGAGCAGCTGTCCGGAGTCGTCGAGCCGGTCGACACAGTCGTCCAGGGCCAGCGCCAGGGTGTGCAGGTCCTCGCGGTCGAAGGGAGTGATGAACGAGCTCGTCAGGGCCGCGATGAGGGTGTGGGTGGCGTCGTCGCCACGCTGCTCGATCCTCGTCAGCTCGCTCGCGGCAGCCTCGCGGCCGGCCGCCTCGGCCCCGACGAGCTGGGCGAGCTGGGCGGTCGCGTCGAGGGTGACCTGCGCAAGGTGGGTGATGAGGGGGATCAGCCGGTCGTCCCGCGGCGTCAGGC
>WBZP01004459.1_pt1 | contig 14589 bp, 10 predicted proteins | sample 5204301 | NCBI WGS metagenome assembly WBZP01 (sample SAMN12412401, study PRJNA552823) | activated sludge metagenome | isolation source: activated sludge from nitrification reactor of wastewater treatment plant... | place: USA: Pennsylvania | collected 2017 | reverse complement strand
GTTCCACGAAGGACCGCTGTCCATTGACCTGCGGGAGATCCTTGCGGAACAGCACCGCGCCCTCGCGTTTCCAGTCCAGCAGGTTGGTGGACGAGTAGCAGGCCACGACGCCGCTGCCACCCGGCGCGCCGCAGGCCAGAATGCGCGCCAGCAGACGCAGAAAAGGCGCCCCCTTGAACCTGCGGGCCAGCAGTTCGAGCAGCAGGTCGTGACGAATCGACGGGAAATAGGCGTCGATATCGACCTGCGCGAACCACGGATACGCGCGCAGGGTCTGCTGTACCGCGACGACGGCCGCATGAACGCCCTTGCCCGGCCGGCAGGCGTAGCAGCCATCGACCAGCATGCGCTCCAGACGCGCTTCGGCCAGATTGAAGATCGCATGGTGCAGCACGCGGTCGGCAAAGCAGGCGGCATGAATCGTCCGTCGCTTGGGGTCGTGGATGATGAACTGCGTCGCGCGGCCGAGCGGCGCGTTCCCGGACACGATGTCGGCCGCCAGCCGATCGAGGTTCTCATCCAGGTGTTCGAGAAAGCGCGCCACCGCCGGCCGGCTGCGCTTGCCGCGCGCGGCTTTCCACGTCGCCAGCACGAGGTTCTTCCGCTCGGCGAGTTCGGCCAGGGTGATCGCCTGTCGTTGCATGCGCGCCGCTCAGGCCGACGACGATGCCTGCTGCAGCAGCGCGAGAAAGCGTGCCGCATAGCGTTCAACGCGCGCTGGACCGACGCCATCGATCTTGCCGAACGCCTCGATCGTCCGTACCTGCCCGCGGACCATGCTGGCCAGGTGCTCGTTGGTGAACACGGCGTAGGGCGGAAGGCCCTCGGTCTCGGCAATGTGTTTGCGCAGTTCGCGCAGCTTGGCGAAAACGGCGAAGTCGCTTTCGCTGAGCACTTCACGGTAGTCGACGCGGCGCGTGCTCCCCTGTTCCGCCTTCAGCGCTTCCGGCAGAGCGCCGGGTCCGCTGGCGAGGCGGACGCAAACCGCCCAGAACGACGCTTCGCCGTCGGCGACGAAATGGCGCTCGACGCCGAGCACCCGGCTCGCCGCGAGCAGACGATTGAGATCTTCCTCAGCCGCCGCCGAATCGCAGGCGGGAATGGTAAAAAAGCGACAAATCATGACGCGCAGCCCTCGCTCTCGCTACTTCCGTTTCCCGGGCGCTTTCGACCTCGCGCCAGGCGTGCTCGCCGCTGCCGGGCGTTGTCGTGCATCTCGTACAAGCCCCAAGCGTTCGGTGGAAACGACTTCACGGCGACCGTCTTCTGCCGGTCCTCGCCCTTGCCTCCTCCATCATAAGCAAAGTTCCCTTTGTAGTTGGCCTGCTGCGGGCCGATCGTCGCGCCGAAATGGAACGGCGTCTCGCTCCCGGCGCGGCACGCATACTCCCACTCGGCCTCGCTCGGCAGTTCGGCCGCGACGCCCGGCAAGCGCGCCGTGACGCGCTGCAGAAAACCCTGCACATCATCCCACGACACGTGCTCGACCGGATTGCGCAGATCGTCCTGAAACCAGCTCGGGTTCTTGCCACGCATGACTGTCAGCCACAGCGCCTGCGTGCAGGCGGTGTCGGCGAGCCAGAACCCTGTGCTCAGCCGCACGCGATGGCGCGGCCCTTCGTCGTCATAGCGCTCGGGTTCGTCGGGCGGCGAACCCATCCAGAAGTCGCCGGGTTCGTCGGGCGGCGAACCCATCCAGAAGTCGCCGGGTTCGATCCAGCGAAAGCGCTGGACGACGCCGGAGAAGTCGACGTCGAGGTAAAGCCCATGCGCGTCGCGCGCCAGCTCCCTGGCCCATGACGGACGCGTCTGGCGGGCGAGGGCGTAGCGCCGGCGACCGCTGAGCAGAATGATCTGGTGCAGCTTCGCGGCGTGCGCGATCGGCAGCGTCAGCGGCGCGGCGCGCGGCTCCAGCCAGCGTTGGCACCCGCCGGCGGCGAAGCGCAGGCGGCAGAAAACGCCGCCGGCGAAGTTCAACGTCGGCCAGCGACCGGGCGGCGGGGCGTCGCCGGCGGGCAGCAGCACGAAGCGATCGTCCTGCTGCTGCAGGCGCCAGGCGCCGGGGGAAGCACCCACCCCACGGCGGCCAAGAGCGGCGGCGACATCGGCCGGCTGCAGGCCGAGCGGGATGTCGTCGGCGCCGGTCAGCGCCCAGATCGGCGCCAGCAGCGGCGAGTTCGCCGCCAGCCAGGCGGTGTCGCCGCCGTGCCGGTGGAAGAGCTCGTCGGCGTAGCCGGCAGCGTCGCCGGGCACCGTACCCGACGCGGCGGAGAAGCGGGCAAACCAGTCGCGCGCTTCGCCCAGCCGGGCGACGAAAGCGGCGTCGGCGGCCGCTTCCGGCCTGGCGTGCGCGTGCCAGAGCAGGATTTCGGCGCTCTCGGTCGCCCGGCCGCGCCAGGCGTGCGCTTCGAGCACGCGGCGCAGGATGTCCTGCTGTTCGGCGGCGCCGAGTCGGGAGAACGCGGCCGCGTAGTCGCCGCGCCAGGCGGGGGCGATTTCGCAAAACCGGCTGCCGGCGGCAACGACCGGTGCATACGACCAGACGAGCGCCTCGAGACCGGGCTCGGCGGCGGCTTCTGCGTCGAGCCGGCGCAAGGCGCGCAGCAGGCCGGGTTCGACGCGTTGACAGCAGGCCAGCCGGCTGAGCAGCGCCGGCAGCAAGGGATGGCGCGCCGCGGCGGGCGCGACGCCCGATGGTGATGCGGCGGCCGGGTCGTCGCCGCCGGGCGGCCAGGCTGTAGCCGTGGCCAATGGCACTCCCCTTGCCGACGCCTGGCGCGGGCGCAACGCGTGCAGGCCGCGCGCGCCGGCCAGACAGTGCAGCGCCCTGTCGCGCAGCGCTTCCGCCGGGACGAGCGCCGGCGACATCGGCAGCCAGGCGATCGGCCGCGCGCCGTGCGCGGCGAGGCGACGCGTGAAGTGCTGCCACGCTTCGCCGCGCGCGCGCTCGGCGGCGAGCAGCCCGAGGTCGCCGAGAATCAGGACGCGCGTCGCCGGCGGCGGCAAGGGCATCGCCCCGCCAGCGGGCGACGACACGCGCCCCGCCGCATCGACGGCGCGCGCCGAAAACGGCGAGTCGTCGACCAGCCACAAGCGCAGCCCGCCGCGCCCGTGCCGCCGGCGAACTTCGTCGAGCAGCGCGCGGTAGTCGGCGTCGTAGGGAACGAGCCGGTGCGCCAGGTCGACGACGACGTGCAGCTCGCCGCCCCAGCGGCGCAGCACGCGGCGCGGCATTCGCTGCGGCGAGCGCGCCTGCGCCAGCTCGCGCACCAGCGCCGGCACGTCGAGCGGGCCGCGCCGCGGCGACGCCAGGGCGCGTTGCAGAGCCGGCCACAAGCGCGTGCGGCCGACGAGCGGCGCATGCGGCGCGCGGCCCGTTCGTCGCGGCTGGCAGTCGAGGCGCGTCAGCGGCACGCGCTCGTCGCGCGCCGGCGGCGTTTCTTTCGCGTCGACGGTGTATTCGACGAGCGCGAAATGCGCCGCCGAGAGCGGCGGCCGGCGGTCGGCCGTGATCGTCGGCCCCGGCGTCGCCGATTTTCCGCCGGCGCTGTCGGCGGCGGCTGCCGCTGGCTCGCTGGCCGGCAGCTCGGCCGGCTGCGCGCGCGCTGGCTGCCGCTCGAGATCGAGCAGGCGGGCAAACGGCGCCAGCGCCGCCCGCATCGCTTCCTCGTCGCCTGCCGCTTGTCCGCCGCAGGCGGCGACGGCCGCGCGCAGCAGGTCGGCGCGGCCGACAAGGCTGCGCTGGCTCATTCAGCCGTGCTCGGCGCGGGAGTCTTTTCGCCGCCGAGCGGCGGCCGCGTTTGCGCCAGGCCGGCCTGGCCGCCGACGAGGCCCTGCTTGAGATAGCCATAGGCCGACAGGCGATCGAGCCACAGCGCCTGCGCCTCGGCCTGGCCGGGAAAGAGCTCGTGCAGCGCGTAGAGCAGGTCGAGGTATTCGGCCAGGCCGGGCGGCGGCAGGTTGACGTTCTCCACCTGCTGCCGGTCGCTGACCAGTTGATCGGCGGCTCGTTCGAGAACCGCCCGGCCGATCCGCTCGGCACGCGGCGGCTCGGCCGTCGGCAGCGCCGAGAAGTGCGCTGCGCCGCGGCTGAGCAGCCAGTCGCGATAGCTGATTCCGGGGTCGGGCTGCTGCGTGAGGACGATGCAGCGGCGGAGGAACGCCGCCGGCAGCTCGCGCTCCTCGTTCGTCGTGATGACGATCAGCGGCGCCTGCACCTGCGGGCCGCCGATCGGCTGCGCCAGCGGCTCGATGCGGAAGCTGCGCTGCGCCAGCACTTCGAGCAGGCTGTTCGGCAGGTCGCTGTCCGCCTTGTCGATTTCGTCGATCAGCACGACATGCCCGGCCGGCGACGCCGATCCGGCGCGGCGTTCGTCGGCCGGCAGAAAGCGCTGCGCCGACGCCCAGCCGAAGGCCTTCCACAACACGCCGGGCCGCCAGTAGCGCGTCACGTCGGCGAGCGGGTCGATGGCGGCGCCGGACTTGCCCTGGCCTTCGCCCTTGCCCGCCTCCTTCCCCTCGTCCCTGCCTTCGCCCTTGCCTGCGTCCACCACCGGCAGCACGCGCGCCTGCGCGTCGGCCAGCCGGCGAACGGCGTCGAAACGGGCAAGCAGCTCCGGCGGCTCGAAGCGCGGATGAATCGTCTCCGCGTGCAGCAGCCAGCCGAGCGCCGCCGCCGCGGCACGCGCCAACTGCGTCTTGCCGGTGCCCGGCTCGCCGCGCACGAGCAGCGGCCGGCGCGCCGCGTAGGCGAGCGTCAGCGCGTCGATTTCGGCCGCCGACCACTGGTGCCACGCCTGCGCCTGGCCGGCGCATTCCTTGAGTTCCTGAACGGCGCCCGGCTGCAGCCCGGCGAAGGGAGATTTGGGAAGAGGGGCGAAGGTCATGGTGGGGGACCGTGAAGAGTGGATAAGGATGGGGGATGGGGGGTGGGCCGTGGGGTTATGGGGGGAAGATGTGGTCGAAGGTTTCGTGCAGGTCGGCTTCGATTTCCTTCAGCCAGGGAGGGAGGTCGGCGCTGACGGGTTGGCGGAAGAAGCTGTGCAGGTGAAAGTCTCTCTTCAGCTCGCCCTGCAGCGCGGCGCGGTGCTCGCTTCGTGCGAAACGTCCGCTCGCTTCGCTGCTGACGACGAGCGGGGTCTTCAGGTCTTCCTCCATTTCGAGGATCAGGCCGCGCAGCATGCCGGCGCTGAGGTCTCTGCCGATCGAGCGCCGCTGGATCGTGGCCCACAACTCGCTGCGCGTCAGCCCGGCGCCTTCTTCGCCGTCTACTCCGGGCTCGGGAACCGGGTGCACCAGCGTGAAGACGTTGTCGGGCTCGGCCTTGCCGGGTGAGAAGCACAGCCCGAAGCCCAGGCGCGTCGCCGCTTCGATGGGCGCGACGAGCGGGTCCGTGCTCAGCATCGGGTCATGATCGTGACGCGTCGGCGCCTCGGCCTGGCACGGCGCTGCGAGATGGCGTTCGGCCGCCACCAGCGCGATGCGCACGATGGCGCTGCAGACGATTCCCTCGGCCGCCTGGCTGCTCGACCAGACTTGCCGTCCGCGGGCGATGAAGAAGCGGCGCGCGCCGACCAGCAGATCCGCGACCGGCGCGCGGCACGCGTAGTCGAAGACGGTAGCGGCGTTCAGCGGAGCGGCCAGTCCGGCGAGCAGACGCGCCTGCGTCAACGTCTGCTGCGCCTTCAAGCTTGCCCAGTTCTCGTGCAGGTAGGTCCACAGCAGCTTCTGCAGCTCGCTCTTCGCCGGTCCGGCCTGCACGGCGACCCCGGCCGCCGCCTCGGCGGCTGACGACGGCGCGTCGTCGCGCGCTGCGTCCGCATCGCCTTCTGCCACGTCGCCCTGCAACGCTTTGAGCAGCTTCATTCCCAACTCGTCGGCGTTCTTGAACTGCGCCGGCCGCGGGATGCCGGAAGCGCCCGACGACAGGCGCGCGCGAAACGCTTCGATCAGCGCCGGGTGGTTCTCTTTCGTGTACGCGTCGGACAACGAAGCCGGAATGGCGTCCGCGTCCTTGACGAAGACGTAGCAGGGCAAACCCGCGGCCAGCGCGGCTTCGAATTCGAGTTTGGTAATCGATTTGCTCTGCCCCGGCGGGACGAATCCGTAGCGCAGGCCGACGATGCCGATGTAGAGCGCGCAAGCGGCGACATCTCCGATGCAGCTTTGCGAAAGGTCCTGTGGGTCGGGCTCGTAGCTCTCGACGACGGCGTAGCGACCGCTCAGCGCGTTCCGCACCGCCTGCCGTTCGTCCTGCAGGTCGTTGAGCGTCGAGGAAAGATAAGCCGAACGAGGCGTTCGCGTGCTTGGCATGGCTGACGGCTCCGAGGGTCGGTATCCGGCGGGTCGATCTGGCATGGCGGTTTCGCCAAGCGCGAGTATACCCAAGGCCGGGCAGCGCATGCTCTGTCCTTGCCCGCGCCGGACGAGCTTTTCCCGGCCGGCTTCGGCATAATCGACGCCTGCGCGCCGCCGGAACGAGCCGGCTGGCGTATCGTCGACCCACAGGCGCCGCCGGCGCCACCCGCGACTGTCCGCATGCACGAACGCACGCCACCCGGAATCGCCGCTTTCGTCCTCATGATCGTGCTCTGCGCGACCTGGGGCTTTCAACAGGTGACGATCAAGATCGCCAGCCAGGGAATCAGCCCGGTTCTCCAGTCCGGGCTGCGCTCGGCCATCGCCTTGCTGCTGCTCGTCGTCTGGGCGCGCCGGCGCGGGATTGCGCTGACGCAAGCCGACGGCACGCTGCGCAGCGGTCTGCTCGCCGGCTTTCTCTTCGCGCTGGAATTCGTCTTCATCTACCTCGGGCTGTCGTATACGACCGCGTCGCGCCTGATCGTCGTCCTGTACACGGCGCCCTGCTTCACGGTGCTCGGTCTGCATTGCTTCGTCCCCGGCGAGCAGATGCGCCGGCAACAGCTGGCCGGCGTCCTGCTCGCCTTCACCGGCATCGTCTTCGGCTTTGCCGGCGAGAGCGGCGCGCCGCCCGGCGCCTGGGTCGGCGACGTGCTCGGCCTGCTCGCGGCGGTCGGCTGGGCGGCGACGACGGTGCTCATCCGGGCGACGGGGCTGGCCGCGATCAGCGCGAGCAAGGTTCTCTTCTACCAGCTCGCGCTGTCGGCGGCGCTCCTCCTGCCGCTCTCGCCGCTGATCGGCGAAGCGGGCGTCAGCCGTCTCAGCCTGCCGATCGTGCTCGCCCTCGCCTATCAGGGCGTGATCGTCGCTTTCGCCAGCTATCTCGCCTGGTTCTGGCTGCTGACGCGCTACCTGACGACCCGGCTGGCGGTTTTTTCCTTCCTGACGCCGCTCTTCGGCGTCGCCTTCGGCGTCCTTTTCCTGAACGAGCGCGTGACGCCGAGCTTTCTCGTCGCCGTCGTCTGCGTGACTTCCGGCATCGTCCTCGTCAATCTGCCCGCCCGGCGCAAGCCGCACAGCGGCGCGTGATGACCTGGCCGGGCGATCCGACGCCGCGGCCCGCCCTAGCTGCCGACGCCGCTGTTGACCGACGAATGCGGCCGGCTTTCGGGAATGTCGGGCAGACCCGTCAGGAAGACGACATCGCTCTGGTAATTCACGTAGGCTTCGAGGACGAATTCGTGCCAGTAGCGACGCGACGGGCCGAACTTCATGTGCTCTTCGTAGGCGTCGAGTCGCGCCTGTTGCGGCGTGTCCGGCAGCGTTCGCCGGAAGTAGCCCTGCCACTCATGCTCAACGGCCCCGAGCAGCAAGTAGGGGGTGGTAAACACGACATGTTCGGTCATGCCAGGCAGAGGCGGTGGCAACAGACGCGCGTACCACATCTCGCCAGCCCGTCCACGATAGCCGGCAGCCGGGATCGCCCGGTACAGCCGGCCGGTGACCAGCTCGCGCAGGAGCACGCTGCTCTTCTCCGCCCCCTGATGGACATAGACGCCCATCCGCGACTCCTGCTGCAGCCGCATCAGGCGCAGCCACTCGCTGTGCATGCCGCCAGCCGCGGCGACGGCGAGTGCGACGCTGCCCATCGTTTCGCCGCCCGACCCGATGCAGGCGTCGAACAGCGCCCAGCAGTTGAAGTACGACGCCGTCAGCGGACTCATCGGCGGGCCGCTCGGCATGTATTCATCTTCGGCCGCCGAAACCAGGTCGACCCATCGGCGCATCTCCGCCAGCCCGGCAAGATGCTCCGAAATCGCCGAAAGCAGGTTATGCACATGCACATGGACGGCGTGCGCCGGATGAAGCTGCCCCAGGTCCTCGGCCGCGACGATCGTCTGCAGCAGGTTTTCGGCGTTCTTCCGGCCGCTGATGACCGCCTGCAAATCGACTACCTTGCCCTGCTTGTAGTGTTTGATCGATTGCACCAGCTTGTCGGCGATCGGTTGGCGCGGCCTGGCCGGGCGGCTGGCCGGCCGCGCGGCGCGCGCCGCCGGCGCTGGTGCTGGTGCTGGTGCTGGTGCTGATGCCGGCGCTGGCGCCGGTGCGCCGGCGGGCCTGGAGCCATCCATCCACTCGACGCGGAGCTTCCCTTCGGGCTTCAGCTCGACCGAAATGATGCGGCGGAAGTCGGCCGCATAATGGGTGGTCTTGTAAACGACCAATAGCGCGATCAGCTCGTCGATGCTGCCAGCGCGCAGCTCGGCCCAGGGAATGGGAGGCAGCGCGCCGTTCAGCCCCTCCCGCCTGGCAAACCTGGCGCGTGACAATGGGTCGCCATTGGCGATGTTCCAGGCCAGTCCAGCGAGGAGCACTGTTGCCCGGGCGGCTGCCAGCGAGCGGGCGATGACAGGCGGGCGCATGATCCACTCGGCCATTTCCTGGACAATCACCGACATTTTTCTCTGATCGCCGGGCGGCGTGCCCTGAGCGGACCCAAACGGAGGCTTCAACGCGTACTTTCCTTACAGGATGGTGCGCGGCAGGGAAGACGGGCCGCGGCGGTCGTCGGCTTGCGCCGCGCGCAGCACGACCGATGGCCCTTGCCGCTCGACCGCCGTTGCCGGCTGGTCAACGATAGACAAGCACCGGAATCTTCGAGTGCGTCAGCACCTTGTTCGTCTCGCTGCCGAGGAGCAGGGCGCTGAATCCGCGCCTGCCGTGCGAGGCCATGAAGATCAGGTCGCAGCCGGCTTCGTTTGCCGCGTCGATGATCGCCTGATACGGCACGTCGCTGGTCAGCGCCAAACGGTCGACGTCAACGCCCGCTTCCCGGCCGAGGGCAACGACAAAATCGAGCACCTGCTGCGCCTGCTGGTCGGCCAGCTCGGCAAATTTCTCCGGCGTCGTCGGGTCGATCAGCGCACCTTCGCCGAAGTAGCTCACCGGGTACTCGGGTTTCGCATAAAAGGCGGTGATGCGCGCCCCCGCCTCCCTGGCGAAAGAGACGGCGCGCCGCGCGGTGTCCTGCGAAAGTTCCGAGCCATCGGTCGGCACGAGGATGTTCTTGAACATGGGGTGTACTCCGGATAACGATCAATCGGACTGCGGCGACGAAGCCGGCCGCCGACGGCTGGTGGCGCCCACCTGCAGGGGCACCACCAGGTGCTTAGTAAAGCCTTCCCCGGCGATGCTGTCAAGGCACGCGCGTCGCACGGCCGACAGCGAGCGCCGTCAGCACGGCCAGGCCCTGCAGGGCAGCGACGCCGATGAGCACGGCGGCAAAGCGTCGGCCATCCATCAGGCCGCCGAAGATCAGTGGCGCCAAGGCCAGGCCGCTGTCGAGACCGGAATAGACGAAGCCATAGACGCGACCGTAGGCCGCCTGACCAAAACGCGAGGTCGCCGCACGACGCACGAGCAGGTCGCGCGACGGACCGGCAATGCCGGTGCTGAAGCCGATGGCGGCCATCAGGGGAAGCACCGCCGGCGCGGCGAGCGGCACGCCGGCGACGAGCAGTGCGAGCAGCGCGGCGACGGCCAGCGCCGTCGCGATCAGCGTTTCGTGCTCGCCCTTTTGCGCCAGGAATCCGCCGGCGAGAATGCCGCCGGCGCCGCCGGCAAGGTAGGCGGAGAGCGCCGTCGCCCCGGCCGCGAGCGACAGGCCGTGCAGGTTCTGCAGGATGGGTGTGGCGAAGTTCTGGATGGCGCCGAAGGCGGTGGTGATGAGCAGGAAGAAGAGAAAGCAGAGCCAGACGGCCGGCGAGCGCAGAAAAGCAAAGGTCGATACCGCCGGCTCGCCGGCGGCCCATTCACGGGCTGCGCCGGCCGCCCAGCCCGGCGGGTCGGCGAGCGTCCGCCGGCGCCAGAACAAGAGGCCGAGCGCCGCCAGGGCGACGCCGGCAGCGCCCAGCGCGGCGAGCCGCCAGCCGAGCGCCGCGGCAATGCCGGTGAAGAAGAGCGGCGCCAACGCCCAGCCGAGGTTGCCCGACAGTCCGTGCATGGAAAAGGCGAGCGGCAGGCGCGGCGGCGAGACGTGCCGGTTGAGCACGGTGAAGTCGGCTGGATGGAAGACGCTGTTGCCCAGGCCGGCGAGAGCGCCGACCAGCGCCAGCATGGCATAGCCGTCGGCCAGCGCGAGAAGCAGCGCGGCGACGGCGAAGCAGCCGACGCCACCGGCCAGGACGCGCGCGGCGCCGAACCGATCGACGAGAAAACCGGCAAGCGCCTGGCCGATCGCCGAGACGAGGAAGAAGAGCGTCATCGTCGCGCCGATGCCGGTGAAGCTGAGACCGAAGTCGTGCATCAGCCAGGGAAAAAGCGGCGGCAGCAGCAGATGGAAGAAATGCGAAACGCCGTGCGCAAAGCCGATCAGCGAGATCGCTTCGAGGTCGTGCGTCGCCGCCGGCGTGGCGGGCGGGGTCTTCATCGCATCCTCCTTTGCCCTGCGCGCGGGTCAGTCGTCGCGCAGCGGAGAGGCGGCGGCCGCTTCGCCGGCCGGCGGCGCGGCGCCACCCTCGTCGCTCACGGCCACGCCTTCCTCGCCGGCGGCGCAGGCGAACGCGGCGGCGCAACCGATGCCGCCGCCAACCCAGACAAGCTCGTCATCGGCCCAGAGCATGGGCAGGCGATACCGCTCCCAGGGCGGCACGCCGGCTTCCTGCAGCAGATTGCTCAAGGTCCGGCGCGGGCGCCGCGCATCGCGCTGCAGGCGCTCGCCACCCTGGCGCGGGCGCAGCCAGATGGGGAAGCCGGTCAGCCGGCGGCGAGCGAGGCCGGCGCCAACGCCCGGCCGGAAACAGATGAGCCGCTCGCCCCAGGCGACTTGTGCCTCGCCGAGCCAGCGCACGGCCGGCGGCGGTGGCGGCAAGGCGCCGGTCAGCACGTACAGCGTGCCGCGATGGACGCGGAGCTCACCATCGGCCGTCGCCAGGCAGGGCTGCGCGCCGGCGCTGCTGCCGGCCAGTTGGCGCTGCGCCTCGCCGAGCCAGCGCGCGTCCGGGCTGCGCCAGCCGGCCGCTGCCAGCTCGCAGCGCAGCAGGTTGCGCGCGCGGGCCGGCGACAGCGCCTTGAAGCCGGCGAGATCGATTCGCCCGCCGGCGCCCGAAACGCGTTGTCGATCGGCCAGCGCGACTTCGTCGAGCAGTTGCTGCGCCTCGGCAAAATGAGCGGCCGCGCGCGCCAGAGCCGGCGCCGCAGCCGGGAAAACCGCCGTCAGCCGCGGCAGCACTTCGGCGCGCAGGAAGTTGCGCCGGAAGCGGCAGTCGGCGTTGCTCTCGTCGTCGACCCAGGCCAGCGAGTTCGTCGCCGCGTAGTCGGCCAGTGCGCTGCCTGGCAGGTCGAGCAGCGGCCGGATCAGGCGCGGCCCGCCGTGCTGCGGCCGCTCATGGCGCATGCCGGCCGCCCCGGCGACACCGGCGCCGCGCAGAAGGCGAAAAAGGACGGTTTCCGCCTGGTCGTCGCGATGATGGGCGAGCGCCAGCCAGTCGGCCGGGCAGTCGGCGAAAGCGCTGTAGCGCGCGCGCCGCGCTGCGGCTTCCAGCCCTTCGCCGCCGGTGCGCGGCACGGCGACGCGCACAACGCGCAGAGGCACATCCAGACGCGCGCAGAGCTGGCCGCAGAATGCCGCCCACACGCCGGCGTGCGCGCTCAAGCCGTGCTCGACGTGCAGAGCAGAAAGCCGCCAGCGATCAGCGGGAGCAGCGTCGGCCTGCAGGCGTGCGAGGGCATGCACGAGAACGACCGAATCGCGTCCGCCGGACAGCCCGACGCACAGGCGGTCGCCGGCGGCAAGGCGGGCAGCGAGGACGCCGGCCAGCGTCGTCAGTAGGGCGCAGTCGGCTGCGCCCGGCGGCACGTCGCCGGCATTTGCCTGCTCCGTGCTGCGATCGATCCGCCTCGCCCGCCGGCTCACCGCTCGCGTGCCCGCCGGGCAAGGGGTCTTGTCGACGCTGCCCTGCCCGCCGGCGAGCCCGCGTGCTGACGGCAAGCGCTCAACAATAAACGAGTTCCTTGACTCGCCCGTAGGTCATCAGGCGGTCGACGCGCCGGCGCACGAGCTCGTCGGCCGGTAGCGCGGTCAGTTTGTGCAGCGCTTCGCGCAGTGCCTTCTGCAGGTTCTGCGCCATCGCCGTGTGGTCGCGCTGCGCGCCGCCGTCCGGTTCGTCGACGATGCGGTCGATCAGACCGAGCGACTTCAGCCGTGTCGCCGTGATGCCCATGATCTCGGCCGCCTCGCTCGCCTTGTCGGCACTTTTCCAGAGGATCGACGCGCAGCCTTCCGGCGAAATGACCGAGTACGTCGAATACTGCAGCATGTGCAAGAGATCGCCGACGCCGATTGCCAGCGCACCGCCCGAACCGCCTTCGCCGATAATCGTGACGACGATCGGCACGCGCAGCTCGGCCATGACGTAGAGGTTGCGGCCGATCGCTTCCGACTGGCCGCGCTCTTCGGCGTCGATGCCGGGATACGCCCCCGGCGTATCGATGAAGGTCAACACCGGCAGGCCGAATTTCTCGGCCAGCCGCATCAGGCGCAGCGCCTTGCGGTAGCCTTCCGGGCGCGGCATGCCGAAGTTGCGGAAGATCTTCTCTTTCGTATCGCGCCCTTTCTGGTGACCGATGACCATCACCGGCTCGCCGTCGAAACGCGCCAGCCCGCCGACGATCGCGTGGTCGTCGGCAAACGACCGATCGCCGTGCAGCTCCTCGAAATCGGTGAACATCAAACGCAGATAATCGAGCGTATAGGGCCGCTGCGGATGGCGCGACACCTGCGATACCTGCCACGCCGAAAGCTTGCCGTAGATCTCGCGCGTGAGCTGGCGGCTCTTCTTTTCGAGGCGGCCGATCTCATCCGAAATATCGACCGCCGAATCGTCCTGGGAAAAACGCAAGGCCTCGATCTTGCTTTCGAGGTCGGCGATCGGTTGTTCGAAGTCGAGGAAAGTGGTCTTCATCAGGCCCGGCCGTGTCTGCAGGAGTGCGATGGGAAAGCACGCTATTCTAACCGAAAGGCCTGCCCGATGGCCCGCTTCAACCCGCCCGAGGTCTGTCTGTTCGAGGCTGATTCGCCTTGCGCAACAGCGCCTCCGCCTCGGCCAGCCCGTCACGGTCGGTCCAGATCTTCGCCAGCTCGACATGGAGGGCCGGATTGGACGGAACGCGGCGCAGCGCTTCCCACAAGACCGCTTCGGCCAGCTCGGGATGGCCCAAACGATCCAGCGCCGTCGCTCGTACGCTCCACGCATGGGATTCGACGGTCCCAGAGCACGGCGCGTCGGGCCAGAGTCAGCGCCTGACCAGGCGAACGATCCATGACGACGCTGGCAATATTGCTGCAACTGGTGACGAAGCAATAGGCCTCGCCGGTCAAATCGGCCCAGCGCGCCAAGCCGACGATCACATCGTGCGAGGGGCCGCCGGCCAGGCCACCGGGCATGGTGGCGAGACCAAGCAGTGCTGCGTCCAGGCGATGGCGCAGACGCGGTGTCGCAGCGTCATCGCCCAGGCGCAGCCAGAGAAAACGTAGCTCCTTGCCTTGCTGCAGGTGAGCGGCGGCCGTCAGCAACACTCGGCCAAGATCGAAAACGGGATCACGAGTAAAGCCGTCGGCCCAGTGCAACAAATCGACCATCTGCTCGCGCAACCAGGCGGTGCTCCGGGGCAACGTGCAACCGTCTTCCGAATTCAGGCGCCAAGCGACCCGCAGGCCTTCGCCCGTCTCCCGGATGAAACGCTGCACGCCGCCCGGACGGATCAGTAACTCGTCGGAGGCGGCACGTCGAATTTGCAGCCAGCCCAGCACCGCGCCATCCAGCAGCGACCATTCCGGCGCCAGGTCGCCCAACAGCGCCATCAGCGCCTCGGTCGGGCTGGCCCGCTGCCATCCGGGAAGGTGGGCTACGCCGCGCAGCAAACTGTCTACCGCCCGCTCGGGATCGGCGGCCAGCCGCTCCAACCAGGGATGGCGAACAGGAGTGAGAACTGCTCCGTCGTTCATAGGACTCCGAAATCCTCGCGCCTGCTCTGCAGTTGTAGACAGACCAAGTGGTCGCCACGCAAGGTTTGCAGCCGTTCTGGACGCACGTCGACCGGCGTCGCCGACGACGGGATGAACACCTTTCCAGGTCATGGTCCTGGCCCACTCCAGCATGGTTTGGCTATCGGTCAGCTTGGCGCCGTTCCAGTGCTTTTCCAGGATTCCCCAGCAATGCTCCACCGGATTGT
>WBZP01004458.1_pt1 | contig 14591 bp, 11 predicted proteins | sample 5204301 | NCBI WGS metagenome assembly WBZP01 (sample SAMN12412401, study PRJNA552823) | activated sludge metagenome | isolation source: activated sludge from nitrification reactor of wastewater treatment plant... | place: USA: Pennsylvania | collected 2017 | reverse complement strand
ACGATGTTGCTGAGAACCTCATCTCCGTGGAGAAAGGCTGAGACCTTTCCCGGTGTCGCCGAGAAATGGCGGGAAGGATTCTAACGCCCTTGCCCGCCATCAACTCAACCCAAGGGATTCGACCGCTCCGTAGGATGAGATGGAGGCTCTACTCTAGCCTGGCAGTGCTACGTCTGTTTGGTCACGAGCCCTTTGGACGCCAAGTCCGCAAGGGTATCCAAGATCGAGCTCTCGACGGGACGGAACTCCACCCCCAGCTCTCTTTTGGCTTTGCTCGCGTCATAGCGAGGAACTCGACCAACGTGGGTCCGCAGGTACGAACCGACTCCCTTGGGTTGCAAGTAGGAAGACACTCGAACAGCGAAATCCCCGATTACACAGTCCATCCCCAGCGTGGGAAGCTTGTTCCCCTTGGCCCATCCGTTCTTTTCCAAGAGTTCCACGACCGCACGCATCGAGATCGTCTCACCCGCCGTAATGTAGCGACCCGATGCCTCCGGAGTCAGGATGGCGCGAACGTGCGCATCCGCAACATCACGCACATCGACAAATCCCCACGTCAGGTTCATCACGCCGGGATAGGTACCCTTTAGCAGATCCACAAACAACTGATTGGATGGATTCACTCCCGATGACAAGGCCGGTCCGATCACCAAAAACGGATTGATGACCACCAGATCAAACCCAGGCCGTTCCTTTTCTACGAACTCCCACGCGGCACGTTCGGCCAGCGTTTTTGAGTAGTAGTAGGGATTTCGCTCCAGGCTCGATTTGGTATTCCAGTCCGACTCCGTCAGAACATGATCACTGTCCGGTTCATCGGTGATGGCTGCCATCGAGGATGTCAAAACCACCCGCTTTACTGTCGGAGACTTCTGACACGCGCTCAGCGCATTGCGCGTTCCTTGAACCGCCGGGTCCACCAGATCCTTCTGCGGATCTTTGGCATCTAGCACGTACGGACTCGCAGTATGAAGCACCGCATCGCAGCCCTGCGCCGCCGCGTCAAAGGAGCCCCCCACCAGCAGATCTGCCTCGACCAACTCGAGTCGCTCCGCAGCGCCGGGCAGCGAACGCAGTGAAGCAAGGTCTTGGACCTTCTTGAGAGAACGGACCGTCCCCCGCACACGATGTCCTTTGGCCAGAAGCTGCTCAACGATCCGTGAGGCAATAAAGCCGGAAGCACCAGTCACCAGAACATTCATTTCGATATCTCCTTCCTGACTCATTGAACCAAATATATCTATTCGGTTCACTATGTCAAGTATGCTAGGCTGCACTGAGATGGTGGCCAAAGGCGAAGAAAAGCGGCGACGAATTGTTCTGGCAGCGACGAGCCTGTTTAGTCGTTACGGATTCAAGCGAACGTCCATTGACCTACTCGCAGCCGAAGCAGGTGTAGCCAAGCCGACGGTCTACGCCTACTTCGCTGACAAGGAAGCGATCTTTCGAGCCGTCGTGGAGTCCGTGACAGACGAACTGTTGGCGGCCGCCGATCTCGCCAGTCAGTCCAGTGCACCGATCGAAGAGCGATTGGCGGCGATGCTATCGGCGAAGTTCACCCGCTACTGGGAACTCGTGCATGCTTCACCACACGCACGCGAACTCATGGATTCCCAAGGTGAGCTTGGGGCCGAGCTGGTCCAGCGCTCCGATCGTGCGTTCCTCAAGCTACTCATGTCGGTATTAGAAGACACCAAGGAACTCGATCTGAAGCGCGCCGGAATGACGGTGCCAGCGACTGCACACCTGTTCCTGCGGGCCGCCTCTGGTGCAAACTATGATGCCACCAGCGTAGCCATGCACAGGCGGCTGGTCTCCGAGATCGTGCGGGTGCTCGTGGCCGGTCTGCGCAAGGGCTAACCTCGTCACCGCTCGCGCTTGAGCAGACGGATGTCCTCAATCGCTCGATCGGCATCCACCGGCAGGGTGGCGTTGTAGATCCCGCGAATTCTGCCGTGACGGTCAATCAGCAGCATGTTTTCGGTATGCAGAAACTCGCTGCTATTCTTGATGAATCCAGGCTGCTTTTCCGCAAAGTACGAACGCCGCGCCAGCGTGTAGATCGACTCTCTTTCACCAGTAAGCAAGTGCCACTTTCCCGACACAACGCCATGATCGTTTGCGTAGGTGCGCAGCACTTCCTGGGAGTCCTTGTCGGGCATCACAGAATGGGAAACCAGTCGCACTTCATCGTCGGTGAGAAAAGCAGTCTGGACCCGAAGCAAGTTGGTCGCCATCTTGGGACAGATGCCTGGACACCCGGTGAAAAAGAAGTTTGCAACGTAAATCTTCCCGTCCAGGGAAGCATTGGTCACCAGCTCTCCTGATTGATTGCGCAAGGAAAACGGAGCGATGCGATGGATGTTGGCAAAGCGCGGATCCGTGGGCTCGATCCACTCGGCCGTGAAGTCTTCGGAGGAATAGAACGGAAGCGGCAGTGCAGGACCACGGAAGGAACTCCTGAACGAGTACCAGCCCAGTGCGCCGCCGACTCCAAGTAGCAGCATAAGGAGGCCGCCCTTAATGAACCGTGACGCAGTCGAAACGCCCGACAATGCCATAGCGTTTTCCCTCCCTAACGGTGTAATTCGAAGTCAAACGACCTTCCCCATCCCATGCAGACTGCGCCCCCTCTTCAAAGCCAAGTCGGTAGTGCCGCAGCTCGGACCGCTGACCCGTCTTGTAATAGCCAAGCTGTTCGCCCTCGAAGAGGTCGTTCTTGTAGCGATACTCGAACTGGAGCTGTCCGCTCGGCCAGTACCCTTTATGGATGCCTTCACGGTTTCCGTTCCGAAACCATTTTTCATAGGCTAGGCGACCATCTGGATACCAAGCGGCGGCGAGCCCATGCCTCTTCCCGCGTTGATAATGAGTTTTCCGATACAGTTGCTGATCCGCTCGCTCGATCAGATAACCGGTGAACGGCGTGCCCGCACGTAGCAGGAGTCCGTGAAGGCTTGTGAGCGTCCGGTCACCCTGCTCAATGGTGTGCTCTGGGAGTCCCGAAAACGGGCAGCCCACACAGAGCACAGCCATCAGCAAAGCGACCACACGACGGTTCCATTCCCCAGCGGAACCGAGTCGCCGGGCACACCCCGGACTACCTTGTGACCGTGCCGGGCTTCCCATAGTAGCTGCCGCCGTTGATCCAAGGCGCATCATCGGTGATGTGGTAGTGATAGATACCGCTCGGGTACTCGGCAGTCGCGTGTTCATGGCCATGGTACTTGTCCAGATTGGCTGTCATCAATCGAGCGCCATTCTCGACGGGGCCATAGACCGGAAAACCGTCAAGTAGGAACCCGATGAGTGCCCCACTGCCAAACTTCTTGGTCAGATACAGTGGCTCCGTATGATAGTGGTACTGGAGGCTAGGAGCCGGTGTCGGGTGCCCGTTGTACTGATCGAGATTGTTGAACTCCAGGCTGTTCAGCAGCGCACCCACCCCGTTGTATTGGTTAAACAGAACCACTCCATTGATGGCGATGCCGATCGCCCCGCCGGTGGTTGCGGTGTGAGCAGCGTCAACGGTCGGATTTCTCGGAATTCGAAAGGTGATGTCCTGAGCGGCCAGCGTTGGATCTGAGATCATGCCCATCAGGTTGATCGCCGTGCTGAAACTTGGGTTGGTTCCGTTGTAGGCCTCGTAGGAAGCACTGGCTTTGCCGTAAAAGGGAGACTTGTGATCCGGTAAGTCCGCCGTGTTGATGATGACGGTGGTGGCGTCAGCGGAAATCGACTTCACGTTGTAGAAGGTCGAGTACGACGAAGGTAAGTCTGTGGAGCCACTGCTACCACAACCAGCCAAACCAACCAGCGTTACTAGAGTGAACCATTCATTTCGCATGAAAACCTCTCGAATCAAGGAATTACAAATGTGTGTTCGGACAATTCGGGCAGAGCGGTGAGTGACTGCCCGTTGTCGCTTCTACGATGGCAACTCATCGTACTATGAGTTGCGCCTCATTTGTCTTCTTTGAATAGAGCCTTCTTTTGACGAGGGTGGCGATCGGAGCTGAACACATAAGAGTCATTTGATATGAATCTTATTTGTTGAGTGGATTTTTCTGACATAGCGCGCTCCGGATCACTTCGTAAATGGCCGGATGATTCTGAAGTTGGTGATGCATCACACCACCAAAGCGGAGCGTCTCGATAGCAAAAGACTCTGCATGTGTCACCGGGCCGGAACTACTTGGCACCCGCACCAGCAGATCACCCATGATCTGTCCGAATGGATGCTCGGGGTCGGAGGTGACAGTGGCAGACACAAAGTGGTAACTGACGGAGGGCAGCAACGGAACCTCGCGCTGTCCTTCACTTTGCAAAGAATCCGGATCACGACCCACCCAGTCTTCATCTAGGAGTGCTCCGTGCCGCAAGTCTTTGATACCGGCACTACGACCCGCCAAAATCCGCGCCGGAATCAGCGTGCCCGGCAGATCGATCGCCCCCAACACACCAGTCAATACGTTGCCCAGCTTCTCAAGCGGAGCACCCCGATGCGGAGAGCCCAGACAAAAAACGTGACTCACCAGACCCGGCCAGCGGAGTGACTCGATACTGGCATAGTGACAGGCACTGCGCGCCACCAGTCCCCCCATGCTATGTCCAACGAGAACCAGTTCCGCAATCGGGATCGGATACGTCTCTAGGAATCGCTCGAGTTGCGCGGCCAGCAAGCGTCCGTTTTCGGAGACATGGCGGCCCGTGTTATAGCGCAACCAGACCGGAGTATATCCCAAGTCTCGTGCGAGCAGAGAGCCAAAGCTCACGCCGGGCTCGCCGTGATAGGTCTGAGAGCCGAGGCAAAAGGACCACTCTGTGGTGGCCAGACCGTGCACGAACAGCGCGACTTTCGGACTCGGGTTAGGAACAATCACAGAGCTTGCATCACGCGCCAGCTCGACATAGGAGTCACCAATCCGAAAGCTCATCCCAAGATCAAGTCCGTTTCCTTCCTGGTGCAGATGATCCCCCACGACCGCGTTCACCAGTCCCAGCGCTGCGTCAACAGCCCAGCCCGAGGTCTTCACAACGTCGGAGCGCATCGACACTGCAGGTGGCACCATGCCGGCACCTGGCCCGCTGCCCGCTGGCAACAATGAGAGCTGTTCCGCCAGATCGAGACCGGCATCGCTCACCTTCTGCACGGCTCGGTTCACTACTTTGATCGTGTTCATGACCCCAAGGGTCGAAACGTGGCGCACCGAATCGACGAGGCGAACGGCACCGGCAATGGGCTCCACTCGATCGGTCACGCGCCGCACCGTGCGGGCCGAGGATTCCATTCCTTCGAGTACCAGGTCGGCGGTCAGGTCGACCCCATCATGCAAGAGCGCTTTGATTCCTCGAATTCTCCGCATCGATGCGATTGTAGACCCAAATGGCAGAGACTGCTCGATCAGGAGCATGACCCCGCTTGTGTGTCCCATTGACCACCTTGCTCTCCCCGGTGTACGCAGTCGAGCATGATCCCTCGAATCAGCGTGTGGAAACAGTTTTGCACGGCGGCGTTCTTGGTTAGCGTAAGCGGCGACATGCTCCTCGGATGTTCCGCCGATCGAATGGTAGAAGATGAGGATGGTCCGGGCCCAGGTCGCGCCTGCGAGCATGACAGCGACTGCAAGAGCGGTCGACGCTGCATCGATCGGCGATGCTATCCAGATCGCGGCGACTGCCGAACCGACAACGACTGCCAGAATGACTCCGCCTGTGCCTGTCCTCCGGACCTGATGAGTGAGCGCTGCACTTGCATTCCGTGGGGCATGGCACCGCGTGGCCGCAGCGATTCCTTGTGCGCTGGTGCTGGCTTCTCGGTTGAAGAGTTCCGCAATCCGGTCGTCAAGTGTCAGTGGCCCCCAAAGGGAGTCATGCCACCTGGCTACAAAGACGTGCTGTCTACCCCGGTCGTGATTGATCTCGAAGGCGATGGCGATACCGAGATCGTCTTTACTGCGGGATATCTAGGTGCCACGCACCTCATCGCGCTCAGCGGCAAAGACTGTTCGGTGAAGTGGGACAAACAGACTCCGGGGCCAGGCTGTAGCAACCTCGGAGTGGCTGATCTCGATGGTGATGGCAAGGTTGAAATCGTCGCGGTGGCCAGTGGATTGACGGTCTTTGATCACACCGGGGCCGTCTTGGCAAGTCGCTCCGAGATCGGAGCCGGACTCCTGTGCGTACGCGACTATGCGATTGCTTTTGCCAACGTAGACGGTGAAGGTTTGCCGGAGATCATCGTTGGTGCCGCGGCCTACCGCTACATCATCAATCCCAAACCTCAGCTCCAACCACTGTGGAACAAGAACATCATTGAAGAGGGCGCGTGGGGTACGATTCCTGCGGTCGCAGATCTAGATGGCGATGGACGAGCGGAGGTGATTACCGGCCACAACGTCTTTGATGGAATGACCGGTGCTGATAAGACCCCTTCGGTCATGAAACCCCTGGGAGGGGGTTACGCTGCGATCGCAGATTTCAATGCGGATGGCAAGCCAGACATTGCGCTGGTCAGTTCCAAAATGGATGACCAGAAGGTGTCGATCGTTGACTACCGAGGCAATCGACTGCTGATGCCACCACAGTCCGCCAAGAATGGCTGGGGAGGAGCGCCAACCATCGCCGACTTCGATGGAGATGGACGACCAGAAATAGGCACAGCAGGCGCATCATATTACTATGTCTACAGTCCCGACTGCACAATGACGCCGCTACCCAGCAAGTGTCAGGGCCTAGATGATGGCGTTCTGTGGCAGTCCGAGACACAGGATTTGTCGTCGGGAAGTACCGGTTCTTCAGTCTTCGACTTTAACGGCGATGGCGTGGCCGAAGTCGTTTACCGTGATGAGTGCTGGCTGCGGGTCTTTCATGGTCGCGATGGCAAGAAACTCTTTGCGGCTCCAGTGACTTCGGGAACCATACTCGATGAGCCCGTCATTGCCGATGTGGATGGAGACGGGCATGCGGAGATCGTCGTTGCTTCTGATAGTGCTCAGAATGACGCCTGTCGCATGGGACGCTTTTCGACTGAACTCGGAATCAAACATACCGGATCCACCTACGGAGTGCGGGTACTCGAAGATCCCGAAGATCGCTGGTCTGCGGCGAGGTCACTTTGGAATCAGCACAGCTATCACATGACCAACATCTCGGACGATCGCACCGTTCCTGTGCGCGAGCAGGAAAGCTGGAAAGTTCACAACACCTATCGCCAGAACTTGCCTTCGTTGAAGTCGGGTGCCGAGCCGCGACCGGACCCGACCGGCCGAATCGAGTTTCCTCCCGATGTCGGCGACTGCGTAAAACTGTTCAAACTCTCTGGATTGGTCTGCAATCGCGGTGGGGTGCCGCTCCCGGCCGGAGTGCCTGCAACGTTCTATTTGGGCGACCCGCTCAGGACGGGAGTGCCGACGATTTGCACAGCCAAGACAGATCGCACGGTCGCGCCGGATGACTGCGTGGGAATCTCCTGTGAGTGGTTGAATCCATTGCCGCCCCCATATGACCTGTGGCTGCGGGTCAACGACGACGGAAAAGGGGGTCATCCGATCGCAGAATGCAAGTCGGGAAACAACCTCGCACATCAACACCTGTCGGCGTGTCCTTCGGTTCCTAAGTAGACCCACCGATCCGATCTCGGCTCACTTCTCTGTTTGGAGATCTGGCCGCGTAACCTGAATCCCAGGCTCGATCAAAAATGGTTCGGAATCGGGAACACTCTGGGTCAGCCAGCCATGCGGCCCGGTCGACTTCTTCGTGGTCACCTGGCGACGAAAGATCCGGTCGATGAGCGTGCGCTTGGGAATCGGCTTAAACAGAGAGCGGCTCACCACCTCTGTGGATTCCTGGGCATCACCCTGCGCATCCGAGGATGCCACCGTCTTCGGCTGAAATCTCCAGGCCGATGGAACCTTGCGCACTCCGATCGGGTACACAGTCAGGCCCGTGGGTGACAGTCGAATGCGCAAAAAGTTCTTGTAGTCCTGAATGCGCAGCGATGCGAAGGCACCGTTGGCGTGCAGTCGCAGCTTGCTGTGGTTGAGAGCCAGCAGCAGATACAGGCCAAAGACGAACATGCTGACCACAGAGCCCACGGCAGCAGTGATCACGGACAGACCGAACCGCAGTACAGAAGACAGATCATCGCGCCAGAGTGTCAGAAACGATTGGAATCGGTCCGGCGGTTCTGTCGGGATCTGTTGGGGCGCGGCCAGGCTCTGCGGATGAATCCGTGAATGAATCCAGTCGTACGAAGTGATCACCAACACCGCGAGGAGCGCCAGCACGACACACTGCGCCAGCCCATGGATTTGTCCCCACCGCGCCGCACGTTGCCGACGGGATCGGCTGTGATAAATGGAGCGGGTACGTCCTCGCTTGGACTCTCCGACTTCCCCACTCGCTTCACTCAGCGCGAACTCCTTGGTGCCTTTGATCAGCAGCAAGAAGACCAGACCAAACAGCAGCAGAATCCATAGTTTGTGGTGCAGCGCATGCAGGAACAGAGACAAGTTGAATAGCACGACATAGACGATCCCCAGCGTCAGCCACATCTTCGGATTCCGCAGCGCAAACTCGACATTTTTGCCGGTCAGTGCGGATGACTCCTCAAACGAGGGGAAGGCTGATTCCTTGTGGCAACGGAACTGGATCGGCTCTGCAAATCCAGGTGGATGCTGCACCACATCACCGCTGTCCTGGATGCTGCCACGCTCTTCATCGATCTCATGGGTTGGATGTAGGAAGGCACCACCACCACCAGCCGTGATGTTCTGAATGCGCAGCGGATGCTCAGTCACAGCAACGTGAGGATGCTGCTTGAGTAGCTCATCGCTGGGGGGTAGCGGCTCGATCGACTCATGTCGTCGATAGTGATGAAGGTCTCCGGCCAGTCGCAGCACGACCCGAACGCCGCGTCGGTTATCAGCAACCTTACCTTTGCCGTCGTTTTCCGTTGTCGCCAGAACATCTGCCAACTTCCGCTCCAAATAGAACAGACCATCGCGCAGATTCTTGACGTTGGGACGAGCCTTCACCCAGTCCGGCTCAGCGATGCACAGGATGATACTACTACAATCCTCGACGATGTCAGGGGCCGCAGTGAGATTCTGGAAATACTTTACCTGTCGATCATCCAGCTCACCGCCGAGTCCAATGTCGATGGCAAAGATCCAATGCTTGTAGGGAAGCTTGATCGCAAAGTAACTGGCGCGCTGCTGCGTTCGCCAGTGACCAATGCTGCGAGACTCTGTGAATACCTCCATAAATGTCGCGAGTCCGTCGTACCAGTCATGGTTTCCCGGAACTGCGTACAGGTGTGGAGCCCGATTCCGATCGGGAGGATGTTCTTGAAATGCAGCAGCCTCATAGACACGCACAAAGCGCGCTTCGTAGGCATCGCGTGAGGCCGAAGGATAGACCTCATCACCGCCTAGAATGAGAAAGCGACCGCGTGGGAGAGGAGTCACCGCACCAGCGTGATCAGTCGATGGTTGCCCAGGGGACAATCGACGCTCCTGGACCTGTAACAGGGGCTGGGCGAGCAAAGCCGCGACGTAGTAGGTAGAATGAAATCCATCACCAACATCTGCGGCGTAGTCGAACCAGAAATCACTCCCCTCGGGGCATCGATATTCAAAGTAGTCCGAATGATCGATGAAGTCATGCTCACCAGGAGGCTGTCTTTCTGCGACATTCCTGGGCAGGCTGGGAGTCGGATTGTCTCGGGACACAGCGAGCAGTGTCCGGGCATCGAACCGGGATCTGAAAATCTCGCTGACAGAGATGTTCATGACCGTCCCAAACAGCGAAAAGATGTCATACCAGTTGGACATCTGTTGCTGGAGAGGCAGATCCTCGTACCGATCGCGAAGCCGTTCATTTCGATCGCGAAGCCGTTCATTTCGATCCGTCATGGCAACCATCACCGTAACGGAATCTGCGGTGAGAAGATAGAACTCCCCTCTTAGGATTTCACGTTGCAGCGCCGCACAATCGTGCTGTCGACACTCGATCTGCTCTTTGAGCACAGCGACCACAATCCAGTGAAGATTGAGGTCGTGCTGCGCGAACCGTCAGGCCACGTAAGGAATCCGCTCCGTCCATCCATCGCACGAATCCATCACGAAGCGCGGATATCCATCCGTGACTGGAATCACACCCTGTCCACAAGAGCTGGATAGTCCGTGTAGCCTTGTTCACCACCGCCATACATGGTGGCGCGCTCCGGTATCGCCAACGTAGCTCCGCTGGCCAACCGCGCCACGAGATCTGGGTTTGCGACAAACGGTGCGCCGAAGGAGACCAGTTGAGCACGTCCCTCTACGAGGACTCGCTCGGCCTTGTCGCGGTCATAGCCACCATTGGTGATCAGGGTACCCCGGTACATGGGACCAAAGGCTGCGAGTGCGTCTTTCGGCCAGGTCGGGAACCGGTCGAGCGGAAACAATCCCTGCATCAGATGCAGATAGGCCAGTGGTAGCTCGTTGAGCCGCCCGATCAGATGACCAAACACCGAGAGAGGATCGGAGTCCGTCATCCCGTTATACGGAATCGTCGGCGAAAGCTTAATTCCCACCCGCGACGGACCCCAAACAGAGACCAAGGCTTGCATGACCTCGATCACGAAGCGGCAGCGGTTTTCGATCGTGCCACCGTACTCATCCTGCCGATGATTCGATGCATCGACGAGGAACTGATTGGGTAGATACCCGAATGCACCGTGAAGCTCGATGCCGTCGAAACCGGCATCCTTGGCATTCTGGGCCGCGTGGCGGAAGTCACCCACCACAGTGCGTACTTCCTCTGTCGAAAGAGCACGCGGAGTTTCGTAGTCTTGGAGGCCGCTGGCAGTGAAGTGCTTCTGTCCTTCAATTCGGATCGCCGACGGTGCCACCGGTAATTCTCCCCCACGAACGAGCGAATGTCCGACACGACCGGTGTGCCACAGTTGTGCAAAGATCCGCCCTCCCTCTGCATGGACGGCATCGGTCACCGCACGCCACCCTGCAACATGTTCCTGCGAGAAAATACCCGGGGTTAGCGGACTACCGATGGCCTGACTCGAAATGTTGATGGCCTCACTGATGATAAGTCCCGCTGAGGCACGCTGACGGTAGTAGGTCACTTGCAGTGGTCCCACCTGACCGAACTGGTCCGCTCGGCTGCGCGTCATGGGGGCCATCACGACCCGGTTCGGGAGGACGATTGATCCAATCTGGAATGTTTCAAGGAGTTTCATGGTTCTCTCTCTTTCGATGCGTGGTTAGTAAACCCTGCTCAGATGCCGTAGCCAGTCTGGTTTGCATGCAAGCGAGCGCGTTCCCTGCGATGAGTCACACGAAGTTACCCCTCTTTACAAGAAGCGATGGCTGCTGATGAGAGGGAACCAACGTACTCCCCTCATCCCACACCGGGCTTTCCCGCACACTTCCTACGCTGGCCTATGCGCTGGCATTTCTCGTCAGAAATTCCTGCGGGTGACGATGTTGCTGAGTACATCCAGGGTCAGGATCTACAAGCACTCCCGAAGCCGGTGCCGTGGCAGTTTGCGCTAGAGTTGGCGGTGGGACTGGCCCGAGGTCTTGCCGCAGCCCACAAGCGCGGAGTGCTACACCGTGATATCAAACCGGCCAACGCGATCTTGGCGGACAACGGCGAGGTCAAGCTGCTCGACTTCGGACTCGCCAAGTACGTTGACAAACAAGACTCGATAGCCGTTCGATGGGCCACCCAGGAAGTGATCGCGCCAACGATGGAGGCGACCAGTTCCGGACACTTCGCACCGCTCGCCAACGAACCGTCTGCTCCGCTTGAGCTGCCATCGAAGATTCATGTTCACGGTCACCCAGCACTGTCCGCACAAAAGCTGGTGCCGTTGCCCGCAGCGTTTCCAGTGGTCACCCAATCGGATGATCAATTCCGGCCCATCGAGTTCCCACGCACAAAACCCTCCAGGACGCCGATTGGTCACTCGCGCAGTAGCCAGATCAAGGGCACGCCGATCTACATGGCACCAGAGCGGCTCCTTGGAACACCAGCGACGCGACGCTCCGATGTGTATTCGATGGGTGCGCTGCTCTATGAGCTGCTGTCGGGTGTGCCCCCGCACTACGACGTGCCCTTTGAAAAGTTGCCGCAGGTGGTACCGGATCGCGATGTGCCGCCGCTGTCACATCTAGCTCCGTCGGTGGATTCCCAGCTCGCGCAGGTCGTGGATCGTTGCTTGAAGCGCAATCCAGCCGACCGCTACTCCTCGGGAGAGGATCTCCAGGGAGCACTTGAACAGTGTCTAAAGGGCAAGCACGCAGCGATGCTCCCCGAGGGCAATCCCTATCGAGGTGGGCTCGCCTACGATAGCGATCACCGAGCGCTGTTTTTGGGTCGACGCAACGACTGTGGAACACTGCTGGATCGGCTGCGCAGTGAGCCGGTGGTTGTCGTCGCAGGGGATGCGGGTAGCGGCAAAACTTCGCTGGTCCGGGCAGGACTGTTGCCGCTCGTGGGCGAAGGTGCGATCGGAGGAGGCCGTCGCTGGAGGACCATCTCGACGCAACCGGGTCGACACCCGATGCAGTCGCTGAGCGAAGCGATCACCGAAGCGCTGGGACCGCGAACCGATCAAGTCGATCTACTCGAACAGTTGCGCACTGACCCTGAGGCGGTTCAAAAGCAGCTCCATAAGCGCACCAGCGACCGTCGCGGCATCGTCCTATTTATTGATCAGATCGAGGAGCTGCTAACCCATGGCGCAAAAACGGAAGCTCAGCTTTACCTACAAACGCTGACCGTACTGTTCGAGCGCCAAGCCGGTCTACGCCTCCTGTTGGTAGTACGCAGCAATTATCTGGGGACTCTCGCATCGCTGGCTTCGGATTTGCTCGACTGGACCCGCGATGTCTATTTCGTAAGGCAACTGCCACCGGAACGTCTACGCGAAATCATCGTCGAGCCCGCACTGAGCAAAGGGGTGATCTTTGATGCGCCAAAGCTAGTCGAAGAGCTCATTCAGTTTGCATCACGCGGAGATGGCGGGCTGTCGTTGCTCGGCATCGTCCTGGCCGAGCTATGGGATGCCCGCAAGGACAACACCATTGGTGACAGTGCCAGGCAAGCGATCGGTGGTGTATCGGGAGCACTGACGAGGCATGCCGATCATGTACTCGGATCACTGTCCAAGGAACGGCGGACGATGGCGCGGCAGATTCTGCTGTCACTGATGACGCCGGAGCGCAGCTTACGTCGACGCACCGAAGAGGACCTACTCGCACTCGGAGCAGATGCTCCGAGGGTGCTGCAAGTGCTGCTGAGCGGTCGACTGCTGAGCCTCATCGAAACCCCGCTGGGCGCTTGCTTGAGTCTGGCTCATCCCATGCTGGCCAGTGAGTGGCCGACGATTCAGCGCTGGCTCGAGGAACAGGCACCGGCGCAGCCCTCGCGACCCGCACTGCCGCGACCCAAACCACTGCCAACGTCGCTGCGCAAGCACAGCTTGCAGGTTCTACGGACCGTCCTGCCTACGCTTCTGATGGCACTTGGGCTGCTGGCTTGGGACTTCTACGGACAGACCCAGGCCCGTCAACGAATCGCCACGCAGCTTGAGCTGACGGAACACACGTTGCAAGAGGCCCGAAGCAAGCACGTTCTCGTCGAGCTATATCAAAAGCAAGCACTCTCAACGCTGGATGGGCCGCGCCCGCAGCAGGCCGAAGAGCTCTGGGAACATGCGCACATCGCCGCAGCGGACGCGGAACGAGCCTACAGTCGTGCCAGTCAAACGCTGGAACAGGCCATGAGTGCAAAAGACGCCCCATCGGTAGCCCGCGAGCGACTGGCGATGGTGCTGTACCAACGAGCGCTCCTGGCCGAGCTGGATCACCAAGACAGATTGCTGGATGACCTACTGAAGCGGCTCCAGTTGTACGACGAAAAGCTCACACTGATCACCCGATGGCAGAAGTCGGGGTCTCTATCACTCAGCAGTCAGCCAGATGGAGCAACCGTCACCGCCCAGCGCTACCAGACCGATGCGCAAGGACGGTGGTCTGTTGTGGAAAACAAGATGATTGGCAAGACCCCGCTGCGCCGCCATTCGCTGGTGCCAGGGAGCTACCTCATCACCGTTTCCCTGCCGGGACACCGAGATGTTCGTCTGCCGACGCTGGTCGGTCATGACGAGGAGTTAAAGCAGCATGTCAACCTCCCCTGAAGCAGAGTGGAAGCCGCCCAAGCTGTTCGATGGCTATCGCGTCCTATGGACGATCAGCCGAACCGAACACAGCTCACTGTGTATGGGCCAAGACTCTGTGCTTGATCGACCCGTCACCATTCGATTTCTGGACTTGGCGGACCGCGACACCCTGCTGCGCGAGCGCTTTTTGGCCGAAGCGCGCTCCATGGCCCGGGTGCAACACCCGAACGTAGTCACCGTCCACCGAGTCGGTGCCATTGATGGACGACCATACATTATCAGTGATCTCGTCTCGTCTCCGCGTGCCGTCGAGAGAAGGCCTCACCTCGGCAGCCTGCGGATGTGCGCGGGAAGGTGCCGATTCTCTTGAATGAAGAAGAGCGGCCCCCTCTTCAGA
>WBZP01003400.1_pt2 | contig 14592 bp, 23 predicted proteins | sample 5204301 | NCBI WGS metagenome assembly WBZP01 (sample SAMN12412401, study PRJNA552823) | activated sludge metagenome | isolation source: activated sludge from nitrification reactor of wastewater treatment plant... | place: USA: Pennsylvania | collected 2017 | reverse complement strand
CATGCGGTTAGCCAGCCAGCGCGACGCATGCGTTGATTGCAGTACGCGATCACGTTGCCGTCTGTGGTCGATGTGACGCGGTAGTCAAAGCCGCGGAACTCCATCGCCTTCTTGGCGTGCTCGGCAATCTCGCTGAGCACCTCAGCGGCCACTATCTGCTGCTCCTCGCTGAGCGTGGCGGTTGGCAGCGACAGGGCTTCACTTGCTTGAATCATGGATCGTCCTCTTTCCGGTGCGCGATTTCGGGTTGGGCGCAGTTTCCGTAGCGGGAGCCGCCATAGTTGGTTCACCAGTGGGGGTGGCGGCGGTTGATGGTGCAGTCGCGTGCGTGGACGCCTGCAGGAGCGACAGCGCAACCGTGGCTTGCTGTTTGGCCTCTGCAAATTGCTTCTCAAGAGCATCCACGCGCTCAAGGGCGAATTTCAACGCCCCAGACAGCATGATTACGTTTGCGTCTCGGGTTCCTGCCTCGACGCGAACGCAGAGATCTCGCAAATCCTTTAGGGTCGGCTTGTTCATGTCTGTGATTGCTCTCCAGATGTGGCGCGGCGACGGTCCCGCAGTGTTTTTAGTTCAATCAGGGCTTGGGAGATACTGTCGGGCAGGATGTCATTGGCCTTGACGACCTGCTCCATCGTCAATTCATGCTTTCCCTTGTACCCCGGCATGATCTCATCGACCATTTCGACAGGCAATGAACCACTTCGGACGCGCAGGAGAATCGTCACCTGCTCAGGTGTCAAAATGCCTTGCTTCCCAGCAACGGGGCCATTATCGTCCCAACTTCCACATAGAGTCTCTAACAGATTCGCCTGTTCGCAGTCAGTCAGGAATCCGTCGATCAGGGTACGCTCCAAGGAACTATCGACCTTCGACTTGACATCGCGCAAAACCTTAGTTGCGCCGCTCGTTGGCTGCTGTTGAGCCGGTGCCGGCAATGCCTTATCCGTGGTTGCATCGGGGCCAAACAAGCCAAGCAGTAGATTGCGGCCAAGTCGGCGACCGTCGCGGATAAACTCAACTTTGAGGTCTGTCATTGCGCGTGCCGTGGCGCGGTCGTCCTTGCGATCCATGGCGTCTTGCAACTGCAGGAACATATTAAACGACGCCTCTTGTAATTGCCGATTATGAGCACGCAAGTCCTCAACGGTTTGCTGTTGGTGGATCAGGATATCGCCGATGACACGATTGATCGCCTGTTCCTTCAGTTCCAGGTGCCGAGTCAGGCGCTCAATGTAGCGTTCTGCGGTCGGCTTCATGCCTGGAGCAATCGCGTCCTCATCATCGTCCTCGCCGCCGCTGCCCAGCGCTCCGTTCATCACAAGAGATTGCTGCTTGGGAAATAGCGGACCTATTCGGCGGCAAAGCGGGTTGGAGCGCTGATGAAAATCGTACACAGCCAGTTCGTACTGAGACTTGCCGCGGCCCACGCAGTTGCAGTCGTTTTGCGCTGAGGCCAGCAGTTCATTGGCGAGTTTGACGCAGTCTTCAACCGTGTATTTGCTGTTTGCCTTAAACACGGTCTGGTGAATCATTTTTCCGCGTACAGAGGCGTTAGGATTGAAGACCTGGAATAGTTCGAGCTTCTCAGGGGGCGTATCGCGAGCCCACAGCACATGCAGCCACTTGGCCAATTCGGCATCGTCCGCCGAGACGCTGCCAGTGCGTACGGCTTTGCGGTCATCTTTTTCGACTCTAGCCATTCTGTGCATCATCCTCGAGCAAGGGGCCGTTATCGACAAGGCCAGTGGGTCCCATGATATAGAGTGCTCGTCTGGTTGCGTCGCCGAACCGCGTCTTTCCCCAAAACTCCAGAATCCTGCGTGGGTCGCGCTTGTCCTCTGTGCGCGTCAAGGTCAGCGTGGCATCGACTGCGTGCCGCAAGTGCGAACCACCAGCCATGTCCCCGTCATTGGTCATGTGGCCGATCAGGATCACTAACATTCCCAGGTCTTCGGCTAGTTTGCCGGCTTCCTTGGCCAGAATCGTAACTGCTCGATGTCCGCCGGACGCAACGTTGTAGTCGGCATCATCCATCACGCCGGTTACATGATGGACTGAGTCGAGTATCCAGAGATCCGGACGTTCCTGCTCAACATTGCGAAAAAGGATCTCTTTGTCCTCTGCGCAGTGAATAAGGAAGTTGGAGTTTAGATCGCCTAGCCTCTTGAATTGCCTGCGTAGTCCAGCCGGGGTCTGCTCAGAGGACTGATAGAGCGCATTGAGTTTCAGTTTGCCTGCGTAGTGGCGCGCTAACTGCCAAGACCATGTGGTTTTGCCGCTACCTTCCTTGCATGCCAACAGAATCACACCGACGCGCGGAAGGCCGCCATCAAACACCCAATCTACGCCATTTAAGCCAGTGACACGCTTCGTTTCGGTTTCGGTCTCTTCATGGCTGAAAAGAGCATCGCCACTGATTGGCTGGCCTTCCCGAAGCGGCTCCACGACGGCGCCCTCACAATCGGCACTCGGCAAGCGCACCCTATTGTGGGAATAAAACCCATGGCAATTAGGGCACTCGCCCTCGGGGGGCTCAGGAAGCGGTGGCCCCTTGCACCACCGGCAGACGTAGGCTTCGACCATGCGTTAGACGATTGGTTTGCGCGAGATGTCCAGATGAATTTTGACTACGTCTTCCTCTCCTGGGGTTGCGGCGCGCGCAGTTAGTCGGCAGCCGCAAGACGCCAGGAGGGCGACAGTAGCCAGAGAGGTTAACGCCGGCATGGGATAATGCGGGTCTGCGCCAACCAAGGCATCGTAAAGGGCATCAAATTGCGGATACGGTTCTTCTCCGAGCGCCTTCCTTAGTTCGTCGCCGAGTGGCAGCCGAGCACTCCAAGGCGCCTGCTTGCGAGTCAGGTAGTCACACAGGGCGGCAATGCCAATCGTTTCGATGGTCTCGCGTTTACGCTGGAGCATATGGGTGCTTTCTCCGCTTGGGGCCAGGCTGACCGCCGATGCGCATCGGCTCAGGCTTATCCGAGATGCGCGACGGCAGGACGGTAAATCCCATGTCCCGGTGCAATGCATCCATATTGGCGATGTCTCGTGGGTTAATGTGCTGCGCGTGAGGTTTGATGAAGCACTTCGATGGATTTTGTCGTGGGCGCATGGCTGGTTTCACCCCTCTAGAGTTTTGACTAGGCGCGCAACCTCTTTCGCTGCGCCAGTCTGGATGTCGTAAACATGCGGCCCCTTGCCGCGGATACCGGGGCCTTGCCGCTCACCGCGAAATTTCGCAAGTTTGACGGCAAGCAAGAACTTAATTAAACCGTCTGCCGCATCTCGGTTGATGGAGAGTTCCTCTGCGAACTCGTCGATAGTTCGTCGCATTACAGGATTGCGCGTCCTATGCGTTCAAGGAGACTTTCGGGCTTCTGCCCCAGTTTTCCATCAACTAGGCGCCTAAGCGCTTCTTGTTCCTCTCGCGTGTTTCCAATCACGGCGATTGCATCAGCGACCTGTCGCTTGGCGCGGTCTTTCTCATGTGCCGGCTTCGCGTTGACGAATGCCGCTAGACGTATGGCAATGGCGTCGTCGCCACCGGAGCCAACATTGACCACAACCGGAGCAGGCGGCGCCCAGGTCTCCGCCTCTGCCTTGCGACTAGCGCCGCCTTGCCCTGGATTCTGGGAAAAGAGGCCGCCTCCAATTTTGGCCGCATCGGCAGCGCCGCGCTTTCTCTTGCTTTCAGCGCGTTGTTCTCGGTCGGTTTCGGTTGCTTCGATCTGCTGCAGTATGGCTGCCTGGCAAAAAGACTGCTCAGTCTGACCCGTGAATGACAGACACGCTGACAGTCGCGTCTTCTGTGCCGGGGTTAGCCTTACGTACGCAAAAGGCTTTCGGGGGCTGTCAACCATCCTGGATAAGATTAACTGGCCCGTGGCATTTATGCCAAACATGCATGCAGTTTGTATGCAGCATGCATGCCTTGCCGTCGGTGAGATGGCTTGCGAGTGTCTGTAACTTACCGCGCATGGATAGTTCCCCTTCGCGCAATCTAACCTGCGAAGACATCCCTTTTCACAGGAGTTCTCGCACATGCTCAGTATGCGTCAGTTGGACCGTGGCGTGCGCCACATGGATCTTGGGCACGGCCTGCTTGGCTGGGGTCTCAATGGTGTCACCTCGTTCGCTTCGGGCGTTGGCGTGGGCTACGTCCACAGCCGATTCCGCGACAAGTGGGTCGGCAAGCATGCCCCGCGTCTCGCTGCCGCTGGTGGAAAATTGGCCGGCATCGCTGTACAGATGATGACTGGTCACGAACTCGGCGCGGCCATGCTGGACACCGTCGGCAACGTTGGCCTTGGCATCATGGGTCTCGAAGTCGGCGTAGCGCAGGGTCGCAAGGCCGCGGGCGTCCAGGCGCTGCTGATGCCGGCCTCTGCCGCGCTTCCCGCTGGGGCGACCAAGATGGCTCACCTGGGCGCGCTTCCGCCCGCCCCGGCTGGCGAGGGGCTGTCGTGGGACCAACTGCGGTCCCTCTCTGAAATGCCTTAATCGGCGAATACGCCGAAGCACCGAACGCTCATGAGGTGGCAATTCGGTCAGGTCGAAAGCGTGAGGACTTTCGATGAAATGCGAACGGCTAACCCCGAACGCACGAAATCAAAGAACAAAAACGCACGGCCTAACGGTCAAGGAGATTGCACATGAGTTTCGGTGATGACGCTTATCTTGGGGAATCGCTGCGGGGACCCCAGGACGGATATGACTCGCACATGGGCGGGAACGTGGAAATCGGCGCGGCGCAGCGTCAGCTTCAGGGCGCGATGCGCACCCTGGCTGGTCAGCGCTTTGGCCGCAATGCCCCACTGCAGAAGGAAATCCGGTCGCCGTACCGCGATAGCACGCAGCTTGGCATTCTGATCACGGGCGAAGTGACGCCGTCGCAGTACGCTTCGGCAACCGCCACCCTGCCGATCATCTCGGGTAAGTCGCGCGCTTACCAGTCGTTCAAGCCCGAGAAGATCATTATGACCGAGGTTCTGATCGCGACGTTTACGAACGCCAGCGGCACCTCGGTCAAGGTGGCTGCTTCGGTCTCGGACGCCAGCGACTTGGTCCTGGTCCAGGCTTATAGCGGCAACTACAACTGCTTCCCGAACGCCCCGGATGACAGCAATGGCATCTCGGGCTCAGCCTTCGCGTTCAACGCGCTGGGCAACGGGATCAGCTGGCCGACCATCAACCCCGGTATCGACGTTTCCGCCGGTATCGCGATTGAGGAGACGGTGCTTTACCGCGTCGTTCCGCCCGAAGGGTTCACGACCGACGACCTCGAGACCGTTAAGGTCAAGGTCCGCGTCAACATCTTCGGCCCGCAGCTTCGCTAGTCGGTGGGCGCCCTCGGGCGCCCGTACGGGGACGGTACAAACCCATGATGAGAGACATCTATCTAGGCGTCCGTCTTCCGTTTGAGACGGCCACGGAGCAAAGGCACAGCGCGGATATTCTGCGTTGGCTGCTTGGCACCGTGTGCCGTCTCAATGCTCTGTACCTCAGTCGGCATCCTGATACCCCCCCCCTATATGAATCTGGCGTTATCTACACGCCTCCCGATCAGACCGCTGCGCCGCCTTTGGATAAAGCCAAGGTGCAGCAAATTTTTGTAGCCATGCAATCAATGGGACTTGAGCCGGAAGTCGGCGAAATGGTTCTGCGTATTATGCGTGGCGCTGAAGTCTTTCTAGACATTCCGACCCTGTATCGCCGTAAGCGCGGCGATTGCAACGAATTGGTGCCAGTGCGCGTAGCTGAATTATGGCGCGCAGGAATCGCCGCAACGCCCTATCTGGTGGACCCGGTTCCGACCGCCGGCGGCGGGCTGTGTTATCACGCCGTAGTCCAATGGCCAGATGGTTCCGCAGAGGACCCAAGTTTGATTCTTGGTATGGGCGGAGCCGGCAGGGCACAGGACCGCGCAGAGGAAATTCGCAAGAACAAGGAACGATGGACCAATTACATGTCCGCCGCTAAAGCCTTGATTGCCGCGGAGGGCGCAGACGGCAAAGAACTCGGCCGGAAGATCGATATGATGGGCCTGATTCCGAAAGACGGGTTTCCAATCACGCCATGATTGGGTTTATGCCGACAACACAGACTCAAGAAGGATACCCGTACGGAGACTGTGTTCGCGCGAGCTACGCCGCGTTGTTCGGTCTGCCCATTGAGTCGATCCCCCGCTTTGACCCAGCGTCATTGCGACCGGGCGAGTCACAACAACAAAAGGAGCGCCGCTGGCTAAGAAGCCTCGGTCTGGACCTCATTGAGATTAATCCCGCCAGGGCAGCAAGTACAGCGCTCGGCGAGCACCTAATCAGTGGGTTATCCCCTCGCGGATTTGGGCACCGCTGCATTGGAGTGGATGGCCAAGTTGCATGGGACCCGCATCCATCCCGCGCTGGCCTGGTTGAAATCTGGTCTATCGGGTTAGTTGTCCCTGTGGAGGATTTGTGAGTTTATCTAGTCCACTGCCGAATGTTTCAGATGCATCATGGGCGCAATTCGTGCGCCTCTTGGAAACCCAAGATGTGCGCGCCGTGAGCAATTCCGGCGGCTTTGGCGCGTACGACATGCGGCCGAAGCGTCTCGCCGAACTTCGCATTGTCCGTCTAGCGGGACTCGGCAGAAGCCGGAACAACCGGCAGCACTACGAGTGCGAATTTATACCGCCGTGGAATCAAGACAAGTTCCTGAGCGATCCGCGTTTGCAGTACCGCGTCCTAGTTATGTCCATGGCAAAATACGCCGAAGAGATGCGGTCGGGGCTTATCCAGAAGCCAGAAGACCTCAGTCTCTCTGGAGCGCTAGCGATTCTGCATCGCGGAATGATCGGCGCACTGAAGGGCTACCCAAAACTATTTGACGACACGCGCCAACTGCTCAGTCAGGCGCAGGGAGTGTTCTGATATGGCAACACGAAGAAGCAATGGCCCGCGGTTGACCATTGGCGAGATTTCCATTCCAGCGCAGCGCAAGGGCGCCCCAGAACACATGGCGGGCACTACGTGGTGGGAGATATCCGCTGTATCCGCCGGCAAGATCATGGCAGCGTCTTTTCCCGGAAAGCGACCGCCACGCCCTGGATACGAAATTCGCATGCCGGACGGCATGTACCGCGGCCATCATGGACATTGGCGTCTGTATAACCGTGGTGGAAAATACGAACTCATGTTTTTCTACCGCTAAGGAAAACCGCAAATGGAATCTTACTCTCACTACGCAGCCAGCGTTTACGACGAATCAAACCGCCCAACTCAGTATGAGATTGGCGGTTTTGACGCAGAAGACGAAAGCATGGATTTTGCCTCGCGCGTGGAATTAGGCGGCAATATCGAGATTGGGGGGAATGTCGAAATAGGCGCTCTGGCCCTGCGTAAGGTCGTCGAAAAGGCGCGCGATAACCGACAACCCGCCCCGCCCATGACCGCCGTGGATGTTGATGCGCCGTCGCGTGCAGTGGAAGACGAATGGACGCTCATGGATACCTGCATTGGTGCAGCCGATGCAGGGCTTGGAGACTTCCCGCTTCTGGCTAAACTTATGCAGCGTTGCGGGGCGATGGCTGGTGGGCGCTTGGTTCGTGTTGATACCGAGGAGTCATACAAGGCGTTTCGCGCGGGCAACAGCCCGGAGTTGGCCGCATTCCATGAGCGGTTGCAGGACTTTGAGGCGCGGCTAAATGCCCATGCGCGCGATCCGTATGCGCATGACCGCCTTGCGGACGAGGTAGAGGACTTGACCTGGCTTGGCGCAGAGGCAGACCGCGCTGCGGCTGAGCGCAAGTTGGCATTCAGTGTAGGCCCAGGCTACGAGGGCAAGCATGACGAGTGGCTTGACGATGAATCGGTGTGTGTATCACTGAAACTGCCGGCGCCCGATGGATCGGTGCGGTGGGTGACGTCAGCCGAACCCGTTGCCCCCGGGGCAAACGAAGCCGCGGCTGCCGCGGCGGATGCGAATGTGCCCGCGTCCGTAATCCTGGGCATGCTGCCGGCAATCGGCGCGAATCTGTCTGCAGGAACGGCCATGAAAGAGATGGCCTCAGCGGCACCGGCGATCCTTGCTCGCCCCGAAATCACCTCTAAGGCGCCATTTTTTGTCCGCGTTGAGCCGAAGTCATCGCCGTCGCTGTGCGCGCTGGCTGCACTTGCCGTCGCATGCAAGACAGACCCACGGGCCTGCGACGAATGGACCCGGTTGGCCTCAACCGGGCATCCGGTGGTGCGCAGGGCGATGACTGAAGCCGTTGAGGTCGCCAAGCGCGCCGAGTAATGGACACGCTACAGCGATACATCGCCGACATTTGCGGCGCCGCCGCGGATCATCCCCAGCGTGCGCAGGCGATTTATGCACAAGCGGCAAGGCATTTGACAGAACGCGCTAAACAAAGCCGCGATCGGGCCTTAGCTGCGCGCCTTCAGGCATTTGCGCAACAGTTCGCAGAGGATTCCCGCCGTCCTGCTACGGTGAGCGACTTTGGGGACACGCTGGCCGAGACGGCTGCGGCGTATCACGAGGTCGGTAGCCCGTTTGACGACATGGCCCCCGTTGCGCGCCGCAGGGAGATCCATGAGGAGCGATCCCCGGGCCTTCCGCGCATCAGTATTGCGCCCAAGTCAGTAAACGAAAGCACAGCACTTGGGAACCAAGCGCGGCTGAAGTGGAATCCAACCGAAAAAGACCGGCAGGCTGGAATTTTTCAACAGAACACCATCGCGCGGTGGCAGGGGTTTAAGGAAGAGGCTCAAGCCGTCACGGTCGATATCGCGCGCTTGGAGATACCCGACCGGGCATTGGGTCAAGCAGAGCCGCGCGTTTATGGCGAAGTATCGTATGGTTCTGACGGTAACTTCACAAAGGTTCGGTTCGACGTCGGGTATGGGACGCGCTTTACGGTGGCCGGGTCTTATGTGGAAGTGCTAGCCGGTCTCAACCCGCCTCGCATTGATTTCCAAGAGGGATACGCCTATGTGGGCTGTTCCCTTGGGTTCTTTGCCGCCCCATCACTTGCACCCGTGATGCTAACTGAGTACATTGACCAGCTAGCGGGTGGCGCAACTTCGGCTTTCTATCCGCGCCCCGCGAAGGCGATGATGTTGTTGCCCGTTCAAAGCACACTCGCCGCGGGAACCGCTGTGTTGAGTTTCTACGGACAAAACCAGTCCGGACCACTTTACGTGGTTAACTACACAAACAGCGCCCAGAATGTGCCGATACCGATCACAAATGACGTGGCGTGGGTTAGACTGCAGAATACCGCTCTTGGCGCCGCAGACTTTCGCTTGCCCTGGCAATTGGCCCTCTAGGAAGGAATCGCAGAATGTCAACCATCCCGAAAATTCCCGGTCCTCCGCTGGCTGGCTTTGCGGACATGTTTACGACGGATGATGTCTATATGGGCGCTTCTGCCGCGAAGCCGCGAGCACCAATGAAGCCATCGCTGGACGCAAAGCGCGCGACTGTGCCAGCAAAGAAGGTCGTCCCCGGCAAGGGGAAAATGTCCGGTCTGAAGCGGAATGAAACTGTCGCAGAGCATGCGCGCACCCTGAAGAGCGGGAAGGTCACCGCGGCCAAGGCGGTTTCCGCCGTCAGTAAAGCGGTGACCTTGCTCAAACGGAAGCCGCCAGCGAAACCGGTTGTTCTTGGCGCTGCGGCGACGGCCAAACTAACCCCAAAAGCTCAGGCTGCGCTGCGTAAGCAAAACGCAGCCGCAACCAAAAGCGTGAAGGCGTCTCAGGATCTCGCCGCCGCCGCGCGAACTGCAAAGAAGACCGCGGTCACCCTAGCGAAAGCGCTGCAGAACCAACGCAAGGTCGCCACTGCGATACGGCGCCGCGGAAGAACGGCGGTTGGTGGCGAGGACATGCAGGCCCTACTGGAGCAGTACTATGTTGCCATTGGAGCGGAGCCCGATCCGCAAAATCCCGGCTCACTGACCGATGGTTCCATGGACCCTGCCGGGGTTCTGAATATGCCCATGGATGACGTGATTGCCGAGTCGCCGCTGGACTACGCCGATGAGTTGCCTCCTGCGCCGTCCATGGACACCGTAATTGCAGATATGGCAGCGGTGGGCGGCATTCCCTACAACGGGGAGAAGGGCTGGCCTCGCTACAGCAAGGGGTCATACATCTACTTTTACGGCCCGCAAAACGAGCGGGGCGGCATGTTTGGCATGGTCTGGGGCTGGGACAAGATGAATTGGCCGAACAGCGGCGATCCCATTCGATGGATCAAGCGATTTGGGCAAGCCGCCGGCACTGGAAATGACAACTGGGACGATGGCTTTGGGGATGACGGGGGCGCAGTGAACGCCTCGGCCGCCAATGACCCACGCAATAACACCACTGGCATGGTCTATGGGCCAATCATCGGCAATCCCGCCATGAAGGACTTTGCCGGGATGCGATTCGACTCCAAGGGTAGGGCCTTCTGGCTGCCGCAGGAGGCGCCCGAGTGGATCACCTTCCCACTGCGCCAGGCTGCCGCTCAGGCTGCCCAGGAAGAGAAGAAGGCGGCCCTGGCTGCGGCAAAGGTCGAAGAGGCGGCGCGAGCGAAGGAAGCGGCAGACATGGCGGCCGAGCGAGCCCGCGCCGATGCCGCGGCCCTACTTGCGGAACGCCAAGCCGAATCTGAAGCCAAGGTGCAAGCCACGCAGCAACAGACGCAGGCGGCACAACAGGAAGTCCAAGCGCAGTCTGAGTTGCTGGAGCAAGCCAAGGTGGACCGCGAACGCGCAGCCGCAGAAGCGGCGCAGCAGCGCGAAGTTGATGCGATGCTGATTGAGCAAGCCCGCCGACAGCAAGCATACTTGGCGCAGCATCCAGAAGTGGAGTTCGCACCGCCAGCCGAAGATGGCGGCGGCGGGCAAGAGGGCGAGTATCCCGCCGACGAGCAACAGGAATACGCCGACGAGTACAGTACATGCCAGAAGAATGAGCGAACTTGACTTCATAGGCGCCGGCGAGGCGCTGGGTACAAAGTTTGTCACGCTGCGTGTCAAGCGCATCGACACCGACAAACTGCGCCAGAAACTGGGCGGCATGACCGGTCAGGCGATTCCTGTTGTTCTTCCTCTCATTGAGCAGGCGCCGGAAGCGGCATTGCGGGCGGCGATGCCGTTTGCGACACAGAAGGCGCTTACTGACTACGGCGTAGAACTTGAGTATCAAATCAGCGACGCACCACCGCGCCCCGGCGAAGTGCCACCAACCAAGTTTGGCGCTGGCTTGCTGACTGGCTGTCTTGCGACGGTTGCAGCGATGTGGGCGTGGATGCGAAGCAAATAGGAGAACACGAAAGATGTCTAACTACAATGAGCATGATGCCCGAGAACTGGATCTGTACGCCGAGAGGCTGCATGGGCAGTTCAAGTCAATCATTGCGAACCTGCAGCGCAAGATCAAGTCGGGTAAGTATGATGCCGCCCGAGCCGACTGGTACGAGGCTGCCGCTAAGCGATACGCGAAAGAGTTTGCGGATGCCTCGGATTGGTCGCGAATGTTCCCCAGGCCACTGCGTATGCACCTAGCTAAGGAGCGCGCGGCGCAAGAATACCAAAACATCCTCCGCGGCGAGTACGGCGCGGTTTAAGCGCATGGCCATGCAAGAAGAACTCGCCCTCGATTTTGTCGGCGCAAATGTTGAGATTGGCTTTGATTGGTCCGAGGGCCTTGGATCTATTTTCCAGGCTGCCGGCGGTCTCACTCAGGGCATAACCAGCATCGTCGAAAAAGAACAGGCCAAGCAAAAGGCCGCGGTCGAAGAGAAGGCTGCGATTGACGCCTCGGTGAAAGCCGATCTGGCCGCCGCGTTCGCACTGCAGCGCGCGGCGTTGTCGGCCGCCCTGAAGAGTGCGTCTGCGGAAATGGACAAGACTGCCGCGGACATCGCCGTTTCCGCTGCCGATCGGGCTGGCGCAAAACTGAGCGCCGGTGCTCAGGCTGCGCGCGCGGACGCGGCGAATCAAAGCCGCGCAACGGCAATCTCAGCCGCACAGGCCAGCCCTAAAGATGCCGCCAAAAAGGCGCTGGTGGATGCATGGACGATGCTGATCAACAAGGCGCAGGCAGGTGCGATTATTGCATCCGATAAGGGCGAAGTCGTGCCACGCGAGGAAAAATCATGGCTCACTAAGCCCGCCGTGGGGCCTGTACCGGGGTGGGGCTTGGCTGCCGGCGGCGCCGCGTTGGCGGCGGTGTTGGCAAAGAAATTCCTTCTGTAGAGCAACAGCGCTGGAGTTACATCATGCCGGTACAGCCAAACTTCATCAGCACCAGTCTGCCGTTTAAGATCTCGGCAATCCCTGATGCGACTGCGACCCGTGCCGGCGTGATGACCCCGGAGCAAGTGCGCCGTTTGGGGTCGGGTGGCGCATTGAAAGATCTCTCCGTCAACGATGCCGCGGTAGATTTCTTTCCAGAGGGCTATGCGGTCCTGCGCACAGGATCGGTCAATAATGGAGCTGGCGCGTTCACTGGCGGCGGCGTTGGCAATAAAGCGATTCTCGGGATCACGGGGTTCGATGGGCTATCCATCAACAAACTGAAAAGCATTGTGGTTGTCTGGGAGAACGTCGTCGGTCCCGCGGGTCCGTTTTACAACCCGTCAAGCCCGAGCGTGTGTGCGCCATACGTGAACTTGATTGTTGATTTCACCCCAACGATGGGCGGCAACATTCGGGTACTTCCGCTGTTTAGTGCGGCGGCGGATGGACCGATTGCGCAGGCTACGGGTAGGTATTCAAACCCCGGCGGGGCAAATCAACTCATCTACGAATGGGATTCGACCCTAGACGTGCAAATCGTGAACTCACCTCCGCTGCCTGTCCCTGGTGGCGTGTTGCCGGATGTTGATTTGGGTGGCCCGAGTTGGACATCAAAGGCGTACAAGTGGAGTGCGCTCGTGGCCGCAAATGGCGACGCCACGCTAAAGCACGCGAAATTGGAAGACAGTTTTCCAGATGACGGCGGGCTGCCAGCGGGCGCGGTCGTTCCGGCGATTATCATCAACAGCAGCGATAGCGCCACCGCGGTTAAGCAGGGAAAACGCCTGTTGTCGGTGGCTATTAATGGCGTCAGCGTGTTGGTGTAAGGCGAACCAAGCGCTTGCAATAGGAGATTGACTATGGCGATTCGACAATCAGGAAGCACCCAAGTTAGTTGCATATGGCGCGACCGCGAGAACGACTATAGGTGCGCCCTAAGTGTCCTGGGCAAGCGCCGTGGTGTGCAATACGTCGGAGCCCCAAGACATCTCACCGCATCGGTTGATGCGCCATCGGCCTACACTGAAGCGGCTCGGGCGGCGATCTCATTCGCTCTAAATGACGGGATGCTCGACGAAAGCGATGTTGCTTGGGGCGAGGACGGTCCGCGAATCAGTGTGGGTCGTCGCTAATGTCCAGCCTCGACTTCATCGGCGCATCCGATCCAGCGCCAAGCCTCGACGACGTTCGCGCCGGTCGGGCGACAATCAAGCGCGGCATGGCCGGCGCCTCGGTCGAGTACGTCCAGGCGCTAACATCCGTGATTGCGGACGGCGTTTTTGGTCCTGGCACTGAGGACGCTGTCAAGAAATTCCAAGCCGCGAATGGCCTTACGGCCGATGGCATCGTGGGTACGCAGACCATGATGGCGCTTGACCGTCTTGCTGGTGGCGCAACCAAGGGCGTTCAGAAAGTGTCGATGGATGAGTCGTCACCGCCGGCTGCGCAGCCGCGACCGATGACAAAACAGCCAGTCGCCGCAGCGCCCATGTCGGTGATGACGACGCAGCCCGATCCGCCGTGGCGGCAGTACGCCGCTTATGGGCTCGGCGCGGTTGCGTTGGGCGGACTGTTGTACGCGGTGACGGGATAGACCATGACCCGCCGGACCGGCAAAAGCCCCAAGCGTAACGCACTGGAAAAAGCACTTCGTCTGCTTATTGGACGGGCTGGCTTCGACGTGGATAGCGTCTGCCGATGGATTAATGAGTTCGGCAACTCCATTGATGATGACGATCTGCGAACGCGCCTGCGAAACGCCGCATACACCGTGCAGTGGTACGTGGGATCTGGCCGTGGAAGCGGAACTCTTGCGATGCACATGCGGAAACTAGACCGCAAGCAGGCGATCGGCTTGATCTGCGATGTCGCCGCAGGCGGAATCACGGTCGCGGACCAGGCGGAAGTGCTGCGACGTCTTGACCACAAAGTACAGTCAGGACTCTCGCGGTGAACTAATGAAATTTCAGCGGACAACAATTTGGCTACGGGGCGGAGAGCGCTTTGACATGTACCCTACTGGCATGTTCGCGGTGACTGCGAGTGCCGGCGAGGCGCGCGAGAACATCCACGGGACACGCGTGCGCTCTCGTACGGTGTTTGCCGCTGGACGCGCTACCGACCCCGGAACACTGACAATCGGCAGAGGCACGTGGTCAGCCGCCGAACTGCGCAAGGCGCTAGATTTGGCTGGCTACAGCTTGAAAGTTACCCGGGCCAGCAAACGGAGATAGTTCATGACCCTGTATCAGTTACAACTCAAGTACGGCGGACGGCATGCCGACGACTTCACCGGCAAGATTTCGGTGAAACGCGAG
>WBZP01004457.1_pt1 | contig 14593 bp, 14 predicted proteins | sample 5204301 | NCBI WGS metagenome assembly WBZP01 (sample SAMN12412401, study PRJNA552823) | activated sludge metagenome | isolation source: activated sludge from nitrification reactor of wastewater treatment plant... | place: USA: Pennsylvania | collected 2017 | reverse complement strand
GTCGTACGGGGCGGCGTCCACCACCCGGCGTGTCGCCGCGACACAGCTGCGGAAGGCCGCCGGACGGGCCTGAGTCGCTCAGGCGTCGGCCTTGGTCTTGAGAACCTTGCGCCCACGGTAGAAACCGGTCGGGCTGATGTGGTGGCGCAGGTGCACCTCGCCGGTGGTCGGCTCGAGCGCCATGCCGGGCGCGGCCAGCGCGTTGTGCGAGCGGTGCATGCCGCGCTTGGACGGCGACTTCTTGTTCTGCTGGACAGCCATCGGAATCTCCTGGATGCAAGGCGCCCGGACCCGCCGACGCGCCCGCTCGAAAGCGGCGCCGAGCGGCGCTGGGCGCGCGCAAAGGGGCGGATTCTAGCAGCCAGCGCACTGCCAGCCGGGTACCGCTTCCGCCCGGCCGGCCCGGGGGACGCTCAGGACGGCCGGCTGCCGCGCAGCCCCGCCAGCGCTGCGAAAGGGCCGGCCGAGGCCTCTTCCTCCGCTGCAGCCCCCGGTTGCGGCAACGCCTCCGGGCAGGCGTCGTGGCGGGGGACCAGCGGCAGCGCGAGGATCAGCTCGTCCTCGATGAGCTGCAGAAGGTCGAGTCGCGGCTCGAGCGCAAGGACGTCGTCGTCGATTTCCTCGTCGAGGCGCTCGGCCTCGTGTTCGTCATGGACGAAGCGCAGCCGGCGATCGAATCCCAGCGGCCACGCCATCGGCTGCAGGCAGCGCTGGCACTCGAGCCGCACCGCCACCTCGGCGCGCAGTGCCAGCCACAGCTCGGGCATGCCGCCGGCGACCGGACGCGCCTGCCCTTCGGCCGACCAGCGCACCGCGGCCGAGCCGCCGTCGGCATCGGGCAGCAGGCTGGTCGCGAGCCGGGCCAGCGCCGACAGGGGCGCCGTGCCTTCGAGTTGCACACCTTCGCGGCACAGGGCGGCGATGTCCAGCGCGCGCGGGTCGGGGCGGCGATCCTTCATCGGTGGGTCGGGTCGGTCTGCAGGGCGGGCAGCCCAGTTTAGTGTGCATACCGCTCAACCCGGCCAGCCCCACCGGCCCGGGCGGCGCGGGAGGCGGGCCCGGCAGTGGAACAATCCTTCGCATGCCCCGCCTCCTGCTCGCCTCGACCTCTCGCTACCGGCGCGAGCTGCTGCAGCGCCTGCGCCTGCCCTTCGACGTCGTCGCCCCCGAGGTCGACGAGTCGCCGCAGCCGGGCGAGGCGCCGTCCGAGCTGGCCGCGCGGCTGGCGCTGGCCAAGGCCCGGGCCGTGGCGGCCGCGCACCCGGACGCCGTCGTGATCGGCTCCGACCAGGTCTGCGAGCTCGACGGCCGGGCCTTCGGCAAGCCGCTCGTCCACGCGCGCGCGGTCGAGCAGCTGCGCCTGCTGAGCGGCCGTACGGCCGTCTTCCACACCGCGCTCGCCGTCGTGCACGCGGCGCCCGGCTTCGTGCGAACCGACAGCGCGCCGGTGCGCGTGCGCTTCCGCGACCTGCTGGACGAGGAGATCGAACACTACCTCCGAACCGAGCAGCCCTACGACTGCGCCGGCGCCGCCAAGTGCGAGACGCTGGGCATCGCACTGCTCGACGCCATCGAGTCCGACGACCCGACGGCGCTCGTCGGCCTGCCGCTGATCCGCACCGCCCGGTTGCTGCGCGCGGCCGGCATCGACCCGCTGCGGGCGTGATTGGCGTCGCGGGCACGGCATCGGTCGTGGATGCGGCCGCTTCGGCAGGCGCTGCCGCCGCACCCGGCACGCTGTGGCTCGTGCCGAACGCGCTCGACCTCGGGACGGCAATGGTCCCGCTCGACGAGGTCCTGCCGCGCGGCGTGATGCAGCGGGCGGCGGCGCTGACGCACTGGGTGGTCGAGGATGCACGCAGCGCGCGCGCGTTCCTCAAGCGCGTGCAGTCGATCGTGCCGCTCGGGCAGCCGCTGCAGGCGCTTCGAATCGTCGAGCTGCCGCGCCCGCCGAAGGGGCGCTCCGCCTCCCTGGCCGAGCACGACTGGGCCGCACTGCTAGCCCCCGCGCTGGCCGGGTCGGATCTCGGGCTGCTGAGCGAAGCCGGCCTGCCCGGCGTGGCCGACCCCGGCGCGCCGCTGGTGGCGGCTGCGCACGCGGCCGGGGTGCCGGTGCGTGCAATGCCCGGCCCGTGCTCGCTCACGCTGGCGCTGGCCGCGAGCGGGCTCGGCGGGCAGCACTTCGCCTTCGTCGGCTACCTGCCGCAGGACGCGGCCGCGCGCGCGGCGCGCCTGCGCGAGCTGGAGTCGGCCTCGCGCAGGCTGGTGCAGACGCAGCTCGTGATCGAGACGCCCTACCGCAACGGCGCGCTGTTCGAGGCGCTGCTGGCGACGCTCGCGCCCGCCACGCGGCTCACCGTCGCCCTGGGCCTGACGCTGCCAGAGGGCTGGACGCGCACCGCGCGCGTCGACCAGTGGCGGAACGCGCCGCCGCCCCTGCCCGACCGCGTTCCGGCGGTGTTCGGCTTCCTGGCCTGAAAGGCCCAGAGGCAAGGCGCGCGGGCCGCCGGCTCCCCGGCTCCCGGCCCGGCACTCAGCGCCCGCCGCCGAGCAGCGAGGCCACCTTCTTCTTCGGCCGGATGCCGGCTGACAGGCCGCGCACCGGCGTCACAGGGCTCGGCGCAGCGACGGCGCTGCGCTCCCATGACGGCTCCCCGCTGCCGCTGGGCTCGTAGGGGCGCTCGAAGAACGGATCGCCCGTCGTGCGCAGCATGGCGACGCGTTCGCGGACGGCGCCCCCGGAACGGTCCGGCGCCGGAGGGGCACCGTGCTCGTCGTCGAAGCGGCGGCGCGGACGGCGTGGCCGGTCGTCGTCGAGTTCGATCGGCTCGATCTCGATCTTCGTCTTGATGAGCCTCTCGATGTCGGCGACCATGCGCGCGTCGTCGCGCGTCACGAGCGTCACCGCCAGTCCCGAGGCGCCGGCGCGGGCGGTGCGGCCGATGCGGTGCACGTAGTCCTCGGCGTGGAAGGGCACGTCGAAGTTGAACACCGCCGGCAGGTCGGTGATGTCCAGGCCGCGCGCGGCCACGTCGGTGGCCACCAGCAGTTCGACCTCGCCGGACTTGAACGCGGCCAGCGCCTTCAGCCGCTCGTCCTGGCTCTTGTCGCCGTGCAGCGCCTGCGTCCTGAGGCCGTCGCGCTCGAAAGAGCGCGCCAGCCGCGCCGCGCCGAGCTTGGAGTTGACGAACACCAGCGCCTGCGAAAGCTCACGGTCCTTCAGCAGCTGCCGCACGACGCGCCGCTTGTCGTCGTCGGTGACGCTGTAGAAGCGCTGCTCGACGTTGGTGGCCGTGGCGTTGGGCCGGGCCACCTCCACCGTCACCGGCTCCTGCAGGTAGCTCGAGGCCAGCCGCCTGATCTCGGGCGAGAAGGTGGCCGAGAAGAGCAGCGTCTGGCGCGCCTTCGGCAGGTACGACAGGATGCGCTGCAGGTCGGGCAGGAAGCCGATGTCGAGCATGCGGTCGGCCTCGTCGAGCACGACGTACTCGACCTGATTGAGCACCGCGTTCTTGCCCTCGATGTGGTCGAGCAGACGGCCGGGCGTGGCGACCAGCACCTCGACGCCACGGCGCAGCTCTTCGGTCTGCGGCTTCATGTCGATGCCGCCGAAGACCACCGTGCTGCGCAGCATGGTGTACTTGGCGTACTTGGCGACGTTCTGCGCCACCTGGTCGGCGAGCTCGCGCGTCGGCGCGAGCACGAGCGCGCGCACCGGGTGGCGTGCCGGCGACATGCTCGCGTTCTCGTGCCGCAGCATGCGCTGCAGCAGCGGCAGGGTGAAGGCGGCGGTCTTGCCGGTGCCGGTCTGCGCCGCGCCCATCACGTCGCGGCCCGCCAGTACGATCGGGATCGCCTTGGCCTGGATCGGCGTCATCGACGCGTAGCCGGACTCGGCCACGGCGCGAAGCAGTTTGGGATCGAGCGGAAGGGTGTCGAAGAGCGGCGCAGTGGGCGCGCTCGCAGGCATGTCTGTCTTGTCTGTCTCTGTCATCTGCGGCGATTATCGCCCGGACGCCGCGGCCGAGCGCCGGGTCGCCCTCAGCACCCTCCACTCCCTCAGCGGTGAGGTTCGAGCGGGCGCGGTTGCGGGCGTGGGCGCGGCGCCAGCAGGCGCATCCAGCGCGGCGAGCGGAAGCGCACGATGCGCCAGTACAGCGCGACATAGACGAGCGCGAACAGCAGCAGGAACAGGGCCATCAGCGTCGAGCTGTCCCAGAACAGCACCGCCGGGATCACCGACAGCATGCACAGCATCCAGAGGAAGGGCGAGGTCATCGAGTTGCGCCGGGTGAGCGCCTTCGCGCCCTTGTCGCCCACCGCCCAGCGCATCACGCGGCGGTAGATCAGCGAGTGCAGGTGGATGCCGTCGGGCATGCTCGGCGGCACGGCACGCAGCACCCTGCGCCGGTAGACCGAGAACAGCGTCTCCGTGACCGGGTACATGCACACGAGCAGCGGGAACAGCGGCGAGACCTCCGGGTTGCGCACGAGCAGCAGCAGCGCCACCTCTGCGACATAGAAGCCCAGGAAGTAGGCCCCCCCGTCGCCGAGAAAGATCAGCCCGCCCGGAAAGTTCCAGACGAAGAAGCCGAGCACGGCGCCGATGCCGGCAAGCGCCAGCGCGCCGGCCAACGGGTCGCCGACCTGGAAGCCGACATAGGCGAGTGCCGCCAGCATGATCACGACGCACATCGACGCAAGGCCGTTGAAGCCGTCGATGATGTTGACGGAGTTCGCGATGCCGGCCACACCGGTCACCGTCAGCAGCACCGAACCGATGCCGAACGAGACCAGCCAGTCGAGGCCGGGGATGTCCGTGCGCGTGATCAGCGTGCCGAGGAACCCTGCGGCCAGCAGCGCCGACAGCGCGGTCGCGAGCAGACGCTTGGACGGGCTGACACGCTTGGTGAGGTCCTCGATCATGCCGACGGCGAAGGCGATCGAGCCGCAGGCAAGAAGCACCAGGCCGTCGAGCGCCGCCTCGCGGTGGGCCGCGAGCAGCACCACCAGCGCCGCCAGCAGGCCGCCGAAGATGCCGATCCCGCCCACGCGCGGCACCGGCTGGTCGTGGAACTTCTGCGGACCGTCCACGTCGTGGTCCATGAAAAAGTGGTCGTGCGAACGCGCTGCGTGCACCACCCAGAGGGTGATGCCGAGCGAGACGGCGAACGCCGTGAGGAGAGCGATCATGAAGGAGGAAGTGGATGTCGCTGCTGCACCACCGCGCCGCTCAGGCCCCATGCACCGCGGCAAGCTGTCGTCGCTGAGTCGGACCGGAAGCGCCGAAGTCGAGCGCATAGAATTCTAGGTGCAGCCCCGTCCGGGCTCCGGCCTCGGGCTGACTACGGCCCAACGCATCCCGGGCCCCGCCGTCGGGCAGGCGCAGCGTATCGCTCGGACCGTCGTGCGACTCGCCACGTACGTCATCCGGGCCCCTCCGATCCGTCATTGTGCATCGTCGCCCCTCACTTCAGCCCGGCACCCAACGTCTGCGTGACGAACCGGGCTGCTGCCCGCACTCGCCGGCGCCGTACGGTGGTGTCCGTGTCGTCGCGTGGCTCCTGTGGGCGTTGCTGCTGGCCTGCGGGCTGCCCGCGCACGCCCAGACATCGCCTTCGGCGTCGTCGGGGCCTTCACCACAGTCGCCGGCGCAGCGCCCCGAGATGCCAGAGTCCACCGACACCGGCGCGACCATCCGTCTGCGCCAGGCCCCGGTCCCCGCGCCGCGCGGCGCGACGCAGGGCGTCGCCGCCGGCAACGCAGCCGAGACATTGCTGCCCTTGCCCCCCGCCCCCCCATACCTGCCCGGCGAATTCGAGCGCTTCGTGCAGCGGCTCGCGGGCATCGACGCCGATGTACGCCGACTCGGCGCCGAACTGGTGACCGGCGCCGACAGCCGCACGCACGACCCCAACCCGCTGGTTCCCGACGACTACGTCGTCGGACCGGGCGACGAGGTGCTGGTGACTCTGTGGGGATCGGTCGATGCCGACCTGCGCCTCGTCGTCGACCGTGCAGGCCGGATCTCGATCCCGCGCGTGGGCACGGTGCAGGTCGCGGGCGTGCGCATGGCCGATCTGCGCGACGTGATCGGGCGCCGCGTGGCGCAAGTGTTCCGCTACTTCGAGCTCAGCGTCGCGCTCGGCCAGCTGCGCGGCATCCTCGTCTACGTCACCGGCAACGTGCTGCGGCCGGGCGCGCACATGCTGAGCAGCCTCTCGACGGTGGTCTCGGCGCTGATGCGCGCCGGCGGCCCCTCGGCCGCGGGGACCTTCCGGCACATCGAGGTCCGGCGCGGCGCGGTGCTTCTCGGCAGTTTCGACCTCTATCAACTGATCGCCAACGGCGACCGAGGCGGTGACCGCGTGCTGCAGGCCGGCGACGTGGTGCATGTCGGCCCGGTCGGCACCCAGGTCGCCGTGCTCGGCAGCGTCAACCGCCCGGCGGTGATCGAGCTGCGTCCGGGCGAGACGCTCGGCGACGCGGTGCGCTTCGCCGGCGGCTTCAGCGCCGTGGCCGACCGCCGGCGCCTGGCGCTGGAGCGGCTGGACGACCGCCACACGGGCCGCGTCGCGCAGGTCGAGTGGCCCGCGGCGCAGAAGCTGCCCCTCGCCACAGGCGACGTGCTGCGCGCCTTCAGCGCGGTCGACGCGGTCCTGCCGACCCAGCAGCAGAGCAAGCGGGTGCGAGTCGAAGGCGAGGTCGTGCGCCCCGGCGAATACGTGCTGCCAGCCACCAGCACGATCGCCGACGCGATCCGTGCCGCCGGAGGCCTCACGCCCGCAGCCTACGTCTTCGGCACCGACTTCCAGCGCGAGAGCGTGCGGGCCTCGCAGCAGGACAACTACGACCGCGCCCTGCGCGACCTGGAGACCGACGCGCTGCGCACCACCACCACGCAGCGCGTGAGCGGCGCCGAGGAGGCGGCCAGCCGGCAGGCCACCCTGGCGTCGCAGGCCCGGCTGATCGAGCGGCTGCGCGCGCTCAAGCCTACCGGACGCATCGTGCTGCAGCTCGAGCCGTCGGCGCAGGAGCTGCCGGACCTTGCGCTCGAGGATGGCGATCGCCTGCTGATCCCGTCGGTCCCGACGACGGTGGGCGTGTTCGGCAGCGTCTTCAACGCCGCCTCGTACCTGCACGCGCCCGGGCGTACGCTCGAGCACTACCTGCGTCTCGCGGGCGGCCCGACCAAGGGCGCCGACGCCGGCAGCACCTTCGTCGTGCGCGCCAACGGCAACGTCATCAGCAACCGCCAGGGCGGCGGGATGTTCACGCGCGGCAGCGTCGTGGAGCAGGCCCCCGCCCAGCCCGGCGACACGATCTTCGTGCCCGAGGATCTGGAAAAGACGACGATCACGCAGTTCGCGAAGGACTGGACGCAGATCCTGTACCAGTTCGGGATCGGGATCGCGGGGATCGTGGCGTTGAGGAATTGATGGCCGCCGCCCCCATGCCGAGTGCCCCGGAGCTGGACGACGACACCGAGGGCCCGTCGCTGGCGGAACTCGCCCGGGTGCTGGTCCGGAACGCGAAGTGGCTGATAGCGATCCCGCTGCTGGCGGGCCTGGCGGCGCTCGGCGCTACTTACCTGATCAAGCCGCTGTACACGGCCCGCACGAGCTTCCTGCCGCCTCAACAACAGTCTCAGGGCACGGCGCTCAGCGCGCTCGCGTCGCTGGGCGCGCTGGGCGGGCTCGCCGGCAGCGTGGCCGGCGCGCGCAGCCCGATCGACCAGTACGTGTCGCTGCTCCAGAGCCGGTCCGTCGAGGACCGGATCGTCGACGCCTTCGACCTGTTGACCGTGTACGAGCAGGAGCTGCGGTCCCGGGCGCGCGAGCGCCTGGAGAAGCGGGTGCGCGTCACCGCGGGCCGGCGCGACGGCCTGATCGGCATCGAGGTCGACGATCACGATCCCGACCGCGCCGCCGCGATCGCCAATCGCTACGTCGAGGAGCTGCGACGCATGGCCGGCGAGCTAGCCCTGTCGGAAGCCCAGCAGCGGCGGGTCTTCTTCGAGTCGCAGATGAGGCAGACCCGCGACGGCCTTGCCCGTGCTCAGGCCGCGCTCGGGGCGAGCGGCTTCGGAGCGGGCGCGCTGCAGGCCGAGCCGCGCGCGGCGGCCGAGCGCTTTGCGAGGCTGCAGGCCGAGGTGACCGCGGCCGAGGTGCGCCTGCAGACGCTGCGCGGCACGCTGACGGAGAACGCGCCCGAGGTGCAGACGCAGTTGTCGCGACTTGCCGCGCTGCGGGCCCAACTGGCCCGGACCGAAGCCCCCAAGGACGCGCCGGCCGGAACCGACTACGTCGGCCGCTACCGCGAGTACAAGTACCAGGAGACGCTCTTCGAGCTCTACGCCCGCCAGTTCGAGCTTGCCCGCCTCGACGAGAGCCGCGAGGGCGCCCTGATCCAGGTCGTCGACGTCGCGCTGCCCCCCGATCGGAGGAGCTATCCCAAGCGTGCATTGACGGCCGTGGCCGCCACCGCGGTCTCGGCGTTGGTCGTGGCGGCCTGGCTGCTGATCCGGCACGCGGCACGCGCCCGGCCGGAGGACACCGCTTGAACCGGCGCGCGCGGCTGGTCCCGCATGAGGCGCTGCGGGCCGGCACGCGTGCGCCGACGAACACCGCACACCGAAGCGCATGAGCGATCCCAAGCCGATCTACGTCACCCAGCCCTTCCTGCCGCCGCTGGCGGAGTTCGTGGGCTACCTCGAGCGGATCTGGGAGAGCCGGATCCTGACCAACAGCGGCCCCCTGCACCAGCAGCTCGAGGCCGCGCTGTGCCGCCATCTCGGCGTGGACCATGTCTCGCTGTTCACCAACGCGACGATCGGTCTGGTCACCGCTCTGCAGTCCCTGCGCATCACAGGCGAGGTGATCACGACCCCCTACTCGTTCGTGGCGACGGCGCACTCGCTGCTATGGAACGGCATCAAGCCGGTCTTCGTCGACATCGATCCGCGGACGATGAACCTCGACCCCTCGCACATCGAGGCGGCAATCACGCCGCAGACCACCGCGATCCTGCCGGTGCACTGCTACGGGGAGCCCTGCGACGTCGAGGCCATCGAGCGCATCGCCGACACCTACAACCTCAAAGTGATCTACGACGCCGCGCATGCCTTCGGCGTGCAGCGCGACGGCCGCTCCGTCCTGCGCTGGGGCGACCTGTCGGTGCTCAGCTTCCACGCGACGAAGGTCTTCAACACCTTCGAGGGCGGGGCCATCGTCTGCCCCGACGCGAAGACCAAACTGCGCATCGACCAGCTGAAGAACTTCGGCTTCGTCGACGAGACCACCGTCGTGGCGCCCGGCATCAACGGCAAGATGAGCGAGGTCTGCGCCGCACTCGGCCTGCTGCAGCTCGAGCACCTGGGCGAAGCCCTCGAGCGCCGCCGCCAGATCGACGCGAGCTATCGTGACGAACTCGCCGGCGTACCGGGCATCCGCTGCGTCGACCGCAGCGCCGGAACGAACTTCGCCTACTTCCCGGTGCTCGTCGAGGCCGACTACCCTCTGAGCCGCGACGCGCTGTACCAGCGGCTGCGCGAGCACGGCATCTACGCGCGACGCTACTTCTACCCACTCATCTCCGAGTTCCCGATGTACCGCGGCCTGCCCTCGGCCCATCGCGACAACCTGCCGGTCGCCACCGCCGTCGCGCAGCGCGTGCTGTGCCTGCCGATCTACCCGAACCTGCTGCGGGAGGAGCAGTCCCGCGTCGTCGAGCTTGTCCGCCGACGCTGACCCCCCCTGGGAGCGACACGACGGTGCGGGCCGCGCTTCCCGCGACCTTCCCTTCGACCCCGGACCCTGCCCGCGACGAGAGCCCGCCCGATGCGAGTGGCCATCAACCAGCCCTACTTCCTGCCCTACATCGGCTACTTCCAGCTGATCGCGGCCACGGATCTCTTCGTCGTCTACGACCGCATCAAGTACACGAAGAAGGGCTGGATCAACCGCAACCGCTTCCTGCTCAGCGGTGCCGATGCGATGTTCTCGCTGCCGCTGCGCAAGGGCCCGGACTCGCTGGACATCGTCGAGCGCGCGCTCGCCCCCGAGTTCGACCGCGGCCGGTTGCTCTTGCAACTCGCCGGAGCGTATCGCAAGGCGCCGCAGTTCGCCCCGACCTTCGAGTTGCTCGAGCGCGTCGTCCGGCACCCGGACGACAACCTGTTCGGCTACCTGCACCACTCGCTGCTCGAGACATGCCGGCACCTCGGCATCGGCACCGGAATCCGCGTGTCGTCCACCATCGCTTACGACAACGGCCTCAAGGGGCAGGACAAGGTGCTCGCGATCTGCGCGGCGCTGGGTGCGCGCGACTACGTCAATGCGATCGGCGGCACGGGACTCTATGCAAGCGAAGACTTCGCCGCGCGCGGCGTCACGCTGCATTTCCTGCGGGCGCGCCCGTTCGAGTACCCGCAGTTCGGCGCACCCTTCGTGCCATGGCTGTCGATCATCGATGTGCTGATGTTCAATCCGCTCGACGAGGTCCGCGACCGCGTCGCGCATCACTACGACCTGGTCTGAAGATGTTCCATTGGAAGAAGCTCGGCAGGGTATTCGACCCGGCGTCCGCAGCGGGGCGGCCGTGGCTGAAGGAGTTCGCCCAGGCACCGGCGACGCTGGTGGCGGACGACGTCGTGCGCGTCTACTTCTCGTGCCGTCCGCCGGCCGACGCCAACGGCCAATACGTCAGTCGCTCGGCCTGGGTCGACCTCGAACGGGCCGACCTGTTCCGGGTCCGCGAAGTCGCTCCCGAGCCTATCCTGCCGCTCGGCGGGCTCGGCGAGTTCGACGAGTTCGGGACCTACCCCGTCTCGGTCATGCGCGATGGCGATCAGGTCCGTGCCTACTACGCCGGCTGGACACGCTGCGAGTCGGTGCCGTTCAACACGGCGATCGGCGCTGCCGTCAGCACCGACGGAGGGCGCAGCTTCACGAGGCTCGGCAACGGGCCGGTCCTGTCCTACTCCCCGGACGAACCCTTCGTCCTGAGCGGGCCGAAGATCCGGCGCTTCGGCGGCCGCTACCAGTTGTTCTACATCGCCGGCCGGAAATGGAAGGTGGTCGACGGTCGCCCGGAGCCGGTCTACAAGATCCGGCTCGCCACGTCCGACGACGGCATCTCGTGGCGCAAGCACGGACGCGACCTGATCGAGAGCCGCGTCGAGCCCGACGAGGCCCAGGCGAGCCCGGACGTGTACTTCGCCCACGGCCGCTACCACATGTTCTTCTGCTACCGCTACAGCAGCCACTTCCGCGGCCGCCAGAACGGTTATCGCATCGGCTACGCAACGAGCACGAACCTGGTGGACTGGGTCCGCGACGATGCCCGCGCCGGCATCGACGTCTCCGACCAGGGCTGGGACTCCGAGATGATCAGCTATCCGCACGTATTCGAGCTCGACGGCCGCGTCTACATGGCCTATCTGGGCAATCAGGTCGGTCGCCACGGGTTCGGCCTCGCCGTGCTCGAGGGCACGCTGGGGTAGGCAATGCGCTGGCAACGACACGGCAAGATCTTCGATCCGACCGAGCATCGCCTGCCGGCCGGATGCACGCAGTTCGCGCAGTCACCGCAGGCGCTGGTATGCGACGACTTCGTGCGCATCTATTTCTCGACGCGCGCCGTCGACACCACCGGCAAGTTCCTCAGCCACGTCGCCTTCGTGGACATGCGCAGGAACCTGCGCGAGGTGATCCGGGTCGCCGAGAGGCCCGTGATTCCACTCGGCGCGCTCGGCTGCTTCGACGAGCATGGCATCTTCCCGATGAACGTGCTGCGCGTCGGCGACGAGGTCTGGGGCTACACGACGGGCTGGAACCGGCGCGTGTCGGTTTCGGTCGACACTGCGATCGGCCTGGCGGTCAGCCGTGACGGCGGCTCGGGCTTCGAGCGCATCGGCGACGGTCCGGTGCTCGCGCAGTCGCTGCACGAGCCCTGCCTGGTCGGCGACGGCTTCGTCAGGCAGGTCGGCGACCGCTTCCACATGTGGTACATCTTCGGCACCGGCTGGAAGCGCCACGCCGTCGATGCCGCCCCCGACCGCACCTACAAGATCGGCCATGCCGTCTCGGACGACGGCATCGAGTGGCGCAAGGAAGAGGCGCGAAAGATCGTCGCCGACCGCCTGGGCCCGGACGAGAGCCAGGCCCTGCCGACGGTGATCCGCATCGGCGAGCGCTGGCACATGTTCTTCTGCTACCGGCAGTCCTTCGACTTCCGCACCCACCCGGGCCGCGGCTACCGCATCGGTCACGCCTGGTCGGACGACCTGTCGAACTGGTCGCGCGACGACGACGATCCGCACCTGGACGTCGTGCCGGGCGACTGGGACGGCGACATGCAGTGCTATCCGCATGTCTTCGAGTGCGACGGCCGCATCTGCCTGCTCTACAACGGCAACCAGTTCGGGCGCCATGGCTTCGGGCTGGCGACACTGGAGCCATGAACGCCATCGGCATCGAGTTCAGGCGCAACCGGGCCGAGCCGGCCGTGGTGGCCGAGCACCTGCGCGCCTGCGACGCCGCGTTCGTGCCGCCGCTGGCCGACCGCGTGGATCTCGACGCCTACGCGGCGAAGATCGTCGCACACGCCGAGCGCTTCGAGGCCTGGTCCGAGGCCGGCCTGGCCGGACTCGTCGCGGTCTACTGCAACGATCCTGGCCTGTGCGCGGCCTTCGTGACGAGCGTGAGCGTGCTCCCCCGCATGCACGGCCGCGGCATCGCCGCGCAGCTGCTCGAGACCTGCATCGGGCATGTGCGCGCGGCCGGGTTCGTGCGCCTGGAGCTCGAGGTGGACCCGCGCAACAAGGCCGCACGGCGCCTGTATGCACGGCTCGGCTTCGCGAGCGCCGACGCGCGGGAGGGCTCTCGCCAGTCGCACCTCGCCCTGCACCTCGCCGCCTGAAAGGACGACCGCATGACGACCCGCGACTACGACCGCGAGATCCGCAATACCGCGGACCACCAGTACGCCTACGGATTCGACTTCGACGTCATGCATCCGTTCATGCTGCGTTCGTTCGACCCCTTCTTCCGACCCGGGCGGCTGCTCGAGCTCGGCAGCTTCAAGGGCGACTTCACGCGCCGCTTTCTGCGGCGCTTCGACGACATCACCTGCGTCGAGGCATCGGGCGTGGCGCTCGAGGAGGCGCGCCTCCGCTTCGGCGAGCGCGTCCGCTTCGTGCACTCGACCTTCGAGACGGCGACGCTGCCCGCGCGCTACGAGAACATCGTTCTCACGCATGTCCTCGAGCACCTCGACGACCCTGTCGGCCTGCTGCGACGGATCAACGACGATTGGCTCGCCGACGACGGGCGCCTGTTCCTCGTGTGCCCGAACGCGAACGCCGCGTCGCGCCAGATCGCGGTCAAGATGGGGTTGATCGCCCACAACGCCGCGGTCACGCCGGCCGAGGCGGCGCACGGCCACCGGTGCACCTACGCGCTCGACACGCTCGAACGCGACGCGGTCGCCGGCGGCCTGCGCGTCGTGCACCGATCGGGCATCTTCTTCAAGGCACTCGCCAACTTCCAGTGGGACCGCCTGCTGCAGACCGACATCGTCTCCAAGGAGTATCTCGAGGGCTGCTACCAGCTCGGCCAGCAGTACCCCGACCTTTGCGCGAGCATCTTCCTGCTGTGCGAGCGCGGCACGCCCGCCCCGTCGCCCCGCACCTGATGTCGATCCGGCGCCACATCGTCGCCAACTACGTCGGCCAGCTCTACGCGACGCTGATCGGCATCCTCCTCGTCCCCCTGTACGTCCGGTACATGGGAGTGGAGGCGTACGGCCTGGTCGGCTTCTACACGATGCTGCAGGGCTGGTTCATGCTGCTCGACATGGGCCTGACGCCGACGCTCGGGCGCGAGGCCGCCCGGTTCAACGGCGGGGCCATCGGCGCGCTCGAGCTGCGCCGCCTGCTGCGAGCGCTCGAGGGCATCTTCGCCGTCGTCGCGCTCGCCGGCGCGGCGGCGCTGGTCGCCGCGGCCGACCTGGTCGCCGAGCGCTGGCTGCGTGCGCAGGCCATCGACGTTGCCGAGGTCCGGCAGGCCCTCGAGCTGATGGCGGTGATCGTCGCAATGCGCTGGATCGGCGGCCTCTACCGGGGGGCGATCGGCGGCTTCGAGCGCATCGTGTGGCTGAGTGGCTTCAACGTGCTGGTGGCGACGTTGCGCTTCGTGCTGGTCGTGCCCTACCTCGCCTTCGTCGGGGCAACACCGACCCACTTCTTCGCCTACCAGCTCGGCGTGACGGCGCTGGAGACGGCCGTGCTCATCGGGCAGACCTACCGGCTGTTGCCGCCCGTGCCGTCGGGCCAGAACAGCGTCGCCGGCCAGGCCGTCGCCCGTCGCAGCGGCTCGCCGAGTCGTCCGCTCAGCGCCGGCCCGATGCGGCAGAACGAGCTGCCCGCCGGCCGCAGCAACCAGGCCCCCGGCCGCGCCGACGTCGGGCGCTACACGCAGTTCGCGCCGTGGCCCGCGAACCGCCCCGACACGTGCGTCGACGACAAGACGCAGCCGGTGACGCCGACGAGCTACTGCGCGCGCGACAACTACACGCTCTACCAGCTCCAGCG
>WBZP01004456.1_pt1 | contig 14594 bp, 13 predicted proteins | sample 5204301 | NCBI WGS metagenome assembly WBZP01 (sample SAMN12412401, study PRJNA552823) | activated sludge metagenome | isolation source: activated sludge from nitrification reactor of wastewater treatment plant... | place: USA: Pennsylvania | collected 2017 | reverse complement strand
CCGAGGAGAAAGGCGGCGGCAAGCTGCAATGCGCCCCGGCTCATGCAGCCGCGGTCGGACGGTCGACGAGCAGGGTATGCACGCGCCGGCTGTCGGCGCGCAGCACCTGGATGCGCAGGCCGTCGAGGTGCAGCACCTCGCCGCGCTTGGGCAGGCGGTCGAGGTGGTGGATCACCATGCCGCCGACAGTGTCGAATTCCTCGTCGCTGAACTGCGTGCCGAAGGCGGCGTTGAAGTCGGCGATTTCGGTGGTGGCCTTGACGCGATAGTGGCCGGCCTGATCGAGCAGGATGTTGTCGGCCGCCTCGTCGAAGTCGTACTCGTCCTCGATGTCGCCGACGATCTGCTCGAGCACGTCCTCGATGGTCACCAGCCCGGCGACGCCGCCGTACTCGTCCACCACGATCGCCATGTGGTTGCGCGAGGCGCGGAACTCGCGCAGCAGGACGTTGAGCCGCTTCGAATCCGGAATGAAGATGGCCGGCCGCAGCATGTCGCGCACGTCGACGTCCTCGCCGGCGTGCAGGCGCAGCAGATCCTTGGCGAGCAGGATGCCGATGACGTCGTCGCGGTTCTCGCCGGTGACGGGAAAGCGCGAATGGGCGGTCTCGATGGCCTTGGCTGTCATCGCCGCCATGCTGTCGCCGATCGAGATCACCTGCATCTGGGCGCGCGGCACCATGACGTCGCGCACCTGCATGTCGGAGACGGCGAGCGCACCCTCGATGATGGACAGCGCATCGGCGTCGATGAGGTTGCGCGCGTAGGCGGAATGCAGCAGGGCAACGAGCTGCTCGCGGTCCTCCGGCTCGCGCGCGAGCAGCGCGGAGAAGCGCTCGAGCAATGACGGTCGACTGTGAGATGCCATGGTCAATAGGGATCGGGATAGCCGAGGCGGGCGAGGATCTCGCGCTCCCTCCGCTCCATCGTGCGTGCGTCGGTGCCGTTCTCGTGGTCGTATCCCTGCAGATGGAGCATACCATGCACGACGAGATGGGCGAAATGGGCGGCGGCGGACTTGCCCTGCTCTGCCGCCTCGCGCAGCACGACCGGCAGGCACAGCACCAAATCGCCGGCGAGCAGCGGCTCGCGCGCGTAGGGAAAAGTCAGTACGTTGGTCGCGTAGTCCTTGCCGCGATATTGCGCGTTGAGCCTGCGCCCCTCCTCGGCATCGACGAATCGCACGGTCACCTCGGCCTCGCCCGGCCGGCTGGCGCGCACCCATCGGCGCACCTCGGCGCGCGTCGGCGCGGCGGCGTCCTTGATGGCGTACTGCACCGACAGGCTAAGGCGCGCCGGCTTCGCGCTTTTCTTCGTGCTTTTCATAGGCGGAGACGATGCGCGCCACCAGCGGGTGGCGCACCACGTCCTCGGCGAGGAACTCGGTGAAGGCGATGCCGCGCACCTCGCGCAGGATGCGCGCCGCCTCGACCAGCCCGCTCTTCATGCCGCGCGCGAGGTCGATCTGGGTGACGTCGCCGGTGACCACGGCGCGCGCACCGATGCCGATGCGCGTGAGGAACATCTTCATCTGCTCGGGCGTGGTGTTCTGCGCCTCGTCGAGGATGATGAAGGCGTGGTTGAGGGTGCGCCCACGCATGTAGGCGAGGGGCGCGATCTCGATGGCCTGGCGCTCGAACAGCTTCGCCACCTTGTCGAAGCCCATCAGGTCGTAGAGCGCATCGTAGAGCGGGCGCAGATACGGGTCGACCTTCTGGGCAAGGTCGCCGGGCAGGAAGCCCAGCCGCTCGCCCGCCTCCACCGCCGGGCGCGTCAGCACGATGCGGTTGACCTGGTCGCGCTCGAAGGCGTCTACCGCGCTGGCGACGGCGAGGTAGGTCTTGCCGGTGCCGGCCGGGCCGATGCCGAAAGTGATGTCGTGCTCCTGGATCTGGCGCAGGTACTGCACCTGGCGCGGCGTGCGGCCGTGCAGTTCGGGCTTGCGCGTGAGCAGTCCCGGCTGATTGGCCTGGCCGCGCCCAGCCAACTGTCCGAGTTCCACCAGGCCGAGCTGGATGGCGTCGACGGACAGGTGCTCGCCCGCCGCGGCGTAGAAGTGCCGCAGGGCATTCGCCGCCTGCACCGACTGGGCCGGATGGCCGCGCACCGTGAAGCGCTCGCCACGTCGGGCGATGGCAACGTCGTAGGCCGCCTCGATCTGGCGCAGGTTCTCGTCCAGCGCACCGCACAGGTTGGCCAGGCGCTGGTTGTCCACGGGGGACAGCACGATCTCGACGGGCTTCGCCTTCATGACTCGCGCGTGACGATTTCGCCGCGCAGCGAATGCGGCAGCGCGGCGGTGATGGCGACGTCGATAAAGCGCCCGATCAGGCGCGGATTCCCCGCGAAGTTGACGATGCGGTTGTTGTCGGTACGGCCGGCGAGTTCCGCTGCGTTCTTCTTCGAGGCGCCCTCGACGAGGATGCGCTGCACCGTGCCAAGCATTCTCTCGCCGATGGCCTGGGCCTGCGCCTCGATGCGCTTCTGCAGGCGCATCAGCCGCTGCGCCTTCAGTTCCTCCGGCGTGTCGTCGGCCAGCTCCGCCGCCGGCGTCCCGGGGCGCGGGCTGTAGAGGAAGCTGAAGGAAGCATCGAATCCGATCTCCTCGATCAGCTTCATGGTGGCCTCGAAATCGGCCTCGGTCTCGCCGGGAAAGCCGACGATGAAGTCGGTCGACAGCGAGATGTCCGGGCGCGCCGCGCGCAGCTTGCGCACCACCGACTTGTATTCGAGCACGGTGTAGCCGCGCTTCATCGCCGCCAGCACGCGGTCGGCGCCGGACTGCACCGGCAGATGCAGGTGCGAGACGAGCTTCGGCAGGCGCGCGTAGGCCTCGATCAGGCGCGGCGTCATCTCGCGCGGGTGCGAGGTGGTGTAGCGGATGCGCTCGATGCCGGGAATCTCGTGCACGCACTCGAGCAGGAAGGCGAAGTCCGCCGTCTCTCCATCGCCCATCAGGCCACGATAGGCATTCACGTTCTGGCCGAGCAGGGTCACTTCGCCCACGCCCTGCGCCGCCAGCCCCGCGATCTCCGCCAGCACGCCCTCGAGCGGGCGGGAAATTTCGTCGCCGCGGGTATAGGGCACGATGCAATAGGTGCAGAACTTGCTGCAGCCCTCCATGACGGAAACGAAGGCCGAGCCGCCCTCGACGCGCGCCGGCGGCAGGGCGTCGAACTTCTCGATCTCGGGGAAGGAGACGTCCACCTGCGGCCGGCCGGAGGCGCGCCGTTCGCGGATGAGTTGCGGCAGGCGATGCAGGGTCTGCGGGCCGAAGACGACGTCGACGTAGGGTGCGCGGCGCACGATGGCGTCCCCCTCCTGGCTCGCCACGCAGCCGCCGACGCCGATAACGAGGTCGGGCCTGGCCTGCTTGAGCAGCCGCACGCGGCCGAGGTCGTGGAACACCTTCTCCTGCGCCTTCTCGCGCACCGAACAGGTGTTGAAGAGGATGACGTCGGCGTCCTCCGGGGAATCGGTCTTCTCGATCCCCTCGGCGGCGAGCACGTCGGCCATTCGGTCCGAATCGTACTCGTTCATCTGGCAGCCGAAGGTCTTGATGTAGAGCTTCTTGGCCACTAACGCGGAGCGGAAGGATTGGGTGCGGGATTCAGCTGCCGCTGCTTGATCAGCTGGTCGGCGATTTCCGCCTCTTCCCGGGTCAGCACCCAGACGCGCTGCACCGTGCCGTACTCGTCGAGCTTGTAGAGCACCGGCACCGGGTTCTGCATCGCCATCGGCAGGACGATGCGGTTTTGCGTGTCGCGGATCTGCAGGCTGGCCGAGAGGCGCAGCGTCTGGTCGTTGAACTGGGCGAACCCGTTGCTCGGCGGCCCCATCACGGCGAGGGGGCCGTTCTGCAGCGCCGGCCGCACGATGCCGGGCGGGGTGCTCGGCGGCGGGGCCGGCGTCGGCGCCATCATCGTTTCGAAAATGTGCTCGATGATGGTGCTGAGGATGGACGAGACGATCGGATTCATATCGCCGAATTATAGGCCATTGGGCCGGCAGTCAAGGCAGAGTGAAAAGGAAGGTCGCGCCCTTGCCCGGCGTCGACTCCGCCCAGACGCGGCCCTTGTGCCGCTCGACGATGCGCTTGACGATGGCCAGACCGACGCCCGTGCCGGGGAACTCGGATTCCTGGTGCAGCCGCTGGAACACCCCAAACAGCTTGGCGGCATGCCGGGCGTCGAAGCCGGCGCCATTGTCGCGCACGAAATACACCGGCAGCCCCCCTTCCTGGATCGCGCCGATGGCGATGTGCGCATCCGCGCGATGCGAGCTGAACTTCATGGCGTTGCCGACCAGATTGAGCATCACTTGGCGCAACAGGGCGGGATCCGCCTGGGCGCCGGGCATTGCCTGGATGGCGACCTGGGCATGGGGATACGCCGCACGGAGCTCCTCGACCACCGTGCGCGCCATGGCCTCCATGTCCACTTCCATTCGATTCAGTTCGGTACGACCGACGCGGGAGAAGGTCAGCAGGTCGTCGATGAGGTCCCCCATGCGCACGGCACCGCGGGCGATGCGCTGCAGCATGTCGACCGCTTCCCCGTCCAGGCGTCCCTTCTGCTCATCGACGAGTATGGTGGCATAGCCGTTGATGGCGCGCAGCGGCGTGCGCAGGTCGTGCGAGATCGAGTAGATGAAGGACTCCAGCTCGGCATTGGCCTGGGCCAGTTCGGCCGTGCGTTCGGACACGCGCTTCTCGAGCGAGCTGGTGAGCTTGACGATCTCCGACTGGGCGTGCTGGCGCTCGGTGATGTCGATGACCACCACCAGGCACTTCCAGCGTCCCTCGCGCTCCACCGTCTGGATGTGCACTTCCACCGGGTACTCGCTGCCGTCCGAGCGGCGATGCACGGTCTCGAAGATCTGCTGCGCCTTCTCCCGACGCAGCAGCTGCTCGATCAGGCGCGCGAAGCTGCCTTCCGTTTGCTGCGGCATCAGGTCGAGCGGCGTCAGCAGCTTGAGGTGGCGAAACGAGTAGCCGAGGTTGTGCAGAGCGCCGCCGTTGGCGTATTCGTAGCGCAGCGTGATGGCATCGAAGACGTAGATTTCGTTCAGGCTCTGCTCGACGATGGCCAGCAGCTGGCGGTTTTCCTCCTCGGCCTGCTTGCGCTCGGTAATGTCGGCCACGATGCCGTCGAGCCGCAGCCGCCTGCCCTCCGCATCGGTGACGTGGCGCCAGCGGATCTCCACCCAGCGGATGCCGCCCTCCGGCAGGACGATGCGGTATTCGAGGACCTCCGCGCCCGAGAGGGCCAGGCGATCGATCACCGCCTCCACCTGCTTGCGCTCTTCCGGATGCGCCATGTCCAGCCAGAGCAGCGGCATAGCCAGGAATTCCTCGGCCGTATGCCCGAAAATCTGCTCGGTCGAGGCGCTGGCAAACAGCATGGAGCTCATGTCCGGCGCAAAGGACCAGAGCGCGCGGTCCATCGAGCCGAGCACGCCGTTGAGCTTGTCCTGGCTTTCGATCAGGGAGCGTTCCTGCTCGGCAAGCGTGTCGAACATGCGGTTCATCTGCATCGACACCTCGGCGACCTCGCGCGCGCCCGCCACGGCGGCGCGCGTCTCGCGCCGGCCCTCGCCATAGCCGCGCACCGCCGCGGCAAGGGCGGATACCGGGCCCGAAATGCGCCGGCTCAAGACAAACGACAGCAGCAGCACGCCCAGCCCATACAGGCCCTGGCGAACCGCGCTCATCGTGACGCCGGCGCGGATGGGGGCGACATCGAGGCCGACGATGGCCAGCCAGTCCGTGCCAGTGACCGGATCAAAGCCATAGATCCGCTCCACCCCATCGACCGACACGCCCGACAGCACGCCGCTGCGCATTTCCAGGAGGGAGCGGGTGATCGGATCGTCACGCCGACTCTGGCCGATGTGCCGTTCCGGCGCGTCGGAGCAGTAAATGATCGTGGCGTCCGCCTTGACGAAGAGTGTGATGGGCATTTCGGGCAGGTCGAGACTGTCCACCAAGGACTGGAAGCGGTCCAGGTGCGCCGCGGCGATGACGACGCCCGCCGCCCGCCCGTCGCCGCCGCGCACGGGAAAGGCCAGCGGCAGCACCCACTTGCCCGCCGCTGTGCTGCGCACGGGAATGCCGGCCAGCAGCCTGGGCGGGCCCTCGGTTTGCGCGAGGAGCGGGCGCGCCGCCGTCAGCCCGGCCACGGCCTGCTCATCCTGTTCGCCTGCGAAGCAGACCACCCTGCCGTCCTTGTCCACCATGGCCAGGGCCGCATATTCGCGACGGATGGTTTCCACGTCGGCGAACAGGGTGCGGCAACGGCCGGGCTCGAGGCTGCCATCCTCCACCCGCCGAGCGATGTCGCCCAGTCTTTGTTCGGCCCGGGCAAAGTAGCCTTGCGCGTCGGCGCCGGCGATCTTGGCCAGGCGCTGTGCATTGGCCCTGGCGCGCGCGAAACCCGCTTCCGCCTGCTGGAAGACATCGTAGGCGAACGCCAGAAACAACGGCAGCACGGCCACCCCCGCCAGCATGAACAGCTGGGTCCGGATTCTGCTGCCGACCGCAGAGGTGTTCGACGCGGGCATGTGCAAGCCTAGCCGCGCCCGGAAATGAATAGGCGTGTCTTATTCATTCATTCGTAATTATTATGATTGCTTTCCCGTCCGTGTCCTGTTTCACGCGCCGAATAAGCACATAAACGCATAATATCTTTTATGGGAGGGCTCATGGAAAGTGAAACAGCGGCTGGCGGCCGGTCGGTCGAACTGCCCAAGGCGGACATCCTCATGCGTCTGGCGCTGAGCGACAGCGGTTTTGTCTTCGATCCCGTGACAGGCAACAGCTTCACGGTCAACGGCTCCGCACTGTCGATCCTGCGCCTGTTGCAGCGCGAGTCCGCGCTCGATCGCGTCGTCGCCAGGCTGTGCGAGGAATACGACGCCGAAGCCCCGCTCGTCGAGCGCGACGTGATCGAATTCGCCGCGCTGCTGCGCAACGCCTTCAGATGAGGCGCGCGCCCATTCTCACCGTCGCCATCACGGGCATGAATGCCGTTCCGGAAAACCCCGGCGCGGGACTGGCCGTGGCACGTTGCCTGCGCGAGGCGCTGGGCGAGCGCGTCCGCCTCGTCGGCCTCGGCTACGACGCCCTCGATCCCGGCCTGCATCGCCCCCAATACTGCGACAGCGCCTACCTGCTCTCCTATCCGGGCAGCGGCGCCGACACCCTGCTGGCGCGGCTGGCCGAAATCCACGCCGCCGAACAGATCGACGTCCTGATTCCGTGCCTCGATGCGGAACTGCCCCTGCTGGTCAAGCTGGCGCCCAACCTGGCCGAACTCGGCATGCGCAGCATGCTCCCGACCACGGTGCAACTGGAACGGCGCGCCAAGGACCGCCTGCCGGATCTCGCCCGCGAGGCGGCCGTGAGTTGCCCTGAAACCCAGTCGATCACGAGCATCGACTTTTTCCGCGACTGTGAAAAGAACGGCTGGCGCTATCCGCTGGTGGTGAAGGGGGTCTTCTACGACGCCCGCGTCGTGCGCGACCGCGACGCCGCCGAGCACGCCTTCCGCGCCATTGCCGCGGAATGGGGCCTGCCGGTGCTGGTCCAGCGCCAGGTCTCCGGAGAGGAGTGCAATCTGACCGGCATCGGCGACGGCGACGGCGGACTGCTCGGCGAAGTCATGATGAAAAAACGCGCCACCACGCAGCGCGGCAAGGCCTGGGCGGGCATCTCGATTCACGACGAGGAACTGGCCGGCATCGCGCGGCGCCTGGTCGGCGCGCTGAAATGGAAGGGACCGATCGAGATCGAGGTCATGCGCGACGGGCAGGGCGAGTACCAACTGATCGAGATCAATCCACGCTTCCCCGCCTGGATCTATCTTTCCCAAGGCGTCGGGCGCAATCTGCCGGCGCTGCTGCTGGCCATGGCAACGGGTGCACCGCCGCCGCCGCTGGCGGCCCCGCGCGCAGGGGTGCTTTTCATCCGCTACGCGGAGGAGACCCTGGTGCCGCTGTCGCAATTTGAATCGCTCATGGTGGGCGGGCAGTCTCTGCCGGAGAACGAAAAATCATGAAGCCGCGCCTGCCGTGGTCCCGCCCCGCCCTGACGCCGCATCGGCCGGGCGGCATGAACAAGTTCGGCGCGATGCGCCCGCAACTTCACCAGTCCGAGCTCGACGGCGTGGCCATCGCGCCGCTGCTCGAGCGCTACGGCTCGCCGCTCTTCATCGTCTCCGAGAAGAGGCTGCGCGAAAACGCGCGCCATTTGCGGCGCGCGTTCTCCACGCGCTGGCCCAAGGTCCGCCACGGCTGGTCCTACAAGACCAACCACCTCGGCGCCGTCTGCAACGTGCTGCACCAGGAAGGCGCCTGGGCCGAGGTGGTCTCGGAACTCGAGTACGGCAAGGCGCGCGCCCTCGGCGTGCCCGGCTCGCGCATCATCTTCAACGGGCCCTGGAAACCGCTTGCCGCACTGGAGCGCGCCATGGAGGAAGGCGCCGCCATCCACCTCGATCATTTCGACGAGCTCTACGCAGTGGAGGGCATCGCCCGCCGGTTCGGCCGCAGCGTGAAGGTCGGCATGCGGCTGAATTTCGACACCGGCCACACCGAGCCCTGGAGCCGCTTCGGCTTCAACGTCGAATCGGGCGCCGCCATGGATGCCGTGCGGCGCATCGGCGCCAGCGACTGGCTTCAGCTCAACGGCCTGCACAGCCACATCGGCACCTTCGTGCTCGACGTGCGCGCCTACGCCAGGCAGGCGAAAACCATGGCCGAGTTCATGGAGGCCGCCGAGCAGGAAATCGGCTGCCGCATCGAATACCTCGACATCGGCGGCGGCTTCGCCTCGCGCAACGCCCTGCAGGGCATCTACCTGCCGCCCGACCAGGTGGTGCCCGGATACGAGCAATACGCCGAGGCCGTCACCGACGCCCTGACCGAAGCGACGCGCGGCCGCGTCGCCATGGGCAAACCGCTGCCGGTGCTGGTGCTGGAAACCGGGCGCGCCGTCGTCGACGACGCGGAAATCCTCGTCACGCGCGTGGTCGGCAGCAAGCACCTGCCGGACGGACGGCGCGCCACCATCCTGGACGCGGGCGTCAACCTGCTCTTCACCGCCTACTGGTACAACCACGACGTGCGTCCGCTGCAGGCAAACGAGGGCCTGGCCGAGGAAACCGTGCTGTTCGGTCCGCTGTGCATGAACATCGACGTCCTCCGCGCCTCGGCCACCCTGCCGCCGCTGGCCACCGGCGACGCCCTCGTGATTTCCCCCGTCGGCGCCTACAACAACACGCAATGGATGCAGTTCATCCATGCCCGGCCCGCCGTGGTGATGGTGATGCAGGACGGCTCGGTCGAGACAGTGCGCCGCGCCGAAGGCCTGGAAGACCAGATGGCGCTGGAGCACCTGCCCGCTGCGCTCTCCCCTCCGTTCCCTGAAGGCCCGGCATGAACGCGGAAGTCTCCGCGGCCCGGCCGGCAGCCGAGCGCATGGTCCGTTCACTGGCAAAGACCTATGCCGCCGTTTTCTTCAGCCACGCGCCCTGGATCGGCCTCTGGTTCGCCGCGGTCACCTTGTGGACGCCGCGCGCGGCGCTGGGCGGCCTGACCGGCCTGGCCGCCTCGGCGCTCTGGGCCAGGCTGCTCACGCTGTCGACCAGCGGGCGGCTGCATCTGGTGAACGGCCTGCTCTGCGGCCTCGTCGTCGGCGCCTTTCATGCCCTGAACGACTCCTTCTTCCTCTGGATCATTCTTGCCGCCCTGCTCTCCACCCTGCTGGCGCAATGGCTGGCCGGTCCCTTCTGGAAGACGCTGCACCTGCCGCTGCTCAGCCTGCCCTTCGTGCTCGCCAGCTGGGCGGTCTTCCTCGCCTGGCAGGTCCACGCCTCCTCCTCCCTGCCGATCGCCACCCTGACCGGCGGACATCAGGCGCTGCCCTGGCCCTGGCTGGACAGCTTCTTTACCTCGATCGGCTGGCTGCTGCTGGTGCCCGCGCCGCTGCCCGGCGCGCTGATCTTCGCCGGCATCCTCGTCGCCTCGCGCTACCTGGCCCTGCTCGCGGTGGCGGGTTATGCCGCGGGCCACTTCACGGCGGTCCTGCTCGGCGGCGGCGACGACATCCTGTACGGATTCAATTTCTCGCTCACCGCCATGGCGCTGGGCGGCTTCTTCGCCGTGCCGGGCCTGGCCAGCTTTCTCATCGCGCTGGCCGGCAGCGCCCTCTCGGCCTGGTTGGCGATCGCCTTCGGCGTGGTGCTGCATTCGCTGCATCTTCCGCTGCTGACCCTGCCCTTCCTGGGGGCGGCCTATCTCGTCCTGGGCAGCCTGGCCATGCGGCAGGCTGCCAGGCAACCCATCCTGATGCTCGAGCATCCGGCCAGTCCCGAAATCAATTACGAACGCGCCCAGCTCGCCAAGGCGCGCGGCGGCAGCACGGACAGCCTGCCGCTCCAGCCGCCCTTTCATGGCGAATGGCGGCTCACCCAGGGCTTCGACGGGCCGCATACGCACCAGGCGCCGTGGCAGCACGCCCTCGATTTCGACATCGCCGAGAACGGCAGCAACCATGGCGGCAGCGGCGAGGCGCGCGAGGATTATTATTGTTTCGGCGCTCCCGTACTGGCCCCGCTTGCCGGGCAGGTCGTCCGGCTGCGCGACGATCTCGCCGACGCGCAGCCCGGCCACCCGGATCTCGCCAACAACTGGGGAAACCATGTGCTGCTGCGCGCCGGCAGCCTCTATGTGCTGCTGGCCCACCTCAAGCGCGGCAGCCTCAAGGTACGCATCGGCGAATGGGTGGTGGCCGGGCAGGCGCTGGCGGCCTGCGGCAGTTCCGGCCGCTCACCCGTGCCGCATCTGCACCTGCAGGTCCAGCGGGACGATGAGCTGGGCAGCCGGACGCACCCCTTCCACCTGACCAACATCCTCGTGCGCAATGCGCAGAACGCGCGCGAATTCCACCTCTTCCACCAGCCCGCGCCGGACGAGGAGATCAGCGTGGCGCTGAGCGACGAGCGGCTGGCCGCCGCCATGCGCCTGTCGCGCGACGGCCACCTCGTCTATCGCCTGCGCCAGCCGAGCGGGGATGTCGCCGCCGCCTCCCTGCGCGCCAAGCTCACCCTGCTCGGACAGTCCCGCCTCGAGACCGATCGCCGCGCCTCGGCGGCCTATGTCGAGACGGCGGCCGTGCTCGGCTTCTACGACCGCAACGCGCGCCGCGATCCGATGCTCGACCTCTGGCTGCTGGCGGTCGGGCTGACTCCCCTCTCGGCGGTGGCGGACCGCTGGCGCGACCGTCCGCCGGCGCGGCTGCTGCCCCTCACCTTCGCGCAGCGGCTGCTCTACGCCCTGCTGCGGCCGCTCGGCGCCAGTTGCGAAAGCGAATACCAGCGCCGCTGGCACGATGCGAGCCGCGCCTGGCTGCAGGAGGGCCGGCACGTTCTGCGTGTCGCGCCCGGCCTGACCTGGGTTTGCGAGACCCAGGCCTGGATCGCGCCCAACGTCGGCGTCCTGCGCCTGCGCCTGGAAATGCAGGATGCGGTCTGGGAGGCCGAACTGGAAAACAGGGCGCCCGATTCCAACCCATGACGGCAATGCGTTAGGATTAGCAATGAAGGAGAACACCATGACGACGATCAGACGACTGGCTGCGGGCATGGCGCTGGCGGCCGGGCTGGCCCTCGCCGCGCCCCTGGCCGGCGCGCAGCAGGACCCGTGGACCGAGTCCTACCGCTACGAGTACATCGGCAAGTACGTCGAGGCGCTGGCGCTGATCGAGCCCTTCGCCACGCGGCAGCCGATCAACGAGTTCGCCATCATGCGCAGCGCCTGGCTGCTGCACCTGCAGGGCAAGTACGTCGAGGCGGAAAAGCGCTACCAGCGCGCGGCCGAGGTCAACCCGCGCTCGCTCGAGGCCAGGCTGGGCATCATGCTGCCGCAGATGGCCCTGTACCGCTGGAACGACGCCATCCAGACCGGCCGCAAGGTGCTGGCCGACAGTCCGTGGAACTACACGGCCCACCTGCGCATCATGATCAGCGAGGAAGCGCTCTCGCGCTGGGAGGACCTGTCCAAGCATGCCGCGGAAGTCTCGGCGCGCTATCCGACGGACGCGACCCTGCTGGTGTACTGGGCGCGCGCGGAGGCGGCGCTGAAACGCACGCGCAAGGCGAGGGAACTCTATGTGCAGGTGCTGGAGCGCGTGCCCGGCCACATCGAGGCGGGGAACTACATCAAGAACAACCCCTGAGGGGGGTCAGGGCGCGAGCCAGAAGCGCACCAGTTCGTGGATCTCGTGGTTGTGGGTGCCCGTGCCCACGGTGTCCCGGTATTCGTAACGCACGGCGTTGCGCACGATGGGCGAATACCACAGGGTGTCCTCGATGCGGCCCAGCCAGTTGAACTCCGGGTTGCGGCCGCGATACTGTCCCGTCATCACGATCTTCAGCGCCTGGAACGTCCCGGCCGGGACCGTCACGCTTTCGTAGCCGACGACCCGCGCTTCCAGTTCCGCGCGCACTTCCTTGCCCTGCTCGGCCGTGTTGTCGAACACCACCCTGCTCTTCCAGGTCTTGCCCACCCACAGCGGGAAGGAGAAGTTGGGATAGAAGGGCGACGCGGTCTTGGTGAATTGCGGCGCCTCGATGCGCACCAGGTTGAAATCGGCCGTGCGCTCGATGCGCGAGAGGCCGCTGCCATCCAGCGCGGTCGCCTCCATGAAAATGCCGTCCGGCGCAACGTGCCTGACCTTGACGACCGAGACATCCTCGATCTCGCCGTTCCAGCCGTTGATCTTGTTGAAGATCCAGGTGTCGCCGACCTTCACGCCGGGCCCCTCGACGCGCTCGGCAGGCGCCTGCGCGGCCGCTCCGGCGACGAACATGCCCAGCAGGAGGAAAAGGAGGAATCGCATGCCCGCCGCGTACGAATGCAACGCTGGGATTATAGGCTTGGAAGGGAAGGGTGGTGGTGATGGGCAGAATCGAACTGCCGACCTAGGGGTTATGAATCCCTCGCTCTAACCGACTGAGCTACATCACCACTGGGGAAGGGGGCGAATTATCGTTGCCGGGCAAGGCCTTGTCAAGGTTGGCCGGCTCGCGTCACAATGCGCGACCGCTTCCCCCGCAGAGAGAAATTGCGCTTCGACATCGTCATCGTCGGCGCCGGCCTCGCCGGCGCCGGCCTCGCCGCCGCCCTCCGCCGGAGCCGCTGCCGCATCGCCCTCGTCGAAGGCCGCGCGCCCGCGCCGGCGCCGTCCGGCTGGGACAGCCGCATCTACGCCGTCAGTCCCGCCGCGCAAGGCTTCCTGCATGAAACCGGCGTCTGGCCGCATCTCGATCAGGCGCGGCTGACGCCGGTCTACGACATGGCCATCCGTGGCGATGCCGGCGGCCGGCTCGACTTCTCCGCCTACGACAGCGGCGTCGGACAGCTGGCCTGGATCGTCGAAGCCGGCCTGATGCAGCGCGAGCTGTGGGAAGGCGTCAGGCGCCAGGGCAACGTCACCCTCTTCTGCCCGGCGCAGCCGCAGCGCCTCGACCTGCACGCCGACGCCGTGTCGCTGGCACTGACTTCCGGCGAAACCCTGGAAGCCGCGCTCATCGTCGGCGCCGACGGCGCCGATTCGTGGGTGCGCGCCCAGGCCGGCCTGGCGGCCGACACGCTCCTCTACGGCGAGATGGGCGTGGTGGCCAACTTCGAATGCGAGCGGCCGCATCGCAACACCGCCTTCCAGTGGTTCCGCGCCGATGGCGTGCTGGCGTATCTGCCGCTGCCGGGCAACCGCATCTCGATCGTCTGGTCCACGCCGGAGGCCCATGCGCGCGCGCTGCTCGGGCTCGACGCGGCGGCCCTCTGCGCCCGCGTCGCCGAAGCCGGCGGGCACCGCCTCGGCGCGCTCGCCCCGCTCACGCCGCCGGCCGCCTTTCCGCTGCGCCTGACGCGCGTGCCGCGCATCGTCGCGCCGCGCCTCGCCCTCGTCGGCGACGCCGCCCACGCCATCCATCCGCTCTCCGGACACGGCATCAACCTCGGCTTCCTCGATGCGCGCGAACTGGCCGGCCGCCTGCAGGCGCTGCCGGAGCACGCCGATTGCGGCGACGAGCGGCATCTGCGGCGCTACGCGCGCGCGCGGGCCGAGGAGGTCGCCCTGCTACAATGGACGACACATGGGCTGCAGAGGCTGTTCCGCCCGAAGCACCCCGCCCTTGCGCTGGCGCGCAACCTGGGATTGAACCTCACCGACAGCCTGCCTGTCGTACGCAACATGCTGGTGCGCTACGCGCTCGGCTGACCCACCGGAGAACATCATGCTGAAGACGCTCGTTTCGCGCACTTTCCTCGCCCTGCTGCTGCTGGGCGGCGCCGCCCATGCCAACGAAGCCGCCGTAAAGAAATCGGTCGAGGCCTGGATGGGCGGCAAGGTCGACGCCGTGCGCAAGACCAGCCTGCTCGGCCTCTACGAAATCCAGGTCGGCAACGAGCTGTACTACACGGACGAGAAAGTCAGCCTGCTCTTCGACGGCAACATCATCGACACCAAGACGCGCGCCAACCTGACGCAGGAGCGCATCAACAAGCTCTCCGCCATCAAGTTCTCCGACCTG
>WBZP01004452.1_pt1 | contig 14602 bp, 14 predicted proteins | sample 5204301 | NCBI WGS metagenome assembly WBZP01 (sample SAMN12412401, study PRJNA552823) | activated sludge metagenome | isolation source: activated sludge from nitrification reactor of wastewater treatment plant... | place: USA: Pennsylvania | collected 2017 | reverse complement strand
GGCGGATTTCGTGAGCAGCGCGCGCGGCTTCATGTTCGCCCTGGGCTGCATCCAGGCGCTGCGCTGCCATGCCAACACCTGCCCGGCCGGCGTCACCACCCACAACCCGCGCCTGCAGCGCGGCCTGGTGGTGGCCGACAAGGCCGAGCGCGTCGCCCACTATTGCCGCAACATGAACAAGGAGATCGACATGATCGCCCACTCCTGCGGCCTGCGCCAGGCGCGCGAGTTCAGGCGCGAGCACGTGCGCATCGTTCAGGGCTTCGGCCAGAGCATCGCCTTCAACATGCTCTATCCCTATCCGGCCGCGCCGGCCTGATCCGGCGCGCGGCGCTCCCCCAGCGCCAGCCAGAGGCCGGCGGCGGCGATCACCGCCATGCCGGCGGCGCTGAGGAGGTCGGGAACGTGCCCGAACGCCGCCCAGCCGAGCAGCCCCGCCCAGACCAGCTGGGTGTAGCCGAACGGCGTCAGGGTCGAGGCCGGCGCCAGGCGGAAGGCGCGGATCAGGATGAAGTGCCCGACGCCGCCGTAGAAACCGAGCGAGGCGATCATCAGCCACTGCTGCGGGGCGGGCGAGAACTCGAACCAGAACCAGGGCAGCGCCAGGCTCATCACCGCCGTGCCCACCAGCGCCGTGTAGAACAGCAGGGTCAGGGGATGCTCGGCGTGGCTCAGGCGCCGCGTCAGGACCTGATAGACGGCGTAACAGGCGGCGCCGGCGAGCGCCCAGAGGAATCCCGCCAGGCTGAGGGCGCCGCCCGGGCGGGCGATCAGCAGCACCCCGGCGAAACCGACGATCACCGCGGCCCAGCGGCCGGCGCCGATGCGCTCGTGCAGGAAGGGACCGGCCAGCAGCGTCACCATTAGCGGGGCGAGGAACAGCACCGCCGTCGCCTCGGCCAGCGGCATGCTGCGAAAGGCCATCATGGCGAAGCCGGTGGTGCCGACCAGCGCTAGCGCCCGCACCACCTGCAGGGCCAGGTTGTCGGTCCGCACCAGCTGCAGGCGCATCGAGGGGCCGACGAAGACCAGCATGATGACGAAGTGCAGGGCGTAGCGCGCCCATACCAGCAGCGGCACGGCGAAGCTGGCGGTGAGGTGCTTGGAGGTGGCGTCGAGCAGGGCGAAGAGCATCAGCGCCGACATGAACAGCAGGATGCCGCGCAGCGGATGCTGCGCGGTGGCGGCGGCGGGCATCACCCGTGAATCCAGGCGTTGAAGACGCGCCGCGCCGCGTCGATGGTCTCGTCGGCAGTCAGTCCGATAGGGCCGATGCCCTGGCCCACCAGCCGGTCGGCGGCCACTCCGTGCAGGTGCACGGCGCAAAGCAGCGCCGCCTCGGCGGCCCAGCCCTGCGCCAGCAGCGCGGCGGCGATGCCGGCCAGCACGTCGCCCATGCCGGCGCTGGCCATGCCGGGGTTGCCGCTGGTGTTGATGAACCAGCGCCCGTCCGGCCCGGCGATGACGCTGCCGCAGCCCTTCAGCACCACCAGGGCTTTCAGCTTCGCGGCCAGCATCCGGGCAGCGCCGAGGCGGTCGGCGCGCACTTCGGCGATGTCGCAGCCGAGCAGCCGGGCGGCTTCCAGCGGATGCGGCGTGAGCAGCGTCGGCGCGGCGCGGCGTCCGGCCTGCGCGGCCAGCACCGGATGGGCGGCCAGCAGGTTGAGGGCGTCGGCGTCGAGCACCAGCGGCAGGTCGGCGGCGAGCGACTGCCTGAGCAGATCCAGCGCCGCGCCGCCCTGGCCCAGGCCGGGGCCGGCAGCCAGCACCGTGGCGAAGCCCGAGCCGAGCACCTCGGCCGGGGTGCGCAGCATCAGTTCGGGCTGGTCGGTGTCGATGGCCAGCGCGGCGTTGTCGAGCAGACCGACATAGACGCGGCCGGCACCCAGCTTCAGCGCGGCGCGCCCGGCCAACAGGGCCGCGCCAGTCATGCCCGGGGCGCCGCCGAGGATGCCGACGCCCCCCATCATGCCCTTGTGGCTGTTCTTCGGCCGAGGCCGCAGCGCGGCGCGAAACAGCTCGGTGGTGGCGACGCGGCCTTGCGCCGCCGGCAGGCTTTCCGGCGCGAGGTCGAGGTCGTGCACGCTGACCTCGCCGCTGTGGTCCGGCCCGTCGAGGGTCAGCAGGCCGGGCTTCAGGGCGATGAAGGTGGCCGTTGCGGCGGCCCGGACGGCGCAGCCGAGCACCCGGCCGGTATCGGCGCAGAGTCCGCTGGGTACGTCGAGCGCGAGCCGCGGGCAGTCGAGGCCGTTGATCTGGGCCACCAGATCGGCGTGAAGCCCTTCGACGGGCCGCTGCAGGCCGACCCCGAAGAGGGCGTCCACCGCCAGCGAAAAGGGTTTCCTGGGGATTTCCCGGCTGACCTCGCCGCCGAAGCTGCGGAAGCTGGCGAAGGCCTCGCGCGCATCGGCCGGCAGCCTGGCCTCGTCGCCGGCGAAGACCACGGTGGGATTGATGCCGCGGCTGCGCAGGATGCGCGCCACCACGAAGCCGTCGCCGCCGTTGTTGCCCGGCCCGCAGACGATGAGCGGGGCGAGGCGTGCGCCGCGGCTGTGCGCCAGCACCGCGCGCGTCGCCGCGGCGCCGGCGCGCTCCATCAGGCTGGGCGACTCGCCGGCATGGCGCGCCTCGATCTCGCGCAGGGCGGCGACGGAGTAGATCGGCTGCGAGGATGCGTGATGCATGGGGCCATCCTACCTTGCCGGCGTGCTGGCCAGCAATGCCTCGGCCTTGCCGGCCAGATGCCGGTTCACCAGGTTGCTGGCGACCAGCGCGCCGACCACCAGGACGGCGCCGGCCACCTCCACCGGCAGCAGGGCGTGGCCCTGCCAGACGGCGATGAAGAAGGTCACCACCGGGGCGAAATTGGCGAACAGCGAGGCATTCAGCGGCCCCAGCTTGGCCACCGCCATGCTCCACAGCAGCACCGCGCCGAAGGAGACCACGAAGACGATGAACAGCAGCGCCCAGAGCATCTCGCGCAGGCCTTCCGCGGCCGGCGGCTGGCTGCGGCCGCTGCCCGTCGCCAGCGCCGCCGCCAGGAGGATGGTGAGCCAGCCGAGGGCGGCACAAAGCGCCGTGTAGCGCACCGGCGACCAGCCGGGGAATTTCTGCGCGCCGAGCGTGAAGGCGATCCAGCACCATGAGGAGAGGTAGATCAGCCCGTTGCCCAGGGCGCTGCCGCCCGAATAGAGCCGCGCCACCTCGCCCTGGCTGACCACCAGCGCCTCGCCGGCGAGGGCGACCGCGATGCAGGCCAGCGTCGCCGCGTGCGGGCGGTGGCGCGTGCGCAGCCACTGCCAGAGCACGATGTTCACCGGGCCGAGGGCGAGGATCATGGCGCCATGCTCCGGCCGGGTCAGCCGCAGGCCTTCATAGACGAACAGGCTGAAGCCGGCGAAGCCGGCGCTGCCGTAGGCCCAGGCCTTGGCCGCCTGGCCCTCGAAGGCGAGCGCCGCGCGCCCTTCGAGCAGGGCCAGCGTGACGAGAAAGCACAGCGCCGCCACGCCGTAGCGCAGCAGCGTCAGCCAGTAAGGATCGATCGCGGCGAGAGCGATCTTGCTGACCGGCAGGAAGGCGCCCCAGATCAGCACCACCGCGCACATCAGCAGGGTGCCCTGGGCGAGTTGCTGGCGATTCATCTTTGCTTGTTCGCTATGCCAGGCGCGCCGGTGGCGACTGGCTCTTGTCGGGGTGAGCCATGATACTGCATGCGGCGAGTCAACCCGCCGGATGCGGGCGGCGTTAATGGATCAGACACAGAGACAACTGCTGTCAGAGGATTCAAGGAATCTCCCTTGTCCTCCACATCCAAGTAAAGGAAAGAACAATGCGCAAACTGATTTCTCTCGCCGTCGCCGCCGCTTTTGCCGCCACCACTTCGCTGGCCTTCGCCCAGGCGACGCCCGCCGCTCCCGCCACCCCGGCCAAGCCGGCCGAAGCGGCGAAGCCGGCCACCCCGGCGACGCCGGCGGCCCCCGCTGCCGCCGCCAAGCCTGCCGAGCCCGCCAAGGCCGACGCCGCCAAATCGGCCGATGCGCCGAAGGCCAAAGCCAAGGCGAAGGGCAAGGCCAAGCCGAAAGCCAAGGCCGCCGACGCGCCGAAGTAAGCAGAGCAAACCCCAAACGGGCGGAGCGATCCGCCCGTTTTCTATAGTTTCAGCATTCCCCCCGGGCAGGATTGCCACTGCGCCAGTCGCGCCAGGGTCGGCAGCAGGTTGAGCCCGGTGGCCTTGCGCAGGGCCAGCGCCTGCATGCTCAGTTCGCCCACCGGGACATTCACCGCTTCGCCCGTGGCGGCAAAGGCGATGGCATTGCCGTTGTCGCAGGAGGGGAACACCAGCGCCCGCCCGTCGAAGGCCTGGCGGATGCGCTCGACGCTGCCCTTGAAGCCGCGACTGCGGCCGAGCAGGTTCACCGAGAGCAGGCCGCTGTCGCCCAGATGGGCATGGCAGGCGCGGTAGAAGGGCAGCGTGTCGAGCGCGCCGGCGCGGGCGTCGGCATCGAAGCCGTCGACCAGGATCAGGTCGAAGGACTTGTCGCTGCCGGCGAGCCACTCGACGCCGTCGGCGATTTCTATCCGCAAGCGCTTCGGATCCTCCGGCAGCTTGAAGAACTGGCGCGCCGCCGCCACCACCGCCGGATCGATCTCCACCACCGTCAGCCTGGCCCGCGGCCGGTGGCGGTAGAGGAACTTCGTCAGCGAGGCGGCGCCCAGCCCGATCAGCAGGGCGCTGCGCGGCCACTCCGGCTCCGGCCGCAGCAGCAGCGCCGCCATCATCTCGCGCGTATAGTCGAGTTCCAGCGCCCAGGGCCGGGCGATGCGCATCGCCCCCTGGATCCAGTCCGAACCGAAATGCAGATAACGAACGCCGGCTTCTTCGCTGATGTCGATGGGCATGGGCAGGGCGGGGGAGGGCGGCGCTTCGCCGTCTTGCGGAGACCGACTTTTTAACGGTTGACCAGGGAAGAGAGTTTGCTGCGGTACGCGCGCACCAGATCGTTGTCCGGACCGAGCAGGCTGAAGATCTGCAGCAGGGTCCGGCGGCCGATGTCGTCCTGGAAGCCGCGGTCGCGGCGCACGATCTCCAGCAGTTCCTCCAGCGCGCCGCGATAGTCCTGGCGCGCCGCCAGCCGGTTGGCCAGTTCCAGCCTGGCCGCCAGGTCGGCGGCGTCGGCGGCGAGCCGTGCGCGCAGGGTTGCTTCGTCGGCGCCGCCCGCGGCGCCCCGGGCCAGCGCCAGGCGTGCCGCCAGGCTGTCGCGCCGGCCGCGCTCGACGATGTCCTCCGCGGTCTCGTCGAGCAGCCGCTGCGCCTCGGCCAGTTCGCCGGCGTCGAGCAGGAGCTCGATCAGGTCGAGCCGCGCCTGCTCGTGCTTCGGGTCGAGGCCGATGGCCTGCAGGAGCAGCTTGCGCGCGGTGTCGGCTTCGCCGCGGGCCCGCGCCGCCTGCGCTTCCTGTCGCAGCGGCTCGGCCGGCGAGGGCAACAGGGCGTCGATGAACTCACGCACCGCCGATTCCGGCAGCGCGCCGGTGAACTCGTTCACGATCTGGCCATCGACGACGGCCTTCACGCTGGGGATGCCGCGCACGCCGAACTGCCCGGCCAGCGCCTGGTTTTCGTCGGAGTCGATCTTCACCACCCGGATCCGCCCCCGATACTCGGCAGCCAGCTTCTCCAGGATCGGGCCGAGGCTGCGGCAGGGGCCGCACCAGGGCGCCCAGAAATCGACGAGCACGGGCAGGTGGCGGGAAGCCTCGACGACTTCCTGCATGAAGTTGGATTCGCTGACGTCGATGCAATGGGTGGACATGGCGGTTACGGCGGTTGATGGTTCGGGAGCGGCGTCAGAGGCCGACGGCCTGCTGGCGCAGGGCGACGAGTTCATGCCGCTCGGTTATGTGGAAATGACCGGTCCGTCCTCGTACGATCCATTCGCGCCTGACCGGAAAGATCAATCCCGGGACCAGCCAGATGTTTACTTCGAGCCGATGGCCGTAAGTCGTATTCCAGCCCTGGCTTTCAAGCACGAAAGCGTCGAATTCGCCCGCCACGACTTTGACCTTCTCTCTGCGCGGGACATTGAAGTCGTAGTAGGCGCTGGAAACCTTGCCGCTATCGTTCCTGACGAATGCGGCCCGCCATTTCTTGCCTATATGAATTTCGGCCGGCATGAACTGCAATGGGGCATTGAAGGAGAGATTGCCAACCTTGAGTGCGTTCCCCATCAGGTCGGAGACGGTGTGCCCATTGTTGTATTCGACACGGTCTGCGTCAGGGTCTACCCGGGTGACATGAACTTTGTAAATGCGCTTCTCGACTCCGGTCAGGACATCTGTTTCCCGTAGCGTTGCCTCGTCGCCGACGGTGAATAAGCGCCCGAGCGGATAGCGGCCTGCGGAATAGGGATTGGCCGAGGCGGTAATCAGTACCGGCGCGCTGCCGCCAGGCCGGATGTCGACCGCCGGCTTGCCCCTGTCGATAACCGGATCGTCCTTCCAGCCCATCAGGATTTCCTCCTCAGGTTGCCGTCGGGGTCGAGGTAGGTCGTCCCCTTCGGCAGGGCGTCGTATTCCGCCTCGTTGCGGATCGTCGGCACGCTCGCCGCCGCCACCGGCGCGGCGGCCGTTGTCAGGCGCGCCAGGCGGGTCTGCGCGATCTCGGCGAAACGGCCGTTGGGAAACATGCGCAGGTAGCCGACCCAGTCCTCGACGTTCTTCGAGGACTTGATCCGACCCCATTCGGCGATGTCCGCTTCGAGCTCCTTTTCCAGCTCCTCCTCGCTGAGCTTTTTCGCCGCGTCCTTGAAGATGAAGACGTCGCCCTCCAGCGAGGTCGTCTCCCAGGGAACCTGCGTGCCGCGCGAGGCCAGGCGCACGTTCAGGCGCACGCGCTTGAGAGCGTCCTCGATGCGGGTGCCGCGCTGGGAAAATTCGCGCACCAGGTTCTCGGTGTACAGGCCGTTCTTGCCGCCGCCGTCCGAGGCGACGTTGCCCGGCGAGGTGGCGTAGGCAATCAGGCTGCCGACCGGCGCGTCGAATTGCGAGAGCCCCTTCTGCTCCGGCTTGTAGACCTCGCCGAAGGGATTGTTGCGGCAGGCGTCGAGGATGATGATGAAGGTCTTGTCCCTGGCCGAGCCGAGCTGCAGCAGCAACTGGTTGAGGTCCACGCAGCGCTGCCTGGCCTGATCGGCCGAGGTCACCTCGGCGTCGACCGGCAGCAGATAATTGCGCCAGTCGAGTTGGACGCCATGTCCGGCGTAGTAGAAGACCGCCAGCTTGATCTCGGGGCGGCGGATCGCCGAACCGAAGTGCTCGATCGCCGCCAGCATGTCGTTGCGCGTGGCGTTGAGGCGCGCATCGACCGTGAAACCGGCCTGGCCGAACAGCCCGGCCATGGCGCTGGCATCGTTGCCCGGGTTTGCCAGCGGGGCATCGCGATAGGCGCTGTTGCCGATCACCAGGGCCAGGCGCGAGGGATCGGCGTCGGCGGTCCAGGCCTTGCGCATGGCCAGCGCGGGCGGCATGGCCGCCAGTGCCTGCAGGAAACCTCGTCGCGTCGTCATTCGTCTTGTTCGTCCGGTTGGCGGATTGTCCATGAAAACGGCTCCTTACTGCAATCGGCGCCCCAAGGGAGACCATCCGGAGCAGGTATAATTGCGCCCATGCCCGAAGTCCTCAAGCTGCGCGGCGCCGCCGCCTTCTCCGCCACCCGCCTTGCCCGCCTTACCCAGAACGTCCAGGCCGCCCTGCCGAAGCTGAAAGGCCTGGCCGCCGAGCACTGGTATTTCGTCGAGCTCAACGCACCGTTGGCCGCGGCCGATCTCGAACGCCTGACGGACCTGCTTGGCGCGCATCCGGCAGGGAAGGCGCCGGCCGGCACGCTGAGGCTGGTGACGCCGCGCCTGGGCACCATCTCGCCGTGGTCGTCGAAGGCGACGGAGATCGCGCGCCAGTGCGGTTTCGCCGCCGTCACCCGCATCGAGCGCGGCACGGCCTTCCACGTCGACGCCAACGGCGATCTGGCTGCCGCACTGCCACTGCTCCACGATCGCATGACCGAGTCGGTGCTCGACACCGTCGATGCCGCCGAAGCCCTTTTCCGCCACTACGCGCCGCAGCCGCTGGCGACGGTGGATGTGGTTGGCAAAGGACGCGCCGCGCTGGTCGCCGCCAACGGCGAGATGGGCCTGGCCCTGTCCGAGGACGAGATCGACTACCTGGTCGACGCCTTCACGAAGGCCGGGCGCAACCCGACCGACGTCGAGCTGATGATGTTCGCCCAGGCCAACTCCGAGCATTGCCGCCACAAGATCTTCAACGCCGAGTGGGTGATCGACGGCGCGCCGCAGCCGCATTCCCTCTTCGGCATGATCCGCGAGTCGCACAAAGTCAGTCCCCACGGCACGGTGGTGGCGTACTCCGACAACGCCGCCGTGCTCGAAGGCGCGACGGCGCAGCGCTTCCATCCCGGCGCCGGCGGCGCCTATGCGTATTCGGAAGAACTGACGCACTACCTCGCCAAGGTCGAAACGCACAACCACCCGACCGCCATCTCGCCCTTCCCGGGCGCGGCCACCGGCTCCGGCGGCGAGATCCGCGACGAGGGCGCCACCGGGCGCGGCTCCAAGCCGAAGGCCGGCCTGTGCGGCTTCTCGGTGTCGAACCTGAACATCCCCGGCTATGCGCAGCCGTGGGAGCAGCCCTACGGCAAGCCGGAGCGCATCGCCTCGGCGCTCGACATCATGATCGAGGGGCCGATCGGCGCCGCCGCCTTCAACAACGAATTCGGCCGGCCCAATCTCGCCGGCTATTTCCGCACTTTCGAGCAGGAGGTGGCGGGCGAGGTGCGCGGCTACCACAAGCCGATCATGATCGCCGGCGGCGTCGGCAACATCGCCGCGCGCGATTCGCACAAGATCGAATTCAAGGCCGGCGCGCTGCTCATCCAGCTCGGCGGCCCCGGCATGCTGATTGGGCTGGGCGGCGGCGCGGCCTCGTCGATGACGACCGGCGCCAACACCGCCGACCTCGACTTCGCCTCGGTCCAGCGCGGCAACCCGGAGATCCAGCGCCGCGCCCAGGAAGTCATCGACCGGTGCTGGCAACTCAAGGAAGCCAACCCGATCCTTTCGATACACGACGTCGGCGCCGGCGGCCTCTCCAACGCCCTGCCGGAACTGGCGCACGGCGCCGGCTGCGGCGCGCATTTCGAGCTGCGCCGCGTGCAGACCGAGGAGCCCGGCATGTCGCCGCGCGAGATCTGGTGCAACGAGGCGCAGGAGCGCTACGTGCTGGCCATCGCGCCGGAGCGGCTCGACGAATTCCGCGAAATCTGCGCGCGCGAGCGCTGCCCCTTCGCCGTGCTCGGCGAAGCCACCGCCGACGGCCGGCTGGTGGTGAGCGACAGCCACTTCGGCAACGACGCCGTGGACATGGACATGCAGGTGCTGCTCGGCAAGCCGCCGAAGATGACGCGCGACGTTGCGCGCAGGGCGCGCCACCTGCCGCCCTTCGACGTCGGCGATATCGACCTCAAGGACGCCGCCTTCCGCGTGCTGCGCATGCCGGCCGTGGCCTCGAAGAGCTTCCTCATCACCATCGGCGACCGCAGCGTCGGCGGCATGACCGCGCGCGACCAGATGGTCGGGCCGTGGCAGGTGCCGGTGGCCGACTGCGCCGTCACCACGCTGGCCTACCAGGGCACGCTCGGCGAGGCCTTCGCCATGGGCGAGAAGACGCCGCTGGCGCTGATCGACGCGCCGGCCTCTGGCCGCATGGCGGTGGGCGAGGCGGTGACCAATATCGCCGCTGCGCAGATCGGTGACATCGGGAAAATCAAGCTCTCCGCCAACTGGATGGCCGCCGCGGGACACCCCGGCGAGGACGCGGCGCTGTTCGACACCGTCAGGGCGGTCGGCCTCGAGTTCTGTCCGGCGCTCGGTATCAGCATTCCGGTCGGCAAGGATTCCCTCTCCATGAAGACCGCATGGGAAGAGGGCGGCAAGAAGAAGCAGGTCACGGCCCCGCTTTCCCTCATCATCTCCGCCTTTGCCACCTGCAGCGACGTGCGCAAGACGCTGACGCCGCAGCTGCGCACCGATTGCGGCGACACCGACCTGCTGCTGGTCGACCTCGGCGAAGGAAAACACCGCCTCGGCGGCTCGGCCTTCGCCCAGGCTTATCACTCGATGGGCGAGCACGCGCCGGATGCCGACGCCGCGCTGCTCAAGGGTTTCTTCGCGGCCGTGCAGGAGTTGAATGCATCGAACCTGCTGCTCGCCTACCACGACCGTTCCGACGGCGGCCTCTTCGCCGCCGCCTGCGAGATGGCCTTCGCCGGGCATTGCGGCGTCTCGCTCAACCTCGACACGCTGTGCTACGACCCGCTGATGAACGACGCCGACGGGCTGGAGAGGAAGCCCGAACTCGCGAGCGGCCGCTTCCGCGACCGCGTCATGGGCGCGCTGTTCGCCGAGGAGTTGGGCGCGCTGCTGCAGATCCGCCGCGACGACCGTAATCGCGTCATGCAGGCGCTGCGCGCGCACGGCCTCGCCGCCTGCAGCCACACCGTGGGCGAACTCAACACGGCCGACGAGATCCGCGTCTGGCGCAACGCCAAGCCGCTGCTGAAGGAGAAGCGCGTCGACCTGCAGCGCGCCTGGACCGAAACCAGTTTTCAGATCGCCCGCCTGCGCGACGACGCGCAATGCGCGCAGGAGGAGTTCGATTCATTGCTCGACGCGGCCGATCCCGGCGTGTCGGCCACACTGACCTTCGACCCGGCCGACGACATCGCCGCGCCGATGATCGCGAAGGGGGCAAAACCAAAGATCGCGATCTTGCGCGAGCAGGGCGTCAACGGCCAGGTGGAAATGGCCGCCGCCTTCGACCGCGCCGGCTTCGCGACGCGCGACGTGCACATGAGCGATCTGCAATCCCGCCGTGTTGCGCTGACCGACTTTTCCGGGCTGGTCGCCTGCGGCGGCTTCTCCTACGGCGACGTGCTCGGCGCGGGGCAGGGCTGGGCCAAGTCGATCCTCTTCAACGACGCCTTGCGCGCCGAATTCGAAGCCTTCTTCGCGCGCCAGGGCACCTTCGCCCTGGGCGTCTGCAACGGCTGCCAGATGATGAGCCACCTGGCGGAGATCATCCCCGGTGCGGAGCACTGGCCGCGCTTCGCGCGCAACCGCAGCGAGCAGTTCGAGGCGCGCTTCGTCATGGTGGAGGTGCCGCAGAGCCCGTCGCTCTTCCTCGACGGCATGGCCGGCAGCCGCCTGCCCATCGTCGTTTCGCATGGGGAAGGTCGTGTGGAGTTCGCGGCATCATCGGCGCAGAAGCAAGCCGTCGTCGCACTGCGCTACATCGACAACCACGGCCGCGTTGCGGCAACCTATCCTTTCAACCCGAACGGCTCGCCCGACGGCATCGCCGGCCTCACCACCGCCGACGGGCGCTTCACCATCATGATGCCGCACCCCGAGCGCATCTACCGCACGGTGCAGATGTCGTGGCACCCCGACAGCTGGGGCGAGGATGGGCCGTGGTTGCGCATGTTCCGCAACGCCAGGAAGCGGATCGGCTGATATCATTCGGCAGTCCCCTCATCGGAGCCTGCCATGAAGAAATCCATCACCCTGCTGGCCCTCGCCGCCTTGGCGACGGGTGCCCCGGCGCAGGATGCCGCGCCGCAGAAGAATCCCGACTTCGTCAAGCTCGACAAAAACGGCGACAACCATCTCAGCCGTGAAGAGGCGAAGGGCGACGCCCGCGTCGCGAAATTCTTCGGCAAGGCCGACATGAACCATGACGGCAAATTGAACGAGGACGAATGGCTGAAGGCCCGCTCGATGGCCGACCGCCAGAAGGCCGGCGAGTACGTCGACGACAGCACGCTCACCGCCAAGGTGAAATCGGCGCTGCTGGCGAAGAAGGGCGTGCCCTCGGCGGAGATCTCGGTGGAGACCTACCACGGCGTGGTGCAGCTCTCCGGCTTCGTCGACAGCGCCGAGCAGGTGCGCCAGGCGGGCCGCACCGCGGCCGGCGTCGGCGGGGTCAAGGAAGTGAAGAACAACCTCAACGTCAAGCCGAAGCAGTAATCCGCCGCTACTTCGGCTTGTCGAACCAGGCCGGGTCGACGAGGTCGAGCTGCTCCCCGTTCAGCACTTTCTGCAGGGCGAAGACGCTCTGAGGACGCTGCGCCGCCGGCAGCATCAGGCACCAGTCGATCAGTTCCAGCAGCTGCAGGGAATAGCATCCGCCCCAGCGCCTCTGTGCCGGCGCCAGCTCGTCCTTGAGGCGGCGCAGATCGGCCGGTTGCGGCGCGTCGCCGGCCAGGCAGTCGTAGAGCGAGGCGCCGACCGAGTAGATGTCGGTCCACGGCCCCAGCGGCTCGTTCGAGCCCTGCTGTTCCGGCGCGGCGAAGCCGGGCGTGAACACCGGATTGGTTCCGGCGCCAGGGCCGAGGCCCTGGCGGGCCGCGCCGAAGTCGAGCAGCACCGGGTGGCCGTCGCGACGCAGGTAAATGTTGGCCGGCTTGATGTCGAGGTGCAGCAGCTTGTGGGCGTGCACCTCGCGCAGGCCGGCGAGCAGGCGCACGAAGACCTCGCGCAGGAAGTCCTCGGGGATGGCCTCGCCACGCTCCAGCAGCCGGCGGGCATGGTCCTTGAGGGTCTCGCCCTCCTCGTAGCGCATCACCAGATAGGCCGTGCCGTTGGCGCGGAAGAAGTTGCTGACCCGCACCACATTGGGATGGTCGATGCCGGCGAGCAGGCGGCCTTCGTCGAAGAAGCACTTCATGCCGGTGTTGAAGACCGCCTGGTGCTCGCCGCGGGCCTCGATGGTGGCGGCGTCGGCGCCGCGCAGCGCCATGCCGGCCGGCAGGTATTCCTTGATCGCCACCGGCTTGCCGACCGCGTCGCGGGCGAGATAAACCACCGAAAAGCCGCCCTGCGAGAGCTTCCGCTCGATGCGGTAGCCCTCGAGCAGCGTGCCGGCGGCGAGTGGCGGTTGTTCCTGCTGATTCGTCATGATCAAAAAAAATCGGCGCCCATGGCGCCGATTGTAGCCAGTTTGCGGCCGCCTATTCGACCTTGGTCTTGGCGCGCAGCTCGGCGATGTGCTTTTCGAGCATCTGCTGCTGCAGGCGCTGCTGGATCTGCGGCTTCACCTCGTCGAAGGGCGGATGCTTCAGGTCGCGCACGTCGTCGAGCTGGATCACGTGCCAGCCGAACTCGGTCTTCACCGGGGCGGCCGAGAACTTGCCCTTTTCCAGGGCGATCAGCGCATCGGCGAAGGGCTTGACGTAGCCGGAAGGCGCGCCCCAGCCGAGGTCGCCGCCGCGGTCCTTGTTGCCGGGATCCTTGGAGACCTTGGCCAGCTCCTCGAACTTCTCGCCCTTCTGCAGGCGGGCGATCAGGCCCTTGGCCTCGTCCTCCTTCTCGACCAGGATGTGGCGGGCCTTGTATTCCTTGTCGCCCATCGCCTTGACGATGCCGTCGTATTCGCTCTTGACCGCCTCGTCCTTGACCGGATGGCTGGTGACGAAGTCCTGCAGGTAGGCGTTCACCAGGATGCCCTGGCGCGCCAGCTCGAATTGGGCCAGCACCTCGGCTTTCTTGTCGAAGCCCTTCTTCTTCGAGGCCTGCGACAGCATCTCGCGGTTGATCAGGTCGTTGCGCACGGCGGCGCGCAGCTGCTCGGAATCCTGCTGGCCCTGGGCCAGCTGCGAGTTGAGCAGGGCGTTGGCGCGGGCCACCGGGATGGCCACGCCGTTCACCGTGGCGACGGCCTTGGCGGCCGGCTTCGCCTCCTGGGCCTGCAGCGGGGCGTTCAACAGGAAGCCCGCGACGAGCAGGGCGGTCAGGCGGGGGGGGGTGTGTTTCATGTAGTTTCCTTGTGACGGGTTAATCGGATTCCTCGGGCGTCAGCGCCCGGATGCTGAGGGCATGGATTTCCCCGCGCATCATGGGCCCTAACGCCTCGTAAATCAAGCGGTGCCGCTGCATGGTGGCGCAGCCGGCGAAGCGCGGCGAAACGATGAGGAGGCGGTAGTGGCCGCCTTCTTTCGCGCCGGCGTGGCCGGCATGTTTGGCGCTGTCGTCGGCGATCTCCAGCCGCTGCGGCGCCAGCGCGGCCAGCCTCTCGCGCATTTTTTCCGCCGTGTTCACGCCGGCAGCACTTTCCTGAAGGGCCGCACCGTGACCCTGGCGAACACGCCTTCGGTGGCGTAGGGATCCGCCGCGGCCCAGGCCCGCGCCGCCTCCAGCGAGTCGAACTCGGCGACGATCAGGCTGCCCGAGAAGCCCGCGGGACCGGGATCCTGCGCGTCGATGGCCGGGCAGGGACCGGCGAGGATGAGACGGCCGGCGTCCTGCAGTTCCTTCAGTCGCTCCAGGTGGGCCGGGCGGACGGCGAGGCGCCGCGCCAGGCTGTCCGGAACATCCTCGCCGATGACCGCGTACAGCATTATTTCTTCTCCTCCACGTATTTCGCCAGCAGCAGGCTCTGGGCGACGACGAAGGCCAGCATCAGCCCCATGCCGCCGAACAGCTTGAAGTTCACCCAGGTGTCGGTGGAGAAGCGAAAGGCGACGAACAGGTTGGCC
>WBZP01004451.1_pt1 | contig 14602 bp, 10 predicted proteins | sample 5204301 | NCBI WGS metagenome assembly WBZP01 (sample SAMN12412401, study PRJNA552823) | activated sludge metagenome | isolation source: activated sludge from nitrification reactor of wastewater treatment plant... | place: USA: Pennsylvania | collected 2017 | reverse complement strand
GAATCGTGACCTCACCGCGCTCCGTGAACTTGATCGCGTTACCGACCAAGTTGATAAGAACCTGCCGGAGCCGACCGGGGTCGCTGCGAAGATAATTTGGACAGTCCGCATCAACCAAGCAGGTGAGTTGAAGCTGCTTCCTTCGTGCCGACTCGGCCAGAATCTCCAGCGTGTCTTCCATCGCCAGCCGCAGGTCGGTGGATACCTGCTCCAGCTCTAGCTTGTCGACTTCGATCTTGGACAAATCCAAGATTGCGTTGAGCTGTCCAAGCAGGGCATCGGCTGCCGTCCGCACCGCCTGCAAGTAGTCCAGCTGCTGGGCGGACAGCTGCGTATCGAGCAGCAACGTGGAGTAGCCGATGACGGCGTTGAGCGGTGTGCGAATCTCGTGGCTCATGTTGGCCAAAAACTGGCCTTTGGCTTCGCTGGCTGACTCCGCAATGTTCTTGGCATGTCGCAGCGAGTCTTCGAGCGTCTTGCGTTCGGTGTCATCCCGCGCCACCGCGCAAATCACCTGGGAATCCACGCTTGGCACCGCTTGCCACGCCAACCATTTGTAGGTGCCGTCCGCGCACAGACAGCGATTGCGACAATCCACGCACGACGCTCCCTGACACAGCCTGTCAAACAGCTCGCGGGTGTGCTTGCGATCGTCCTCATGGATGAAGTCGATCATGGGTCGGGACAGCAGCGTCTCTACGGAGTGGCCGAGCGTGCGAAGAAACGCCGGATTGACCCGCTTGAAGCGGCCGTCAAATCCGAGGGTACAGATCAAATCCGACGACAGGTCATAGATTCGTCGCAGATCATCTTCCAGCGCCGCCCGCTCGCTGAGATCCCGCACGATGCCGATAAAGGAACGATGGCTGTCGTGCTGGATGTCACTCACCGCCAAATACATGGGGAAGGTACGCCCGTCTTTGCGACGACCGCGCACCTCACGGCCAGTGCCAATGATCTTCGCTTCGCCAGTGCGAAGGTAGTCCGCCAGGTATCTGTCGTGTCGCTCGGCATCCGGAGAGGCCGCGAGCATCGATATGTTTTGACCGATTAGCTCGGCAGGCTTATACCCAAAAATTCGCTCGACGCTGGCATTGCAAGCCTCGATGCGGCCCCGCAGATCGATGGTGATGATGCCATCGATCGTATTATCCAGGATCGCACGCATCTGACCGTCACGGGTGGGCATGCTCGCTTAGCTTATCACCCCTACACGGAAGTCGTCAGCAACGCACGCGATGGCTCTGGAGTGCGTCTGCGTGACGCGGCCAGAGGCTAATCGTCAGCCACTGCCGCTGCGACCTTTTCAAACCGCTTGCGGACATTGTGATCCAGGTAGCGCTTGCGCAGGCGAATCGACTTCGGCGTCACCTCGACCAGCTCATCATCGTTGATGAACTCGAGCGCAGCTTCGAGCGACATGATGCGCGGCGGGGTCAAGAACAACTTTTCATCCGCTGCGGTGGTGCGAATGTTGGTGAGCTTCTTGGTCTTGTTCGGGTTGACGATCAGGTCATTGTCCCGCGCATGCTGGCCGACGATCATGCCGGGATAGACCCGCTCGCCGGTTCCCATAAACAGGATGCCGCGCTCTTGCAGCGAGTACAGCGCGTAGGTGTTCGTTTCGCCGAGATCCTGCACAATCAGCACGCCGTTTTGACGACCCTTGAGCGGTCCCGCATACGGTGCATAGTCCCGGAAGCTGTGGTTGATGATTCCGGTGCCACGGGTGTCGGTCAAAAACTCACTGCGGTAGCCAATGAGTCCCCGCGACGGAATCGTAAACTCGACGCGAGTGCGACCCTGACCGGCGGGGCCCATGTCTTTCATCCGACCGGCCCGTCGACCGAGCTTTTCGATGACCACGCCGACGAAGGGATCATCGACATCCACCATCAGGTCTTCGTAAGGCTCTAGCTTGGCACCATCGGGCCCCTCACGGAAGATGACCTGAGGCTGCGACACGCACATCTCGAAGCCTTCGCGGCGCATCGTCTCGATGAGAACCGACAAGTGCAGCTCGCCACGACCGGACACCTTGAAGGTATCGGCGGACTCGGTTTCCTCGACCCGCAGCGCGACGTTCGACTTGATCTCTTTCCACAGCCGCTCACGGATGTTGCGCGTCGTGACGTACTTGCCTTCACTGCCCGCAAACGGACCGTTGTTGGCAATGAACTGCATCGTGATCGTCGGCTCGTCGACCGTCATCATCGGCAGGATGCGCGGCGACTCGATCGAGGTAATCGTCTCACCGACGTTCAGCTCGCTCATGCCGGTCACCGCAACGATGTCACCGGCCATCGCCTCGCCGATCTCAAACCGCTTGAGTGCCTGATAGGCCAGCAGCTTGGCGACGCGGAACTGTTCATTTTGGGTGCGGTGGCTGAGCAGCACCCGGTCCCCCATCGCAATCTTGCCCGCGCTGATGCGACCGATGGCGACGTAACCCAAGTAGTCGTCGTAGTCGAGCGTCGCGACCTGCATACACAGCGGCGCATCGAGATCGACGGAGGGCGGCGGCACACTCTGCACGATCATATCGAGCAGTGGTCCCAGATCGACCTTCTCATCGGTCAGCTCTTTGATCGCGTAGCCCTGACGGCCCGAGGCGTAGATGACCGGGAAATCAAGCTGCTCTTCCGTCGCATCGAGCGCGCAGAACAGATCGAACACGGCGTTGAGCGTCCCTTGCGGGTTACAGCCCTCGCGATCGATCTTGTTGATGACCACGATCGGGCGCAGCCCAAGCTGGAACGCCTTCTTGGTCACAAAGCGCGTCTGCGGCAGTGGACCTTCAAACGCATCGACCAGCAGCAGCACCGAGTCGACCATCATCAGCACGCGCTCGACCTCTCCACCGAAGTCGGCGTGGCCGGGCGTATCAACGATGTTGATGCGGGTGCCTTTGTAGGTAATGGCGGTGCACTTCGAAAGGATGGTGATGCCACGCTCGCGCTCTAGCTCGTTGTTATCGAGCGCGCACTCGTGGATGACCTCACCGCGACGGAAAGAACCAGCTTGCTTGAGCAAGCCGTCAACGAGTGTGGTCTTGCCATGGTCAACGTGGGCGACAATGGCGATGTTGCGGACGTCTGTTCGCTTGGACATGGGCGGTAGGCCTCGGTGAAAAGTCGGCGCAGAGGATGCGAGCGGAGCATTACTGGCAGCGGTTCAGCATGTTACGATGGCTGCCTATCCTTTTTTTTGCGCGGTGCGGCTCTATAGCACGGCTTCTGGCAAGGAAGAGGACAATCACCACAGTCCGGCGAAAGTTTGTGCAAGGGGAGCCACAGCGAATGAGCGACAGCCATGATAGTGCCCACGAAGTCCTGGAATCAGCCCAAGGTCCAGATGGCGAAACGCTGACGCTGCGCCGGGCCCAAGGCGGCTTCGAGATCCTTTCAGGCGACCGCGTCATCATGCAAAGCGCGGTCAGGCGCAGCGAGCGCGAGCTGGTCAACGTTGGGATGGTCGCCCTGCGCGATCGCAACGACATCACCGTACTGCTCGCCGGGCTGGGGATGGGCCATGTGCTGTCGGCCCTGCTCGAAAACCCTCGCGTGGTGCGGGTCGATGTCGTTGAGCACTCGGCAGCCATCATTAATTGGAACCGCAGCCACCTACAAACGCTACATCGCGAGCCACCGCTGGCCGATTCGCGGGTCCACGTTCACCAGATGGGGCTGGCGGCGTACATGCGGGCGTTTCGTTACAAGACGCTGCCCGACGTGCAGATCGAAGGCGGCGGCTACTTGGCCATCCTGCTCGATCTCGACGAGGGACCGAGCCAGCTTCTGCGCGAAAAGAACGCCGACCTCTACACCGAAGAGGGACTGACCGATTTGGAAGAGACGCTCCGCCCCGGTGGCGCGCTCGCCCTGTGGTCAGCCACCCGCGAGGTCGATCTACTAGAGCGACTCAAGGGCCGCTTCCAAAACATCGCCGAGATCGTCGTCCCCGTAGATGTCCCAGGCAGCCCCGGCCTCGACTACATCTACCGAGCCCGCCGCCGTCCCCCTGCCACGCGCCCCCGAGCCCAGGCCTAACGCCGAGCAACGCTTGGGCGGCTCCCACGAGCCTGGCCACTATTCCGGGTCGTCGCCGAACAGCACCCCGACCGCCAGCTCCATGGCATCGAAAGGCTCCGCGCGTACCCGCTGCCCGCGATCGACATCGAGCACTTCTTCGTACCCGAACTCCCCGAGCCGCAGCACTTGCAGCCGTTCCCGCTCGGTGTCGACCAGCCAGTAGTGCGGCACCCCATGGTCGGCGTAAATTCGCCGCTTCAGCAGCCCATCCCGCCGTCGCGCATCGCTGTCACACATGATCTCGCACACCCAATCCGGGCGGAGCGTGAGCGGGTAGCCACTCGGTCGCTCTGGCATCCGCGCGAGCCGCCACCCCGCCAAGTCCGGCTCCACCACCTGATGAGCGGACAGACGAACCGTCGGTGTGATCAGGATTCTCCAGCCGCCAGGCCGATCCGGTCCACCGGTTTGACGGCGAAAGCCCCCGAGCGAAATGAGAACGCCGGAGTGGGTATCACCGTGCTCGCCCCCAGGCATCAGCCGCTGCACAATCTCGCCGTCGAGGATCTCGTGCCGCCGCTCCGCTTCGGGAATCCGCAGTAAGTCCGCAAACGTTGCCAGATGATTCTTCGGAGTCTGCGCAGAAGAAGCCGCCATGCCGCGAACCTAGCACCGACCGTGGATCAGCGCCAAAGGACACTGCATCCCTCGTTCGTCGGGTCTTGCATCTTGCAAATCGGTCCGGGGCGCGTCCCTGCTTGGATTGGAAAAGTGGTGCTGGCGCTGGGGACTCCCTGGCGGATTTGGAGGAATTCAAACGATGCCGGGGAGCCTCCCTGACATCTTTTGCAAACTTCAAACACTGCCGGGGCGCCTCCCTGACAAGTTCTGCAAAGTTCAAACGCTGCCGGGGCGCCTCCCTGACGGCTTTTGCAAACTTCAAACGATGCCGGGGCACCTCCCTGACGGCTTTTGCAAACTTCAAACGCTGCCGGGGACGTTCTGCTCAGTGGCAAATGTTACGGAGCTAGTCGGGGACACTCCCGGTGAGCGTTTGAAAAGCTTCAGCGCGGCCAGGGAGGCTCCCGGCGGGTGTTTGCAGACATTCAGTGCTAAGGTGGCGGCGTGAAACGGCTGATTGCACTGTTTGTGGCAGGACTCTCTGCGTCCCCGGTGGCTCAAGCGGAACCGCAGCCCCCGAATCCAGGCTATTACGTCACCCGAGGCACTACCGCGATGGGAACGGTGCTGCAAGTGCGGGCCTATCTGCCTGCGCAGCCGACCCCGGCGCGGGAAACCGAGATTGCCCGGCACCTGGAAGCGGCGATTGCAGAGATCCGGCGGCTCGAAGCGCTGATGACGACCTGGCAGCCGACCAGCGACATCTCGAAGGTGAACGCGCAGGCGGGCAAGGATCGAGTCACCGTGTCGCCCGAAGTGTTCGAGGTGCTCACCCGCTCGCAGGAGTTTGCGCAGAAGTCGCAGGGGGCCTTCGACATCTCGTTTTATGCGCTGCGTGGACTGTGGAACTTTGATGAAGAGGTCACGCCGACCATTCCGGACGCCAAGGAACTCAAGAGTCGCCTGCCGCTCATCAACCATCGAAACATCCAGCTCGACCCGAAGCTGCGGACGGTGCGGCTCGCCAAAGTGGGGATGGCGATAAACCTCGGGGGCATCGGCAAAGGCTATGCGGTCGATGCGGCGGTGAAGCTGCTCAAGTCACGCGGCATTGCGGACGGAATGGTGCAAGCGGGCGGCGACCTGATGCTGTTTGGCAGCAAGGAAGGCCAGCCGTTCAAAGCGGGCGTGCGCGATCCACGCAGCCTCGACCCGAGCGACTACTTTGCGGTGTGCGAAGTCAAAGACCACGCCTTTTCCACCGCCGGCGACTACGAACGATCCTTCATTCGCGAGGGAACCCGCTACCACCACATCCTCGATCCACGAACCGGCCAGCCCGCACGCGGCGCACGGTCGGTCACGGTCTACGCCAAGGACGCCACCACCGCCGATGGACTCGATGATGCGGTGCTCATCCTCGGACCCGAGCGTGGCATTCCGCTCGTAGAGTCCTATCCCGACGCAGGCGTCGTCATCGTCGATCCCCAAGGCAAAGTCCACATCTCGAAGCGCCTCCAAGGACTCTGCCAAGTCGTCCATCCCCCCAAAAACGGGGTCTAGGGTCCAGGGCGTTTTTCCGCTCTTGTGGGGCTACTGGATCGCTAGACTCTGCGCGCATGCGACTGGCGTTGATTGCGTTTCCTTACTATCGGACCTACGCCGAAACCACCCAGCACAATGAATCGGACTCGCTCCGCGCCGCGCTGTTGGCTCGGGGCGTGACCCTGGAGCTTGTGGACGGATTTTCGGCAGCGAATGACTTTGCACGATTTGATGCGGTGCTCGTGCTTGGCTGCTGGGGCTATCACAAGCAACCGGCGGAGTTTTGCGAGTTCCTAGAGCGACTCGGGCAGCAGCGGATTCCGGTCCTCAATCCGCCGAGTGTGCTGCGCTGGAACATGGACAAAAAGTATCTGGTCGAGCTTCAGCGGGCCGGGGTAGCGGTTGCGCCGCTCCTTCACTTCCCGGTTCACTCCCAGATTGATCTGGCCGAGGAAATCCGGCGGGCGGGCTGGTCGCGCTATGTGCTCAAACCGACGATCTCGGCCAATGCGCTACATACCCAGGTCTGCCAAGGTCCGCCGGATGTGAAGGCGTGTGCCCTGGCGCAGCAGATCTTGTCGCAATCGGGACTTTTGATTCAGCCCTACTTCGAGGAGCTGGTCGCGCACGGCGAGCTGTCGCTGCTGTACTTTGGCGGCGAGTTTTCGCATGCGGTGTGCAAGGTACCCAAGGCCGGAGACTTTCGCTCCCAGCCCGACTACGGTGCCTGTGTCACGCCGATCACTCCCAGCGCGGAACTGCTCGCGCAGATCGATGGAATCTTGAACGCGGCACCGGGTCCGAAGCCGCTGCCCTATGCACGCGTGGATGGTTTTTTGCAAAACGGACGCTTGCAGCTTATCGAGCTGGAGCTGATCGAGCCGTTTCTGTTTTTGCACAGTGCCGCTTCCGAACCGGCTGCCGCAGCGCACTGCGCCCGCGCCCTGATTCAGGCTGTGTCCGCGATTTGATGAGCCGCCTTCCTGGCTGGGCTACCATCGCGAGCATGAGGACGCACAACTTTCGGTCGCTACAACATTTCACGCTGTGCTTGGGATCGCTCGTCGCGTTGTCCGGCTGTGACTCGAGCAAAAACGACGGCGAGCTAGGCCGCGCCACCTTTGTCGTCGATAGCTGCGGCGGCGTACTGTCAGACATTCAAGGCTGTCCGCTCACCGCCAAGCTGGCGACCTCGGGCAAGTTCAACCTGGTGGCGACCTCGAAGACCGATAACTCGCTGCTCGCGGTGCGGACCGACCTTCCGGCGGTGCTGAAGCTGGAAGAGGTCAGTGCCAAGAGCTACGTCGCCACCGGCCTGCGCGTGGGCCAGGCCAAGCTGTTTGCCTACAACGACAGCGGCGATGTCGATCGAATCACGGTGTCCGTCGAGGAAGTGCAGCAAATCGCCTACAACGAAATTTCGTCAGCAGCCGGGACGTTCAAGCTGCAACCGACCGGCGATCTCGACGCGACGATGGTGCTTCGCAACGACATCCAGAGCTTCAACTTGTACTTTGCGCAGCTTGATGGCTCGTTGCAAAAGATGATGGGGCGGGAATCGTTCACGTTCACCAGCGATCCCGGATTGACGTTTCAAGCGGGGAAGGAAAAGCCGGACACGCTGGAGTTTCACTATCTGCGGCCCAAGCCCGGCGTCTACACGCTGCTTATCAACGCCAAGAGTGGACCGGGCCGCTTCAAGCTTCAGATCACGGCCAACTAGCGGCGACGGCGACGCAGAGCGACTGCAAACAGCCCCAGGCCAGCGAACAATCCCCAGGCCATCGATCCATTTTGGGCGGGAGCGAAGCGGCAGGCGCAGCCGGTTTCGACCGTGCCACCATCAATCAAGCCACCATCGGCATCGGTCCCACCACCGCCACCACCGTTGTCGGGAGGCAGGTCGGTACATGCTCCCATCTTGCAGGTCTGGCCGGACGGGCAGACTGCGCCGATGCACGGATCCACGCACGCACCACCGGAGCAGACATCGCCCACGCCACATGACTTGCTCAAGCAGCCGGGATCGACGCACTTGCCCGAAGAGCTCTGGCAGGTCAGACCGGCGGCGCAGGGCAGACAGTCGCAGGTCGCAACGCACGCGCCCGCCTGACAGACCTTGCCCGAACCGCAGGTGACACCGACGCACGGATCGACGCACAGGCCGCCCGAGCAGATATACGGCGAGGGGCACTTGATGCCATCGCACGGACTGACGCAGTTGCCAGCGCGACACACTTGGTTGGCCGCGCAGGTCTTGCCAATGCAGGCGGTGTCGATGCAACGACCGAGCTGGCAGTCCTGACCGAGTGGGCAGAGCGCCTCGCTGCCACACGGATCGGCACAGCGACCCTTGGAACAGAGCTGGCCAATCGGGCACTGCGCGCCATCGTCGACCTGGCCGTTGCAGTCGTTGTCAATGCCGTCGCAGTTTTCCTTGTTGACGTTCGGCTTGACGACGTTCTTGCAGAAAATCTTGCCCTGCGCGTCGCACTCGGTGACGCCAATCTGGCAAGCGCCCTGCTGGGTAGTATCGGTGCAAGGCTGGCCCGCTCCGACGCAGGCAACGCCGGTGAAGCGGAACAAAAAGTCCTCGTAGTCGAGGTCGTTGCCGTTGACGCCCGCGTTGCCGGCCGCGTTCAGGAAGTCGAGATCCTCAAAGCCTAGGTAGAAGGTATTGGCGAGCAGCTTGGACTTGTAGGTCAGCGTCGAATACCAAGGTCCAGGGACCGAGCACAGCGTGCAGTTGGTGCTAAAGCGATGCTCGGTGTAGTGGTACTGCGTGGCGTTGCCGGTACCCGTTCCGTTTGGGTTTGGCACCAGCGCAAAGCCGATGAGTCCGCCCTTGTACGCCGGGCTCGATCGAATCGATGCCGCCGTCAGGTCCAGCATGTTGGCCGGTGGGAGGCCCGCCGAAAACGGAAACAGAATCTGGATGTCGCTATTGGCAGCCGCCGTGTTCAGGCCCGCGCCGGTGTTGATCGGAACGTACTTGGGCGGGTTCGAGTTGGCTCGCGTATCGTCGATGTTGTACCAACCGATGGCAAAGTTGGCCCCACCGCCCTTGGCCACGTAGCGACCCGAGAAATCACACAGGGGTGAAAACTTCTGCGGCTCGATCTGAGCATCGGTCTGCTCGTTGATCATCTCGTTGAGGTTGTTGTTGTTCGCCGAGCCGTTCAGATACCCCTGAAGCCGACCCGTGAGCGGTACCACCTGCCCATTGGGCTGGGTAATCACCGCCTGCGCCGGACCGGACAAAAACAGGAAACACCCGAGCACAGCGAGACTCAAAGACCGAACCACGGAGAACGGATGCATAGTCTTAACCCCCCTTTGCTGCGATAAGCAGACTTAGGGCAATTGTACCCTGGGAGCTTCCTTCAAAACGAGCAGGCCGGTCGGGTACCCCAAAGTGGGACAGGAGAGCTTCCAAACGACCGTGATATATTCGGGCACATGTCTTCCCAGAATGACTCTGCTTCCAGGCGCGTTCGCAGCCTATTCCTCGATTATTTCCGTCGGCAAGGCCATGAGGTCGTCCGCTCTTCGCCACTTGTGCCATCCGACCCGACACTGCTGTTTACCAATGCCGGAATGGTCCAGTTCAAGGACGTTTTTACCGGCCAAAAAGCGCTCGATTACAAGCGCGCCGCGACGTCACAAAAGTGCGTCCGAGCCGGTGGCAAGCACAACGACCTCGACAACGTCGGTCGCACCGCTCGTCACCACACCTTCTTCGAGATGCTCGGCAACTTCTCGTTTGGCGACTACTTCAAGACTGACGCCATCGCCTTCGCGTGGGAGTTCCTGGTCAAAGAGCTAGCGCTCGATCCGCAGCGGATGTGCATCTCGGTGTTCGCCGGGGACGCTGGGCTCAAGCTCGGTCCCGATGACGAAGCGCGTGAGCTGTGGCGCAAGGTGTCGGGGTACGGAGACGACCGCATCTTCGGCCTGGGCATGAAGGACAACTTTTGGATGATGGGCGATACCGGGCCGCAGGGTCCATGCTCGGAAATCCACTACTGGCTGGGCGACCAGGCCGCCGACCTGTCGCGCTTTGGGGATGAGCCCCTCGCCGATGGCAGTGGCTGGGTCGAAATTTGGAACCTGGTCTTCATGCAGTTCGAGCGGCCAACCAAAGATGCGCCGCTGCGTCCCCTGCCCCGCCCGAGCATCGACACCGGTGCGGGACTGGAGCGAGTAACGGCCGTGGCGATGGGTCAGCGCTCGAACTACGACACCGACCTGTTCATCCCGCTGCTTGAAACCGTTGCCAGCGCTTGTGGACGAGCCTACCGCCGCACGGATAGCGATGATGATGTGGGCATGCGTGTCCTGGCCGATCACAGTCGCGCCGCAGCGAACCTGATCGCCGATGGCGTGCTGCCATCCAACCTGTCACGGGGCTACGTGCTGCGCAGCATCATGCGCCGAGCCATCCGCTTTGCCGTTCGCCTGGGACTGCCCGCCGGGTTCTTCGCCAAGCTGTGTCATCAGGTCACCGACATGCTGGGCGACATCTATCCCGAGCTACGCAAAGCCCAGCGACTCATCGAAAAAGCCGTCAACGCCGAAGACGAGGGCTTCCGCAGCACCATCGATCGCGGACTGCGCCTGATCAGCGAATCCGCGATGTCGGCCAGCACGAGCGGCAGCAAGCTCCTGCCGGGCAAGGTCGCGTTCCAGCTTCATGACACCTACGGCTTTCCGCTCGACTTGACCCAGGTCATCGGTCGCGAGCAAGGATTCGAAGTCGACGAGTCAGGCTTTGCCGAAGAGATGCGCAAGCAGCGGGAGCGAAGCAAGTTCGCGGGCTCTGGCGACCATGCAGTGTCTTCGGCCTATCACTCGCTGCGGGCCGCTCATGGCGGTACCACGTTCCTCGGCTACGGGGCCGGTCGGGATGGGGAGCAAGCGACGGGCCGAATCCTGGCGCTGATTGTCGGTGGAGTCAGCGTCGATGCTGCCGCAGCCGGGGAAGAAGTCGAGATCCTGACCGACCGCACCCCGTTTTATGGCCGCTCCGGCGGTCAGACCGGGGACACGGGCCGCATCCTCAAGCACAGCAGCGGCGAGGTGACGAGCGAGGTCGAGGTGCTCGACGCATGGAAGCCGGTACCAGAGCTCATCGTTGAGAAGTCTCGCGTCCTATCCGGCAGCTTGTTTGTCGGCGATGAGGTGACCCTGCAAGTACACGGCGACCGCCGCGATAGCACCCGCCGCAATCACTCCGCCACGCACCTTTTGCACCATGCGCTGCGCGAAGTCCTGGGCGAGCACGTCACCCAAAAAGGCAGCTACGTCGGACCGGACAAGCTGACCTTCGACTTTTCGCACTTCTCACCCCTGTCCGCAGAAGAACTCCAGCGGGTCGAGCGCAAGGTGAACGCCGCCGTCCGTCGCAACGCCGCTGCCGTTATCGAAGAGTGCAGCTTTGACCAGGCGCAGAAGCGCGGCGCGATGGCGCTGTTTGGGGAAAAGTACGGGGACCGCGTGCGAGTGATGCAGCTTGGCGAATCGGTCGAGCTATGCGGCGGCACCCACGTCTCCCGCGCTGGCGATATTGGTCTGTTCAAGGTCACCTCCGAGACCGGCATCGCCAAAGGCATTCGCCGGATCGAAGCGCTGACCGCCGAAGCCGCCGAAGAATACTTCGCGGTCCGCGAGGCAGAGTTACTCGCCGTAGCCGATACCCTCCGAGCCAGTCCGCTCGAGGTGAGCGAGCGCGTGACCAAGCTGCTCGATGAAGTGAAAAGTCGTGACCGCGAGATCCTGACCCTGCAAAAGAAGCTGGCGTCGGCCTCCAGCGCGGGCCTGTATTCTGAAGAGCAAGACATCGGCGGTCTGCACGTCGTGGCGCGTCGCTTGGAAGTCGCGGATGCCAAGGCCCTGCGTGAGCTGGCCGAGTCCCTGGTCGGCGATGGCAAAGCGCAGGTCGTGGCCCTCGGCAGCGCTGATGGAGACAAGGTGTCCCTGGTGGTCGCGGTGGCCAAGGCGCACACCGGCAAGCTGCAAGCGGGCAAGCTGGTGTCGGCGCTGGCCGTGCAAGTGGGCGGCAAAGGCGGCGGCAAGCCCGAGGTTGCGCAGGCCGGTGGCAGCGATCCGAGCAAGCTCGATGACGCGCTGCGCTCGCTGTTTGCACAAGTCTCCGCAGTCGGGTAACGCCCCCGTACAATTGAGCCCATGTGTGGCATAGCTGGTCTCGTCGCGCCGCTTTCGCGGTCAGAGCGTGAAGCGGTCTGCGCGGCGATGACGGGTGCGCTCGCCCACCGAGGCCCGGACGGCCATGGTCTGTGGAGTGCACCGCTCGATCCGCACCATCCGCTGGGGCCGGGTCTCAGCCTCGGTCATCGGCGGCTAGCGATTGTCGATCCAACGCCGGGAGGTGCCCAGCCGATGCGTCGCGGGGCGCTGGCGCTGTCGTGGAACGGCGAGGTCTACAACCACCGGGTCTTGCGCCAGCAGCTCCTCTCCGATGGTGCGCCGATCAGCACCGACTCGGATACCGAGGTGCTGCTCACGCTCATCGAGCGTCATGGACCAGTGGCGGCGCTAACCGCCGTCGAAGGCCCGCTGGCGATGATCCTGTGGAATGGGCGCGAGCAGACGCTCCAGCTCGCCCGCGATCGCTTCGGCAAAAAGCAGCTCTACTACCTTCAGCAGCGCGAAATCCTGCTGATTGCCTCGGAGCCGAAGGCGATTGTGGTGGGCGCGCAGCGGCTCGGCCTGCACCTGTCGGTGGATCGCGGCACGCTGGCTCGCTACCTGGCCGATGCCGAGCAGGAAGCAGCCGATGCCACGTTCTTTGCCCAGTTAAGGCGCGTCGCCCCGGCTGAGCTGCTGACATTTCGACTGTCGCAGGCACCTCATCCGATTCAAAGGCCCGAGCGGCAGCGCTACTACGAGCTTCGACCGGACCCAGCCCCACCCAGGGATCGCGGTGCCTTCTTGGAAGAGTTTCGGCGGAGGCTGTCGCGAGCGCTCACGCTACGGCTCGACTGCGAGGTGCCGGTGGGCGCGCTGCTATCCGGAGGCATGGATAGCTCGTCCCTGGTCTGTCTGGCGCATCGGCTGGGCCAGCGCATGCCGACGTTTTCGGCGGTCCATCAGCCCGGCGACCCTTGCGATGAAAGCGCCTATATCCAAGCCGTTATCGAGGCGACGCAGTGTGACAACCAGCGGGTGGTGCCCGAGACCAAGCTGACCAGCGACGCCTTCCAGCGCTTCGTCTATCAGCAGGACGAGCCGACCGGCGGGGCCAGCGTCTTTGCCCAAGCGTGCGTGTTCCAGCTCATTCGGTCCCATGGACTCAAGGTCGTGATCTCGGGTCAGGGTGCCGATGAAGCGCTCACGGGTTATGGGGGATCGCTGCCCTGGCTGCTCGCGGAACATCTGCGTCGAGGCAAACTACACACGCTGCGGCACGAGCTGGCCAGCCATCCCCAGACCGCTTCGCACAGGCTGCGCTCGATCGCTCAGGCTGGTTGGTTGGCGCTGCGCCACGCCCTACCCTCGCCCGTATCGTCCACGCTGCTCGACATCAAATGGCAGCGAGCCTTTCGGAACGCGCCGCTCTTTCGACTGGAATCGCTTGGGGTGCCGCCACTTGCGCCCAGTGGACCGCTCGTGGACGAGTTTGAGGACCGCTCGCTGCTCCACGGCTACCTATATCGCTTGCTAAGCGGTTCCTCGCTGCTCGCCATCTTGCGCACCGAGGATCGCAGCAGCATGGCGGTCGGGGTCGAAGCCCGTGCCCCGTTCCTCGATCATCACCTGGTCGAGCTGTGTATGGCCTGCCCACCCGAGTGGCTGCTCCACGATGGCCGGACCAAAGCACTGCTCCGTGACAGCCTGGGTGACGTTCTACCGCCCGCAATCCGCGACCGCCGCGACAAGATTGGCTTTGCCGCCCCCGAGCTACGTTACTTGCGCGGGCCGCTCCACACCCTGCTCCGCGACACGCTCACTGGCTCGCAACTGGCCGACTGTGGGCTCGTCGATGAAGACGCCCTACTCACGGCCATTGCTTCCCCGGAGGCGGGCCCCCCCGTAAGCCACGCCGCCTGGAAAGCCCTATCGGTCGAGCTATGGCTGGCGGCGTTTGGGCTGACGCTCTAGCTGGTCTTTGCCGCGTGGCGAGGGTCCGTCCATGGACACCACCCGGGCGGGCTTGGTAGCATGCCTGCCATGACGACCACCAAAGACTCGTTCTCTGCTTTTTCCCGTCTCGAAACGCAGTCTGGGCCGCTCGGCATCTATCGGCTCGATGCGCTGCGTTCGCTCAACCCCAACTTTGACCGGCTGCCGTTTTCGATTCGCGTGCTGCTCGAGTCACTTTTGCGCAACTGCGATGGCTTCACCGTCACCGAAGACGATGTCCGGCGATTGGCGACCTGGAATGC
>WBZP01004450.1_pt1 | contig 14603 bp, 18 predicted proteins | sample 5204301 | NCBI WGS metagenome assembly WBZP01 (sample SAMN12412401, study PRJNA552823) | activated sludge metagenome | isolation source: activated sludge from nitrification reactor of wastewater treatment plant... | place: USA: Pennsylvania | collected 2017 | reverse complement strand
ATGCAAGGGCCGCCCGACGCTGGCTGCGCGCGCGTGCGGTTCGGCTGATTCCGGGGATGGGCGTGGACCTGAAGCATTTTCGCCCGGCGAGCGAAAGGGAACGTCTGGCCCAGCGGCGGGAGCTGGGGATCCCGGATGACGCGTTCGTCTTGATCTACGTTGCGGAATTCATCCCGCGGAAAAATCATGCGTTTCTGATTCGGAGTCTCGGGGCATTAGGTGGGGAATTCGCCCATTGGCGATTGTTGCTGGCAGGTGATGGGCCGCTGATCGAGCCCGTACTCGCCGAGTGCGAGCGCGTCGGACTCTCGGACCATGTGATGTACCTGGGTTTCCGTAAGGACCTGAATGCCATCGCGGCGGCGGCGGATGTTGCGGTCAGCGCCAGCCGACATGAAGGCTTACCCATGGGTATCGCGGAAATGATGGCCTGTGGCCTCCCCGTTGTGGTCAGCGAAGACCGGGGGCATCGGGAGTTGGTCGAACATGAAGTTTCCGGATTCGTTTACCCTCAGGGGGACCAGGGCCAGTTTCTACAGGCAGTGTTGCGACTGGGTCGCGATCCCGCGTTACGCACGGCCATGGGCGCCGCTGCTCGAGAATCGATGGGGCGTTTTTCGCTTGGGGAAGCGCTCGATGCCATGGCCTCGGTTTATGCGGAGGCCCAGCGGGTTGCGGAGGAGCGCGTGCAACAGTCATGAACACATGGAACGGGGGATGGTATTCGCCGTTCAAGCGCGGCGTGGATCTTCTTGGGGCGCTGATTGGGGGACTGATCGCCAGCCCGGTGGTGTTGCTCGCCGCGATCGCCGTCTGGCTGGAAGACCGATCCGCGGCTCCCTTTTTCACGCAAGAGCGGATTGGCCGAGGGGAAAAACCGTTTGCCCTGCTCAAGCTAAGAACCATGAGGACCCAACGATTTGACGGGGAGCGGAAACTCACCGATGCAGAGCGTCTCCTGCGCACGGGTCGATGGTTTCGGAAACTGAGCATCGACGAGCTGCCGCAAATCGTCAACGTGCTGAGGGGTGAAATGAGCTTCATTGGACCTCGCCCGATGCCGATCGCTTATCTCCCCTACTTCCGCCCGGAGGAGAGGGTGCGCCATCGGGTACGCCCGGGCTTGAGTGGGCTCGCCCAGGTTAATGGGCGAAACTTCCTTTCCTGGGACGACAAATTTGCTCTTGATGTGAGCTACGTGGAGAACATGAGCCTTATGTTTGATGTTCAGATCTTCCTGCAAACCGTGGCCAAGGTGCTGTTTCCTTCAGGGGTTGGGGTCAGGGGAGAGGATCTGCCAACGATATCGTTGCATGAGGAGCGGGAGCCTTGGACCGCCGCCAGCCGATCAGGGCCACGTCGTGATCTTTAGTCCACTGCGCTTCCGGGTTCCGTCTGGATTGCTGCGCTGTGCTCGCCATGAAGAGCCTCTTCATTCGCTGTGCTCCCCAGGAGACAGGTCGTCGGCGTTAGCCATCGGAAAAGGGATACGAAAGAAATGCCGAAGATAACCTGTCTGATGGCAATCAATCGCTACGATGAATTTGTTCCTTTGGCGATCCGCAGCATTCTCGAGCAGACTTACCAGGATTTCGAGTTCATCATTTTAACGAATGGTGATTCAGGTATTCAGGAGTTCGTGCGCGCTGACTTCGATGATCCTCGGATCCAGGTGGTCTTTAGTCCGATCCAGCAATTGGCCCATAACTTGAATCGGGGTCTGGAGCTGGCGAAAGGCGAGTATATTGCCCGAATGGACGGTGACGATGTCAGTATGCCCAATCGCTTTGCGGAACAGGTCGCGCTACTCGATGCTCGGCCGGACCTCATGCTGGTATCGAGCAAGACGTTCTACATTGATGAGAAGGGACAAGACCTCGCGGGTTCGAGGCGTACTCCGCGGTGGGTGAATTCAAGGCTTTGGCTGAAAAACCCGATCAACCACTCGGCGGCCATGTTTCGCAGGCTCGATATCCTTGAGGCAGGAGGCTATGCCAGCATGATCGCACAGGATTACGATCTTTGGCTGCGGATCGATCGCAAACGCCGGCCGTTTTTTGAAATTGTGGATCGCTGCCAACTCAAGCTTCGAAACCATCCGGGCCAGACGCGGGGGCGGGTAGAGGGTTACGGGGCCGGCGCCGGCTTTCTGCTTAGGGAATTTGTTGTCCGCAAGGATCCACGGTTTCTGCTTGGCGCACTTCTCTTGGCGGTTCGTGGCCTGCCGTTGCCGGGTGCGCAGCGTCGATGATCTTTAACATTTCCGAAATTACGCCTGGACCATTTGCAATGGAATCTCGCTTCCTATTCTGAAGGTTTCACCATGAATCGCCTGTTAGACACGAGCCGCTATCAAGACGGTACCTATCGAAATCCGGGGGATGGCGCTCATAAGGCGGCCGACATCGCTACTTTCCTGTCCTCCACTTCATCTCTGACGTCGATGGTTCGTACCTATGCGGACGTGGGGTGTGGGGATGGGGAAGTCTTCGCCGCGATGCTGCCGGAAATGGAGAAGCGGGGCTTCAAAATCGAACGGGCCTGCGGGTATGACATTGGCCCAGTCTCTGTTGGTACAGACAACCTTCCAGCCTATGCTTCTTTTCACCAAGCCGATTTTCTCCAGCTCTCCGAAGACTTCGATCTCGTTTCCCTTATCGATGTCGTCGAACATGTGGTCGATCCGATCGGTTTCGTGAAGGCCATTTCACATCGGTGCCGTTACCTGCTCCTGCACATTCCCCTGGACGACCGGCTTTCGGTCCTTCTCAGTGAACAATGGAATTTTCGGCTGCAGAGCGTGGGGCATCTCAGCTTCTGGAACCCCGCCTCCGCGCTTACCATGCTCACCACTGCTGGAGTTGAACCTTTGCTATGCTCATTTACCGCGGGATTTCGCTACCCGTCGGGGCGTGTCCGAAGAATGCAGCGTTTGGCGCTACCGTTTCGCTGGTGCCTGTGGAAACTGAGCCCAGGCCTCACGGCGCGCACCATTGGAGGCGTGAGCCTTGCGGTGCTCTGCAAGGGCCATGCTTGGTCGCTTTGAGTCCGGCTTTGTCTGGCGCTGCTGATACATCCGTGGGTGATCATCGCTCCGTTGGTTGCGGGCAAAACCCGCCAAGCTTCAGCATCGTCAGACCGACAAAAGCCTTCACATCACGAGCGCATTCTGGCTCTACGTTTTCAAGGGGAGAAACATTGCTTCGCTGGGAACACGGCTCGAATTTCCACTGGCCGAACCTGAACGATGCCCCGGAAGCCCCAGCTTTGCCAGATGGCGCAAGGGTGTTCGGCTCCGGGCGCGTTGCCCTGGGGGAATTGCTGGATTTCGGGTTCGACACGCGCGGCTGGCGGCGCGTGTGGGCGCCGTCCTATTACTGCGAGGATGTCGTGGAAAGCCTGCGCGGCAAGCGCGTCGCCATCGCGCGGTATCCGTGTGGGCCGTTGAGCCAGGGAGTGTTGCCGGATCCGGAGGAGGGCGACGTCCTGCTCCGGGTAGCCTACTTCGGCTGGGGACTCGCCCCGTTGATCGAGCCATGGGGTGGAGAGGTGATCGAGGATCACACCCATGACCCCTTCGGATCAGGGGAGTCGAGCGCCGATTTCGCGATTGCCTCGCTTCGCAAGACGCTTCCGATTCCCGACGGGGGGATCTGCTGGTCGCCTCGCGGGCACCCGCTTCCGGAGGAACCGGTACCCGCCGTCGAGCACGAATGCGCAGTGATGCAGCGCCTGGCCGCGATGGCGCTGAAGCGCGCCTATCTGATGGGTGACTTGGACGGTAAGGAAACCTATCGCGAACTCGAGGTGGCGGCGGAACAGGCGTTTCTGCGGGGCGTATCAGCCCCAATGTCCGAGGCTTCGCGCGTGCTGCTCGCGCATTTGCCGCTGGCGGCCGCACGCGCGGCGCGCGGCATCCATTTCGCGGCCTTCCGGGAGGCGATGGTTGGGGACCCGAATCTCACGATTCTCGGACCGGCCCGGCAGGAGGCCCCGGCGGTGGCGGTGGTTCGCGTGCGGGAACCCGGGCTCCGTGACGTATTGCGGGCCCATCTGGCGGATGAAGGCATCTACACCGCCGTGCTGTGGCCGATACCCGAAGACGGCGCGCCCTGGCATCGGCCGGAGGATGCGGACTTCGCGGGTTCGATGCTGGCGGTCCACGTCGATAATCGGTACCGGCCCGAGGACCTCCAGCGGGTGGCGGAACGGATGCGCAGCCTGGCCCGGAACCTGACGAGGGTCGCTGGATGAGCACCTCCCGATTCATCCGGCCCGACGATCCGGCCTGGGATGCGGCGCTGGCGCGGTGCAAGCACGATCTCTACCATCTGCCGGCCTATGCGGAACTGGAGGGAAGCTGGATCGGCGCCGAACCCATCGCCTTCTGCCATGATCGCGACAGTCACACCCTGCTGCTGCCCCTTTTGGAGCGGCCGACCCCGGCGGGGACGGGCACCGATGCGGTGACGCCTTACGGGTATTCCCCGCCGGTGTTCAGTGCCGCCGCGCCCGCGCCCTTCATCGCCGACGCCTTTCGCGCGTTTCAGAATGCCGCAAAGGCGCGCGGGCTGATCTCCACGTTCATCCGCCTGCACCCCCTGCTGTGCCCGGGCCTCCCGGCGCCGGGGGGCGGAGCAGACATGCAATGGGTCCAGATCGCTCGGGGTTCCACGGTGACCATGCCGATGGACGAGGAGCCGGAGACCTGGCTCAAAGGGGTGGCGAGCGGCCATCGGCTGGACCTGCGCAAGCTGACCCGCGCCGGGTGCCGGTTTTTGCTGGATACCGACGCCGCCTGGCAGGCATTTCCGGCCATCTACCGGGCTACGATGGAGCGGATCGGCGCGCGCCCCGCGTACTTCTACTCGGACGACTACCTCGCGGCGTTTCGCGAACGACTGGCCGGGCGTGTGCATTGCGCGGCGGTCGAGGACGCTGACGGGGAGATACTCTGCGCCTCGCTGTTCACGCTCGTCGACGGGTTGCTGCAGTACCACTTGAGCGGCACCCGCCCGGAGTTCGTCCGCCGGGCGCCCACCAAGCTGCTGCTCGCGGAAATGCGGGAGTGGGCCCGCGAGCGGGGCATCCGGCGCTTCCACCTCGGCGGCGGCTATGGCAGCGGCCGGGATACGCTCTTCGAGTTCAAGCACCGCTTCGGCGGCGAGCCGCTGACCTTTCGCACGGTGTCCATCGTGCATGATGCCGACAAGTTCGGGGAGGAGTGTGAGGACTGGAAGGCTCGCTCCGGGGCCCCGCTGGCCGGGCCGGAGGGCTTTTTCCCGCCGTACCGGGCGCCGGTCGCCACCGCCGCGGCGCCCGCATGAAGAAGCTGCTAGTACTCGGTGGCGCCGAGAAATCCCTGCCGCTGGTCCGCCACGCGCAGGCCAGGGGGCATGGTGTGGTTCTTTGTGACCGCGACCCGCAAAACCCCTGCCGCGAGCTGGCGGATGACTTCATCGAGCTCAGCACCGTCGACCATGCGCGCATCGTGGAGGCGGTCAGTCCCCAAGGCGTGCAGGGTGTGGTGTCGTTCGGGTCCGATGTGAATGCCGTGAGCGCCGCACGGATTGCCGCGGCGCTCGGGCTGCCCGGGAATCCGCCGGATTCGGTGGTCGCCATGGTGCGCAAGGACCGGTTTCGCGAGTTTCTGGCGGGCCACGGCTTCGCGGCGCCGATGTCGGCGAGCTTTGCTTCCGCGCACGAGGTCGATCCCCGCGGTCAGCCCATGCGGCTGCCCGTGATCGTGAAGCCTGTGGACGGCGCGGGCAGCGCGGGAGTCTCGAAGCTCGCGGAGTGGTCCGGGCTGGATGCGGCGTTCGCGCGCGCGCTGGAGGCGTCGCGGGAGCGGCGCGCGGTCGTCGAGGAGTTCATCGATCGACGGCATCCGCACATGATCGGGGGCGACGTGTTCGTGATGGACGGACAGGTGCGCTTCTGGGGCCTGCTGAACAGCCACCGGGCCTGCGCGAGTTCACCGTTCCTGCCCACCGGAACCAGCTTTCCCATCGCGCTGGACGACCGCGACCGGCAGGCCGTGATGGCGACCATCCAGCGGCTGGTCAGCGCGCTGGGGATCCGCTTCGGCGGACTGAACGTCGAACTGATGTTCGACCAGGATGGTCGCCTGTTCGTGATCGAACTCGCGCCGCGGAACGGGGGCAACCAGATCCCGGAACTGTTGCGGATGGCGACGGGCGTGGATCTGATCGGGGCGCTGGTCGATGCGGCGCTGGGCGAACCGGTCGACTTGACCCCCCGACCGGAACCGGCCTTCGTCGCGAACTACATGCTGCATTCCCCTCGGGCCGGCCTGTTCCGGGAGGTAACGCTTTCCGATACCATTTTGCCCTTTGTGGTGGACCAGGTCTTGAGCGTGACTTCCGGGGATCAGGTCCGCGCGTTCGAGCGTGCAACGGATTCTTTGGGCACCCTCTCTCTCCGGTTTCCCTCCGCTGAGCAACAGCAGGCGGCGTTGTCACGTATTTCCGATCTGGTCAGCGTGGCGGTGGATTCAAACTAATTTCCTGATTTCCTGATCACCTGAGACATTGAACATGGTTTTCGACCTGAAGGAAGCACGTCTGAGCCGGCACCTCCTGGCGCCGCGCGAGGTGTTCTCGAAGACGCCGTTGTCCCGCTTGCGCGGGCTGGACGTGCTGGCCCTCGATGTCGGCGCACGCGGGGGCTTCGACTTTCTACTCGCGCCGATCGCACCGCTGGTGACCTTTATCGGTTTCGATCCGGATGCGGCCGAGATCGAACGGTTGGAAGCCGCCGGGGCACAGGGCTGGGGGGGGGTGAGATACCTCCCTGTGGCACTGGGGGCAACAGCGGACGCGCGCCCGCTGTACCTGACCCGCAGTCCCGGCTGTAGCTCGCTGCTCGAGAGTGACCCGGGGGTGTACGGGCGCTATGGGCGGGAATCGCTGTTTGCCGTTGAGGGAACGACGGACGTCGCGACGCTGGGGTTGGATGAGGCCGCCCGGGAATATGGCTTCGAGGCGGCTTCGTATCTGAAGCTGGACGTCCAGGGCGCGGAACTCGAGGTGTTGCGCACCGGCCCACGGTTGCTGGACGAGTCGGTGACGGCAATCCGGACCGAGGTCGAGTTTCAGCCGATCTACCGCGGCCAACCACTCTTTCGGGACGTGGATGCGTTTCTCGCGGATCGGGGCTTCGTGCTGGCGGGGTTTCACCATCCGATTGCGTGGAGCCTTCAGACCGAGGGGAGAGCGGAGTATGTAACCGGGCGTGATTGCCTCGGTGATCTGATCCATGCCGATGCGTTCTATCTTCGGCATCCCGAGCGCTACGCGGATGCGGACGATGCCGGGATCGCGCTCTGTGCGCGGGGCGCATTGGTCGCGCTGGCGCTGGGGCGGCTCTCGTATGCGGCGACGTTGCTCGGCTGGCCGCGGGTGGCGGCCTGGCTTGCGGAGGTCCAGGGGATCGACGCCGCCGAGGCCATGGAAAAGGCCCGCCGGCTGATGCGCCGGCACACGCGGCGCGCACGCTGGCTGGAATTGGCGCGGGCCGTTCTGCGGGGCTGACGCGAAGGGCAACCGGGAGATCTGGCGCAGTTGACGACGTTGACCCCTCTTCAGGCCGCGGGCAAGCGCGGTTTCGATTTCCTGGTGGCCTTGGCGGGTCTCGCGCTAACCTGGTGGCTGATCGCGATCGCCTGGGTGCTGGCGACGCTCGATACCCGCGCGAACGGCTTTTTCACCCAGCCGCGCGTGGGGCGGGACGGGCGGTTGTTCAGGGTGATCAAGCTGCGCACCATGCGCGTGGACCGGACCGTGACCACCACGGTCACGACGAAACATGACCCCCGGATTACCCCGCTGGGGTATTTCTGGCGGCGCGCCAAGATCGACGAGTTACCGCAACTGATCAACGTGCTGCTGGGCCACATGAGCCTGGTCGGGCCGCGGCCCGATGTGCCGGGTTTCGCCGACCGTCTCAAAGGCGACGACCGCCTGATCCTGACCGTGCGCCCCGGCATCACCGGGCCGGCCACGTTGAAATACCGGGACGAGGAAACCCTGCTCGCCTCCGTGCCCGACCCGGAGGCGTACAACCGCGACGTAATCTTCCCCGACAAGGTGCGGATCAATCGGGAGTACGTGGCGAACTGGTCGTTCCTGGGCGACCTTCGATACATCTGGCAAACGGTGGTGGGTTCCAGCGGTTGAGGGTGGCTTGTGGATGAACTGACGAAGTTGCTCCCGCTGTTGGTCTATCCACTGGGCGTCGCATTCGTACTGGCGCTGGTCGGGCTGGGCCTGCAGATCTGCGGTCGTCGGCGGACCGGTTGGGTCCTGATGCTGGCAGCTATCGTCTGGCTCTGGGTCTGGTCGATGCCGGTGACCTCGGACGCGCTGCGGGCCTCGCTGGAGCGTCGGTACGACTACCTGCCGGTGGAGTCCGTGCCGGTGGCGGATGCGATCGTGGTGCTGGGCGGGGCGTTCAGCGCCAACGCGAGCTGGCCGTATCCGTTGGCGGGCGGTCCGGTGGACCGGTACTGGCATGCGGCGCGGCTGTATCACGCCAGGCGGGCGCAGCGGATTCTGCTGAGCGGGGGGCGCGATCCGCGGCGGCCGGCGAACCCGACCGAGGCGCAGTCCGGCGCGCGCTTCCTGGCCGACCTGGGGGTGCCGACGGAGCGCCTGCTGCTGGACAACGAGGCGCGCACCACGCAGCAACACGTAGCGCACATTGCGGCGTTGCTGAAGGCCCACGGGCTGGAGTCCTTCCTGCTGGTGACGTCGGCGACCCACATGCGGCGGGCGGAGGCCGTGTTTCGGGCCGGGGGGCTGGAGCCGATTCCGGTGGCGACGGATTTCCGGGTGGGGCCGGACCCGGTGCGGCGGTTGCGGCGGTATCTGCCGAGCGCGAACGCGTTGGCGGGGAGTACGGCGGCGGTGCATGAGTTTGTCGGGTATTGGTTTTATTGGCTGCGGGGGTGGATTTGAGGGAGGGCGTCACGTTCGCGCCTCGCGATGACGGGACAGGGGACGCGGTGACCTCGGGATCGGGGAAGAGGGCGGCGATGTCGCCCGCCGGGCGCGTGGTGGACCGGCGGCCGGGTGAATGAAATCGTGCGGAGCAATGCATGGGGATTCGTGGGACGGGTATCGCGGTACGCCGGGGTTGCGCGCCGCCCCCGCTTGTCGAGGTTGAGGATAGGGCGACGCCAAAGTTACCGCCGCTGCCGGTCATCGGCGCGATTCCGCAGGTGCTGCTGCTGTGCAGCCGCGAGAACCTGAATGCGCGACAGGCGGAGCATATCGTCCGCCTCTGCGGGGCCATCGACAACTGGCGGGCCTTCGTGGAGCAGGCGGAGTTCCGGCTGATCCTGCCGCTGGTGCGCCAGCATTTCCTGCGGCTGCGCCCGCCGGCGGTTCCAGCCGAGGCGATGGCCGCCCTGAAGGAGCGGACCCGGCGTATCGTGCTCCAGAACCTTGCAGTCGCCGCCGTTCACCCCCGCCTCGTTCGCGAGGTTCTCGATCCGCTGCGGGTTCCCTACGTCTTCAACAAGGGATCGACGCTGGCCTACCGCTACTACCGCGAGCCCGGCCTGCGCATGGCCCGCGACGTGGACCTGCTCGTGCCCCGGCGGGACTTGGTGCGCGTGGGGCAGCGACTGCGGGAGGCGGGCTTCAGCAGCCACGAGGATCCGGCCTGGGCCGGCGATGACGCCTTGCAGTTCCGGGCGCGCTTTCTGGGGCTGATGGCGTGGGTGTCGCCGGAGGGAGTGCTGGTGGAAATCCCGTCGTCCCTCGACGCGGAGTGGGACCGGCTGCCCACGGATGAGATCATCGCCGAGGCGGAGTCGGTTTCGATCGGCGGGGTGCCGATCCGGGTGGTCCGGGGCCCGGACTTCTTCACCTACCTCTGCCGCCATCATACGCGGCACCACTGGGCCCGCCTGCACTGGATCGCCGATCTTGACGCCATCTTCCACAGCCCCGGCTTCGACCTTGCCTCTGCGAAAGCCCAGGCGCGACGGCGCGGCTTCGGGCGGACGATGGACGCCACCTGCGCCATTCATCGCGCGGCGGCAGAGCCCGATCCCTGGAACGCGGCGTTCGACGACCCGTTCGCCCGCGAGGTGTTTCGGCACTGCCTGCTGAATCTCGAGGGCGATTACGAGCGGGAGTGCGAACTCCGCGCCGCCTTCCCGACCACGGACATCGATATCGAACCGGCGCGGCGTTGGGTTCGGCAGGCCATCCAGCGCAACCTCGGGCGCTTCAGGCCCAACGGGGAGGATTACCTGCACCTGCCGCTCCCCCACCGTTGGCACGGCGCCTTCTACGCGCTGCGGCCGTTGCTGTGGACGCTCCGCAAGGTGAGGAAGGCGTTTCGCCCGGTGGGCTGCTAAGCAATCGATCAAGAAATATCAGCGATTCAGAGTGTCGGTAAAAAATGTTTAAATTCAATTGGGTAAACTGATACCGAAAAAATATTTTTCCGGCTGTTTGGGACGCTGGGAGGTCACACGGGGGTGCTGAGGGATTATCCTCCAGGGGACCTTCTCTCGACTGTTCCGGAAACCCTGATGAGCAACGCTACCGCCGCCTTCCTTCACCGCCGCTAGCACCGGCAGGCATGCCACACAGCCAAACGTCAAGCCCGGTGCCGCGCCCGGCGGCGCGCCGCCGCCGCGTGCCCCAGCCGCGGGCAGGCGGTCCTGTGCGAACTGTGCAAGACGATCCATCATTTTTTTCCCAATCTGTTCGACCAGTTGCGTCAGGTGGTGGATTGTCGGCAGAAATCCGACTATACGCTGGCGGAAATTTTGCTGGCGGGGATCCTGCTCTTCGTGTTTCGGCAAGGTTCGCGCAACGCCTTCAATAACCAGCGGGCCGAGGCGAAATTCAGGACCCATTACGAGCGCTTGTTCAAATTGCGGTTGCCGCATCTGGACACTCGACTATCAAGGATTTTTCCGGTCACAAACCTTGACAACCCTTCTTGGATGAGTATTGAGCTTATCGAAGCAACGGCCTGCTCGGGAGAAGCCGGATGATTTTCACCCAACCGCTTTCGTTCATCACTGAATTTGTTGAAGAATTAGACCGGGGGATTCGGCAATGTGCGCCGAACCGCAAGCGGTCGACCGTCCAGCGCTACTGGTTGAGCTTTTGCCTGATGGGGATCCTGCTCGCCAATCAAGTGTGTTGGGCGACATTCGAGCGAGTGGGCTTGGGCGGTTACTCCCAGGCGGCGTTGTCGTGGATGTTCCGGCATAGCAAACTGCTTTGGCCGTTGCTGCTCAACGTCAGCATCCTATTGATTTTTAATAAGTATCACATCACGGAAGGGGAGTTGGTGGGAGACGATAGCGATCATCAGCGCGCGAAAGTCACGAAGCGCATTTTCGCGACCCACCAGATTTTCGATAAAAAGACGGGGGGCTGGTTCCATGGTCAGACCGTGGTGTTGCTGTTCCTGGTCACGGCCAAGGTCAGCCTGCCGGTGGGGTTTCGGTTCTATCAACCCGACCTGGCGGTGGTCGCATGGAAGAAGACCGACGACGCGCTCAAGCAACACGGCGTGAAGCCATCGGAACGTCCCCCCAAGCCCGAACCGAAGGCCGCTTATCCGAGCAAGCTGGACCTGCTGCTGGCGTTGTTGCACGAATTTCAAGGTGACCATCCCGACGTTCAGGTCAAGGCCATTCTGGCGGATGCCCTGTACGGGAGCGCGGCGTGGATGAACCGGGCGGCGGCCCTCTTCCCCAAGACCCAAGTGATCAGTTAATTGAAGAAGACCCAGAACGTGCGGTTTGGGCGGCGCGAGATGACCGTCGCGCAGTATTTCGCCACGCATCCGGGCGTGCCCATGACTTTACACATCCGGGGCGGTCAAGCGGTGACCGTGATCCTCGGGGGTGCGCGACTGTATGTCAGCGCGCATCGGCAAAAGCGGTTTGTCGTGGCCCTCCAATATCCGGGCGAGGAGGAGTATCGGTATCTGGTGGCCAACGAGATGAGTTGGCGCGCCGTGGACATTGCGTCCGCGTATACCTTGAGATGACTGGTCGAGGTGTTCTTTGCGGACTGGAAGCTCTATGAAGGATGGGGGCAGTTGGCCCCGCAGTGGGACGAAGAGGGGTCCAGCCGTGGTTTGACCCTGAGTCTGCTGTTGGACCACGCCCTCCTCCTTCACCCCCAGCAACAAGCCCGGATGGAAAACCATCTGCCGCGTGTACCGTCGGCAGCCTGCAACAGCACGCTCGGATGGAAGCGCTGATCGCGGTGATTCGCAGCATTGTGGATGCCGACGATCCGCACCAGCGATTGGATGAAATCGTGGTAGTCGCGAAAAAACTCTTTCCATTGAGGGATTCGGCCAAGCATCTGAACGGCCGAGACTTGGGCTGGCTGGAACCCACCCCGTCATTGAAATATCGGGCAGCGGCCTGTATGGCGTGAACATCCCGTTCCGGTCTTGTCAAGGGAAAAACTTGATAGTCGAGTGAAAGTTCCGCTATCCGCCTGTTCGAGGGCCTGCGCCTGCTGCGTGCCCTGCCCGAGGCGCGCCTGATCGTCAGCGGGGGAACCCGCCGCAGCGACCGACCGCCGGTCGCCCAAGGTTATGCCCAGGCGGCGCGGGAGCTGGGCGTACCGGCGGAACGCATCCTGATCCTGGACACACCGCTGGACACGGCCCAGGAGGCCTACGCGGTACGGGCCGCGCTCGGAACCGGCCAGCGTTTCGTGCTGGTGACCTCGGCATCGCACATGCCCCGCGCGATGCGGCATTTCCAGCAGGTCGGCCTCGACTCGATTCCCGCCCCGACCCAGCATCTGACCGGCCGCTCGCGGCGCGACCGCCTGACCAGTTGGCTGCCGTCGTCCGGGGACCTGGGCAAAACCGAGCGGGCCTGACGCGAGTATCTGGGATTGCTGGCGCTGGGGCTGGAGCATTGAGTGAAGGCACTGAGGCACTGAGGCAAGATTAAAGGCGAAAAAGTGTGGGGGACAGGGGATAGGTCACCGGGATTAGGAGGTCAAAATACGTCTTTTTTTGTAAACTTAAGATTTTTACTTGGGTCATAAAAATGCCGGAAATCAGTCGCTTCCTTGGTATCATCATTGCGATGTTCTACAGTGAGCATAATCCACCGCACTTTCATGCTCGTTATGGCGACCACAAGGTTGAAATAGCGATCGAGACGCTGTCAGTGCTTGCCGGTAAGTTACCGCCAAGGGCTATGGGTTTGGTCATTGAATGGGCCAGCCGGCACCAGGAAGAGCTAATGGAGGATTGGAACCTGGCTCGCCAGAGCGCTGCACTCAAATCCATTGAACCGCTGGAATGATGCGCCATGTTCAGCAATTCTCATTTTGACCAATTTCCATCAACCCGTTGGGTCTACGAAACGGGAACCCCCAACAGCTTGTGGGTGACAGCGCCAAAATGAGAATTGCTGCGCCATGTTTTTAATCGATATCACTCAGGTTAAGCCGCTCAATAATAGAAGGTTGGCTCTGACGTTCGCCGACGGTCTGCAAAATATCGTTGATGTAGACCAGGTGATTGGCAGCTACAGTGGGATTTTCCTGCCACTGCTTGATGATGATTTTTTTCGACAAGTCACGGTCAATCGCGATCTTGGCACCATCACTTGGCCAAACGGAGCGGATTTGTGCCCGGATGTTCTCTATTCCTTTGCCTCGGGGAAACCGATCATCGTTAACGGCGAGCGGGTGTTGAACTGAAGGCCAAAGGCCAAAGGCGAAAAAAATCAAAGGGGGTGGTCGGTTAGCTCCGCCTGGCGCAATATATAGTGATGGACGCCGTTGAGTACCTTCCGCCCCCACCCGCGACCCTCAGTGCTGGCCGTGACTATCCGAGGACCTATCGTGAATTTGCCGAGTGGTTTCATGACGAGGAGGCCTGTTCCAAGTTTATTGAAGCGTTGCGGTGGCCTCAGGGCTTCATTTGTCCCGCCTGTGGGGTGGTCGGTGAACCTTGGCGGGAAACCCGCGGGCGCTTGGTATGCCCCAAGTGTCGCCACCAGACGACCGTGACGGCCGGCACGATTCTGGAGAAGACCCGAACCCCGCTGACCACCTGGTTCGAAGCGGCATGGCACGTGACCACGACCAAGAACGGTTTTTCTGCCAAAAGCCTCGAACGGACCTTGGGCACGCGGTATCGCGTGGCCTGGACCATTTTGCAACGGTTTCGGGTCGCGATGGTGCGCGCTGAACGCGCTCCCCTGTCGGGTACCGTCGAAGTGGATGAAGCGCTGATCGGGGGTGTCAAACATGATGGCAAATGGGGTCGTGGTGCGAAGAAAGCTATTGTTATTATCAGCTTAGAAATCAAACAGCCCAAGGGTTTCGGTCGGGTCAGGATGCGCCAAGTTGCCGATGCGTCTGACGCCAGTCTGCGTCCTTTCGTTTGCGATACAGTGGCTCCGGGATCCATCGTCCATACGGATGTAGGACAGCAATTCTCATTTTGAAATTTTGAAAGGGCGTAACCAGTCGAGCGCGCCACTAACTTTTTGAAAAATAACATGGTGGGCATTTTGCTCCCTGGAATTCAGCGTTTTTTGGCCTTCGTAACCTATTGATTCT
>WBZP01004448.1_pt1 | contig 14607 bp, 12 predicted proteins | sample 5204301 | NCBI WGS metagenome assembly WBZP01 (sample SAMN12412401, study PRJNA552823) | activated sludge metagenome | isolation source: activated sludge from nitrification reactor of wastewater treatment plant... | place: USA: Pennsylvania | collected 2017 | reverse complement strand
CGGACGCGTGGCAGGCGACCATTGAAGCCGGGTCGGAGAACGGGCCTTTAACGAGTCGTTCGCACAGCGCGACGTACGGTTCTGGACTCTGGGGCCTCGACTGCAATGGACTGGTTCCAGTGGAGTCGTGGTGACCGGAGGATACCTCTACGAGCAGGGGCTTGCCGACCAAATGGAAGCTGCTCGGTTCAACGATGATGCGTCGTATATTAACCACGTCGTCTCGCTGGATCTGCGCATTCCATTCCTGCAGTCTTGGACGCTGGGGTTGGACTATGTCTATCGCGTCACGCGCTTCACCAGCGATCTGCCGGGGGATTCCTTCAATGGCCGCAGAGATGTCACTCAGCAAGGGTCCGCAGAGCTGGAGTATCGCTGGACGGACAGGGTGGCGGTGGTGGTTGGATTCAGACGGACCCAGCGCCTGTCCACCGTGGCGGCGGTCGACTTTCACAGCACGATCGCGCTTCTTGGGCTTCGCTACCGGCTCCAGTAAACCAACCGGGGCCGAGGGACACATGACCAGGAGGTAAGAATGAGTCATCATCGGGGAGCGAGATCGTTCATTCAATGGTTCGAGGAGATCGGCATCGAAGATGTGCCGCTCGTCGGCGGGAAGAATGCCTCGTTGGGTGAAATGTATCGGGAGCTGGCCTCCCAAGGAGTCAAAGTCCCGAACGGGTTCGCCATCACGGCGGAGGCCTACCGGACCTTTCTCCGTGAAGCGGGGTTGGAATCGACCATTATAGATTCACTGAAAGAATTGGATACCCATGATATCGAGAACCTCCGCCGGCGAGGCGCCCGGATGCGCCAAGCCATGCTCGATGCGAACCTGCCGGACACGCTGGAGCGGGAGATCCTCGAGGCCTACGCTCGGTTGGGCGAAGGGGCCCCGGAGCCGGTCGACGTCGCCGTGCGGAGCAGCGCCACCGCGGAGGATTTGCCGGATGCCAGTTTTGCCGGGCAGCAGGAAACGTATCTGAACGTTCAGGGGCCGCGCGCGCTCCTCGACACCTGCAAGCGCTGCTTTGCGTCCTTGTTTACCGATCGCGCGATCGCCTATCGCGTCGAGAAAGGGTTCGACCATCACAAAGTCGCGCTGTCGATTGGCGTGCAGCGCATGGTCCGCTCGGACCTCGCCGCCGCCGGCGTCATGTTTTCGATCGATACGGAGACCGGGTTCGAACAGGCGGTGCTGATCAACGCGTCCTACGGCCTCGGCGAGAATGTGGTGCAGGGCTCGGTGAACCCGGACGAGTTCTACGTCTTCAAGCCGACGCTCAAGGAGGGCTACCGCCCGATCTTGAGTAAACGCCTGGGCAGCAAAGAGTTCAAACTGATGTACGATGTCGGCGGCAGCAAAATGGTCAAGAACGTGCCGGTGCCGCCCGACGACCGGGCCAGATTCGCGATCACGGACGATGAGATCATGACGCTGGCCCGCTGGGCCTGCGTGATCGAGGACCACTATCGGACCAAACGCGGCGTGGCCAGTCCGATGGATATGGAATGGGCGAAGGACGGCAAGACCGGCGAGCTGTTCATCGTGCAGGCGCGGCCCGAGACAGTGCAGTCGCAGAAGGACCTGGACGTGATCGAGACCTACCGTCTTACGGAACGCAGCCGCGTGCTGGTGAGCGGGCGCAGCGTCGGAGACAAGATCGGCCAGGGCACGGTTCGGGTCATCAAGCAGGTCCAACAGATGCAGGACTTCCGCGAGGGCGACGTGCTGGTGACCGACAAGACGGACCCCGATTGGGTGCCGATCATGAAACGGGCATCGGCGATCGTGACCAATCGCGGGGGGCGGACCTGCCATGCCGCGATCGTGAGCCGCGAGTTGGGCTTGCCGGCGATCGTGGGCGCGGAGACCGCCACCGAACGGTTGAACGACGGCCAGGTCGTCACGGTCTCGTGCGCAGAGGGTGAGACCGGGTTTGTCTACGACGGCCGGCTGCCGGTCGAGATCGATCGTGTGCGCGTCAAGGACCTGCGCCGTCCCAAGACGGCCATCATGATGAATGTGGCCAACCCCGAGGAAGCGTTCAGGCTGTCGTTCATTCCGAACGACGGGGTCGGGCTGGCCCGGGAGGAATTCATCATCGCCAACTCCATCAAGGCCCATCCGCTGGCGTTGCTCGACTATGCGAAGCTGGAGGACTATGCGGTCAAGGCTGAGATCGATCGGCTGACGGTGGGATACCCGGACAAAGCACAGTTCTTTATCGAGAAGCTGGCGCAAGGCGTCGGGATGATCGCGGCGGCCTTCTATCCGAAGGACGTGATCGTGCGGCTCAGCGACTTCAAATCGAATGAGTATGCCAATCTGATCGGCGGCCGACAGTTCGAACCCGTCGAGGAGAATCCCATGCTCGGCTTTCGCGGCGCGTCGCGGTACTACGATCCGCGCTACCGGGAAGGGTTCGCGCTGGAATGCTGCGCCTTGCGCATGGTGCGGGATGACATGGGCCTGACCAATGTGAAGGTCATGATTCCGTTCTGCCGGACCGTCGAAGAGGGCCGGCGGGTGCTCGATGAGATGGCGGTGCACGGGCTCAGGAGGGGCGAGCGGGGGTTGGAGGTGTATCTCATGTGCGAAGTTCCCAGCAACGTTCTGCTCGCGGAAGAGTTCGCGGAACTCTGCGACGGGTTCTCGATCGGTTCAAACGATCTCACCCAGCTCACCCTGGGGGTCGATCGGGATTCGGAGCTGGTCGCGCCGCTGTTCGACGAGCGGAATCCCGCCGTGAAAAGGATCATCGCGATGGCGATCCAGGCGGCGAAACGCGCGGGCCGAAAAGTCGGCATCTGCGGACAGGCCCCCAGCGACTATCCGGAATTCGCCCAATTCCTGGTTGAGCAGGGCATCGACAGTCTCTCGCTCAATCCCGATAGTGTGCTCACCACGACCGCAGCGGTGGTGAACGCAGAAGCGCAACGGGCGGGGGCGTGAGAACTCGAAGCTGGGGCAGGTGTCGAGGGGAGCTCTTCTGATACGATTGTAGGAACATCCGTATGCCGATGTTTTCGACCGTGTTCTATGAGGTCGCTGCGCTGCTGCTGCTGGCGGCGGGCGGCGGCGCGATCGCGCTGCTGCTGCGGCAGCCGGTGATCGTCGCGTTCATCGCCGTGGGCATTCTGGCCGGTCCGGCCGGATTGAACTGGGTACATGCAGCCGACCAGATTGATCTCCTGGCGAAGCTCGGCATCGCCTTGCTGCTCTTCGTCGTGGGGCTCAAGCTCGATGTGCATCTGATCCGCAATATGGGCCGTGTCGCGCTGGCAACCGGGCTTGGGCAGGTTGGCTTCACCTCGGCGGTCGGATTCGGGCTCTGTCTGCTCCTGGGCCTCGACCCGGTGTCGGCCCTGTATGTGGCGGTGGCCCTCACCTTTTCGAGCACCATTATTATCGTCAAGTTGCTATCCGATAAACGCGAGATCGACGCCCTCCACGGCCGCATTGCCGTGGGCTTTCTGATCGTCCAGGACATCGTGGTTGTGGCGGCGATGATCGTTCTCTCGGCCTTCGCGGGGGGCAGCGCCGGTGCCGGGAGTCTGGGCGCGCTGCTCGGAGTGCTGGGCACGGGCGTGGTGTTTCTTGCGTCCGTTGGATTCGCCATGCGGTATCTCTTGCCCGGACTCTTGGCGAGAATCGCCGCTTCCCCAGAATTGCTGGTGCTGTTCGCTGTTGCGTGGGGGGTCTCCCTGGCGTCGCTCGGCGATGCGCTGGGGTTCAGCAAGGAGATCGGTGCATTCGTCGCAGGAGTGTCGCTGGCCTCGTCGCCGTTTCGCGAAGCGATCGCGTCGCGTCTGGTCGCCCTGCGGGATTTCCTCCTTCTGTTTTTCTTTCTCAGCCTCGGCGCGCAGCAGGACCTCCGGTATCTCGGATCGCAGCTCGGTCCTGCGACGGCGCTGTCCCTCTTCGTGCTGATCGGCAATCCATTGATCGTGATGGCGATCATGGGATGGATGGGCTACCGCAAACGCACCGGCTTCCTGGCGGGATTAACCGTCGCGCAGATCAGCGAGTTTTCGCTCATTCTCGGCTCCATGGCGCTGAGCCTCGGCCACATCGACGCCCCGGTGTTGGGGCTCATTACGCTGGTGGGCCTGATCACGATTGGCGTCTCGACCTATATGATTCTCTATTCGCATCAATTGTACGACCGGCTGGCGCCGTGGCTCAGCGTGTTTGAGCGACGCGTCGCGCATGCTGAGGATCCGGATCGGACCAAGGCGGCGACCGGGCAGGTGGCGGATGCGATCATCTTCGGCTTGGACCGGTACGGTAGCCGGATCGGCGAAGGACTCCAGGCGCGCGGGTGGCGGGTTTTGGGAATCGACTTCGATCCCGAGGCGGTGCAGGAAGCCGAGCGCCGCGGGTGGCCGGCCCGCTATGGCGATGCCGAGGATCCGGAATTGATCCGGTCACTCCCCGTGGGCGGCTGCCGATGGGTGGTGTGTACCTCGCCGTTGGCGGAGACCAACCTCACCTTGCTGGATGCGTTACGGCAGCAAGGCTATCGCGGGCGCGTGGCGCTCACGGCCCGGATGCCTTCTGATGCCGATCGCCTCACCCGCGCCGGCGCGGACCTGATCTTGTGCCCGTGTTTCGATGCCGCCGACCGGGCGGTGGAGCGGTTGCGGCCGGCGAATGCCGGCCGCGTGACGGGGGACACCAGCGACAAGGGCTCCGGCATGGGGACGCTGTTCTCTCACCTTGAATGAAAGGGCGATTATGCAAACCTCTCAGCCTCGTGCGCCGTTCACAATCGTGGTGGCGACAGATTTTTCTAAGCCGGCTCAGCGGGCGTTCGACTATGCCCTGTGGCTGGCCGGCCGGCTGCATGCCAGGCTGTGTATTCTGTATGTCGTGATGGGTGCGTGGCCGGCCGGAGAGCATGAACCGGGAAGCCGGGCGTTGCGTCCGGTGAAGACTGCCGCCCTGTTGCAGTTGGGCCGTCTCGCGCAACGCGCCTTCAAGCTGGGAATTGCGACGGATCCCCGCCTGGAGGTCGGGAGCCCGGCGGAGCGCATTCTGGAGACCTGTAGGAAGATGCGGGCGGACCTGCTGGTGGTCGGCACGTATGGGCGCGGCGGCGTTGCCCGGGTGGTCCTGGGCAGCGTGGCCGAAGAACTTGTCCGCGCAGCGCCGTGTCCGGTCATGACCGTGAACCGGACGGTACCCCAACGGCGGGCGCCAGGGCAATACAAGGGGGCTCTATGACCGCCGGCAACGGAAGCGGTGGACACCACCATCTGCCCGCCCACGAGGTGGTGCTGTTGCTCGAAACCGACCTGGCGAAAGGCCTGTCCTCCGAGGAGGCGGCGCGGCGGCTGGAACGATTCGGCCCGAACGTGCTCCCGAAATTCAGGCGCCATGGTCCGCTGGTGCGCTTTCTCTTTCAGTTTCACCATCCGCTGATCTATGTGCTGCTCGCGGCGACCGTCGTCACGGCATTCTTGGGCGAATGGGTCGATGCGGGGGTGATCTTTGGAGTCGTTTTGGTCAACGCCATCGTCGGGTTCATTCAGGAGTCTCGCGCGGAGGCGGCACTGGACGCCCTTGCGTCCATGATGAAGACCGAAGCCAGAGTCCGGCGGGACGGACGGACGGTCCGGGTGCCTTCCGAGGATCTTGTGCCGGGGGAGGTGGTCCTGCTGGAGTCCGGCGACAAGGTCCCGGCCGATCTGCGGCTGGCGAAAGTCCGCGAGTTACGAGTGGACGAATCCGCGCTGACCGGAGAATCGGTGCCGGTGGAGAAGGCCGATCTGGTGCTTCCTCCCGAGACGGTTGTCGCGGACCGCAAGAACATGGCGTTCTCCGGCTCGCTGGTTACCTATGGACAGGGGGTTGGAGTGGCGGTCGGGACCGGCGTAGCCACGGAGCTGGGGCGCATCCATCAGTTAATGGGCGAAACGACCCAGCTTGCGACGCCGCTCACGAAGAAGCTGGCGTCATTCAGCAAGATGTTGACGGTCGCCATTCTCGGATTGGCCGCCGTGACATTTGTCTTGGGACTCTGGCGCGGCCAACCGGTTACGGAGATCTTCATGGCGGCGGTCGCGCTGGCCGTGGCCGCAATTCCAGAGGGGCTGCCTGCTGCGGTCACGATTACCTTGGCGCTCGGCGTCGGCCGGATGGCACGGCGCCATGCGATCATCCGCAAGTTGCCGGCGGTGGAAACGCTGGGCAGCACCACCGTGATCTGTTCGGACAAAACCGGCACGCTGACGAAAAACGAAATGACGGTCCAAGCGATGTCAGCAGGGGACCGGGTGTTCGATGTTGACGGCGCGGGCTACGAGCCGGTCGGGGAGATACGAGAAAACGGCGCCGGGCATTCGGCGTTGCCCCCGAGCTTGCTCGAGCTTCTGGCTGCGGGGGCCCTCTGCAACGACGCGCAGCATCTGGAGCGCGACGGCAGCTGGACGATTGTGGGCGACCCGACCGAAGGTGCCTTGCTGGTCGCTGCGAAGAAAGCCGGGATCGATCTGAACCGGCTCCACGAGCAGTTCCCGCGGGTGGACGCGATCCCGTTCGAGTCGGAGCGGCAGTTCATGGCCACGCTGCATCGGGTGGAATCGGGGGGGGACTCGGTGCTGTATCTCAAAGGCGCGGTGGAAAAAACGATCTGCTTGTGCGGGCGGATGCGTGTGGCGGACGGGACGGAGCAGGCGCTTGATGCTCAGGCCGTGCTGAGTCAGGTGGATGTCTTTGCCGGGCGGGGGCTCCGTGTGCTGGCGCTGGCGCGGAAGGCATTACCGGCGGACACCACCAGAGTGACGGAGTGTGATGTGGAAGACGGCCTGACTTTTCTCGGGCTCCAAGCCATGATGGATCCCCCGAGGCCCGAGGCCGTGGCGGCCGTGCGCGCCTGTCAGCAGGCGGGGATCGCCGTCAAGATGATCACCGGCGACCATGCCGTTACGGCGCGTGCCATCGCGGCGCAGATCGGACTCAATGGACGCACTCACGCTGAAAGCGGCACGTTGATTGCCATGACGGGGCAGGACTTAGCGGCGACTCCTCAGGATCAATTAGCCGCCGTCGCCGACCGCACGGCGGTCTTCGCGCGGGTCTCGCCCGAACAGAAGTTGCGGCTGGTCGAGGCCTTGCAATCGCGGCGTCATGTGGTGGCCATGACCGGCGACGGCGTGAACGACGCGCCGGCCTTGAAGCAGGCGGATATCGGCGTCGCGATGGGCCGTGGCGGGACCGAAGTGGCAAAGGAAGCGGCCGACATGGTGCTGACCGACGACAACTTCGCCTCCATCGAAGCGGCCGTCGAGGAAGGCCGGTGCGTCTTTGACAACCTGACGAAGTTCATTGTCTGGACGTTGCCGACCAATATGGGTGAAGGGCTGGTCCTGCTGACGGCGATCGCATTGGGCGTCGTGCTTCCCATCCTCCCGGTGCAAATTCTCTGGATCAATATGACGACGGCAGTGGCACTGGGACTGATGCTGGCCTTCGAACCCACGGAGCCAGGCATCATGATGCGGCCGCCGCGCGATCCCGGCCAGCCGATCCTGACGGGCGTGCTGATCGAACGGATTGTCCTGGTGTCGTTCTTGATGCTGGCAGGCGCCTATGGCGTGTTTCTCTGGGAGCTGGATCGGACCGAATCGATCCTCGCGGCCCGCACGGCGGCGGTGAACGTGATCGTCATGGCGGAGCTGTTTTACCTGTTCAATTGCCGTTCGCTGGAGCGCACCATGTTCCATGTCGGCCTGTTCAGCAATCCCTGGATCTGGCTCGGGGTGACCGTCATGACGGTGCTGCAACTCCTGCTGACCTATGTCCCGGCCATGAACCGGTTGTTTCATACGGCCCCGATCGACGGGTTCGCCTGGGGGCTGGTCCTGGCAGCGGCCGTGACCGTGTACGTTGTGGTAGAAGTGGAGACCTGGCTGCGGTTGCAGTGGAACCGGTGGACAGAGCCTGGCGCGCCGACCAGGAGGAGCACGGATGACGCTCAACACGCTGCGTGAGACGTTGTTGTGGTGCGTCGTGATCAATTATGGCGTGCTCCTGGGGTGGTTTCGGCTGTTCACCCTCGCGCACAGCTCGGCTGCATTGTGAGAGAAAGGAGGCCTTGAGATGGACCCGTTCATGCTGCTTGGGATTCTTGCGGTGATCATCGGCATCGCCGGGGTTTTCGTTTTGTTGAAAGGCCGGAAGAAGAATGTCCGTTGAACAAATCGCCCGGCTGCATGCGATGCCACGGGGGTGAGGTATGATCGGACAATCCGTGAAGTTGACGACCGTCCGCGGGATCGATGTCGGGGTCCACTATTCGTGGTTCATCATCTTTTTCCTGATTACGTTTTCGCTGACCGGCCGGTTTGCGGCGGAGCATCCCCACTGGACGCAGGCCGAGCATTATGCGGTTGGGATTCTGACGAGTCTCCTCTTCTTTTCCTCGATCCTCCTGCATGAACTAGCACATAGCTTCGTAGCTCTGGCCAAAGGCATTCCGGTCCGTGCAATCACGCTGTTCGTGTTCGGCGGCGTCGCGCAGATCGGCCGCGAGCCGGACCGGCCGATGACGGAGTTTCAAATCGCGATTGCCGGGCCGATCGCCAGTGCGCTGCTGGCCGTCGGGTTCGGCGCGATGGCGAATCTGGCGGGCGACGAGTTCGAACGGATTTCCGCCCTGGCCGGGTGGCTCTCCTCCATCAATCTCATGCTGGCGCTGTTCAACCTCGTGCCGGGCTTCCCGCTCGACGGCGGACGGATCTTCAGAGCGCTGCTCTGGCGGGTGACGGGCAACCTGGCGACAGCCACCCGGATTGCAGCCGGCACCGGCCAGACGGTGGGGTACGCATTTATACTGGTCGGCATTTGGACCATGTTCACCGTGAGCTGGTTCAACGGACTCTGGCTGGTCTTCATCGGCTGGTTCCTGCTCAGTGCCGCCCAGGAGAGCGTCCTTCAGATGAGCCTGCGGTCTGCGTTGAGCGGCCTGAGGGCCGAAGACATCATGGCGCGAGATTGTCCCACCGTGTCGGGTCAACTGAGCCTCGAGGACTTGGTGCACGAGCATATTCTACGGACAGGCCGGCGATGTTTTCTGGTCTCGCAGAACGGACGACTCGAGGGCCTCGTGACGCTGCACCAAGTGAAGGCCGTGCCCAAGAGCGATGGGGAGACAGTTTCGTGGTGCAGGCGATGACGCCGATGGACCGGCTATATGCGGTGGCGCCGGAGACGGCGATTCTGGATGTCTTGAGAGGCATGGAACAGCACGATGTCAACCAGGTTCCAGTCACACAAGACGGTCGGTTGCTGGGCATGATCACGCGGGATCACCTCTTGCGCGTGCTCTATGCCAATCTGGAGCTAGGGGTGCGTGAGACCCCTGCTTCAGCGTAAGTCCCCCTGAACGGAACCTGACGTGAGGGGGAGAATTCAACCATGAAAACCCTACTCGCCGTGAATCGTGTTTTTGCGGAAGCGTCTCCCGAAAAGTCGCGCTATAGGCACTCTGTTTGGTGTTTGTGGTGAGAAGACAAGCCGATGAGTATCAGGTCGGTAAGGGGGCGGCCATGCTGACGGCAGGAGGAATGCTGCCACTGAGCGCAGTGATGATCCTTATCGCAGGAACAGGATTGTCCCACTATGGCGACTGGATTGCCGAACACACGGGACTCAGCCGGCTGTGGAGCGGGGTGGTGCTACTGACGGGAGCCACTTGCTTGCCGGAAGTCTTCACCACGGGCAACGCCGTGCTGATTGACGCGCCCAATATGGCCGTCGGCGATCTGTTCGAAGGGAATGCCTTTAACCTGGCGATTCTGTTGCCGGCGGGCCTTGTCGATCGCAAGCCCCCCTTGTTGGAGGCCGTGGCCCCAAGCCACGCGGTCAGGGCCTTGGTGAGTTTCCTGCTGATGAGTGTGGGCATGACGGGGATCATCTATCGGGGGAAAAGCGTGTCCTGCTGATCGAGCCGGACAGTGCTTGATGATCGTGGGCTAGGGCTTGGGGATGCGATTCAGTGCGAGTTCCGGAGGAGACGGATATGCGATCCGACAATGTGAGTAGGCCGACCTCAGCGGCGCCTGGTGCGGCCCCAGTTGCGTGGCATGTGCTCACTGCTCCGGCCGTTGCACAGCAACTGACCGTTGATCCGCAGATGGGTTTGAGTGCCGATGAAGTCGCCCGGCGCCTGTCGACCTACGGGCTGAACGCCATTCAGGAGCATCGCGCCCGCAGTCCCTGGCGCATGCTGCTGGACCAGTTCACCGATTTCATGATCCTCGTCCTGATTGCTGCGGCGATCATCTCGGGCATGATCGGCGAGCCGCCGGATGCCATCGCCATTATGGTCATTGTATTGCTCAACGGCGTGATCGGGTTCATCCAGGAATACCGGGCGGAGCGGGCGGTCGCCGCGCTCAAGTTGCTCGCGGCACCGAATGCGAAGGTGCTGCGCGAGGGCAAGCCGGCGACGATCCCGGCCTCGCAGCTCGTTCCGGGCGATGTCGTGGCGCTGGAACCCGGCGACGGGGTCCCTGCGGATATGCGGTTGGTGGAAACGGTCCAGCTCAAAGTCGAAGAGGCGGCGCTCACCGGCGAATCCGTGCCGGTGGAGAAGCAGGCGCGGCCGTTGCCCGAGGTGGAACTCCCGCTGGGCGACCGTCTCAACATGGCCTACAAGGGGACGCTCGTGACCTATGGGCGTGGGACCGGGCTTGTCGTCGGGACCGGCATGCACACGGAGCTGGGCAAGATCGCCACGCTGCTGCGGGAAGAAGAGGAGGTCAAAACTCCGCTGCAGAAGCGGCTGGTGCAGTTCGGCCAACGGCTGGCCCTGGCGGCCCTCGCAATCTGCGCGATGGTCTTTCTCGTTGGCGTGCTCCGCGGCGAGTCGGTGATCCTCATGTTCCTGACCGCCGTCAGCCTGGCGGTCGCCGCGATCCCTGAAGCGCTCCCGGCCGTTGTGACCGTATCGCTGGCCTTCGGCGCCCGCAAGATGGTGAAGAAACAGGCTCTGATCCGGCGGCTGCCGGCCGTCGAGACGCTGGGGTCCGTGACCTACATCTGTTCGGACAAGACCGGAACCTTGACGCTGAACAAGATGCAGGTCGTGCAAGTCATCGTGGCGGGTCAGGTCTCGGCGCGGGTGCCATCCGTTGGGGAACAAGGAGAGGCGGGACGGTTGTTCGGCCAGGCGCTTGCGCTCAGCAACGACGCCGTGCGTCAGGACCTGGATCGCGTGCTGGGCGACCCGACCGAAGTGGCCCTCTATGTCGCCGCGCGTGACGCCGGGTACGACAAGGAGCGGTTGCAGATTCACGCGCCACGGCTGGCCGAACTGCCTTTCGATTCGGATCGGAAATGCATGACGACCTTTCATCAGGAAGGAGAAGGTCTGGTCGCGTTTACCAAAGGCGCACCGGAGCAGGTCGTCGCGCAATGTGAACGGGGGTGGTTGGGAATGGAGTCTGTTCCCATGAAGCAAGAGGCGATTCTAGCGCAGGCGGAACGGATGGCGGCCAATGGCCTGCGCGTGCTTGCGGTGGCGTTCCGGCAGTGGCCGGCTGTGCCAAGCGAACTCTTGGCTGAACAGGTCGAGCGTGGCCTGACCTTCCTAGGCTTGGTCGGGTTGCTGGATCCCCCGCGGCCGGAAGTGCAGGAGGCGGTGAAACTCTGCCAAGCTGCCGGCATCACCCCGGTGATGATTACCGGCGATCATCCGGCCACCGCCCGCGCGATCGCCGCCCGGCTGGGAATTATGGCGAACGACGATGTGGTCATGACCGGGCAGGAGCTGGCGCGCCTGCCGATTGAGGAGTTCGAAGCGCACGTCCAGCGGATCCGGGTCTATGCGCGGGCCGCGCCGGAGCAGAAGATCAAGATTGTGAAGGCCCTCCAAGATCAAGGCGAGTTCGTGGCCATGACGGGCGACGGTGTGAACGACGCGCCGGCGCTCAGGCGGGCCGACATCGGCGTCGCGATGGGCGTGACCGGGACGGATGTGGCGCGCGAAGCCTCGCACATGATCCTGCTGGACGACAATTTTGCAACAATTGTCGCGGCGGTGCGTGAGGGACGGCGGATCTTCGACAACATCCGCCGGTTCATCAAGTACACGATGACGAGCAACGCGGGCGAGATCTGGACAATTTTTCTCGCGCCGTTCCTGGGATTGCCGATTCCGCTGTTGCCTATCCATATTCTCTGGATCAATCTCGTGACCGATGGATTGCCCGGTCTGGCGTTGGCCGCGGAACCGGAGGAACGAGGAATCATGCAGCGGCCGCCTCGTCCGCCGAGCGAGAGCATCTTGGCGCGCGGCATGTGGCAGGACATTCTCTGGGTGGGGCTGCTCATGGGCGGCGTGTCGCTGATCACGCAGGCCTGGGCCTATCATACCGGCCATGCCCACTGGCAGACGATGGTGTTCACGGTCCTGACCTTGTCGCAGATGGGCAATGTGCTGGCGATTCGCTCGGAGCGCGAGTCCTTCTTCGCGCTGGGGCCATTGACCAATCGTCCCTTGTTGGGCGCTGTGCTCCTGACGTTCGCTTTGCAGATGGGCACCATCTATATTCCCGCGCTCAATCCGATTTTCAAGACCGAGCCGTTGGACAGGGATGAATTGCTGGTCTGTCTGGCCCTGTCATCCGTAGTGTTCATCGGGGTCGAAATCCAGAAATGGTTGATCCGGCGAGGGTGGCTGACGTGGGCATGAAGCGTATTATGTCCTGTTAGAGTTGGATCGGGCGTCGCGTGCAAGGCCTTCGTAGCTCCGCGCCGGCGGAGGTCCGATCGGCGTCCGATGCGATCAAGGATAGCTGTGACGAGAGGGCCTCTGTGTGAGCCGATAACCGGGGTCTACCCCGAGGAATAGAAGGACACATGGCGTTTGAAGACATCTTCTGGGGGGTTCTGATCGCGTTGGGCGCCGGAGCGCTCATCGGCCTGCAACGCCAGCAGTCCAGGGACGAGGAGAAAGGCCCCGGCGTCGGCGGCGTTCGGACTTTTCCCTTGATTGCCTTGGCCGGGGCGCTGTCGGCGCTCATCGCGCACACGATGGGGGTATGGCCCATGCTGGGCGCCATGGTGATCATCGGCGCCTTCCTGGCCGTCTCGCAGTATCAAGAGTGGAGCCGGAGCGCGGACCCAGGGATTACCACGCAAGTGGCGGCCCTCATCACCTTTCTCCTGGGGGTCCTGGCTCTCGAGCCAGGGATTCCGTTGCCTGTCGGCGACCGCTATCTCCTGATTGTCGCCAGTGCCGGCGTGGTGATGGCCCTGCTGTCGTTCAAGGAGCCGCTGCACCAGGCGGTGGCCCGCATCTCCGACGATGATCTGTATGCGACGGCGAAGTTTGTCGTGCTCGCGGTCGTCGTCCTGCCGCTGCTGCCCAACCGTACCTATGGTCCCTTCAATGTCGTGAATCCCTTCCATGTGGCCCTGATGGTTGTGCTCATCGCGGGAATTAGTTTCCTTGGGTATATCGCGATGCGGATTGCCGGCCCACGTCACGGGCTGTTGGCGACCGGCATGCTAGGCGGACTGTTGTCCTCCACAGCCGTCACCGTCAGCCTAGCGACGAAAGCGCGGGAATCATCGGCGGTGGTCGCGCTCGCCGCCGTGGCGACGCTGTTGGCTTCGAGCACCATGTTTCTTCGGATGCTCGTTGTGATCAGCGTGATCAATCCCCCTCTCTTCCCGAGTCTAGCCTGGCCGCTGGGGATCATGGCGCTCGGCGGCTATGGTACGGCGCTGATGCTCTATCTGCAGTCAGGTCAGACTCTCCACGAGGCGCCCCCTCTGTCCTATCGCAATCCGCTCGAACTGGGGACCGCATTGAAGTTCGGCCTCTTTTATGGGGTCGTCATTGTCGTGGCCAAAGGCGCGCAGCTTGGGCTCGGAGACCACGGCCTCTACGCCTCCAGCGTGCTGGCCGGTACGACCGATGTCGATGCGATTACGCTCTCGGTGGCCCAGTTTCATCAGGAAGGATTGGCCACCCGGACTGCGGCGACCGCGATCACGGTCGCGGCGATGACGAACACGATTGCCAAAGCAGCTCTTGCCGCCTGGTTTGGCGGCTGGAGGTTGGCTGCGCATGTCGCACTGGGCTTGGGGGTAGCCCTAGCAGGGGGTGCTTTGACACTGGTGTTCGTCGCGTAGCGTAGGGGACCACGCGGGGGATTGAGGGCTCGCATCGCGCTCCACAGGAAGGGGCAGCGGTGGTATTTTGTAACGTTCCCCCGTTCGATCAGGCCGGCTGAGCAAGGGGAGGCCCCAAGGGTAGGCCCATGGTGGTCTCCGAGACTGATGGCAGAGAATGCAACCGTAAGCAAAGGAGGATCTCACCCATGAACATGAGACGGATGATCGGCGCGTGTTCGCTCACGCTGCTCGTGACGGGCTGCGTGAGCAGTGGAACTCATACAGCGACACTGGAGGAGCTGGAGGGCGCGAAGAAATCCGCGGCGGCATTGGAGGCCGAAAAGAAACAGGCGGCGGCTCGGGTCGCAGCACTAGAAGCCGACAACGCCAAACTGGCTCAGGACCTGGCGGCGTCCCAGGCGGCGGGCAGCCGGACCGGCCAGGCCCTCGTCGCGTCCAATCAAAACCTCGAT
>WBZP01004446.1_pt1 | contig 14608 bp, 13 predicted proteins | sample 5204301 | NCBI WGS metagenome assembly WBZP01 (sample SAMN12412401, study PRJNA552823) | activated sludge metagenome | isolation source: activated sludge from nitrification reactor of wastewater treatment plant... | place: USA: Pennsylvania | collected 2017 | reverse complement strand
GTCGATCTGGGCGTCGAACTCGGCGCGGCTGAAGGTCTGGGTGGGGTCGCCGACAATGCGGCTGCGGGTGCAATAGCGGCAGTAGCTGGCGCACTGGGTGGTGATGAGCATCAGCACGCGGTCGGGGTAGCGGTGGACGAGGCCGGGCACGGGCGAGTGCTTGTCCTCGGCCAGGCTATCCTCCATCATCGACTGGAAGGGCACCATCTCGCGGTCGGTGGGGATGACCTGCTTGCGGACGGGGCAGTGGGGGTCGTCGGGGTCGATGAGGCTGGCGAAGTAGGGGGTGATGTCGACGCGGAAGAGGCCCTTGGTGGTCAGGGCGCGGCGTTCGGAGTCGGTCAGGTTGATGACGCGGGCCAGCTCGTCCACGGTGTTGAGCCGGTTGGACATCTGCCAGCGCCAATCCATCCACTGCTCATCGGGCACGCCCGCCCAGTAGGGGGCGCGGGTGTGGACGGGGTCGGTTAGGGGGCTTGTCGTGGGTTTGGGCATTGTCGCTCCTTTGGCTTAGAAACCGAGTTTCTCAGAAGAAACTCGGTTTCTAACATTTCGAGGAAAATTATAGTGTAGCGATTACGATAGCGCCTTCCGGCCTTCCAACCAGCGCTGCAACGACCGTTGGCTCTCACCCGAACGCCGCCCGGCAATGATGCCCTCGACGCTGATGTCTTCATCCAGGTCGGGCCAGTGGATGCCTTCGCGGTCGCCGATCCACTCCCAGCGGGCGCGCTCGTCGGGCGTGGCGTGGAGCAGGCGAGGATACCAGGCCACAGGCAGGGAGATGGTTCGCCCATCGGCCAGATCAAGGGTGAGCGTGTCGTTGGTCACGCCCACGTTTTCGGCGCTGACGACTTGGATTTCAACCAGTGAAGTACTCATTCCACTCCTCCAACAGGCGTTCCTGATGCTGCTCGATGAGTTGTTGCAGCCGGCCTATCTCTTGACGGGGGAAGCCTTTACTATACTGAAGTCGAACCGGAGAAAGCCAAAACTTGGCCGTGTAGCGTTCACGCCTGACGTGAACGTGCGGCGGCTCTAAGGAATCGCTTGAGTAGAAGAAGAAGCGATAAGGGCCGATCCGCAACGTCGTTGGCATGATGAAGGTATTATACTGGAAACTGACAGAAACCGGCAGCGCGTAGATGCAACACCTGTCATGTGCGCAAGCTTGAGGCCGACCTATGGGAAGTTCGCAGTCGATTAAATGGCGGGCGCATAGCTCGTATCTGCTTTACGGTTCGATCAGGCGAAATAGCCCTTCTACACGGTTTCATCAAGAAATCGCAGAAAACACCGCCGCAAGAATTGGCATTGGCCCAACGCCGCAAGAGGCTCTGGCTATCGGAGGTCGATCAATGGATCAGTATACCGGCAGCGATTTCGACGAGTTTCTGGCCGAGGAAGGCATTTTGGAGGAAGTGACCGCGCGGGCACACAAGCGACTGCTGGCTCTTCAGCTTCAGGACGCTATAGAGGCGACCCAACTGACCAAGACGGAGCTTGCGGAACGAATGCAGACAAGCCGGTCACAGCTTGACCGACTGCACGACCCGGAGAATACGTCCATTACCCTGGACTCGCTGGAGCGTCTGGCGCGGGCGGTGGGGAAGAGGTTGGTGGTGGAGTTGGCGTAGGGGATGCTGATCACGCTGGAGACGTGGGTGGAGCGGTGGGTGACGTTGGAGTTAATGGAAACACCGACATTCGGAGTGCCGAAGCAGAGACCGGGTTTCTCAGTAGAAACCCGGTCTCTAGCTACATTAGACTAACCGGCAAACCGGATGCGGCTCAACGCCACGAGTCAAACCCATCCAGGTAATACGTCCCCCGCGTCTGCTTGTCGATGCCGAAGGACGGGCCGAACAGCACCGAATCAATTCGCCGGGTGTCGTTGTCGATGTTGGATTTGGACCACCACCACGGCCCGCCGACGCTCGGATAAGGCTCGATGCCAAAAGTGTAGCCGCCGTTTTTGTGACCCGGCCCGCTGGCTGCCCCCCAGCCGACGGTTAGACGGTGTGGGGCATCGCCAATCGTCTGCCACGGCGTATTGACATAAGCAGCGCCATCGGTTCGCGTTTGAAAACGCAATTGATACTGGTTACTGAAACGACGGAACTGGACGATGTTGATCGCCAACCCGGCTCCATTGCGCTCGACGAAAATGTTGTGGACGTTGCCGTTCTTCATAACGATGGAGTTGGGGTCGAAGAAGAAGGCAGCCGAGTAAGTCCACTCGCTCCACGGCGTCTCGTCGAGCAAGTAGAGCGGCTTATTATCGTCAATCCGCACCGCCAGTCCTAAATCGTGCACCAGGGCAGCCTGAGCGCTGACATAGAGATCGCCGTTGTCTGTAACCTTAGCTGACCAGTTTGTCAGGTCGCTATTAAACTGGAAACCATCATCAAAGAGGTGATTCCAGGACTGGGAGCCATAGACAAGGTGTCCGTTGCTGGTGGCCTGGGTGGTGGCGCCGTTATAGGTGACCTTGCCGACCAGTGTCTGCCATCCTCCGTGTCCCGCCGGCACACTGTATTGAATTCCCCAACCTGTAATGCCTGGCCCGGTCGTCAAGTTGTACGTCCACCATGGGTCGCCGCCGCTGACAACCTCGCCATCCGGCCCGTAAACAGTATAGGTCAGCTTGAAATCCTTATTGCTGCCCGTGGTGTTATTGACGCCGACAATGTAGGTGATCGTCTCGCCGGGGAAAAACCAGTCTCTGTAGGCCCAGGTGGAATCTCCGGTCGAGGCGTCATAGGCTGTCACCGTGCCGGCGGCCGGCGACTGGGGCGCTTCGCCGGCGGGGGCGATGAGGTGGGGAACGGGCGTGGGCGGCGCCGGCTCCTGCGCTGTGGTCGCGCCGACTACGACCAACAACGCGAAAACGGCGACCAGAACGGCCGCCCTGCCAATCCAACGACTCTTGTTCATCTTGTGCCTCCAGAGGAAATTGGGGATTTACTGCCACTGACCGACTGCACCGCGTTGGCGACATGAAATGGAAGGGGAAGGTTAAATCGAAGCAGTCGAGCCGCACTACCCTCCCGTCACTCGAAACGCGACTAAATCAACACCCCGGCCTCTTGCTATTGAGTGCTGACCTCATTGCAGTGTAAAATACCCTCTATGCATTCCACGCATACGTGAGGGTCAAATTGCCGGGCGGTAAGGTCGTTCTTCCTGGGGCAGACTGGAAAGCCGGTCTTCAGGCTTACGCCGATTTACTCCGCCGCCGGCGCGAAGACATGCTGCGCCTGACGCAAGTCGAGATAGCCGCCCACCTTGGCCTCAACCAATCCACCATCTCCCGCATCGAATCCGGCGCGCGGCCCCGCGACAAAGCCACCACCCTCGCCATCGCCGAGGTCTACCGCCTGTCGCCGGCTGAAACGCGGGCCTGGCTGGAGTTGCTCTTCGGCGTACCCGCTACCCCCATAGGCGACGGCACGCCGTGGGGCGACTCCTTCGAGCGCGTCTATGGCCTGCTGGAACGCGCCGGAGACAAAATAGCCCCCTCGTATTTACATAACTATTTTGAGCCACTCCCATCGGCGGCACCGGGGCAGTTAGGCCCGGCGTTTGAGGCCGAACTGACCGCCGCCATCGACTGGACGCTGGCCGACAAGCACCCTCGGCCGCGCGCCCACTTGCTGGTAGAGTTGGCGGCGACCTTCATTCACTACCTCAACGAGCGCGGCCACTACCGCCGGCGGCTGGCCTTGGCCCTGGCCGCGGCCGACGCGGCTCAGGCGTTAGAGCGCCGCTCGATTGAAGGCTGGCTGCGCAGCGACGCCATTCCCTGGACGCTGTTAACGCAACGCCACAACCCGGTTGAGGCGGGTCGCCAGTTGAAGCGCGGGCTGGCTTTGGCGGAGGAGTTAGGCAATCCCGATATGCAGGGCGTCGGGCTGGCTTTTCTGGCCTGGGCGTTGGCGGGGCAATGGAACATGCCCGCGGCCGAGGAGGCCATCGCCCGCGCCCTCGACATCGCTTGCGCCCCGGCGGCACGGCTGCGGGTGCTGTGGGTGGCGGGCGATCTGGCCGCGGCAGAAGAGGGTATAGAGAGGGCCATCGGCTACTACCGTCTGGCCGAGGAGACCGACCTGGCCACGGGCCACGGCCACCACACCACTGTCACGGCCACGCTACGGCTAAGCGCGGCCTACGCCCGGCGGCGCGAACTCGGCGCTGCGCAAGAAACGCTGGCCGTGCTCCTGGCCGACAGGCAAGCGCCGCTCTCCAACCCCCGCCTGGCGCAAATCTACTTTGACCTGGCCCAGTTGAGCCGGATGGAGGGCGACTATGCCACCGCGCGGGCCTATGCGCAGCAGGCCACCGTTGCCCTGCAACGAGGCGACGAGAACCTGCGCTTTGGTCAGCGAATACAGGCGTTCCTGGCCGAACTGCCGCGCTCATGACAAGTGAAGAGGCTCACCCAAAACATAGGGGCCAGGTTCCAGGGGCCAGGGGAAGAGCGCTCCTCCCTGGAACCTGGCCCCTGGAACCTGGCCCCTAATCCCTACTCATACGCCAACGCCTCCCTAACCGCCATCCGCCCCGCCCGCTCCGCCGGCAGCCAGCAGGCCACCACGGCGATGAGCAGCACCAGCCCCAACCAACCGGCGGCGGCGGGCAGGGAGAAGGCGAACGTCAGCGGGCTGCCCAGCAGCGAAACGCCCATGACCCGGTCGAGGGCCAGCGTCAGGGGCACGGCCAGGGGCACGGCCAGCGCCGCGCTGCTCAGGGCGATGAGCAGCCCCTCGACCAGCACCAGCCGCCGCAACAACGGCCGCCGCCCGCCCAGCGCCCGCAGCACGCCGATCTCCCGCGACCGCTCCAGCACGTTGAGGGCCATTGTGTTGCCCAGCCCCAGCCCGCCCACCAGCGCCGTCAGCCCGGCCAGGCTCATCAGCAGCACCACCAGGGTGTCGAACTGCGCCCGATAGGCGGCGCGCTGCCCGTCGGCCGTCTCCGTCCGCGCCACGGCGATGCCGGCGGCTTCGAGGCGCGCGGTCAATTCGTCGGCCAGGAAAGAGGAGAGCGACGCTGAGAGACGCGGAGGAGCGCTGAGAGACGCGGAGGAAGAGTCAGAGAGTTCTTCCTCTGCGTCTCTCTGCGTCTTCTCTCCGCGTTTCTCAGCGTCGCTCTCCTCTTCCAAGTAGAGCACAATCCGCCCCGCCCGCCCGCGCTGCCCCGTGGCCTGCTCAAAGTCGGCCAGGGGCATATAGGCCAGGGCGTCGAACGGCCGCAGGCTGATGCCCACCAGGCGCGTGGTCACGTCCTCCCGCCCGTTCAGCCGCAAGTCCAGCGCCTCCCCCACCCCCGGCCGGCCCAACAGCTTCTCGGCCTCGTAGTTGATATACAAGGATGAAGGCGGAGGGATGAAGGATGAATCATCCTTCATCCCTCCGCCTTCATCCTTTCCTAGCCAGCGCCCCGCCCGCTCGGCAAAGGGCGCGATCTGCGTCGTCGGCGGCACGCCGTAGAGGGTGAAGCTGCTGCCGGCGCGGCCGTCGGGGTAGAGGCGACGCGCGTCGGCCACGCCCCATAGCTCCACCCGGGCGATGCCGTCCAGCCCCTCGGCCGCCCGCCGCAGCCGCCCCACCGCCTGGGGCTGCTCCAGGTCAATGATCACGTCGCTGGGGAACTCGCCCACCAGAATCTCCACGGCCTCATATAGCCCCAGCCGCAAGCCAAAGGTGGCCATGAACAGCGCCCCGGCCAGCGCCAGCGCCGCCACCGTCAGCGCCAGCCGCGCCGGCCGCCGGGCCACGTTGCGCAACGCCAGACGAGGGGCGAGAGAAGAGGAGAGCGACGCAGAGAGACGCGGAGAGAAGACGCGGAGAGACGCGGAGGAAGAATCTTCCATTCTTTCTCTGCGTTCCTCTGCGCTCCTCTGCGTCTCTCCGCGTCCCTCTCCTCTTCCTCCGTGACCCTCCCTCTTCCCTCTGTGTTTCTCTGTGTTCCTCTTCTCTTCCCCCGCCAGAGCAGAACGCACCGGCAGCCGCGCCGCGGCCAGCAGCGGGCCGAGGGCGGCCAGGGCCGGAACCAGTAGCGCCCCCGCCGCCTGGGCCAGCAGCGCCCCCGCTGTCAGCCCAAACGAAGGGATGTCGTAATTGAGTTGCGTCGCCAGCGTGGACGACATGAACCACGCCCCCACCAACCCCAACGGCACGGCCAGCAGCAGGGCCAGCCCGCCGAAGATGAGCACCATCCGCCCATAGAGGCGCAGCACCAGCCCCCGCCCGCCGCCCAGCGCCTTCAGCACGCCGATCTGCGGCGTCTGCTGGGCGATGACCGCGCCGACGACGTTGGCCACCAGGAAGGCGCTCAACAGCAGCGTCAGCCCGCCCAGGATGCCGACCATCAGCAGGCCGGTATCCACATTGCCCTGCATCAGGTGGACGCCCGGCTCCGGGATGCCCGCCCGGGCCACAACCACGCCCTCGTGCGCCAGCCAATCCGTGACCTCGGTCGCGACCGCTTCTACGTCGGCTCGATCAGGTTCCAGGTTCCAGGGGCCAGGGGCCAGGGAAGAGAAGAGCGACGCGGAGAGACGCAGAGGAGCGCGGAGAGACGCGGAGGAAGAAACAGAGGGTTCTTCCTCCGCGTCTCTCTGCGTCTTCCCTCCGCGTTTCTCAGCGTCGCTCTCCTCTTCTTCAGCCTCTAGCCGCACGTAGAGTTGATTGGCCTCCCGTGGCAGGCCCAGCCGCGCCGCCGTCGCGTCGGCCACGTAGCCGAAGACCGTGGGCTGGACGGTCGTCGGCGGCACGGCCATGTCGTTGACAAAGCCGGCCACGGTCAAGCGGAAGGCGTCGCCGTCGCCGAGGCGCAGCGTCACCGTGTCGCCCACGGCGATGGGCAGCGCCGACCGCACCGAGCGCTCCAGCAGGATGGTTCCTGGCGGCGGGGGCAGCGGCGCGCCGTCCTGCGGCCCCAGGCGGCCGACCGTTGGCGCGTCGTCGGGTAGCGTCCAGAGTACCAGTTGGCGCGTCTCGTCGCCGAAGGCCAGGCGCGCGCTGGTCTGCCGCCGCGCCTCGGCCGCGGCCACGCCCGGCCGCTCGGCCACGCGGGCGGCCAGGGCCGGGTCGAAAGGCGAGGTGTCGAGAATGGCGTGGGCGGGATTGGTAGCGCGGTAGCCGTCGCGCAGGTCGCGGCGCAGGACGATGAGGCTGGTCACGGCCACGCCCGTGGCCGCCGTGCCCACGGCGATGGCCAGCACCACCAGCATTGTCCGCGCCTTGAACAGCCACAGGTCGCGCCAGGTTTTGCGCCATAACGTGTTCATAGTTACGAGTTACGAATTACGAATTACGAGTTACGAGTTCGCGGAGTGCGCATCCTCAGATGCGCGCCGCACGGCCATACCCATCCACATCTGAGGATGCGGACTCCGCCATTGCGCCATGCCCATCCCACGGAGTGCGCATCCTCAGATGCGCCTCTCCGCCTTCGCCCGTCCGCATCTGAGGATGCGGACTCCACTAACCGGCCACCCGTCCCGCCCGTTGCCGCGCCGCCGCGTCTACTTCGGCCGCGAACCGGCCGGAGAGCTGCCGCAGCGCCGCGAAGGCCGCCGCGTCCAGTTCCAACAATCGCGCCCCCACGCTTTCTTCTCCCCCGCTCCCCAGCACCCTCTCCCCAGCCCTCTCCCAGGGGGCGAGGGGGGCGGCGCGCACCGTGGCCGTCCGCCGCCGCTCGCCTAGCAGGGCCAGCTCGCCGAAGTAACCACCGGGGCCGTGGCGGTCAATGAGCGCCTCGCCCTCGCCGCGCCGCACGAAGACCTCCACCGCGCCCTCCAGGATGAAGTAGAACACCTCGCCCAGCTCCCCCTGGCGGATGATCGTCTCGCCGGGGGCGAAGGCGCGCGTCGGCGCGTTGGCCGTCAGTTGGCGCAGCGCCTCGCGCCCGGCGGGGTCGTGGGCCAATTCGGCCAGCGCTGTCACCTGGCTTTGCATCTGCCGCAGGTTGATGAGGCTCTGGAGTTCATCGCGCAACGCGGGCGACTCGGCCACCAGCCGGTCGAACGTGGCCGCGTCGAGGGCCACCACCTGCAGCGGCTCGTCCCCCGCCGCGCGCACCGTGGCCCGCCGCGTTTGCCGCCCCACCAGGGCCATCTCGCCGAAGTAATGCCCCGCGCCCAGCCGGTCAACGGGCACGTCGCGGCCGTCGGGCTGGCGCACGCACACCTCGGCCCGGCCGCCGGTGATGACGAAGAACTGCTCGCCCGGCTCCCCCTGGCGCACGACGACGTTGCCCGGCGCATAGCTCGTCACCGCCGCGTGGCACTGCACCTCGGCCAACTGGTCGTAGTTCAGCGCCGCCAGCGCCCGCGTCACGTGCTCGTTGACCACCGCGCCGTCGGCGATCATCACCGCCCGGTCGGTGCGCGCGGCGCGGGCCTCGTCGTGGGTGACCATGATGATCGTCTTGCCCGCCGCCGCCAGTTGTTGGAAGAGGGTGAAGATGCTCTCGGCCGTGCGGCTGTCGAGGTTGCCGGTCGGCTCGTCGGCGACGATGAGACCGGGGTCGTTGGCCAGGGCGCGGGCAATGGCTACCCGCTGCTGCTGGCCGCCGGAGACGGCCGCGGGCAGCTTGCGCGCCTGGCCGTCCATGTCCACCTGTTGCAGCAGGCCCATGGCCCGCTCGCGCCGCTCGGCCGGCGCATAGAGGCGGTTGATCTCCATCGGCAGCATGACGTTCTCGACCAACGTCAGCGTCGGCAGGAGTTGGAAGAACTGGAAGACGATGCCCAGATTCCGGCCGCGCCAGGCGGCCAGTTGCTCCTCATCGAAGGTGTGCAGCGGCTCGCCGCCGACGTGGATTTCGCCGCCCGTCGGCCGGTCAATGCCGGTCAGCATGTTGATGAGGGTGCTTTTGCCGCTGCCCGATTTGCCGATGACGGCCACAAACTCGCCGCGGTTGGCCTGCAGGTCAATGCCCTTCAGCGCGGTGAAGTCGCCGGCGGGCGTTGAGAAGACCTTGACCAGGCGGCGGGCATCCACGTAGGGGGCGGGATCATTCATGGGCCGATGATTATAGCGACTCGTCCGCGCCGCGCATCTCTGGCGATGCGTGGCGCGGACGAGTCGCTGCCCGTTAGCAGCCTAGCCGCGGGCGGCTAGGGCGGGGGCCGATTCGGAACGGCGGCGATCAGGCCGAGAGCGTCTTCTCCGGCAGAGAATCCACCGGCGGCTCTGCCCACAGGAAACCCATGATCACCAGCCCACCCACCGGGATCAGCAGGTATAGTTGGGACCAAGGGCTCCGTCCGGCGTCTTGGAGACGGCGCGCCCCGGCCGCCAGCAGGGGCAGCAGCACGGCGATCAGGAAGACGCTGGCGACGGCTTCGTTCAGGTAGGTCAAGGCCGAAGTGACCAGGGTGACGGCCAGCGCAAACCACCAGAACTCCGACCGCGAGGCGCGGCCGTTGAAATCCGCATACTTCGAGAGACACAAAACAATCGCTTCAAAGAACGTCACCGTTTCGCCGCCCTTGCGGGCACTCTCAGTCACAAACTCTTGCATGCCAAGCTCCTTGCCGATTCCCGAGACTGCCTGTCTCAATGATTTGGCCCCCGGCCGGGAATCGGATGTGTCCCCATTTTGGGCAACTTCCCCCTGGTCCACAACTGTGGATTGCCGTAGTTTTAGGATCAATTCCGTCCTGGAGCTTACCTGGAGCTTGTCATAGACGTTTTTCAGGTGGAATTCGACGGTACGCACGGAAATATGCAGCGCCGCAGCGATTTCCTTATTGCTTTTTCCTTCCAGCAATTGGTTGACGACTTCCCATTCGCGACTGCTCAGTTCCAGCGATTGCGCCATAGTAGTTTCCCATCAAGGTTTCTTAGACCTCTGAGGTCTGCGGCAGACCTCAGAGGTCTCGCACGAACCGATTGTCCCTGTCTACCAGGATTTGCCGCGGCACAATCGGCCGCTCGGTCAACTCGAAGCCGATGATGATAATCTCCTCGCCGCGCTTGATCAAGTGCGCCGCCGCGCCGTTCATGTTAATGACGCCCGACCCGCGCTCGCCGGCGATGACGTACGTCTCCAGCCGCGCGCCGCTGGTGTTGCTGACCACCAGCACCTTCTCCCCCGGCCACAGGCCGACCCGCTCAATCAACTCTTCGTCAATCGTGATGCTACCGACATAGGCGACGTTGGCATCAGTCACCGTCGCCTTGTGAATCTTGGAACGCAGAACCCATCTCATGTCGTGAAGTATACGATGTGGTGTATATAAAGTTGCTAAGAATGGGGGCCAGGTTCCAGGGGCCAGGGGCCAGGGAAGAGCGTTCTTCCCTGGCCCCTGGAACCTGGAACCTAGCCCCTGTTTACCAGCCGCGCCACCTCATCGGCCGGCAACGCATAGCGCGTGTGGCCGTGGCGGCCGGTGGTGGTCTGGGCCATGAGCAGGCTGTTGTAGATGGCCTCCTCGACGCATTCGACCACGGCCAGGGCCAACAGGTCCATCAGCGGCTGCTCGGGGAGGGTGGCGCGTAGACCTCTGAGGTCTGCGGCAGACCTCAGAGGTCTGGGAACGCTGAAGGCGATCACAAAGTCCCCGCTGCCGCCGTGGCCGGGCGTGCCGGTGCGGGCCAGCCCAAACGCCGCCCGCGCCGCCAGCCGCCCCAGGCCGCGGCTGTCCAGCGGGGCGTCGGTGGCCAGCACGATCATGATGGAGCCACTTGGAAGAGAGGGGCCAGGTTCCAGGGGCCAGGGGCCAGGGGAAGAGGAGAGCGACGCGGAGAAACGCGGAGGAGCGCTGAGAGACGCTGAGGAAGAACCACCTTTTTCTTCCTCCGCGTCTCTCTGCGTCTTCCCTCCGCGTTTCTCTGCGTTCCTCTTCTCTTCTTCCTCCGGCGGCCGGAGCGAGCGCCCCACCGGCACGCCGCCAATGGTCAACTCCTCCGCCCGGCCCATGTTGGTCTGCACCAGCGCCCCGACGGTAATGCCAGGTTCCAGGTTCCAGGTTCCAGGGCCCTGGCCCCTGGAACCTGGAACCTGGAACCTGGAACCTTCTTCCAGCACCCGCGAGGCCGTGCCGATGCCCCCCTTCCAGCCGTAGCAGCTCGTGCCCGTGCCCGCGCCGACTGCGCCTTCGACCACGTCGGCCGAGGCGGCGGCCAGCGCGGCCCGTACCTCGCTCAGGCCGATCGGTCGCCCCTGCAAGTCGCTCAGATAGCCGTCGTTCGTCTCGCCCACCAGCGGGTTAACGCTGGCGTAGCCGCGCCAGCCCGTCGCCGCGAAGCCGACGCCGATGTGGGGGTTCTGCTCAATGGCCAGGCTGATCAGCGCGTCGGCCACCCGCGGCGCGTTCAGCGTGCCGGTCAGAGCGATGGGCGTCTCCAGCAGCCCCAGCTCGCGCACCTGCTCGAAGCCGATGGGCTTGCCGAAGCCGTTGATGGTATGGACGGCGGCCACAACCGGCTCTTCGTAGAGGTTGCCGCCGTGGGGCAGGATGAGCGTGACGCCGGTGCGGTAGGGGCCGTGGCCCGGCTGCCAGTCTGGATCGGCCGCGTCCTCCCCGGCCACCAGCGTGGCGTGCCCCACCGTCACCCCGGCCACGTCGCTAATGGCGTTGCGCGCCCCCGCCGGCAGCGTTCCGTCGTAGATGCCCAGTTCCCGAATGCGCGGCATATTTCCCCCTTGGAAAAGAGCTCACGCAAAGGCGCTAAGGGGCCAAGGCGCAAAGGAAGATAAGCAAAGAAATAAAGTTCATCTTTTCTTCCTTTGCGCCTTGGCTTCTTTGCGCCTTTGCGTGAGCTTCTTACCCTCTAACAAGCGCCCGTGTGAGGCACGTCGGCCCGCCCTCGGCCTTCAGCGATAGCTCATCGCCGCGATAGGTCAGCACCTCGCAGCCGGCGGCCAGCAGCGCCCGGCGCGTCTCGCGGTTTTGCTCCAGCAGCAGGCAGCGGCGCGGAGCCAACGCCAGCACGTTCGTGCCCATCGTGGCGAACTCCTCATCCGACACGTCAATCAGGGCCACGCCGCGCGCCTCGAGCAACTGGTAGAACGGCACGGGCAGCAGCGGCCGGTAGACCACGGCCAGATCGCGATCTACCAGGCTGATGAGCGACATGAGGTGCAGGCAGGCGTCCGGCCCCTCGAAGTAGGGCAGTTGCACGGGCACGAGGGCCACGCCCAGCCCGGCCAGCGCCTCGCCCAACTGGTCGAAGCCGGCGGCGTTGGTGCGGAAGCCCAAGCCGACGGCCAGCGTCCGCTCGTCGAGCCACAGCAGGTCGCCCCCCTCGGCCGTGGCCGCGCCGCTCAGTTCGTAGAGGATGGGCACGCCCAGCCGCCGCAGCGACAGGCCCAGCGCCGCCTCCTCGCCCTGCCGCAACGCCTTGCCCATGCGCAGCAGGATCGCCCCGCGCTCGGTCAGCAGCGCCGGGTCGTGGACGAAGATGGCGTCGGCGTGGTCGGGCAGCGGCGCGTCGTGGTAGACGACCTCGACGCCCGCGCCGAGCAGGAGGTTGACGAAGGCGTCGTGCTCCTGCTGGGCCAGCGGCAGATAGGGCTGGTCGGTGTAGTGCCAGCGCGCCGGGTCGGCCGCGCCAAAGGCCGCGTCCGGCCGCCGCACGAGAACGTTGTGGAGGGGAGCGTACATGGAGTGGAGCATAGTTGATAGTTGATAGTTGATAGTTGTCAGTAGGTCAGTAGGTCAGTAGGTCAGTGGGTCAGTGGGTCAGTAGGTCAGTGGGTCAGGAAGTCAGTTGCCGGTGATCGTTGGTCGTTGGTCGTTGGTCGTTCGCGACCCGCTCCCCCGCGGAGTGCGCATCCTCAGATGCGCTCCGCCCGCCCGTGCCCGCCCGCATCTGAGGATGCGGACTCCGTCACTCGCCGCTCGCCACCCGCCACTCGCTACCTCTTCATTCGTAGTTCGTAGTTCGTAGTTCGTAGTTAGAAATGCGTGACATGGCGCGACGTACGCAAGACCGACGCCTGCAAGTGGGTGAGTTCCTCGCCGGGGCCGCGGGGGAACATCAGGTTGGCCGGGTTCTTGGTGTGCCATAGGCCGCAGGCGTGGGCCACCTCGTGGGCCAACAGGCGGCGCGTGCCGCGCAGCGTCTTAGCCTCCACCGTCACGTAGTCGGCCGCCGGGCCGAGCGAACAGCCGTTGTGGGTGCTCATGCTGCGAACGATGAAGACCGTCAGCGGCGCGCCATAGCCAGTCACCGTCCCGCTCGACGACTTGGCCATCAGGTCGCGGAAGAACGCCCCCGCTTGGCCCAGGTCGTCCTGCCACGCGCCGTCGGTGCAGCGCACGTCGAGGGCCGCTTTGGGCGCGCCGTGGGGCGCGGTGACGACGCGCCAGCCGGCCGGCTCCACCGTCACCCCCGCCGTGCGGGCCAGAATACGGCGCGCCTCCTCATAGGCCGGCAGCGCCTCCTCGTTGGTGGCCAGCGGCACGCCGCGCTCGTCGCGCAACACGACCACGCGCAGCCGCAACTTCTTCGTCGAGCGGAAGCCGGCCAGGGTCAGTAGCAATTCCGGCAGCTTAAGGGTACGGTTGAACACTTCCTTGAGGACGTTGAAAATCTGCCACAACAAGCCGATCATGGAGAGGAATTTAGCGCAAAGAGGCGCAGACGCCAAAGAGAGGTTCCAGGTTCCAGGGGCCAGGGGAAGAGCGCTCTTCCCCTGGCCCCTGGAACCTGGAACCTAGCCCCTCTCTTTGCGCCTGCGCGCCTTTGGGTTAAATTCTTTCTCTATGGAAGAGACCGCGGGCGACCCCTACGACGCGGCGCGGGCGCGGATGGTGGCCGAGCAGCTCGCCGGGCGGGACATCGCCGACCCGGCTGTGTTGCGGGCCATGCGCCTTGTGCCGCGCGAGCGCTTCGTGCCGCGCGCCTCGCGCCCCTACGCCTACGACGACGGCCCCCTGCCCATCCCCGCCAATCAGACCATCTCCCAGCCCTACGTGGTGGCGTATATGATCGCCGCGCTGGCCCTGCGGCCGGGCGACCGCGTGCTGGAGATCGGTGCCGGGTCGGGCTACGCCGCCGCCGTCCTCAGTCGCATCGTCGCCCAGGTCTACACCGTCGAGCGCCACGCCCAACTGGCCGACTACGCCCGGCGGCGGCTGGCCGAACTGGGCTACGACAACGTGACCGTCCGCCACGGCGACGGCACGCGCGGCTGGCCGGAGCATGCCCCCTACGACGCCATCATCGTCGCCGCCGGCGGCCCGGCCGTGCCCGACTCGTTGCGGGCGCAACTGGCCCCCGGCGGGCGGCTGGTCATGCCCGTCGGCCGCAGCCGGCAACAGCAGCACCTCGTCCTCGTCACCCGCCGCCCCGACGGCGTCTACGACGAAGAGCGGCTGGCCCCCGTCGCCTTTGTGCCGCTCATCGGCGAAGAAGGGTGGCAGTAGCGGGTGGCGAGTGGCCCCATTGCGGAGTGCGCAGCCTCAGATGCGCGTTCGCCGCGCCCGTCCCGCGGAGTGCGCATCCTCAGATGCGCCGCCGCGCCGCTGCGCCGCCGTGCCCCTCTGCGGAGTGCGCATCCTCAGATGCGCGCCGCCCGCCGCACCGTCACGCCGCCCGCATCTGAGGATGCGGACTCCGCCGTTTGCCACGCCCATCCCACGGAG
>WBZP01004445.1_pt1 | contig 14608 bp, 10 predicted proteins | sample 5204301 | NCBI WGS metagenome assembly WBZP01 (sample SAMN12412401, study PRJNA552823) | activated sludge metagenome | isolation source: activated sludge from nitrification reactor of wastewater treatment plant... | place: USA: Pennsylvania | collected 2017 | reverse complement strand
CCCGGTGCTCCTCGAGCGCTGCCTGACCCTGCTCGCACCGGCCCTCGAGCGCCCCGGGGCCGTCGTCGTCGACGCCACCCTCGGGCTCGGCGGGCACAGCGAGGCGCTGCTGCGCCGGTTCCCCGAGGTGCAGCTCGTCGGCGTCGACCGCGACCCCGACGCCCTCGCCCTCTCCGCCCGCCGCCTCGAGGTCTTCGAGCGCCGCACCGTGCTCGTGCACGCGGTCTACGACGAGCTCCCGCGGGTCCTCGACGAGGTGTCCCACCCGCGGGTCGACGGCGTGCTGTTCGACCTCGGGGTGTCGTCGATGCAGCTCGACGAGGCCGAGCGCGGCTTCGCCTATTCGCAGGACGCGCCGCTCGACATGCGCATGGACCCCTCGCGCGGCCAGACCGCGGCCGACGTGCTCAACACCTACGCCGCGGCGGAGCTCGCCCGGGTGCTGCGGGAGTACGGGGAGGAGAAGTTCGCCCGGCGCATCGCCGACGCCGTCGTGCGCGAGCGCGGCAAGGCGCCCTTCGACTCCAGCGCGCGGCTGGTCGAGCTGATCCGGGCGTCGATCCCGGCGCCGGCGCGGCGTACCGGTGGCAACCCCGCCAAGCGGACCTTCCAGGCCCTGCGCATCGAGGTCAACGCCGAGCTCGAGGTGCTCGAGCGCGCGCTGCCCGCGGCCATCGACGCGCTGACCGTCGGCGGCCGCATCGTCGTCATGTCCTACCAGTCGCTCGAGGACCGGATCACCAAGCGCGCCTTGGCATCTCGCGCCTCGACCGATGTGCCGCCCGACCTCCCGTTCATCCCCGAGGGGCACGAGCCCGAGCTCAAGCTGCTGACCCGCAGCTCGGAGAAGGCGTCCGACGCCGAGATCGCGGAGAACCCCCGGGCCGCGTCCGTGCGCCTGCGCGCGGCCCAGCGGATGCGGGAGGCGGCGTGAGCACCGCCTCGCGCTCGGCGCGCACCTCGCGTCCGGCTGCCCGTACCGCTCCGCGGCGGCCGTCGTCCGGCGGCCCCGCGGCGCGCGCTGCTGCCCGGCGTCGTGCGCAGATCGTCGCGCTGCCCGACCCGCGCCCGGCCGTGGCCGGCACGGGCGTGTTCGCCCTCGTCGTGGTCGGCATGCTCGTCGGCGGCATGGTCCTGCTGCTGGTGCTCAACACCTCGCTGGCGCAGGGCGCGTTCGAGATCAGCACGCTCACCCGCACGCAGAACCAGCTCGCGGTCCAGGAGCAGCAGCTCCTGCAGGACGTCGCCCGTGCGGAGGCCCCCGAGTCGCTGCAGGCGCGCGCCAACTCCCTCGGCATGGTGCCTGTCGAGGCGCCGGTGTTCCTGCGTCTGGCCGACGGTGCCGTCCTCGGGATCCCCAAGCCCGCCAAGGCTTCTCGGGCCGCGCTGCCCAGGACGGGCGCGGCTCCGAGCGCGGTCACCACCACCGGGGGCGCGCGCACCGACGCTGCCCAGGCCGACCCCGCTCCGGTCAGCGACGCCGCCAAGCCCGACCAGGCGGTCGCCCGATGACGACCATCGCGCCCCCGCCGCGGCGCAGCACCCCGCCCCGTCGCCCGGCGCAGAGCGGCCCGGCCCAGCGCCGTCCCGCGCAGCGCAGGACGCCGCCGCCGCGCCGACCCGTCGTCGCGCCGCCGCGCACGTTCCGCCCCGGCGACCCGGTGCGCCGGCTCCGCGCGTGGCAGCTGATCCTGCTGATCGTCCTGACGATCGTCGCCGGGCGCGTCATCGACGTGCAGGCCATCCAGGGCCCGGCGCTCGCCGCGGCCGCCACGAAGGACCGGCTGCGCACCGTCACGACCCCCGCCGTCCGCGGCGACATCACCGACATCCAAGGCGTCCCGCTCGCGACGACCGTGCAGGCCCGCAACGTCACGGCCGACCAGACGCTGGTGAAGGATCCCGGCGCCGAGGCCGCGGCCCTCGCCGAGGTGCTCGGCGGCGACCCGTCGGCGTACGAGGCGCGCCTGACCGGCACCCGTCGCTTCGTCTACCTCGCCAAGGGCATCACCCCGCAGGTCTGGGCGAAGGTCGCGGCCCTCAAGCTCCCCGGCGTCTTCAGCGAGCTCACGTCGTCGCGCGTCTACCCGGCCGGCCCGGTCGCGGCCAACGTCGTCGGCTTCGTCCGCGGCGACGGCAAGGGCGGCTCGGGCCTCGAGTACGGCTTCAACCAGGAGCTCGCCGGCACGCCGGGCACCGAGGTCTACCAGGCGTCCGCGCGCGGTACGGCGATCCCCACCGCCGACAGCTCCGGGACCGACCCGGTCGCGGGCCTCGGAGTGCGCCTCACCATCGACCGCGACGTGCAGTACGTCGCGCAGGCGGCGATCGCGGCCCAGGTGAAGGCGGCGAAGGCCGACAGCGGCACCGTCGTGGTGATGGATCCCAGGACCGGCCAGATCTACGCGCTCGCGACCGTGCCGACCTTCGACCCGAACAAGCCCTCGGAGTCGGCGGCGTCGGACCTCAACAACCGCGCGGTGTCCGACGTGTTCGAGCCCGGCTCGACGAGCAAGGTCATGACCATGGCCGCGGCGATCGAGGAGGGCGCGGTCACGCCGCTCACGAGGATCGTCGTCCCGCCGGTGCTCGAGACGAAGTACAAGACCTTCCACGACGACGTCGCGCACGGCACCTGGCACCTCACCCTCGCCGGCGTGCTCGCGAAGTCGAGCAACATCGGCACGATCCTCACCGCGCAGAAGATCGGCGGCGACAAGCTCTACAGCTACCTGAAGAAGTTCGGCATCGGCGAGTCGACCGGCCTGCACTTCCCCGGTGAGAGCAAGGGCTTCGTGCCGTCGCCGAAGAACTGGTCGGCGACGTCGTTCGGCACCATCGCGTTCGGCCAGGGCCTGTCGGTCACCGCGGTCCAGGCGGCGTCGGTCTACGCGACGATCGCCAACGGCGGCGTCCGCGTCTCGCCGACCCTCGTCGCGGGCTTCACCTCGACCGACGGCACCTACCAGCCGGCCGCCGCTCCCGCGCAGACCCGCGTGGTCAGCTCGCGCACCGCCGCGCAGGTCCGCCAGATGCTCGAGTCGGTCGTCACCGACGGCACCGCCCCCAAGGCGGCCATCCCCGGCTACCGCATCGCAGGCAAGACGGGTACGGCGAACCGCATCCAGGAGGGCCACGGCTACCGCGGCTACACCTCGTCGTTCATCGGCATGGCGCCCGCAGACAAGCCGCAGCTCGTCGTCGCCGTCTTCCTCGACAACCCGCGCAACGGCAAGTTCGGCGGCGCGCTCGCCGCCCCGGTGTTCAAGCAGGTCATGACCTTCGGCCTGCAGCACTTCCGGATCCCGCCGACCGGCACCCGGCGCCATGACCTGCCGATCACCTGGTGAGCGCGGGATAGGTTCGCATCGTGTCCGCAGGCCCGCGTCCGAGCACCACCCCGCGGCCGCTGACCGACCTCGTCGCCGTGGCGGGGGAGGCGCGCGCCGCCGGTCCGGGCGACCCCGCGACCGTCCTGGTCTCCGGCGTCACGCACGACTCGCGCGCCGTCGTCGCCGGCGACCTGTACGCCGCGCTGCCGGGCTTCACGACGCACGGTGCCGAGTTCGTCGCGCAGGCAGCTGCCGCCGGTGCGGTGGCCGTGCTCACCGATCCGACCGGTGAGGAGCGCGCGCTGGCGTCGGGGCTGCCCGTGGTCGTCGCGGCCGAACCGCGCGCTGTTCTCGGCGTCGTCGCCTCGACCGTCTACGGCGACCCCTCGCTCGACCTCCTCGTCCTCGGGATCACCGGCACCAACGGCAAGACGACGACGAGCTACCTCGTCGATGCAGGGCTGCGGGCTGCGGGTCTGCTCACCGGTGTGATCGGCACGGTCGGGACGCGCATCGGCGACGAGATCGTGCCGACGGCGCGCACGACCCCGGAGGCCACCGACGTCCACGCGCTGCTCGCGGTGATGCGCGAGCGCGGCGTGCGCGCGGTGACGATGGAGGTGTCGAGCCACGCGCTGCGCCTCGGCCGCGTCGACGGTGTGCGGTTCGACGTCGCGGGCTTCACGAACCTCAGCCCCGACCACCTCGACTTCCACACCGACATGGACGACTACTTCGACGCGAAGGCGGAGCTGTTCACGCTGACCCGCAGCGACCGGGCGGTCGTGTGCGTCGACGACGAGCACGGCGCCGCGATGGCACGGGTCGCGACGTCTCACGGCCTGCCGACGACGACCTATGCCGCGACGCGCACCGACGCGACGTGGTCGGTGCGCGACGTCCGCACGGTGCCCGGCGGCTCGGTGCTCACCGCAGTCGGGCCCGGCAGCGAGCTCGACCTCGAGGTGCGCCTGCCCGGCGCGTTCAACGTCGCCAACGGGCTGGGCGCGCTGGCGATGCTGGCTGCGATCGGCATCGATCCCGAGGTCGCGGCGCAGGGGATCGGCGCATGCCCCGGCGTCCCCGGCCGCATGGAGCGCGTGCCCGACGGCGATCCGCAGTTCCACCGGTTCGGGTACGTCGACTACGCCCACACCCCCGATGCCGTCGAGCGCGCGCTCGCCGCCGCCCGCGAGGTCGCCGAGGCGCAGCCCGGCGCCCGCAGCCGCGTGATCGTCGTCCTCGGCGCCGGCGGCGACCGCGACCCGCACAAGCGCTTCGCCATGGGCGAGGCCGCCGTGCGGGGCGCCGACCGCGTGATCGTGACCGACGACAACCCGCGCAGCGAGGATCCGGCCGCCATCCGCCGTGAGCTGCTGCGCGGCGCCCGCACGATCACCGGCAAGCAGGTCACCGAGGTGGGCGACCGCCGACGCGCGATCTTCATGGCCGTCGCCCTCGCGGGGGAGCGTGACGTAGTCCTCATCCTCGGCAAGGGCCACGAGCAGGGCCAGGAGGTCGCCGGTACGGTCACGCCGTTCGACGACCGGGTGGTGCTCGCGGAGGCGTTCGCGGTCCGCGAGGCGACACCCCTGCCGTACCACGACGAGGACCCCGCATGATCCCGCTGACGCTCGAGCAGGTCGCGCGCGCCACCGGCGGCGCGCTCGGCGGCGGTGCCGAACCCGCAGCCGTCGTGCGCGGCATCTCCACCGACACGCGCGCGGTGTCCGACGGCGACCTGTTCGTCGCCGTCGTGGGGGAGCGGGTCGACGCGCACGATCTCGTGGCCGACGCCGTCGGCGCAGGCGCTGCCGCGGTCCTCGCGTCGCGCAGCGTCGACGTGCCGCACGTCCTGGTCGACGACACGGTCGCGGCTCTCGGCCGCCTCGCCCACGCGGTGCTGGTCGACCACCCGTCGGTGGTCGTCGTCGGCGTCACGGGGTCGTCGGGCAAGACGAGCACCAAGGACCTGCTCGCGCAGGTGCTCCCGGCGTACGGGCCGACCGTCGCGCCGCAGGGCTCGTTCAACACCGAGGTCGGCCTGCCGGTCACCGCGCTCGGCATCGACGAGCGCACGCGCGTCCTCGTCGCCGAGATGGGCGCGCGCGGCGTCGGTCACGTCCGCTACCTCTGCGGTATCGCACCGCCGCGCGTCGGCGTCGTCCTCAACGTGGGTACCGCGCACGTGGGCGAGTTCGGGTCGCGCGAGAGCATCGCGCTGGCCAAGGGCGAGCTCGTCGAGTGCCTCCCCGCCGCATCGTCGGGCGGCGTCGCCGTCCTCAACGCCGACGACCCGCTCGTCGCGGCCATGGCGCCGCGCACGTCGGCGAGGGTCGTGACGTACGGCGAGGCCGCGACCGCCACCGTCCGCGCGGTCGACGTCGTCCTCGACGACGCCGGTCGCGCCTCCTTCGCGCTGCTCGTCGACGGCCGGAGCGCGGTGGTCACGCTCGGCCTGCACGGCCGCCACCACGTCTCCAACGCGCTCGCGGCCGCCGCCGTGGGCACCAGCCTCGGGCTCGACCTCGACGAGGTCGCCGCGGCACTGTCGGCGGCCCGTCCGGCGAGTCGCTGGCGGATGGAGGTGTCCACGGCCCCCTCGGGTGCCACGGTGGTCAACGACGCCTACAACGCCAACCCCGACTCCGTGCGGGCGGCGCTGGAGGCGCTGGCCGCCATGACCCGTGACGGCCGCCGCGGCACCGCGGTGCTGGGAGAGATGTTCGAGCTCGGAGAGACGACCGTGGACCTGCACGAGGAGACCGGCCGCGAGGCTGCGCGCCAGGGCGCTGCCCGGCTCGTCGCGGTCGGGACGTCGGAGCCCGTAGCCGCCCTGGCCCGCGGGTACGCCGAGGCAGGTGGCACCGACGTGGTCGTGGCCGCGGACGACGCCGCCGCGCTCGCAGCGCTCGGCGACCTCGGCGCGGACGACGTCGTGCTGGTGAAGGCCTCGCGCTCCGCCGGCCTCGAGCGGCTGGCGCAGGCGCTGACGGAGGTGGCGTCGTGAAGGTGGCCCTCGTCGCGGCCGGGCTCGGGCTGATCGTCGCCCTGCTCGGGACGCCGATGCTCATCCGGTGGCTCAAGGCGCACAAGCTCGCGCAGGCGATCCGGGTGTCGGTGCCGGGCGAGCCCTACCCCGAGCACGAGGGCAAGCGAGGTACTCCGTCGATGGGCGGACTCGCGATCCTCGCGGGCATGCTCATCGGGTACTTCGGCGGCCACCTCATCCTGTGGCGGCCGCTGACGGCGTCCGGCGTGCTCGCGGTCTACCTCACCGTCGGCCTCGGCTCGGTGGGCATCGCCGACGACTACCTGAAGATCTTCAAGCAGCGCAGCACCGGCGTGCGTGCGCGCACCAAGCTGATCGGCCAGGCAGCGGTCGCGCTGTCGTTCGGCTGGCTCGCGCTGCATTTCCCGGACGCCGAAGGGCTCACGCCGGCGTCGCACGCGATCTCGTTCCTGCGCAACACCTCGATCGTGCTGCCCACCGCGCTGGTGATGGTCTGGATCTGGTTCCTCGTCACCGCGACCACGAACGCGGTGAACCTCACCGACGGCCTCGACGGCCTCGCCGCGGGCGCCGCCGTCATGGCGCTCGGCGCCTATACGCTCCTCGCGCTCTGGCAGTACCGGCAGAACTGCGAGTTCTTCGAGTCGACGCGCTGCTACGACGTGCGCGACCCGCTCGACCTCGCGATGTTCGCCGCTGCCATCGCCGGAGCGACGTTCGGCTTCCTGTGGTGGAACACGGCTCCCGCCAGCATCTTCATGGGCGACACCGGATCGCTGTCGCTGGGCGGTGCGATCGCGGCGCTCGCGATCCTCACCCGCACCGAGCTGCTGCTGCCGCTGCTCGCCGGCCTGTTCCTCATCGTGACGCTGTCGGTGATCGGCCAGGTCGGCAGCTACAAGCTCACCGGCAGACGCATGTTCCGGATGGCTCCGCTGCACCACCACTTCGAGATGCTGGGCTGGGCCGAGATCCAGATCGTCGTGCGCTTCTGGATCATCCAGGGGCTGTTCGTGGCGCTCGGGCTCGGCCTGTTCTACGCCGAGTGGATCCGGCGGCCCGGATGACCCGCACGGACGTCTCGGCGTACGCGCGCGGCTCGGACTGGTCCGCGGTGCACGCCGTGGTCGCCGGTGTGGGTGTGGCGGGGTTCGCCGCGGCCGACCAGCTGATCCACCTCGGCGCGCGCGTGACGGTGATCGACGCCGCCGACGGCGACAAGCAGCGCGAGCGCGCCGAGATCCTCGACGTGATCGGTGCGAGCGTGCGCCTCGGCGACGGCGACACCCTGCCCGACGGCGCCGACGTCCTCGTCGTCTCGCCCGGTCTCCCGCCGCGCTCCCCGGTGATCCTCGCGGCGCAGGAGCAGGGTGTGCCCGTGTGGGGCGAGCTCGAGCTCGCGTGGCGGCTGCGCGGCCCGGACGCGGCCCCGTGGCTCGTCGTCACCGGGACCAACGGCAAGACCACGACCACGCTGATGCTCGCGTCGATGCTGCGCGCGGCGGGGCACCGCACGGCGGCCGTCGGCAACATCGGCGTCTCGCTCGTCGACGCGGTGATGGACCCGGAGGGCTACGACGTCCTCGCGGTCGAGGTCGGCGCGCCGCAGCTGCCGTTCCTGTCGACGGCGAGCCCGCTGGCGTCGGTGTGCCTCAACGTGGCCGAGGACCACATCGACCTGTTCGGGTCGTTCGAGGCCTACACGGCCGCGAAGGCGCGCATCTACACCCACTCGCAGGTGGCTGCGGTCTACGACCTCGCGGAGCCGGAGACGCTGCGCATGGTCGAGGAGGCCGACGTCGTCGAGGGCTGCCGCGCGATCGGCATCACCCGCGGCATCCCCGGCCTGTCGATGCTCGGCGTCGTCGACGACCTGCTGGTCGATCGCGCATTCGTGGAGAACCGGCGCGAGTCGGCGCAGGAGCTGGCCTCGGTGCACGACGTGCGCCCGTTCGCGCCGCACAACATCACCAACGCGCTCGCCGCAGCCGCCCTCGCGCGGGCGTTCGGCGTGCCCGCGTCCGCGGTGCGCGAGGGGCTGCGCACCTTCGAGCCGGCAGGCCACCGCATCGCCGAGGTCGGCGCGGTCGACGGCGTCCGCTACGTCGACGACTCCAAGGCCACCAACTGCCACGCGGCCGAGACGTCGCTGCTGGCCTATGGGCCGGTGGTCTGGATCGCCGGCGGGATGGCCAAGGGGCAGGAGTTCGACGACCTGGTGCTCCGCACGCGCGACCGGCTGCGCGGCGCAGTGCTCCTCGGCGTCGACCGGGAGCGGATCCGCGAGGCGCTGGCGCGACACGCGCCGGATGTCCCCGTCGTGGAGGTCTCCCGCACGGACACTGGAGCCATGGACGACGTCGTGAGCGCCGCCGCCGGGCTGGCACGCCCCGGCGACACCGTGCTGCTCGCGCCCGGCTGCGCGTCCTGGGACATGTACCGCGACTACGCCCAGCGCGGCGACGTCTTCGCCGAGGCCGTGCGACGCCTGTCGGAGCGCTGACCCTGCGATGAGCAGCGACACCGTACGCCGCGAGGCGAAGGCCGACCGGCCCAAGGCCGAGCACCCGCTCGCGACCTACCACGTCCTGCTCGGCGCGACCCTGCTGCTGCTCCTGCTCGGCATCGCGATGGTGCTCTCCGCCTCGACCGTGCTGAGCTACCAGGTCTTCGGGTCGGCGTACACGCTGTGGTTCCGCCAGGTCATGTTCGCGGTCGTCGGGCTCGTCGCGATGGTCGCCGCGTCGCGCATGCCGGTGTCGTTCTACCGCCGGCTGGCCTACCCGCTGCTGATCTTCGCCGTCGTCTCGCTCGTCGCGGTGCTCGTCATCGGCCACTCGGTCGCCGGCCAACGCAACTGGATCGAACTCGGCGGCCCGTTCCGCTTCCAGCCCAGCGAGTTCGCCAAGCTCGCGCTCGTGCTGTGGGCGTCGGACCTGATGGCGCGCAAGCAGGGCAGCATCCACCAGTGGAAGCACCTGCTGATCCCGCTGGTGCCGGTGGCCGCACTGATCGTCGGGCTGGTGCTGCTCGAGGGCGACGTCGGCACGGCGCTCGTGATGGTGCCGATGGTCGCGGCGGTCCTCTACGTCAACGGCGCACCGTTGCGGCTGTTCGTGCTCGGTGCCGGTGCGGTGCTCGGCGGCGTCGCGCTGCTGACCGTCGGCCACACCTACCGGCTCGGACGGTTCACGGCGTGGCTCGATCCGAGCGCCGACGCGCTCAACACCGGCTGGCAGGTGCTGCACGGCAAGAGCGCGCTCGGCGGCGGCGGCTGGTTCGGCGTCGGCCTCGGCGCCAGCCGTGAGAAGTGGGACTGGCTCCCCGAGGCGCACACGGACTTCATCTACGCGGTGGTCGGCGAGGAGCTCGGCATCGTCGGCTCGCTGCTGGTGATCGTGCTGTTCGCCGCGATCGGTGTCGCGGGGCTGCGGCTGGCCCGTGTCACGACCGACCCGTTCGTGCGCACGGCGTCGGCGGCCACCGTCGCGTGGCTGCTGACCCAGGCGCTGCTCAACATCGGTGCGGTGCTGCAGCTGGTGCCCATCACCGGCATCCCGCTGCCGCTGGTGTCCTACGGCGGCTCGTCGCTCGTCCCGACGCTGGTCGCCTGCGGCATGCTCATGTCCTTCGCGCGCGCCGAGGCCGGACGCCCGGTGAAGGCCACGCGCACCCGTCGTCCCGCCCGGGGGCGGTGAGCCCCGTGCACGTCGTCCTCGCGGGCGGGGGCACGGCCGGACACGTCGAGCCGGCCCTCAACCTCGCCGACTGCCTGCGCCGCCACGACCCGGACGTCGGCATCACGGCGCTGGGCACCGAGCGCGGCCTCGAGACCCGGCTGGTGCCCGAGCGCGGCTACGACCTGCGGCTCGTGACGGCCACGCCGATGCCGCGACGTCCCACCCTCGACCTCGCACGCCTGCCCACCCGGGTACGTCGCGCGGTCGCGGAGGTGCGCGAGGTGCTCGACGACACCGGGGCCGACGTCCTCGTGGGCTTCGGCGGCTACGTCGCGCTGCCGGGCTACCTCGGGGCGCGCGGCAGCGTCCCCATCGCGATCCACGAGGCCAACGCGCGACCGGGCCTCGCCAACCGCGTCGGTGCGCGCTTCACGTCGTACGTCGGCTGCGCGGTGCCCGGCGCGATCGCGGGGTCGCAGCACATCGGCATGCCGCTGCGGCCGACGATCGCCAACCTCGACCGCGAGGCGCTGCGCGCCGAGGCGCGGGCGCACTTCGGCCTCGACCCCGACCTCCCGACCCTGCTGGTGTTCGGCGGCTCGCAGGGCGCGCGGAAGCTCAACGAGGCGACCGTCGCCGCGGCGCACGACCTGACAGCACAGGGAATCCAGGTGCTGCACGCCGCCGGCCTGCGCAACGACGACCAGCGGCCGACCGGGACCGTCGGGCCGGCGCCGTACGTCGCGCTGCCCTACATCGACCGGATGGACCTCGCCTATGCGGCGGCCGACGTCGCGCTGTGCCGCGCCGGTGCGATGACGTGCGCCGAGCTCGCGGCCGTCGGGCTGCCCGCGCTCTACGTCCCGCTGCCTATCGGCAACGGCGAGCAGCGGCTCAACGCGCTACCCGTCGTCGACGCCGGGGGAGGGCTGCTCGTCGACGACGCGTCGCTCGACGGCGAACGGGTCGTGCACGTGCTCGCACCGCTCCTGCTCGACCCCGAGCAGCGACGCGAGATGGAAACGGCCGCCGCCTCCCACGGTCAGCGCGATGCGGACGAGAGACTGAGGGCGCTGGTTCTCGACGCCGTGGAGAGCGCCGGTGCCACCCCCGCACGAGGAGGCTCCCGATGACCGCCCAGCCCGCCGACCTGTCCGGACTCGGGCGCGTCCACGTCGTCGGCATCGGCGGCGCCGGCATGTCGGGCATCGCGCGCATCCTCGTGGCCCGCGGCGTCACGGTCAGCGGCAGCGACGCGAAGGACTCCCGGCGCCTCGCGGCGCTGCGGGCTCTCGGCGTCGAGTGCTACGTCGGCCACGCTGCCGAGCAGCTCGCGGACGCCGACACCGTCATCGCCTCGACGGCGATCAAGGCGGAGAACCCCGAGCTCGTCGCGGCCCGCGAGGCGGGGCTGCGGGTGATGGGCCGCGCCGAGGCGCTGGCCACGCTGATGGACGGCTACCGCGGCGTCGCCGTCGCCGGCACGCACGGCAAGACGACCACGACCTCGATGCTCACCGTCGCGCTGCAGCACTGCGGCGCGGACCCGTCGTTCGCGATCGGCAGCGAGCTCAACGAGAGCGGCAGCAACGCGCACCTCGGCAGCGGCGAGGACTTCGTGGCCGAGGCGGACGAGAGCGACGGCGCGTTCCTCGCGCTCCCGGCGTACGCCGGCATCGTCACCAACGTCGAGCCGGACCACCTCGACCACTGGGGCACGTTCGACGCGATCGAGGCGGCCTTCCTCGAGTTCTGCACGGCGATCCGCGACCGCGGCGGCTTCGTGACCGTGTGCGTCGACGACCCGGGCGGCGCGCGGCTGGCGGAGAAGGCGCGCGGCGAGGGGGTCGACGTCCGTACGTACGGCACGGGCGACGCGGCCGACTTCCGGGTCGAGCTCGTCGGCGTGGGCGACCACGGCTGGCGCTTCGACGTGCTCGAGCACGGGGTGCGCCTCGGGCTCACCGAGCTCGGCGTCCCGGGCAAGCACAACGTGCTCAACGCGACCGCGGCGCTCGTGACGGGGATCGGGCTCGGGCTGCCGGCCAGCGACCTGCGCGCGGGCCTCGAGACGTTCTCCGGCACGCGGCGTCGCTTCGACTTCAAGGGCACCGCAGACGGTGTGCGCGTCTACGACGACTACGCCCACCACCCGACCGAGATCGCCGCGACGCTCTCGGCGATGCGCGATGTCGTGGGGGAGGGGCGGCTCGTCGTCGCCTTCCAGGCGCACCACTACTACCGCACCGCGATGTTCACGAAGGAGTTCGGCGAGGCGCTCGGCCTGGCCGACGAGGTCGTGGTGCTCGAGGTCTTCGCGCCGGGCGAGGACCCGATCCCCGGTGCGTCGGGGGTGGCGATGGCGGCCAACGTGCCGCTGCCCGCCGACCAGGTCGTGTTCGAGCCGTCGTGGAGCAAGGTCGCCGGGCAGCTCGTCTCGCGCGCGCACCCGGGCGACGTCGTCATGACGCTCGGCGCCGGCGACATCGCGATGATCGGCACCGAGGTGCTCGACCTGCTGCGCGCCCGCGAGACGCGATGACCGTCCTCGAGTCCGCGCAGCGCTTCGGTGCCGCGACGCGTCGGCGTCGCGTCTACCGCTGGATCGCTCTCGCCGTCGTCGTCGCGCTGGTCGCGCTCGTCGTCTGGGTCGTGTGGTTCTCCTCGCTGCTCAGCGTCCGCGAGGTGCGGGTGCTGGGGACGACGAACGTGAGCGCCGACCAGGTGCGCACCGCGGCCGACGTGCCGTCCGACATCCAGCTCGCGCGGGTCGACGTCGACGGCATCGCGGAGCGCATCGATGCGATCCCGCGGGTGCGGTCCGTGGAGGTGCGCCGCGGCTGGCCCGACGTCCTCGTCCTCGTCGTCACCGAGCGCACGCCGATCGCCGTGACCCGCGTCGGGACGACGCTCACCTACCTCGACGACACCGGCGCGCGGTTCGGCTCGGTGTCGGTGGCGCCGCGGGGCATGCCGCTCGTCGTCGCCCCCGACGCGGTCTCGACCGGAGCTGCTCTGGCGGTCGTCGACGCGCTGCCGAAGGCGCTGCGCGACACCGTCACCACGGTCACGGCGAGCACCCGCGACGACGTCGTGCTCACCCTCGCCGACCGGGTGACCGTGCGCTGGGGGAGCGCCGAGCAGTCCGACCGGAAGGCCACGGTCCTGACCGCTCTGCTGCGGGTGAAGGCCGCGTCGTACGACGTGAGCGCCCCCGACCTGCCCACCTCGAGGGGCTCCGCGGCCCCGTCCCGCTGACTCTCAGCCGGCTTCCAGGCAGCCGGGAAGCCCTGCGGCGCAAGCGATCTGCTGGCTCGCGGCGTTCCGGCGCGCCCAGTCAGCGGTCCAGCGCCTTGCGCTGCCCGGCCGACCCGCCGTAGGTTCACCCCTCAGGTACAGGATGACATAACTATCAGCCTCTACATGAGGGTGAGAGTTGTCGCGGCGCTCGGGGAAGGGCCACCGCGACGGTCGAGAGAAGGGTCAGGGCCATGGCGGCTCCCCAGAACTACCTCGCGGTGATCAAGGTCGTCGGCATCGGCGGCGGCGGCGTGAACGCCGTCAACCGGATGATCGAGGTCGGCCTCAAGGGCGTCGAGTTCATCGCGGTGAACACCGACGCGCAGGCGCTGCTCATGAGCGACGCCGACGTCAAGCTCGACATCGGTCGCGAGCTCACCCGTGGGCTCGGCGCCGGCGCCGACCCCGAGGTCGGGCGTCGCGCGGCGGAGGACCACGCCGAGGATCTCGAGGAGGTCCTCAAGGGTTCCGACATGGTCTTCGTGACCGCCGGCGAGGGCGGCGGCACCGGCACCGGTGGTGCTCCCGTCGTCGCGAAGATCGCGCGCCAGCTCGGTGCGCTGACCATCGGCGTCGTCACGCGTCCGTTCGGCTTCGAGGGCAAGCGCCGCGGGGTGCAGGCCGACTCCGGCGTCGACTCGCTGCGCGCCGAGGTCGACACGCTCATCGTCATCCCGAACGACCGGCTGCTGTCGCTGTCGGACCGCAACATCTCGATGCTCGACGCGTTCCGCCAGGCCGACCAGGTCCTGCTGCAGGGCGTCTCCGGCATCACCGACCTCATCACGACGCCGGGCCTGATCAACCTCGACTTCGCCGACGTGAAGAGCATCATGGCCGGCGCCGGCTCGGCGCTCATGGGCATCGGCTCGGCGCGCGGCGACGACCGTGCGATCGCCGCGGCCGAGGCTGCGATCTCGAGCCCGCTGCTCGAGGCGAGCATCGACGGTGCGCACGGAGTGCTGCTCTCGATCTCCGGCGGCTCGGACCTCGGGCTGTTCGAGATCAACGAGGCCGCGCGTCTGGTCGCCGACGCCGCGCACCCTGAGGCGAACATCATCTTCGGCGCGGTCATCGACGACACCCTCGGCGACGAGGTGCGCGTGACGGTCATCGCGGCCGGCTTCGACGGCGGTCTCCCGCCGGCACGCCGCGCCACGACCAAGCCGGCCGAGAAGGCGGTCGAGGCCGCAGCGGCCGAGACGGTCATCGCGGTCGACTACGGGCACGTCCGCGCGGAGCGGGAGTCGGGCCGGTACGCCGCGGGCACGCTGACCGGCTAC
>WBZP01004444.1_pt1 | contig 14608 bp, 9 predicted proteins | sample 5204301 | NCBI WGS metagenome assembly WBZP01 (sample SAMN12412401, study PRJNA552823) | activated sludge metagenome | isolation source: activated sludge from nitrification reactor of wastewater treatment plant... | place: USA: Pennsylvania | collected 2017 | reverse complement strand
CCGCGATCCGACTCATCACTTCCGATCCGGTGCCGGTACCCCACATGATCGGTAACAGGCCGGCCATGATCGCCACCACGGTCATCATCTTCGGGCGGACGCGCTCGACGGCGCCTTCCATGATCGCCTCGTAGAGATCGGCCAGGCCGGGTACCTGGCCCTCGGCGCGCCGCTTGGTCTTCAATTCCTTCCAAGCATGATCGAGATAGATCAGCATGATCACACCGGTCTCGGCCGCGACGCCGGCCAGCGCGATGAAGCCGACGGCAACGGCGACCGACAGGTTGTAGCCGAGCCACCACATCAACCAGATGCCGCCAACCAGCGCGAAGGGCACCGAGAGCATGACGATCAACGTCTCGGTAATGCGCTTGAAGTTGAGATAGAGCAGCAGGAAGATCGAAAGCAGGGTCACCGGGATGACGATCTTCATCTTCTCGATGGCCCGCTCCATGTATTCGAACTGGCCGCTCCAGGTCACGTAATAACCGGCCGGGAACTTGACCTGTTCGGCGACCGCCTTCTTGGCGTCGGCCACGTAGCTGCCGATGTCGCGGTCGCGGATGTCGACATAAATGTAGGCGGAGAGCAAGGCGTTTTCCGTGCGGATGCTGGGCGCGCCCTTGGCGACGACGACCTTGGCCAATTGCCCGAGCGGAATCATTGCCCCGTCCATGGTCGGGATCAGCACCTCGCGAGCGATCTGCTGCGGATCTGAGCGTAGTTCGCGCGGATAGCGGATGGTGACGCCGAAACGTTCCCGCCCCTCGACCGTGGTCGTCACCATCTCGCCGCCCAGCGCCGTGCCGATCACGTCTTGCAGGTCGCCGACGGCCAGGCCGTAGCGCGCCAGCTGCTCGCGGTCCGGCTCGATGTTCAGGTAGAAGCCGCCGGTGATGCGCTCGGCGAAGGCACTGGTCGTGCCGGGCACGGCTTTGACCACGGCCTCGATTTCCTTGGCTACTTTTTCCATCTCGCCGAGATCCTTGCCGAACACCTTGATGCCGATCGGCGTCCGGATGCCGGTGGACAGCATGTCGATGCGCGCCTTGATCGGCATCGTCCAGGCGTTGGCGACGCCGGGAAATTGCAGCGCCTTGTCGAGTTCGGCGATCAGCTTGTCGGTGGTCAGGCCCGGGCGCCATTCGGCTTCCGGCTTCAGGTTGATCACCGTCTCGAACATCTCGGTCGGCGCCGGATCGGTTGCCGTGTTGGCGCGCCCGGCTTTGCCATAGACTGAAGCGACCTCGGGGAAACTCTTGATGATCTTGTTCTGCGTCTGCATCAACTCGGCGGCCTTGGTGATCGACATGCCAGGCAGCGAAGCCGGCATATAGAGCAGCGTGCCTTCGTTGAGCGTCGGCATGAACTCCGAGCCGAGTTGAGAGGCTGGGTAGATCGAGGCCACCAAGGCAACGACGGCAGCAACGATGGTCATTTTCTTCCAGCGCATGACGCCGGCGATGATCGGCCGATAGACCCAGATCAGGAAGCGATTCACCGGATTCTTCGCTTCCGGCATGACCTTGCCGCGGATGAATAGCATCATCAGGACCGGCACTAGCGTCACCGAAAGCAGCGCCGCGCCGGCCATCGAGAAGGTCTTGGTGAAGGCCAGCGGCGAGAACAGCCGCCCCTCCTGGCCTTCCAGGGCGAACACCGGGAGGAAGGAAACAGTGATGATGAGCAGCGAGAAGAACAGCGCCGGGCCGACTTCCTTGCAGGCGGCGAGCATGGCGTCGGCACGCTCGGCCTTGGTGTGCTCCTCGGGCAGGCGTTCCAGGTGCTTGTGGGCGTTCTCGATCATCACGATGGCGGCGTCGATCATCGCGCCGATGGCGATGGCGATACCGCCCAGGCTCATCAGATTGGAGTTCATGCCCAGCGAGCGCATGGCGATGAAGGCGATCAGCACGCCGACCGGCAGCATCAGGATGGCGACCAGGGCGCTGCGCACGTGCATCAGGAAAACGATGCAGACCAGCGCGACGATCAGCGCTTCTTCCAGCAGCGTCCGCTTCAGCGTGTCGATGGCGCGGTGAATCAGTTCGGAACGGTCGTACACCGTCTGCACCGTGACGCCCTCGGGCAAGCCGCCACCGATTTCGTCGATTTTGGCTTTCAGGTTGTGGATGACTTCCAGTGCGTTGGCGCCGTAGCGGGCCATGGCAATGCCCGATACGACTTCGCCTTCACCGTTCAGCTCGGTCAGGCCGCGCCGCTCGTCGGGCACCAGTTCGACCCGGGCGATGTCGCGGATCAGCACTGGCGTGCCCTTGTCGCTTTTGACGACCAGCGTTTCGAGGTCGCTCTTGCCGCGCAGGTAGCCCTTGCCGCGCACCATGTACTCAGTTTCGGCCATCTCGACGACACGGCCACCGACATCGCGGTTCGAGTCGCGGATCACCTGCGCTACCTTCATCAGCGGAATGCCGTAGGAACGCAGTTTCACCGGGTCGACGGTGACCTGGTAGGTCTGAACGAAGCCGCCGATCGATGCGACTTCGGCGACGCCGTGCGCCTTGGTCAACTGATAGCGGACGTACCAGTCCTGAATGGTGCGCAGTTCGGCCAGCGTCTTGTCCTTGGCCAGCAGCGCGTACTGGTAGACCCAGCCGACCCCGGTGGCGTCCGGTCCGAGCGACGGCGTGACGCCTTTAGGCATGCGGCTGGACGCGAAATTCAGATATTCGAGGACGCGCGAGCGGGCCCAGTAGATGTCGGTGCCGTCCTCGAAAATGACGTACACGAAGGAGGCGCCGAAGAAGGAAAAGCCGCGCACCACCTTCGATTTCGGTACCGACAGCATGGCCGTGGTCAGCGGGTAGGTGACCTGGTCTTCGACGACCTGCGGCGCCTGGCCGGGATACTCGGTATAGACGATGACCTGGACGTCCGAGAGGTCGGGCAAGGCATCGATCGGGGTGCGCAACACGGCATAAATGCCGCCGATGGTGATGAACAGGGTGGCGAGCAGGACCAGGAAGCGGTTCCGGCCCGACCATTCGATAATGTTGGCCAGCATGGCGACTCTCCGTGGCTCTCGGTCAGTGACCGGCGTGCGGGTTGGCAGCGGCGGCCGGCGCGCCGGCTCCCTGGCTGGCCGGCAGCGGTTTGATCGCCGTGATCACCCATTCGCCGGGCTGCCGTTCGACGAACTCGAAAGCGACCTTGGCCCCCGGTTTCAGCCCTTGCAGCAGCGATGCGTTGGCGGCCTTGAACTCCATGGTCATGGCCGGCCATTTGAGGCTGGCGACCGGGCCGTGATTGAGACTAATCGTGCCGGTCGCCGCGTCGATGCCATCCACCGTGCCTTCGGCCTGGTGGCTAGCGCCTTTGGCGGCTGGCTGTCCGGGTGCTGCCGCTTGCCCTTCTTTGGGGGCTGCTCCGTGGGCGGCATGGCCGAAACCGCCGACCGCCGCCTTGAGGTTGCTCTCGGCATCGATCAGGAAGTTGGCGGCGACCACCACCTGTTCGCCTTCCTTGACCCCCTCCAGCACTTCGACGTGATTGTCGCTGCGCGCCCCGAGTTTGATATCGCGCGGCTCGAAGCGGCCTTCGCCTTGCTGGATCAGTACGATCTGGCGGGCACCGCTGTCGATGACGGCGGAGGTCGGCACCGTGACCACCTGGCCTTTGGCGCCCACCGGCAGTTCGACCTGGGCGTACATCGACGGCTTGAGCAGCAGCCCCGGATTTGCCAGTTCGACGCGAACCGGCACGGTACGGGTCTGGGCGTTCAAGGTCGGATAGACATAACTGATCGTGCCGTCGAAAGTCTTGCCCGGATAGGCGTTGATCGTCACCTTGGCCTTGCTGCCAGATTTGACCAGGCCGATGTCCTGTTCGAACACGTCGGCGACGACCCACACCGAGGAGAGGTCCGCGACCTGATAGAGCGCCTCGCCGGGCATGAAGCGCATGCCCTGGACGGCTTTTTTCTCGGTGACGATGCCGGCTACCGGCGAACGGAACGTCATCGTCCGCTTCGCCTCGCCGGATTTGGCGAGGGCCTTGACCTGTTCTTCCGAGATATCCCAGTTTTTCAGTCGCAGCAGGCTGGAATCGGCCAGTTGCTTCATGCCGTCCCGCGCCGGGCCGCCGGCCTCTTTCAGCGATTCGACGCCCTGGGCGGCAATCGCATATTCACGCTGGGCGGAGACCAACTCCGGACTGTACACCTCGAACAGCGGCTGGCCTTTGCCAACGGGCTGGCCGGTCACATTGACATGCAGGCGCTCGACATAGCCCTCGAACTTGGGCGAAATCGCATACATGCGGCGCTCGTCCGGCTCGATCCGGCCGGATGCTCGGACCACCTTGTCGAGAATGCGGAGTTGTGCAGCTTCGGTCCGCACGCCCAGTTTCTGCACCTTCTCGGTACTGATCTTGATTTGGTTGGCGGTCGTTGGTTCGTCGTCTGTTTCGCCTTCATAGACGGCGATGTAGTCCATACCCATCGGGTCTTTCTTGGGCGTCGGCGAGGTGTCGGGCAGGCCCATCGGGTTGCGGTAGAAAAGCAGCTTTTTTTCTTTTTTGGCCGGCTCGGTTGACGTGGCCGCCGCCGGTGTTGCCGATTCACCGTGGGAGGCGCTGCCTTTGCCACCCAGCCAATAGCCGCCGCCGGCCGCGACGGCGAGCGCGATGACGCCGATGGTCAGTCCTGCACCCTTGTTCATAACTCTTCCCCTAAAAGTCGTTCGATTTCGGCCAGACGCATTTGCGCCTCGGCCTGTACCTTGATCTGATTTTGTCTGGCCTGGCGGATTTGCCGCTGGGCATCGAGCAGCGTGGCGAAATCGACCTTGCCGGTTTCATAGCCGGCCAAGGCGGCCTGAAAGGTCAGTTCAGCCTGCGGCAGCAGGCTATTGGTTAGCAGATTTTCGGTCTGCCGGGCGGCCTCGATACCGGCCAGACCTTCCGCGAGGTCACTGACCACCTGGTTCGCGGTCGCTTCCTTGCGCGCCCGGGCCGCATTCAGCATGGATTCGGATTCTCGTTCCTGAGCCCGGCGCGAGGACTGCTGCAGCGGGATATTCATTTCGAGCATCAACTCCCACTCCTTGACCTCGTTCTGGTACTGGATGGGCGAGACGCCGAGCGTTATATCGGGATAGCGATTCTTATAGGTCAGATCGCGGGATTTTTCGGCAGCTCTGATCCGCGACTCGTCGGCGAACAACTGGGGATTCCTGGCGCGGACGCGCTCTTCGAGGGCGACATAGTCGAGTCTGGCCGGTGGCGGCAGTGTCCGCAGTTGGCTCGGCTCAGCCAGAGGAGCCCGACTCGGCCGGGCCAGCAAGGCGTTCAGGCGGGCATGCAGATGATGGCGCTCGGTTTCCAGCGCGATCAGTTCATTGCGCATTGTGGTCTGTTCAACCTGGGCGCGAATGACATCCTGCTGGGCGGCCAGGCCGCCGGCGTAGCGGACCTGGGCGATCTTTTCCAGACGGATCATCAGGTCGAGAATTTCGCGGGTCAGTCGTTCACTGCCGTGGAGGTAGTACAACTGGGCATGATTGACCTTGATCCGGCCGGCGATGTCGGCCCATGTCCCCATAACCCGCCCCTTGGCACCTTCGGCCTCGAACTCGGCAATTTCCCGCTTCAGGTCGCGCTTGCCGAACCAGGGAATATCCTGCATCAACAGATATTTGGTACTGCCGACGCGACTTGGGGACAGCGTGGCGTTCTGCTCGCCCATGCGGGTAATGTCCCGCAACTCGGCCCGGAACTTGGGGTCGGGCAGCGCCCCGGCCGATGTAATGCGTTGGCCGGAGGCCTCCGCTTCAGCCTGCATTGCCGCGTACTCGGGGTTCCGCGTCTTGGCGAAATCGAGCAGGCTGTCGACCGAAGCGCCGATAGCCGGTTCCTGAGCCAGTGCGGGCATGCCCAAGCCGATGGCCATTAGCAAGGCGAAAATGGGGGCAAGCCTGAATCGTCGCATACGACCTCCCTGTGAAACGCGACTTCACAAAGCGATGGGCACTCCGGGTGACTTACCCGGAATGCCATCGCCCTCATTGTTATTTGGCCGGTTCGAAATGCACAATGGTTACCGCGCCATTGACATTGTCAGCCATGAAGCGAATCTTGTCGCCCGCCTTCATCTGATCAAGCCAGTTCGCATCCTTGACCCGGAAAACCATGGTCATCGCCGGCATACTCAGATTGGTCAACGGCCCATGGGAGAGCGTCACCTTGCCGGCCGATTTGTCGACTTTCTTGACTACGCCATCAACCATCTGCATTTCAGTGGACGCAGTTGCCTGCATCGCCATGCCGTGGCCGGCATGATCGCCAGCCGCTTGAACCGGCGCAGCACCCAAGGTGACGAGGGCGATCAGGGTTGAGGTGAAGAGTGCTTTCATGGTTTTCTCCTGTTGAGGAATAGGGGTCAGTGTTTGGCAAATACGGTGGTTGCACCACCGGCCTGGACCAGCAGCGTGTTGTAGGGAACCGGCTTGGGGCTTTCCATGCCGGGAGATCCGGGCGGCATCGAAGGCACGGCCAAGCCGATGGCCTTCGGTTTTTCCTTGAGCAGGCGCTGGATGTCGGCGGCGGGGACGTGTCCTTCGACAACATAGCCGGCGACCTTGGCTGTGTGACATGAACCGAGGCGCTCGGGCATGCCCAGCTGCTGGCGAGCAGCCGGCACGTCATTGACGTCGTGGGTTCGCACAGCGAATCCCGCCTGCTGCAGATGCTCGACCCATTTTTCGCAGCATCCACAATAGGGACTTTTATAGACGTCGACCGCCTCGGCCGCGCTGGCCGGCAGGTTTACCGCTGCGCCAAGGGCAAACAGCGTCAGCAGAACAGTTATCGGCTTTGCCATGGAAATCACTCCTCGTTCAATTGACTGAGGGCAGTATGGCCAAGCAATACCAACAAAAGACTGACTCCTTGATTACATTTTTGTAATTTGCACGGACGGTACTTGCCGTGGCTTTTGCCGGTCAATGCTTATGCTCTTCAGCATGCTCCGCTGCCAGCGGGGAAAACCTAGCCTGCTCAGTCTTTTTATCCGGGAAGACGATGGAGACAACCACCTTCATATGGCCATCGGAGACATACTTGCCGACCCCGCTCAGCTTGTTGTCGCCAGCCGGGGACAGCGGCACCGTCACTTTCGACTTGCCGGCCAGAATCGTTGCCGTACCGCTGACGCCGGCCGCCGGGATCTTTTTCTCACCATGGTCGGTGAGATAGACCGTAATCGGACTGTCCTTGGCCTCCTTGTTGTTTTTGTCGACCAGCAGTTCGAAGTGATACGGCCCGGCCATACGCAGTTGGCCGCCATTCGGGGCTTTCATTTTGTCGAGGGTGGCATCGTCGTGGGCGAAAGCGGCATTGCCGGCGAAGATCAAGGCAGCAGATAAAACCAGGTTGGGAATCAGGGGGAGTTTCACAGGTTTTTCCTCATCAGGTGGGGGTTAGAAAGACTCTTGCGCCTTTTCGGCGAGCAGGCGTTGCAGCGGCTTCTCGCCGTACAGCCAGAACATGACCGGGGTCAGCAGGGTATCGAGCAGGGTCGAACTGATCAGGCCGCCAAAAATCACGACGGCGACCGGATGCAGGATTTCCTTGCCCGGTGCGTCGGCGGAAAGCATGAGCGGGGTCAGCGCGAAGGCGGCAACCAGGGCCGTCATCAGCACCGGGGTCAGGCGCTCCAGCGAGCCGCGGACGATCATCTTGCGCCCGAACACTTCGCCTTCGAATGCGCACAGGTTGATGTAGTGGCTGATCTTCAGGATGCCGTTGCGGGTGGCGATGCCGGTCAGCGTGATGAAGCCGACCAGGGCGGCGACCGACAGTGGCTGGCCGGAAATCCACAGCGCGACGACCGAGCCGACCAGGGCGAGCGGCACGTTGCCCATGATGATGGCGGTCAGCACCGCCGACCGATAGCGGCTGTAGAGCACCAGATAGATCATGGTCAGCGAGACGACGGCGAGCAGCGCGATCAGTTTGGCCGCCTGTTCCTGCGCCTGGAACTGCCCTTCGAGCAGCGTGAAGTAACCTTCCGGCACGGGCTTTTTGTCGATTTCGCCACGGATGTCGGCGATGATCCGGCTCATGTCGGAGCCGTCGGTATTGGCCGAGATGACAATGCGGCGCCGGGTGTTCTCCCGGCCGATCTGGTTCGGACCCTCGCCATCCTCGATGCGGGCGAGCAGCGACAGCGGCACGCGGCCGGTCGGCGTCTCGATCAGCAGGTTTTCCAGGCCGCGTTCGCCGCGCGCTTCTTCCGGCAGGCGCAGGGTCAGGTCGAAACGACGATTGCCTTCGATGACCTGACCGACCCGCTCGCCGGCCAGCAGTTGTTCCAGGCGTTGCAGCAATTCGCCGGAAGCCACGCCGTAGCGGGCGGCGGCGTCGTAATCGAGATGGATCTTGTATTGCGGAATCAGCACCTGCTTTTCGATCTGCAGATCGGTGATGCCCGGAATCTTCGCCAGCCGTTCCTTGAGCTCGCCGGCCAGGCCGCGCAGGGTGTCCAGATCGTCGCCGAAAATCTTCAGGGCGATCTGCGCCCGGACGCCGGACAGCAAATGGTCGAGGCGGTGCGAAATCGGCTGCCCGACATTGACCACGGCTGGCAGCACGGCCAGACGCTGCCGGATGTCGGCAATGATCGCTTCCCGATCCCGCCCGGAAGCCTTCAAATCAACCTCGATCTCGGAGTAATGGACGCCTTCGGCGTGCTCGTCCAGTTCGGCGCGACCGGTACGGCGGCCGACCTCGGTCACTTCGGGCACAGCGAGCAGGATGTTTTCCGCTTGCGTGCCGATCTGGTTCGATTCGACCAGCGATGACCCGGGGTTGAGCACGACATTGACGGTCAGCGTGCCTTCGTTGAACGGCGGCAGGAAGGACTTCGCAAAGAAGGGAATGGAGGCCAGCGCGATGACCACGACGGCGACGGCGCCGATCAGCAGCGCCCGGGCACGGTCGAACGACCAGTTAAGCAGGCGTTCGTCCCAGGCTTTGAGTTTCCGGACCAGGGCGCTGTCGCCGTGGTCGATATGCTTCATCTTCGGCAACAGGTAGTAGCACAGCACCGGCGTGATGGTCATCGCTACCGCCATGCTGGCCAGGATGGAGACGATGTAGGCGACGCCAAGCGGCGTGAACAGCCGGCCCTCGATACCCGGCAGGGCGAACAGCGGAATGAACACCAGCACGACGATCAAGGTCGCATAGACGACCCCGGAGCGGACTTCCTTCGAGGCGGCGGCAATCACTTCCAGCGCTGACCGGGGGTTGGGCAGGCTGCGGTTTTCGCGCAGGCGGCGCAAGACGTTTTCGACATCGACCACGGCATCGTCGACCAGTTCGCCGATGGCGATGGCCAGGCCGCCCAGCGTCATGGTATTGATCGACAGGCCGAAGTAGCTGAAGACCAGCGCTGTGACCAGCAGTGAGACCGGAATGGCGGTCAGCGAAATGAAGGTGGTGCGGAAATTGGCCAGGAACAGGAAGAGGATGACGGCGACCATGATCGCCCCGTCACGCAACGCTTCCTCGACGTTACGCACTGAGGCTTCGATGAAATTGGCCTGGTTGAACAGGAACTGCGGCGTGTCGACACCTTGCGGCAGGCTCTTGCCCATCTCGGCCAGGGCCTGCTCGACGGCCCGCGTCAACTCGACCGAATCTGCCGTCGGCTGCTTTTGTACCGAGAGAATGACCGCAGGTTTTCCCTTGAAACTGGCATCGCCGCGTTTGACCCCGGGGGCAAAGGTGACGGAAGCCACCTGGCGCAGCAGGATGGGCTGGCCGTTGCGCGTCGCCACCGGTTGGTTCTGCAGATCGACCAGCCGGGTCGTCCGGCCGATGTTGCGGATCAGGTATTCGCGGCCGCCGGCATCGACGAAGCCGCCGGCCGTGTTGCCGCCGAAGTTCTTCAGCGCCGCTTCCAGTTCGGCCAGTGTGACACCGACTGCCTGCATGCGAGCCGGGTCGGGTTCGACGCGGTACTGCTTGACCTGGCCGCCGATCGGAATGACCTGGGCGACGCCCGGGATGGTCAGTAGGCGCGGCCGCATAACCCAGTCGGCGTATTCGCGCACCTGCATCGGGCTGGCTTTGTCCGGATCGGCCGGCAAAGCGATGAGCAGGATTTCGCCCATGATTGAAGAGATTGGCCCCATCTGCGGCACGATCCCCTGCGGCAACTGCTCCCGTACGAGGTTGAGTCGCTCAGCGATCTGCTGGCGGTTGCGATAAATCTCACTGCCCCACTCGAACTCGACATAGACCACCGACAGGCCGATGCCCGACACCGATCGCACCCGCGTCACGCCCGGCATGCCATTCATCGCCGATTCGACGGGGAAGGTGATCAATTGCTCGACCTCTTCCGGGGCCATACCGCCGGCTTCGGTCATCAGCGTGACCATGGGTTTGTTGAGGTCGGGGAATACGTCCACCGGCATCTGGCGCACGGTCAGCGCCCCATAAATGACCAGCAGCAGCGAAACGCCGAGCACGATCAGGCGCTGCTTGAGGCTCGCATTGATGATGAAATCGAACACGGCGTCCCCTTAGCGAATCTGCGCCAGGGCGGCGGCGCCGTCGACGACGACGCGCTCGCCGCCGCTCAGGCCATCGGTCACGGCCACCGAGTGACCGTCGAGCGCCGCGACCTTGACCTTGCGGGCGACGAAGCGCTCGGCACTTTCATGGACCCAGACCACCGACTCGTTGGCCGCATTGCGCACCACAGCGGCGGCGGGAATCGCCACGCCGGCCTGCTGCACCTTGGTCTGGGCCAGCACTTTCAGGGTCTGGCCGACTGCGACGGCAGGCAAGTCGCCGTTTTTCGGCGGCTTGACCCGGAACAGCACCGGCATCGCCTGGTCCTTCAAGGTACGCCCCAGGCCGACGAAGGCGAGATCGAGCACGCCGCCGGCAATCGGGGCGCTAGCCTTGGTCAGTCCGTCGAGCAACAGCGGGTCGTAGGCCAGGGCCTCGACCGCCAGCCGCTGTGGATCGATGACCTCGAAGACCACCGCCCGCGCATCGACCACTTGGCCAACCGCGACGTTGGCCGCACTGACCACGCCGCTCACCGGTGCGACCAGGGCCTCGCGGCCGAGGCTGCCGCCGACAGCGCTCTTGCGCTTCTTGAACGCGGCAAGTTCGATCTCCGCCTGTTCGATGTCTTTCTGCGGGACGCTGCCTTCCAGTTGCTGGAGCCGCACCAGGCGGCGTTCGAGGACGCTTTCCTGCGCAGCCAATTCGGCCAGGGCCGACAGTTGAGTACCGCGTTCGAGGGCTGTTGCAGCCGGTTGCAGCCAGGCCAGAATTTGCCCTTTGATGACCTGTTGACCAAGCACGGCCAGCCCGTTCGGGCCAGCCTCGATCCGCCCACTCTGGAAAGTCTGCACCCGGCCGCCGGCATTCGGATCGGCGACAATGCGGCCATTGAGTTCGACCGTGCGGGGGAATTCCCCCTTGAGGGCGGTCCGGGTGCGCAGGCTCAACTGCCGTTGGGCCGATTTCGGGACAAAGACGCTGCCGTCCGGCAAGCGCAAGGCCGGCTCGTTGAAAGTCACCTGGCCTTGGGCGTCGACTGCAGCGACCGGTGCCGGTGCAACTGGGGCTTTTTGTTCATCGCCATGGTCCTCGCCGCCATGGGCGGAGACCTGAACAGCCAGGGTGCTGCCCACGAGCAGAGCCAGGGCGTAGCGGGTAAGATTCTTGATATCGGTCATGCTGAGTGAATTCCATGTTGCGGTTGGCGACGCAGGCGACGCACGATCAGGCCCCCGGCCAGCAGCAACAGCGGAGTTCCGGCGTAGAGCCACCAGTTGCGATCAGGGTGTCCGGCTTCAGTCAAGGCGGCTGCTACTTCGCCAACTTCCAGGCTGGCGGAAAGCAGATCGACAATTTCGCCCGCCTGGACGGTGATGGTCAGCGGGTATTTGCCAGCTTGCGTCAGGGAGGAGGCCGATAATTGGTAGACCCCACCCGCCATCTCGGTGGCGATCCCTTTGATCCCCTGTCCCTCGATTTCGATTTGTGCCCCGGGAATGGGTGCGTTGTCGGCGGCGCGGTCGAGATAGATGATCAGGTCCTTGCCAGCGAGCACACCGACCAGTTCAAGGTCTTCGCTGCGCAGCTCGAAACGTGGTGCCAAGTTGACATCGGCCGGCTTGGCGGGGGCTCCGTGGTCATGGCCTTCATGGGCGAGGAGCGGCATGGACAGCGCCAGCAGGATGGCTGCAATAAAGGCTTTTAGGGCTGCCCAACTCAGGATGAATGGCTTGTCGATCACGGTGTAATTCCTCGGGCTTGATTCAGATTGGCCTGAGCGGCCGACAAGCGGGCGCGGCTGCGGCCCAATTCAATGCGGGCTTCGGTCGCCTGGGTCTGGGCGCGCAGCAACTCGACGAGCGCGGTTTCACCCAGTTCGAAAGAACGGCGCATCAGGGTCAGCCGCTCGGCGGCGGCTTGCTCGCGTTCGACCGCCAGTTCGGCACCGATACGGGCCGAATCGAGTTGCGCCTCAGCCTCCCTCACTTCGGCTTCGACGTCGGCCAGTAACCGCTGATACTGGGCATCGGCCTGGATCAGCGCCGTGTTGGCGCTGGCAACCAAGGGCGCATTACGCACCTCGCCAGCGAAGGGAATGGTGATGGCGAAACCGATGCTGTCGCGTGGAGTGGCGCCGGAGGCATCGCGCTCCCGTCGATATTGCACGCCGATGCTGGGCGAATCGCGGCGCGACTCTTGGGCCAGTTTCATGCCGGCACGGGCACGCTCGGCAATGGCCTGCCCGGCCGCCAGGCGGGGATGAATATTTTCAGCGGCTGCCGCCATGACCGACTCTTGCGGATTGTCCGGCAAGCGGTCGCTGCCGGTCAGGACCCGGTAGCGCTGCGTGCTGCGTACCACACGTGCGTTCGCTTCGGCCGCGGCGGCCCGGGCGCTGCTCGTTTCCTGTTTGACGAGAAGCAGATCGGAGCGGGCCATTTCACCGACCTTGACCCGCCTGGCCACATCAGCTTCCAGTTTGGCCGCCGCATCCAGACGTTCACCGGCAACCGCCGCTTCACTTTGCGCCAGATAGAGCGTCCATAGGGCCGTCCGCAATTCGCCAGCGACGGCCAACCGGGTGGCGGAAATGCTACGCTGACTCTCGTCGCTATCGGCCTCGGCAACGGCTATCCGGGCTGATTTTTGACCGGGTAGCCAGAGAGGAACGGAAATTCCGATTTCGCTTTCTTCTTTGCCGAGATTGTCGTTCCAGCGGTCCGTGCGCTGTGCTAGGCCTATCCTAGGGGTGCCGGGAAACAAGGATTCAGCAACGGTTCGGCTGGCGTTCGCTTCTTCGCGTTTCGCCACGACCGTTTTTCCCTGCGGGGAATTGGCCCATGTTTTTTCAAACACATCGCGCAGGGTTTCCGCCTGAGCGAAACCAAATGGGGCGGCCAGCAAGGCCACCAGCAGGAAGCCGGTCCCGGCGCGCAATTTTGGCGTTGGCGGAGAGCAATTCATTGGGGCAAGTTCACCGAGTTCAGATCAATAGACACTGATGGTACGGAGCGTTGCCCAACGGGATGCTGACCTATAAATTACATTTGTGTAATCTTGCGACCCCTACCGGTGCACAGTGATCTTGCCTTTCATCCTCGCTTCGAAATATCCCGAACCGGACATAGCCGACACTTTGACCCGTTAAACTCCTTTCCCGAGCGAATTCGGTCAGCTAAAAATCTATGCCCTGTCGTGGCAGGTGCCAATAAATTGAATATTTGACTCTATCTGGACTTCTTTGAGCGGCCTACCCTGATATCCGTTTGGGGTATAGCTCAAAATGACACCAAGACGGCACACAACGAACATTCGCTATTTGGGAAGCAAGAAAAGCCATAGGCTTGTCGCCTTTTTGGTTTTTTATGCTTCCCGAAGCATGCTTACCCAGAATCAGTCGAAACGAACATCAATCTGCTTTCCATCAGACTTCGTGCAAACCCCGGCTGGACTTTGGCCTGAACTCCAAGCCAGCAGGCATAGAATTGTTTCCCCACTTTGGGAGCGTAGTATCGGCGAAGCCGAATTCTTTATGTGATCGCTGTCCATGCCGCTGGTAATTCGGTCGTAATGTTTGCCTGGGCCAAACAATTTACGTAATTTTGTGAGGTCTTGAGAATGCTGAATCACAAATCCCCGCCCCTCATATCGCGCTCCTTCGAGTTCCAAAACCATGACCGGCGCTTGTGTGCCTTCGTGGCTAAAGGAGCCAGTGACGGATAGCGAGTCGTTCTCCGATACCAGTCGATGAGTATGCCCAGCACAACCGGAAAGCGTCACGCCCAGAAAACATGTTGCGAGAACTTTTGTGATCGCAGACATGCGACCTCCCTTCTACTTCAACACGAAGCGAACGGTTGCCGGTGCTTTGCCGGGGACGGATACCAAGGCCACAATCTTGCTGTTGGCAAATTTGAAACTGCCTGCGGCCTCCAGTTGCTGGCCCGCCGGTTTCAACTCCACTATCTGTTTGTCGGTGCCGACGAGAATGGTCAGTTTGGCGTTGGACTTCGAGACATCCACCGGCTTGCCATGATCGCGCAAATGCAACTGTGCATTTGCG
>WBZP01004443.1_pt1 | contig 14612 bp, 12 predicted proteins | sample 5204301 | NCBI WGS metagenome assembly WBZP01 (sample SAMN12412401, study PRJNA552823) | activated sludge metagenome | isolation source: activated sludge from nitrification reactor of wastewater treatment plant... | place: USA: Pennsylvania | collected 2017 | reverse complement strand
CCTGCGCAACGAGGCCCCGTTGACCTTCTCGTGCGAGTACGCCGGGCCCGCGTTCGACCCGGCCACGCCGAGCCGCACCATCTCCTGGTTCCAGCTGTTCACCGGTCAGCAGGAGCCCCCCGGCGAGGGCCCGGACGGCGCCTCCACGGCGCTGCGCCTTCAGGCCCTTGAGCAGGCGGGTCGGCCCGCCGCGGCGTGACCGGCGCAGGGCCCTTCTCCTCCGGATCTCCACACCAACCCCCGGCGCCCTCCACCGCCCCGCCGCCATCGTGGGGGTGACGCGAGAGGAGACGGGATGCGGGTCCTGCTGATCCTGCCCGCCCTGGCCGAGGCGGGCAGCCCGGAGTGGCGGCCGGTCAAGTACGCGCTGTTCCCGCCGCTCGGGCTCGCCGCCCTGGCCGCCCACCTGGACGACGCGGACGACGTCCGGCTGGTCGACTGCCACGTCGAGCGGCTCGACCTCGACGATCGGGCCGGTGGCGATCGGGCCGGTGACGATCGGGCCGGTGGCGACTGGAGCGGCGACGACCGGCCCGACCTGGTCGTCATCCAGGTCTACATCACCAACGCCTACCGGGCCTACGCGCTGGCAGACCACTTCCGCGCCAAGGGATCCCACGTGGCGCTCGGCGGGCTGCACGTGACCGCGCTGCCCGAGGAGGCGGCCCGGCACGCCGACACGATCTTCCTCGGCCCGGGTGACCAGACCTTCCCGCAGTTCCTCGCCGACCTGCGCGCGGGGCGGCCGGGCGCCCGGTACGCCTCGGGCGGGGGCCGAACCCTGGACGGCGTGCCGCCCCCGCGGCGCGACCTGATCCGCCGCGGGCGCTACCTCGTGCCGAACTCGCTGGTGGTCAGCCGGGGCTGCCCGCGGCACTGCGACTTCTGCTACAAGGACGCCTTCTTCACCGGCGGGCGCGGCTTCTACACCGAGCGGGTCGACGCCGTGCTGGCCGAGATCGACCGGTTGCCGGGGCGCCATCTGTACTTCCTCGACGACCACCTGTTCGGCGACGCCCGGTTCGCCCGCGAGCTGTTCGCGGCGATGCGCGGGATGGGCCGGGTGTTCCAGGGGGCGGCGACGGTCGACTCGGTGCTGCGCGGCGACCTGCTCGACCGCGCGGTCGAGGCCGGGCTGCGCAGCCTGTTCGTCGGGTTCGAGACGTTCAGCGAGGCGAACCTGCGGGCGAGCAACAAGTCCTCCAACCTGGCCCGCGACTACGCGGCCGTGGCGCGGCGGCTGAGCGCCGCCGGGGTGATGGTGAACGGGTCGTTCGTCTTCGGCATGGACGACGACGGCCCGGACGTCTTCGACCGCACCGTCGCCTGGGCGATCGGCAACGGCCTGACCACGTGCACGTTCCACATCCAGACCCCTTATCCGGGAACGCGTCTGCACGCCGACCTGGCCGCGCAGGGGCGGATCACCAGCGACCACTGGGACGAGTACGACACCCGGCACGTCGTGTACCGCCCGGCCCGGCTGACCCCGGAACAGCTGCTCGCCGGCTACCACCGGGCCTACCGCGACGTCTACACCTGGCGCGGCATCGCCCGTGCCGCCGCGGTGCACGACGACCTGGCCCACCGTGCCCGGCACCTCGCCTACGGGGTGGGCTGGAAGAAGGCGGAGCCGCTGTGGGGCCTGGTGGTGCGGGCGCACCGGCTGGCGCGGCTGACCCCGGTGCTCGAGCAGGTGCTCGGCCCCCGTGGCCGCAGCAGGTCTGGTACGCCAGACAACCACCCGGACGGCGTACTGTCGCCGGCGGCGCCGGACGTGGTCACCTTGACGCCATGACCGTGTCTGCCCTGCTCGGCGAGATCGAGCGCATCGGCCGCGACGGCGCCACCGGCGGGTACCGGCGGTTCGCCTTCACTCCGGACGACGCCACCCTCGCCGAATGGTTCGAGGCGGCCGCCCGGGCCCGCGGCGCCGAGGTCACCGTCGACCGGTGCGGCAACCAGTGGGCCTGGTGGGGCGACCCCGATGCGGCGGTCGCCGCCGGGCGTGCCCCCGTGGTCGTCGGCAGTCACCTCGACTCGGTGCCGGACGGCGGCCCGCTCGACGGCCCGCTCGGCGTCGCCGCCGCGCTGACCGCGATCGATCTCCTCGCAAATCGGTTGGGCCACAACGGGTTCACCGCGACCGGGCAGCCGCTGGGCGTCGTCCGGTTCGTCGACGAGGAGGGCGCCCGGTTCGGGCTGGCATGCTCGGGCAGCCGGCTGCTCACCGGCCTCGCCCGACCCGAGACCGTGCTCGCGCTGCGCGACGCCGACGGCACGACCTACGCCGAGGCGGCCCGCGGCGCGGCGGTCGACCCCGACCACCTCGGCCGCGACGAGGAGACCCTGCGCCGCATCGGCTGCTTCGTCGAGCTGCACGTCGAGCAGGGGCGCGCCCTGGCCACCCCCGAACTCGACGCCGCGGTCGGCGTGGCCAGCCGGATCCGCCCGCACGGGCGCTGGCGCCTCGACCTCGCCGGCCGCGCCGACCACGCCGGCACCACCCTGCTCGCCGACCGCGACGACCCGATGCTCGCCCTCGCCGCCGCCATCGCCGCCGCGCGCGCGGCCGCCGCCCGGCACGACGCCCTGGCGACCGTGGGCAAGGTCGAGGTGCAGCCGAACGCGGTGAACGCCGTCCCGAGTCTGGTGCGCGCCTGGCTCGACATCCGCGGGGACGACGAGCCGCGCGTACGGGCGACCCTCGCCGACGTCGAGCGCGAGGTGGGCCGGGCGGCGTCCGAGGAGTCGTGGACCGCGGCGACCGAGTTCGACGCCGGCCTGACCGCCCGGGTGGCGCGGGCGGCGTCCGCGGCCCTCGACGGGGCGAGCGTGCCCACCCTGCCCACCGGCGCGGGCCACGACGCCGGGGTGCTCGCCCAGGCGGGCGTGCCCAGCGCCATGCTGTTCACCCGCAATCCGAGCGGCGTTTCCCACTCTCCACGAGAGTGGGCCGAGCCCGAGGACTGCGAGCGGGGTGCGCTGGCGCTGGCCGGCGTCCTCGGGCTCCTGGGCGGCGAGTTGCCGAGCGACGGCAGGTAGGGGCCAAGATGGCGGTCATGGACCGTTCGTGGTGGTGTGAGCACGCATGGTTGCCGAAGGGCCCGGCATCGTCGGTGCGCGTCGTCTGTGACGATCGCGGCTTCATCACCGCGGTGACGCCGGACGCCGCGCCGCAGCCCGGGGACGTGCGGATGCGCGGCATGGTGATGCCCGGCTTCGCCAACACCCACAGCCACGCCTTCCACCGCGCGCTGCGGGGGCGCACCCACTCCGAGGGCGGCACCTTCTGGACCTGGCGTGACCGGATGTACGCCCTGGCCGACCGGCTCACCCCCGACACCTACTTCGAGCTGGCCCGTGCCGTCTACTCGGAGATGGTGCTCGCCGGGGTGACCTGTGTCGGCGAGTTCCACTACCTGCACCACGGCCCGGGCGGCGCCCGGTACGCCGACCCCAACGAGATGGGCATGGCGCTGCGGGAGGCCGCGCGGGAGGCCGGGCTGCGGCTCACCCTGCTCGACACCTGTTACCTGCGAGGCGGTTTCGACGTCGCGCTGCAAGGGGTGCAGCGACGTTTCGACGACGGGGACGCCGAGAGCTGGGCCCTGCGGATGACGATGATGGCCGACGACCCGGGGTTCCGGGTCGCCGCGGCGATCCACTCGGTGCGGGCCGTTCCGGTCGACGAGCTCGCCACCGTGGTGGCCGCCGATATCGGCGAGGACGGCGCCCACCGCCCCCTGCACGTGCACCTCTCGGAGCAGCCGGCCGAGAACGAGGCCTGCCTGGCCACCTACGGGTGCACGCCCACCGAACTGCTGAACCGGCACGGGGTGCTGGGGTCGGCGACCACGGCGGTGCACGCCACCCACCTGACCGACCGCGACATCGCCCTGCTGGGCACGTCGCAGACCACCGTGTGCATCTGCCCGACGACCGAGCAGGACCTGGCCGACGGCATCGGGCCGGCGCGGCGCCTCGCCGACGCCGGGTCGCCGATCTCCCTGGGCACCGACCAGCACGTCATGATCGACATGCTGGCCGAGTCGCGCACGCTGGAGATGCACGAGCGGCTCGCCTCGGGCCGTCGGGGCCGGTTCGCGCTCGACGAGCTGGTCGAGGCGCTCTCGCCGGCCGGCCACGCGGCGCTCGGCTGGCCCGAGGCGGGCCGGATCGAGGCGGGTCACCTGTGCGACCTGGTCGAGGTGCGGGCCGAGTCGATGCGTACGGCCGGTGCCCTGCCCGAGCAGCTGCCGCTGGTGGCCGGGGCGGGCGACGTCGAGACCGTCGTCGTCGCCGGGCGCACCGTGGTCGCCGAGGGCAAGCACCAACCGCTCGCGCCGTCCGGCGGGGTCCCGCGGGCCCTCACGGCGGCCATCTCGCGGGCCTGGGGAGAGGTGTGAGCGGGCCACGCGTCGTCCGGTTCGAGGCGACGGCCGCCCACCTGTTGACCCTGGACGACGCCGCGCGCCTGGCCGCCCACCTGACCGGCGGCGGGGTCGCTGTGCTGCCGACCGACACCGGGCCGATGCTGGCCGTCGACGGGCTGAATCCCGTTGCGGTGGAACGGGTCTACGAGCTGAAGGGGCGCCCGGCGAGCAACCCGATCCACGTCGTCGTCTCGGGCGTCGAGATGGCGCGTCGCGTCGTCCGGACGACGTCCCCCGCCGAACGAGCGATGGCCCGCCTGCTGCCGGGGCCGCTGACCGTGGTGTGCCCCGCGCAGCCGGGGGTGCCCGACCGGTTGACCGCCGGGACCGGCACCCTCGGGGTGCGCGTGCCCGACAGCCCGGTGCCGGTGCTGCTCGCCGCGCTGACCGGAACCCCGCTCACCGCAACGAGTCTCAACCTGAGCGGGCAGTCGCCGTACGGCCCGGTGGAGGAGCTGCTGGCGAGCCTGCACTGGCGCGACGGCGAGGAGGTGCACCTGGTCAGTGACCCCACCCTGCCGGTCGGCGTGGTGCCCTCGACCGTCGTGACCTTCGTGACCGAGGGGTGGCGGGTGTTGCGCGAGGGGCCGATCTCCTCCGCGCAGATCGCCGAGCTGATCCGGTAGGCCCTCCGATCGGCGGGCCGTGCCGTCGGCCGTTCGGCCATTTCCGCCGCAGGCCGGAGCGCCGTCGCGGCGTGGGGTGACGCGCCCGCTCTGATGGGGGGAGTCACGAGGGGGTTCGGCATGGCGCGCACGATGACGCGGGTGCGGCGGGCGTTGGCCGTCGGGGTGGTGGCGGCCCTGACCGCCGTGGCGCCGCAGGCGACGGCCTCGGCCGACCCACCCCGCCGGCTCCTGCCGCGGTTGGAGGCCACACCCCACGAGGGGGCGATCTACTGCTCCCTCACGGTGACCCCGGGGTCGACTCCGCGTCCCTCGATCGAAGGCTGGGTCGGGGTCGACGGCGCCGGGGGCGATCTCCGGTCGTGGCAGGTCGCCATCGAGCAGCGGCTCCCCGGCGCCACCGAGTACACGACCCTCACGACGGTCACCTCCACCTGGGGGTTGTTCGCGGCCCCTCTTCCGTCCACTCCCCTCGCGCACTACCGCGCCCGCGCTCTGGGCGTCGACAGGCCCCAGATCTCGGCGGACGACGTCCCGCTGGACCTGTGCGACGTGCGCTGGGACCCCTCGGTCTATCGCGGCGACCTGTTGGGCGATGGGTCGAGCCCGGTGCTCGCGGTGCGCCAGGACGGCGCCCTGACCGCCGACTACAGCTTCGCCAACGCCAAGACGCAGGTCACGCTGATGCCGCGGCTCGGTCGCACGGCCACCTGGATCGGCTCACCGGGCGACATCACGCGCGACGGGCTGCACGACCTGCTGACCCGCCGCGCCGACGGGTCGCTGTGGCTCTACCCCGGTCGGGGCAGGGGTCTCCTGGGTACACCGCGTCGCATCGGCACCGGCTTCGCCGCGATGACGGCGCTGGTCGCGCCGGGCGATGTGACCGGCGACGGGCGGCCCGACCTGCTCGCCCGGACGCCGCGCGGCGTCCTGGTCTCCTACCGTCTCCCCGGCGCGACCGGGTCGGTCGTGCGCGAGCGCACGTTCGGCGGCGGGTGGAACGCCATGCGCTACCTGGTGCCGGCGGGCAACCAGGCCCGGGTCGGGGCCGACGTCTTCGGCATCGACGCCTCGGGCGTGATGTACGAGTTCGTGCTGGCGGATCACGCCACGGTGCGCCGCACCCGGGTCGGCGCCGGGTGGACCGGGTTCACGAGCATTGCCGCCCCCGGCGACTTCTCCGGTGACGGGTTCGTCGACCTGGTGTCGGTCACCCCCACCGGGCACGTGCGCATCCACCCGTTCGCGGGTCAATGGCGCGACCTGTCCCCGGAGGTCCTGCAGTTGATCACCAAGGGCATCCCGACGGGGCCCATCCGATATCGAAGGGTCTACTGATGTCCGCGCGTCGCGTCCTCGCCGCCGTCGCCCTGGCGGCGTCCGCCCTGGTGGCTTTCCCGGGCAATGCCGCCCAGGCGAGCCCCCGCCCCCGGGTCGAGAACCCCACCCGAGGGGTCGAGAGGTCCCCCCGGGGGCTCGAGGCGGGCTACCTGGTGCCGTGGGTGTACCTGCGGGTCCGCGGCATCCCTGCGCCGTCCCACGGTGGGTGGCTGGCGACGTTGGCCCTGGACGGCTCGGACAATTCGTTGCCCGGGAGACGGGTGACGGTGTGGTCGAACCGGCCCGACCTGGCCGCGCCCAACCTCGTGACGACCCTGACGACCGGGCAGGACGGCTGGGCGCAGATGGATCTGCCCATCAGCAACCCCTACGTCTATCGGTGCTACCAAGCGCGGTTGGAGATCCTGCCGTCCATTCCGAGCCGGCTCTTCTACCCGGTCTGCTGGGATCAGAGCGGTTTCCACGGCGATGTCACGGGTGACGGCCTCTCCGACGTGGTGGCGCGGCGCTCCGACGGTGCCGTCGTCATCCACCCGGGACGCTGGGACTGGACCATGGGGGCGGCCCAGCTCGCCCTGGCGTCCCCGCCGTCGACGAATTGGGTGGGCTCCCCGGGGGACGCCGACAGGGACGGCTACCAGGACCTGTTGACCCGTCGTACGGATGGCACGATCTGGCTCTACCCGGGTCGGGGGGCGGGCCGGTTCTCCGCGCCGGTGAAGATCGGCAGCGGGTTCGGGGCGATGACGGCGATGATCGCCGTGGGGGACGTCAGCGGTGACACCTGGCCGGACCTGCTCACCCGCACCTCGACCGGATCGCTCGTGATGTGGGGTTTCCGGGGGCGCTCTCGGCCCGTCTACACGATGCGGAGTTTCGGCACCGGCTGGAACGGCGTTCGCACCTTCCTCGGGGCCGGGTCGACCGACGGCTTCGGGGTCGATCTGCTGGGGATCGACTCCCAGGGTGTGATGCGGCGCTACCAGCTCGGGTCGACGTCACAGGTCACGACGGCCACGGTCTCGAGCGGCTGGACCGGCTACACGTCGATCGCCTCGCCGGGTGACCTCACCGGTGACGGCTTCAGCGACCTGGTCGTGCGGCTGAGCAACGGTCAGGTGGGGCTGTTGCCGTCGGTGGGGCAGTGGGTCGAGAACCCGGACTGGGTGCGCAGCCCCGGCCAGGGCTACCTGATGGGCACGACCTCGGCGCCGCGGCTGCTCTGAGCCCGCTGCAGCACCAGCTCGAGCAGCTCGGGGGTGCCGGCCAGCGGTTCGGTCACCCGGTCGGCACCCGCGGCGAGCAAGCCGTCGTGGAACCGCCCGGGCGCCAACAGGTACGCAGCGATCGCGACCCGTCGGGCGCCCTCCTCGCGGGCCGCCGCCACCTGGTCGGCGACCTGCGCCACCGGGGTGCGCGCCGAGGCCCGGACGACGTGCCACCCGTCGCCGTCGATCCCCGCCTCGGCGACCCGGCGGGCCAGGGCGGCCTCGAGCAGCGGGTCCGGGCCAAGGGCCGGGGTGACGTCGAACCTGCTGCGGCCCAGTGGGTTCAGGTGCGGCGGGTTCAGGTGGAGTTGGTTCAGTTGGAGTGGGTTCAGTTGGAGAGGGAGGTCGGTGCGGGTGTGGTAGCCCTCGGCCAGCAGCAGCGGGACGACGATCACCTCCCCCGGCGGCAGGCCCCCGACCGCCTGGGCGACCGTGGGTCTCGTGCTCTCCAGGAAGCCCAGCGCCACCGCGGTCCCGGGGAGCAGGGCCCGGACGCCGTCCGCCACCTGCGCGAGCGCCTCGCCGAAGCGGGGGTCGGGGCTGCCGTGCCCGACCAGTAGCACAGCGCCGGTCATCACTCCGGCTCCGCCGGTCATCAGTCCGGCTCCGCCGGTCATCAGCCCGGCTCCGCCAGGGTGGCCACCTCGCCGACCACGACCACCGCCGGGGCGCGGACCCCCCGCGCGGCGGCCAGCTCGGCGATCGTGGCGAGGGTGCCCACGGTGGTGCGTTGTCCTGGCGTGCACCCGCTCTCGACGACGGCGACCGGCGTCGTCGCGGGCCGGCCCCGGGCGATCAGGGTGGCCGCGGTGTCGGCGAGCCGGGTCACCCCCATCAGCAGCACCAGCGTGTCGGCGCCCGAGCAGGCGGTGTCGTCGAGCCCCTCGTGACCCGTCGCCACGGTCACCGAGCGGGCCAGCCCGCGATGGGTCACCGGGATGCCCGCCGCCGCGGGCACCGCGACCGCGCTGCTCACCCCGGGGACCACCTCGACCGGGACGCCCGCCTCCCGACAGGCGAGCAGTTCCTCGCCGCCGCGCCCGAAGACGAACGGGTCCCCGCCCTTGAACCGGACGACGCGCCGTCCCGCCCGGGCGTGGTCGACCAGCAGCGCGTTGATCTCGTGCTGCGGCACCGGGTGGTGCCCGGACGTCTTGCCGACGTCGATGACGACGACCTCGTCCGGCAGCTCGTCGAGCACGGCCGTCGGGGCGAGCCGGTCGGTGACCACCACGTCGGCCTCGGCGAGCAGGCGCCGGCCGCGCAGGGTGAGCAGCCCGGGGTCGCCCGGCCCGCCCCCGACCAGGGCGACCCGGCCGTCGCCGGAACGCCGCCGCGCCCGGCGCACCGGCAGCTCGCCGGTGTCCAGGCCGAGCTGGACGGCGTCCCGGATCGCCTTGGCCCGCAACGGGTCCCGGCCGCCGCTCACCGCGACGACGACACCGTCGCCGTCGCGCGCCACCGCCGGCACCCACGCGGTCGAGGCGGCGGCGTCGTCTGCCCGGACGCACCAGACCCGCGCCGCGTCGGCCTCGGCGGCCACCGCGTCGTCGGTCGGCCGGTGCCCGGTGGCGGTGTGGGCCAGCCACGCGCCGTCCAGGTCGCCCGGCTGGTAGTCGCGGCAGACCCATTGGTGCGCAACGGATTCACCCAGCAGGTCGGTGAGGTCCTCGCAGAGCTGGGGGGCGATCACCCGCAGGTGCGCCCCCGCCGCGGCCGCCGAGGCGGCCCGCCGGGCGGCGACGGGCCCGCCGCCGACCACGACGACGAGCCGCCCGGTGAGGTCGAGCAGCAGCGGGTAGTCCGCGCCGCCGCTCACACCGACCAGCCGTCCGGCCGGTCGCGCCCCGGGCCCTCGGCCGACGCGCCGGAACCGACCTCACCAGTGAGCGGGTCGACAGTGAGCGGGTCGAGCATGCCCGCGGCCAGGGTGGCCCCGTCGTCCCCGAGCAGCAGGAACGCCCCGGTGGCCCGGTTGTCCCGGTAGGCGTCGAAGGCGACCGGCTCGGCGGTGCGCACCGTGATCCGGCCGATGTCGTTGAGCGCCAACGAGTCCGCCGCCTCCTCGCCGAGTGAGTTGACGTCGAGCCGGCTGTCGATGGCACTCACCGAGCACCGCACGGTGCGGCTGCCGATCCGCAGCTGCAGCCGGGCCGGGGCGCGCAGCGGCCGCTCGTCGAGCCAGCACACCAGGCCGCCCAGCTCGCGGCCCACCGAGGCCGGGCGGGCGGCGTCCGCGATCAGCGCCCCGCGCGCGGCGTCGATCTCGTCGGCGAGGCTAAGCGTCACCGACAGCGGTGCGGGGGCGGCGTCCAGCGGGCCGTCGAGCCCGTCGATCGCCGTCACCGTGCTGCGCTGCCCGCCGGGCTGGACGACGACCTCGTCCCCCACCCGCACCACCCCGGAGGCGACCTGACCCGCGAAGCCCCGGTAATCGGGCAGGTCGGCCGACTGGGGGCGGGTGACCCACTGCACGGCCAGCCGGAACGGCTCCGCCCCCGGGTCGGGGCGCCCGGGCACCTGCTCGAGATGCGCGAGCAGGGTCGGCCCGGGGTACCAGGGCGTCGAGCCGGAGGGCTCGACGACGTTGTCGCCGAGGCTCGCCGACACTGGGATCGCCATCACGTCGTGCACCCCGAGCCCGCGGGCGAACCCGGTGAACTCCGCCGCGATCGCGGTGAAGACGGCCTCGTCGAAGTCGACCAGATCCATCTTGTTCACCGCCAGCACCAGGTGCGGCACGCCGAGCAGGGCGGCCACCGTGGCGTGCCGCCGGGTCTGCTCGACGACGCCGTGCCGGGCATCGACGAGGACGACCGCCACCTCGGCGGTGGAGGCGCCGGTGACCATGTTGCGGGTGTACTGCACGTGGCCGGGGGTGTCGGCGAGGATGAAACTCCGTCGCGGCGTGGCGAAGTAGCGGTAGGCGACGTCGATGGTGATCCCCTGCTCGCGCTCGGCGCGCAGGCCGTCGGTGAGCAGGGCGAGGTCGGGGGTGTCCTGGCCGCGCTCGCGGCTGACCCGCTCGACGGCGGCCAGGGTGTCGCTCAGCACCGACCGGGTGTCGTAGAGCAGCCGGCCCACCAGGGTGGACTTGCCGTCGTCGACCGAGCCGGCGGTGGCCAGCCGCAGCAGCGTCGTGGTGTCGGTCATCAGAAGTAGCCCTCCCGCTTGCGGTCCTCCATCGCGGCCTCGCTCGCCCGGTCGTCGGCGCGGGTGGCGCCGCGTTCGGTGAGCCGGCTGGCGGTGATCTCCTCGATCACCTCGGCGACCGTGCCCGCGGTCGAGTCGACCGCGCCGGTGCAGCTCATGTCGCCGACCGTCCGGTAGCGCACGGTGCGCCGGACGACGCCCTCCCCACTGCGCGGGCCGCCCCAGTCACCGGGGGCGAGCCACATGCCGTCGCGGGCGAACACCTCGCGGTCGTGGGCGAAGTAGATCGCGGGCAGGGCGATGCGCTCGCGCTCGATGTAGCGCCACACGTCGAGCTCGGTCCAGTTCGACAGCGGGAACACCCGCACGTGCTCGCCGGGGGAGTGCTTGGCGTTGTAGAGGTTCCACAGCTCGGGGCGCTGGCGGCGCGGGTCCCACTGGCCGAACTCGTCGCGCAGGCTGACCACCCGCTCCTTGGCGCGGGCCTTCTCCTCGTCGCGCCGGGCGCCGCCGAACACCGCGTCGAACCGGTGCCCGGCGATGGCGTCGAGCAGCGGGACGGTCTGCAGCGCGTTGCGCCCGGCGCCGGGCCGCTCGCGCACCCGGCCGTCGTCGATCGCCCGCTGCACGCTGGCCACCTCAAGCCGCAGCCCGAGCCCGGCCACGACCGCGTCGCGGTAGGCGATCACCTCGGGGAAGTTGTGCCCGGTGTCGACGTGCAGCAGCGGGAACGGCAGCCGCCCGGGCCGGAACGCCTTGAGCGCCAGGTGGAGCAGCACGATCGAGTCCTTGCCGCCGGAGAACAGCAGCACCGGACGGTCGAGCTCGCCGGTCACCTCGCGGATGATGTGCACCGCCTCGGCCTCGAGCACGTCGAGGTGGCTGGGGGCGAGCACCCGGGGTGCGGCGGCGTCGGTCAGGAGGGTCATCGCACGATCCCGCATTCAGTCTTGGTCAGTCCCGCCCAGCGGCCGCTGCGCGGGTCGGCGCCGGGTGCCACCGGCCGCGTGCACGGCTCGCAGCCGATCGAGGGGTACCCCTCAGCGAGCAGCGGGTTGACCAGCACCCCGTGGCGCTGCGCGTAGTCGGCGACGTCGTCGGAGGTCCACCGCGCCAACGGGTTCACCCGCACCAGGCCGCGGCGCTCGTCCCACTCGACCACCCGGGCCGTGGCCCGCGTGGTCGACTCCTCGCGGCGCACGCCGGTGACCCAGGCCTGGTAACCGGCCAGCGCGTCGTCCAGGGGTTCGACCTTGCGCAGCGCGCAGCACCGGTCGGGGTCGCGCTCGTACAGCCGGGGGCCCTCGGCGGCGTCCTGCTCGGCCACGGTGCGGCGCGGCCGCACCCGGCGCAGGGTGACCGGGTAGGTGGCCTCGACGGCGTCCGCCGTGCCCACCGTCTCGGCGAAGTGGTAGCCGGTGTCGAGGAAGAGCACGTCGACGCCGGGCCGGACCCGCCCGGCCAGGTGGGCCAGCACGGTGTCGGCCATCGACGCGGCCACCGCCCAGCGCTCGAAGGTCCGGTCGACCCAGCGCAGGATCTCGGCGGGGGAGGCGGTCTCGAACTCCTCGGCCGCAGCGGCGGTGACCCGTTCCAGGGCGTGCGTTCCGACGGGGGTCATCGCAGCGCCTCCTCGTCCGCGCGGGCGGCCCACTGCGCGAACCGTTCGCCGGGGGCGCTGCCCGCGGCGAACCGGCGCAACAGCGCCTCGACGTAGTCGGGCAGCTCGTCGGCGGTCACCTTGTGGCCGCGCAGTTTGCGCCCGAACGCAGCGTCCAGACCCAGCCCGCCGCCCAGGTGCACCTGGAAGCCCTCGACCGTCGCGCCGTCCGCGTCGGTGACCAGCTGACCCTTCAGCCCGATGTCGGCGGTCTGGATCCGTGCGCACGAGTTCGGGCACCCGTTCAGGTGCAGGGTGACCGGAACGTCCAGCCCCGCAACGGGTTCCGCGGCGAGCCGGCGCTCGACCTCGGTCACCGTGGCGGCCGCCCGGGCCTTGGTCTCGACGATGGCGAGCTTGCAGAACTCGATCCCGGTGCAGGCCATCGTGGCGCGCCGCAGCAGCGAGGGCCGCGCGGTCAGGCCGATGCCGTCCAGTGCGGTGACCAGGGCCTCCACCTCGGTCTCGGGCACGTCGAGCACGATCAGCTTCTGGTGGGCCGTCGTTCGGACGCGCCCCGACCCGTGCCGCTGCGCCAGGTCGGCGAGCGCCGCGAGCTGGGTGCCGCTGCTGCGCCCGACCAGCGGCGCCGCGCCGACGTAGAACAGGCCGTCGCGCTGCCGGTGCACGCCCGTGTGGTCGCCCTCGGCCGGGGCCACCGCGGGCGGCTCGGGCCCGTCGATCAGCGGCCGCTTCAGGTAGCCGTACTCGAGCTCGTGCCGGAACCGCTCCACCCCCCAGTCGGCGATCAGGTACTTCAGCCGCGAGCGGGTGCGCAGCCGCCGGTAGCCGTGGTCGCGGAACACCGAGACGACCCCGGCCCACACCTCGGGCACCTGCTCGAGCGGCACCCAGGCGCCGAGGCGCTCGGCGAGCCGCGGGTTGGTCGACAGCCCGCCGCCGACCCAGACGTCGAACCCGGGCCCGTGCTCGGGGTGCACGACGCCGACGAACGACACGTCGTTGATCTCCGGGACGACGTCCTGCCGGGGCGAGCCGCTGATCGCCGACTTGAACTTGCGCGGCAGGTTGGTGAACTCGGGGGAGCCGATGTAGCGCCGTCCGATCTCCTCGATCGCCCAGGTGCCGTCGATGATCTCGTCGTCGGCGATGCCCGCCACCGGGGAGCCGAGGACCACGCGCGGGACGTCGCCGCAGGCCTCGATCGTGTTCAGCCCGACCGCCTCCAGCCGGCGCCAGATCTCGGGCACGTCCTCGATCCGCACCCAGTGCAGCTGGATGTTCTGCCGGTCGGTGACGTCGGCGGTGTCCCGGCCGAACTCGGTCGAGATCGTGGCGATGGTGCGCAACTGGACGGCGTCCAGACGCCCGCCGTCGATGCGCACCCGGAGCATGAAGAACTCGTCGTCGAGCTCGTGCGGTTCGAGGGTGGCGGTGCGACCGCCGTCGATGCCCGGCTTGCGCTGGGTGTACAGGCCCCACCAGCGCAGTCGCCCGCGCAGGTCGTCGGCCGGGATCGACGCGAAACCCTCACGGGCGTAGACGGTCTCGACCCGGCGGCGTACCGACAGCGGGTCCTCGGCCTGCTTGAACACCTCGTTGGCGTTCAGCGGCTCCCGGCCGTCGACCGCCCACTGCCCGTGGGACTTCGACGGCGTGCCCGCGGCCGGGCTGTCGGCGGTCGTCTCGACGGTCACCGGGCAGTCCTCGTCTGCGCCGGGGCATGCCGCGACGCCGGTCAGGGACCCAGGGGTGCGGGCCCACGCTTGCCGGCACGCCTGCGTACCGACCAGGTCCTCACCCGGAGCACCCCACCGTGGTGGAGGGTTGCCGGCCAGCGAGCCGGGGCTTGGCGCTGGCGCTCATGACCTGCGTCGAGAGTAGGAGAGTGACCAGATCGTGACCAGCCGACGCTCACATACCGAGATGAGTCCGGACATCCGACCCCTGGGGCCGTCAGTAGCGGGCGCTGATCTCGACGCGGCGGTTGAGGTTCTGGCGTTGGGTGGAGATGGGGTTGACGGCTCCCTTGGCGATGATGACGACGCGGGCGGTGACGCCGTGGGCGCGCAGGTAGGCGCGGACCTTCTCGGCGCGGCGGCGGGCGAGGTCGAGGTTGGCGCGGCGGGAGATGGGGGAGGTGAGGTCGGTCTGGGTGTAGCCG
>WBZP01004442.1_pt1 | contig 14613 bp, 14 predicted proteins | sample 5204301 | NCBI WGS metagenome assembly WBZP01 (sample SAMN12412401, study PRJNA552823) | activated sludge metagenome | isolation source: activated sludge from nitrification reactor of wastewater treatment plant... | place: USA: Pennsylvania | collected 2017 | reverse complement strand
ATCGGGAACCTTCTTCAAGGACATGGACCGGATCAAGGCGTGGGGCGACAACGTGCGCAATATCTCGATTGCCGTCATGATCGGGCTGATCGTCATCATGGGCATCGTCATCGCCGGCGTCGCCAAGATCCGCTCCTTCCAGTTGCTGCTGGCGCTGGTTCCGGCCCTGCTCCCCGTGTATTTCGTCATCACCTATGCCGGCTGGCTGTGGTTCTTCGGCCACAACATGCACCCCTGGGGCGCCTTCACCGTCAAGGCGTTCATGCCCACCGTTTTCGGCGAAGGCAAGGTCGCCCAGTTCTCGACCTTCTCCTACCCGTACTGGGGCTATGGCCTGCTGGTGCTGGTCTTCGTCTGCCTGATGCTGGCGCTGCTGATCCGCCGCAAACAGTTGCGCGAAGGCTCGGCCGAGTAGGGTTCCGTGGCGAAATTCGCTGGATTCACCAAGCAAGCGCTGGCGGTGGCGCTGCTGCTGGCCTGCTCGAGCGTCATTTCCGAACCGGAGCGCGGCTCGAATGCGGACATGAGCAACGCGCCGCGGGTCGCCATCGACCGCCCCAAGCCGACCTTCATGCTGCGCGAGCGTGACGCGCGCATTCATGGCCTCAAGCCTTTTCAGGATCTCGTCGACAAGGCGCCCGCCGGGTCCGTGCTCAAGCCTCCGCCGGGCCGTTACGCGGGGCCGGTGATCATCGACAAGCCATTGACCATCGACGGTGGCGGCAAGGTCATCGTCGATGCCGGCGACAAGGGTTCCGTGATGGTCCTGAATGCCAGCAACTCGGTCTTGCGCGGCCTGCACCTGACCGGCTCGGGCGATTCGCACGACACCGACGACTCCTGCCTCGACGTGCGCGGCAACAGGAACGTCATCGAACACCTGAAGATCGACAACTGCCTGTTCGGCATCGATCTCAAGCAGTCCAGCGACAACATCGTCCGCGGCAACACCATCCGCTCGAAGGATCGCGACCTCGGCGTGCGTGGCGACGGCCTGCGCCTCTGGTACAGCAACAACAACCTGATCGAGAAGAACGAGATCATCGACTCGCGCGACATGGTCGCCTGGTACGCGCACAAGAACATCTTTCGCGAGAATCTCGGCCGGCGCAGCCGCTACTCGATCCATTTCATGTTCGCCAACGACAACATGGTCGAAGGCAACCAGTTCTACGACAACGCGGTGGGCGTCTATTTCATGTACACCGAGGGCGGCATCGCCCGCAACAACATCATTTCGCACGCGACCGGCGCCACCGGCATGGGGATCGGCTTCAAGGAAGCGTCCGGCACCCTCATCGAAAACAACGAGATCATCTATTGCGGCGTCGGCATCGGCTCCGATCTCTCGCCATTCCAGCCCGACAGCACGATCGAGGTGCGTGGCAACCGCTTCGCCTATAACGGCATCGGCATCATGTTCAACAGCGAGACCGGCGGCAACAACATGGTCGACAACATCTTCGAGGGCAATCTGACCCAGGTCAGCTACGGTGGCCGCGGCGACAACAACAACAGCGCCAGGAACACCTGGACCGGCAATTTCTGGGACGACTACCAGGGCTTCGACCGCAACGGCGATGGCATCGGGGACCGCACGCACGAACTTTACTCCTACGCCGACCAGATCTGGATCGAGATGCCCGTCGCCCGTTTCTTCCGCAGTTCGCCGGTCATGGAACTGCTCGATTTCCTCGAGCGCCTGGCCCCCTTCTCGAAACCCGACCTGATCCTGCGTGACGAAAAGCCACGATTCCTCAAGCCCGCGAGGACTGCGCAATCATGAGCGACGATGACAAGAAGCCGGCGGCCGGACCGACACCGCCGCTGTCCAAGGCCAAGCGCCAGACCAACCGCCGGCGCTTCCTGCGCACCGTACTGCTCACCGGCGGCGTCCTCGGCGCCGCGCTGTCCGGCTTCCTGCCGCTGATCTATTCGCAGAAGAAGCGTCTGCGCCCGCCCGGCGCCCTCGACGAGAAGGATTTCCTCGCCAGCTGCATCAAGTGCGGCCAGTGCGTGCAGGTCTGCCCGGTGCAGGCGATCAAGCTCGCCGACCTGATCGACGGCATGGGCGTCGGCACGCCTTACATCGACGCCCGGCGGCAGGCCTGCGACTTCTCCTGCGACGCCGTGCAATGCGTCCTCGCCTGCCCGACCGGCACGCTCACCTACCACAAGCCGGACTTCCTGACCGTGCGGCCGGGCGCGGCGCTGGCAGCCAAGCCCATCCTGCTCGCCAAGGAGAAGGATCCCGAGCCGACGCTCAACCTGCAGGAGCGCATGGGCGTGGCCCGCCTGACCCGCCCCGAAGCCTGCCTGGCGATCCAGGGCAAGGGCTTCAAGGGACAGACGCGCGGCCCCGATTTCAAGGGCACGATGCGCTACATGGATGTCGACCGCTGGAAGCCGATCAAGATCGCCGACCACCCTTACGACGTCCCCGAATGCGACCTCTGCGCCCGCGAATGTCCGATCAAGGGCGCCATCTCCATCGAAACCGTCTTCGCCCCGGACGGCAGCAAGCGCAAGTCGCCGGTCGTGCATGAACCCTGCGTCGGCTGCGGCGTCTGCGAGATGGTCTGCCCGGTCGAACCCACTGCCATCACCATCGAAGCCCGCGAGGTCTGGAAAACATGAGCGATCTCCTGAAGCGTCGATTCGTCGACCAGATCAAGGTGCTGTTCGGCTGGGAGCCGAGCAAGCCGACCAAGGCTGAAGACATCAGCCCGGCTGCCCAGAAGATCCATTTCTACAAGAAGGGCAACCGCGACCTGATCGCCGAGAAGCTGCATGCCCGGGCGCACGCCGAGCACAAGAACACCTGGCGCAACCGGCGCTGGGCGACGCTGATCGTCGCCAACCTGCTGTTCACCTTCTCCTTCTTCCTCGACATCCAGGTTCTCGAAGGCGCCCTCACCGCCTCGCGCTTCGTCGGCTTCCACCTGATCGACCTCAACTCAGCGCTGCAGGTGATGCTGGCGCACAAGCACATCATCAACAACCTGCTGATCGGCACCGGCACCGTGCTGGTGTTGTGGGCGCTGCTCGGCGGCCGTACCTTCTGCTCCTGGGTCTGCCCTTATCACCTGCTCGCCGAGTGGGCCGAGAAGATTCACCTCTACCTGGCGAAGAAACGGCTGCTCACCGACCAGACCATCGACCGCCGCCTGCGCACCGTCTTCTGGATCATCTTCGCGCTGCTCGCGCTGGCCACCGGCTACACCGTCTTCGAAGCCATCTCGCCGACTGGCATCGTGTCGCGGGCGCTGATCTACGGGCCGGGGCTGGCGCTGCTCTGGGTGCTGGCGCTGCTCATCTTCGAGGTCTTCTTCTCGCGCCGCGCCTGGTGCCGCTACGCCTGCCCGATCGGACTCACCTACGGCGTCGTCGGCATCATCTCGCCGGTGCGCATCAAGTACAAGCTCGCCGAATGCTTCCACGAAGGCGACTGCCGCAAGGTCTGCCTCGTGCCGCACGTCCTGGATACGGTCATCAAGGGCCGCGCCGTCGAGACCGAAGTCCCGATCGGCCCCGACTGCACCCGCTGCGGGCTGTGCGTCGACACCTGCCCGACCGGGTCGCTGACCTTCGAGGTCAAGGGGCTGTCGAAGCTGGCCTGATTTTTGGCTGTTTTCGGGGGTCGACCGCAACAGACCGGCCGGGCCGCGGATCGCGAGTCCGGTTCTGGGCCGTGCCGGCCATTTGCTTTTCCTTGCGCCAGCGGGCATCGCCAATGACTGCAGTGGCAGGTTTCTGATTGGAGCGCCACCGTACAGCGCAGTGGCTGACTGGAAACATAATCTGCCAGGGCGACCCTGTCAAAGAGGCCCCAAGTAATAGCCGGTTCACATAGAAATCCGGACGCACTCGTTTCTGGGCGCTCGCATCACTCTCCACGCGAGCCAATTCAACGGGCGCCCAGCAACGGCTATTTCAGATTTTTGCCGAAGAAATCTGAAATCTTCTCAAAGGGGATCTTATCCATGCGATCGTACAGATCGACGTGATTGGCGCCCTTGATAATCATGAGTTCCTTCGGTTGTGCCGCGGCCTTGTAGGTGTCTTCGCTGAAATAGAGGGAGTGCGCGTTCTCTCCGGCAATGAACAGAATCGGGCGCGGTGAAATTTCCTTGATGTAGGTCAGGATCGGCATGTTCATGAACGCCAGCGGCGTAGTCTGCGTCCAGGAATTGCCAGAGTTGACTGCACGCGCATGGTACCCGCGCGGCGTACTGTAATAGTCGTGGTAGTCGACCAGGAACTGCGCTTCCCCCCCTTTTAGTACATTGTAGGGCGCTTGGTAGGCGGGGGTTCCCTTTTGCGCATCCTGCCAGCGTTGCCGGCTCAACTGCTCCAGCGTTTGCGTGCGCTGTTCGAGGGTCACGCTGTCGTTGTAGCCCTTGGACATGACACGGGTCATGTCATACATGGTGCTGGCCACGATCGCTTTGATCCGTTTGTCCACCGCGGCGGCATTCAACGCCATGCCACCCCAGCCGCAAATGCCGATGATGCCGATCCTCTCACGGTCCACGTTTGCTTGCAGGCCAAGAAAATCGACCGCCGCGCTGAAGTCTTCAGTGTTGATGTCCGGCGAAGCGACGTTTCGCGGCTCGCCGCCACTCTCGCCGGTGTAGGATGGATCGAAGGCGATGGCAGCGAACCCGCGTTCGGCCATCGCTTGAGCGTACAGGCCGGAAGCCTGCTCCTTCACTGCGCCAAAGGGTCCGCCGATTGCCAGAGCGGCGAGTCGTTGATTGCCGCGATTCTTCGGCAGGTAGAGATCGGCCGCCAAGGTGATGCCATAACGGTTCTTGAACGTCACTTTGTGGTGGTCGACCTTGTTGCTGCGCGGAAATGTCTTCTCCCATTCCTCAACCAGATTCAAGGCATTTCCGCCAGTTGCAGCGGCCTTCGTTTGCGAAAAAGCGGGTTGCACAAGCATTGCGGCACTGGCGATGGCGGTGCCTTGAATAAAATTCCGGCGAGAAAAATAGCTGCTCATTTGAGCCTCCTTCGGGAAGGTAAATATTGGGCGTTACAAGGCGTTCTGCAAAATGGCGCTCACTGCTTCCGGCGTGTAGACCTCGGCGATGCCGAAGATACCTACGTTGCCCTGCACGTTCTCGACGATGGCGGGCAGGTCGCTTGCCTGGATGCCCAACTGCGACAAGCGGGTCGGCGTTCCAATCTTGTCGAACCATTTTTCCAGTGCAGTGATACCGTCGGCAGCGGAATCCACACCAAATACCTGGCTGGCAAAGCGTTTGAACTGGGCCAGATTGCGCCCCTGGTACCACTTCATCCAGGCGGGCATGACTACCGACAGGCCGGCACCGTGCGGCACGTTGAACAGCGCCGAGAGCGAATGTTCGATGGCATGGTTCGGAAAGCTGAAGCCGGCGGTGCCGGAGGAGGTCAAGCCGTTCAGGGCGAGTGTCGCGGCCCAGGCAAACTGCGCGCGAGCATCATTGTCGTCCGGATTTTCCAGCAGCGCCTCGGTCGTCTCGATCACGGTGCCGATGAGCGACTCGACCAGGCGCGATTGCAACTTCGGATGCACGGCTGCCGTGAAATACCCCTCAATCAGGTGGGCAATGACATCCGAGGCGGAATACACGAGATAGTCGCGCGACACGGTACGCATGAGCGCCGGATTGACGATGGATAGCTTGGGGAACAAGGCGGGTGATGAAATGAAGAACTTTTGCCGGGTTTCTTCGTTGGTGACGACGGCGCCAGGATTCATTTCGCTGCCGGTAGCGGCAAGCGTCAGGATAGCGAACAGGGGCAGAGCAGATTCGACGCCAGACTTGCCGACGAACAGATCCCAAACGTCGCCGGCATAGCAAACACCAGCGGCAATGGCCTTGGCACTATCGAGCACCGAACCGCCGCCGACGCTCAGAATGGCATCGACCCGATGCTGTTTCGCCAGGACAATGCCTTCGCGAACCTTCGAAATAACGGGGTTGCTGACGATGCCGCCGAGTTCGACCAGTTCGATGCTATTTTCGGAAAGGCGCTTGCTGACCACCGCAAAGAGACCTTCGCGCTTGATACGCTCGCTGCCATAGCAGAGGAGCACTTTCTTGATGCCGTGTTCGGCCAGATGCTGGCCGATCAGTTGTTCCTTGTCGGCACCGAATTCGATTCGGGTTGGATTGAAAAAAGTGAAATCGTTCATTTGCTGTTCCCTTCATCATTCAACTTGAAATTTTTACGTCGCCCTCGCCCGTGGGGAGCAAAGGTGTTGATGGCATTCTCAAGCGGCAGCCGCGATGATCGGTATAGAAATCCTGCGAATTTCTTGCCTGATCCTGCGAGTCTTTGGTTTCTGTGTGGCGACGCGCTCGGGATCGGGCTACATTGGCCACAGGAAAGATCAATCGAGTCGAAGGCATTGCCGGGGGGGGGGTAAAAGTGGCGAATGAAACCTTGGTGCAAATCATTGATCGCTGGACCGAGGGCGTCAGGGATTGCCCGACACCGATCCCCGATTTGGGCTTGTGGCGGCGTGAGAGACCGGAGCCGCCGGCCGTCTGCCTGGTGGCGCCAAGCATCGTGCTGGTCGTCCAGGGCGCGAAAAAAATGTGGGTCGGCGACGAGGCCTACGAATACGACACCGACCGGTTCCTGATTACATCGCTCGACATTCCTGCCAACTCGGAGGTGCTTGCCGCCCGCCCGGAAAAGCCATGCCTTGGATTGGTGCTGAGTCTCGATCTGAGAATGCTGGCGGAGTTGATTTCGCAAGGCCATCAGCCGCCGCCGACCGAGCGCTCCGGTGGCCAGGGGATGGGCGTCGGGACGGTTACGCCGGGGATCATCGAGCCATTCCGTCGCCTGCTCGATTTGCTTGATGAAGCGGATGCCATCCCCGTTCTGGCGCCGCTGATCCAGCGCGAAATCCACTATCGCCTGCTGATGAGCGACCAGGCGGCGCTCCTGTGGCAGATCACCTCGGCGGGCAGTCAGAGCCAGCGGGTGGCCAAGGCGATCGACTGGCTGAAGATTAACTACGCTTCGCCGTTGCGCATCGACGATCTCGCCTCGCGGGTGCAGATGAGCACATCGAGTTTGCATCACCACTTCCGCAAACTCACCGCGATGAGCCCCTTGCAGTACCAGAAATGGATGCGGCTCAATGAAGCAAAGCGCCTGATGCTGAACGAGGCCATGGACGCCACGAGTGCCGCATTCCAGGTGGGCTATGAGAGTCCATCGCAGTTCAATCGGGAATATAGTCGGATGTTTGGACTTTCACCGAAACGCGACATTGTTACGTTGCGTGGCGAGGCTATGAAAAGAAAGCAGGCGGAGGCAAAATCGGTCTAGTCGGCATCGCGCTGACTGTCCGCGATTGGCCGAAATCACCCGTTGGACTCCGCCACCCGTAGCAGACATTGGTACCCGACTTGGAAAATTTCGCTCCATTCCGCTACTGTCGGATCGCCGGTCCTCACGCAGCCGCCGCCTTCCCGATTTTTGATCGATATTCAGGGTCGACCGCGGCCGCCCTTCTATAATCACGTCCCATGATCCAGTTTCGCAATGTCGTCAAGAACTTCCGTCGCGCCCGCGTGCTCGACGGCATCAGCCTCGATATCGAACTCGGCGAGCGGGTCGCGCTGATCGGCTCGAACGGCGCCGGCAAGACCACGCTGATCCGCTGCCTGCTCGGCGAATACACCCACGACGGCACGGTCACCATCGACGGCCTCGACCCGCGCGGCAACCGCACCGCCGTGCTTGGCCGGATCGGCTTCGTTCCGCAACTGCCGCCGCCGCTGAAGATGCCGGTCGGCCAGTTGATCGATTTTTCCGCCGCGCTGTGCGGCACCGACCCGCAGCGCATCCACGGCATCGCCGAGCGTCTCGGGCTCGAAGTCGAAGGCATCCTCTCGCGCCAGTTCGTGCGCCTCTCCGGCGGCATGAAGCAGAAGCTGCTGATCGCCATCGCCCTCGGCCGCGACGCCCGGGTGCTGGTGATGGACGAGCCGGCAGCCAACCTCGACCCGGAAGCGCGCAAGATCTTCTTCGACCTGCTGGCCGAACGCCAGAACGATGCGACGATGCTGATCTCCAGCCACCGCCTCGACGAAGTTTCGTCACTGGTCAACCGCGTCGTCGAGATGGACATGGGCAAGGTCGTCCTCGACGACAGGGTGGCCGACGATGTCTCGCTGTCCGCTACGCTGGCCTGCCGCATCGTCATCAAGCGCTTCGAGCCGGCCTTCGCCAAGTCCATCGCCGCCTGGAAATTCGCTGCGAGCGAAGGGAACCTGGTCTGGGACGGCCGCATCGCCGGCCCCGACCGCCTGCGCTTTCTCGGCATGATTTCGCGCTACTCGGCGCTGGTCAGCGACATTTCGCTGACCGAGAACGCGAGCTGAGCGATGTGCGGCATGTCCCGTCGCGATTTCCTCGGCCGCCTGAGCGTCGGCGGTCTGGCCCTGACTCCGCTGGCGCTCGCCCTGGCGGCCTGCGGCAAGTCGGAGTGGCCGGAAGGCATGGCCGAGATCAAATGGGACCGTGAAACCTGCCCGCGTTGCAGCATGGTAATCTCGGACCGGCGTTTCGCCGCCCAACTGCGCGGCGGGCCGAAGGACATGGTGGTCAAGTTCGACGACATCGGCTGCTTCACCTTCTGGATTCGCGACAACCTCAAGACTTACCCTTGGCTCGACGATCCCGCCACCCGCATGTGGGTGGCCGACGTCACCAGCAAGGGCAAGGACGTAATCTGGCTGGACCCGCGCAAGGCGCAGTACATCACACGGACGTCGCCGATGGGCTACAACTTCGGCGCCGTCGCCCATCCGCAGATGGGCAGCCTGGATTTCGCGGGCATGCGCCAGCACGTCCTGGCCAAAGGAAAATAAATGAAGCAACTGTGGCTCACCGCCCGGCTGGACATCGTCGAATCTCTGCGCGCGCGCTGGTTTCAGATCTACACGCTGGTTTTCGGCGGCATCGTCGCCCTGCTCTTCCTCTTCGGCCTCACCGAATCGCGCGTCCTCGGCTTCATCGGCCTGTCGCGCCTGCTCGTCACCTACATCCAGCTGACCATGGCGATCCTGCCGATCTTCGTGCTGATCACCACCGTCCGTTCGGTAGCCGGCGACCGCGAGGCCGGCGTCTTCGAATACCTGCTGTCGCTGCCGGTGTCGCTGTCGGCGTGGTTCTGGGGCAAGATCGTCGGCCGCTACCTCGTCGTCTTCGCGCCGGTCTTCCTGGCCATGCTCGGCGCCGTGATCTGGGCGACCATCCAGGGCATCGAAGTGCCGTGGGACATGTTCGGCTACTACACCGCCCTGCTCGCCGTGATGGCCATGTGCTTCCTCGGCATCGGCATGCTGATCTCGGCCATCGCCCGCAACACCGACATCGCGCAGGGCGCCGCCTTCATGGTCTGGCTGTTCCTGCTGCTCTTCCTCGACCTGATCCTGCTCGGCGTCATGATCCAGGGCAAGGTCGCTCCGGAAATCGCCGTCACGCTGGCGTTGGCCAACCCGCTGCAGGTCTTCCGCACCGCGGCGCTGGCCCTGTTCGATCCGCAACTGATCGTCCTCGGCCCGTCCGCCTACGTCATCCTCGATTTGTTCGGCGTCACCGGCTACAAGATCTTCGCGCTGGCCTACCCGGCGGCGCTCGGATTGATCAGTGCTACCATCGGCTATCTGCTTTTCCGCCGCGGCGACCTGCCTTGAAAAGAATCCTTGCTCCGCTGATTTTTGGCCTTTTTTGGGCGTTGACCGCGACAGCGGATGAAATGCCCTCCTCGGCCCCGCTGTTCGCGGCGACGCTGAACGGACTCGACGACAAGCCGGTGGCGCTGGAGCGCTACAAAGGCAAGCCGCTGATCGTCAACTTCTGGGCGCGCTGGTGCGGACCGTGCCGCGTCGAAATCCCCGAACTGATCACCCTGCGCAAGGCGCACAAGGGCAAGCTGGAAGTCCTCGGCATCGGCATCGAGGACAAGGCCGACGCGGCGAAGGAATTCGCCAGGGCTTACGAGATGGATTACCCGGTCTTCGTCGCCGGGGCCAACGGCATCCCGCTGATGCAGGCGCTGGGCAACGGCAAGGGCGGCCTGCCCTTCACCATCGTCATCGACCGCAATGGCCAGGTTGTCCAGAAGAAGATGGGAATCATGAAGAAGGCCGATCTCGACGCCGCCGCCGAACTTGCCCTCAAGGGCCGCTGATCGGAAGAATGGCGGCCCTGGCCGCCCTCCCGCCGCAACAGACACCCCCGTCCCGGTTCATTCCCCTTCGCCAGCACCCGCCTTCGGCGCCCGTCGCGGCGCCGCTCTTGGCGTGCCGGCTCTGGGCGCCGCCTTGCGTTGAGCCGCCGCCTTGGCTTCGCGGTTGAACTCCAGCGCCATGTCAAAGGCGGTCTCGACGAACTTGCGCACCCGCGAGAATTCCTCGTCGGTCAGCGTGCGCGCCTCGTCGCGCGCCCTGTAGATGCTGATGAACTCGTGTTCGCGCCCGGCATGTTCGATGACGCGGCCGATCCCGAGGGATTCGAGGACCTTCCACAGGCCGGGGCTGTAGGCCTTGGTCAGATTCATCACGAAGGGAACCGGGTCGTTGCGCGCCAGCACCGAGGCGAGGCGCAGGATGACCTCGAACGGCAGCGCCATCTTGCCGTTTTCGGCCAGTTCGAGCAGTGACGGATCCTTGAGATCGATCGCCTTGCCGAGGTCCTCCAGCGGAATTCCCGCCGCCTCGCGCATGTCGTGCAGGAAGGCGCCGGCCTTGACCAACGCCTTGGTCGATGCCACGCCCTGCGGAAAGAGCCCGGTTGCCGCGGCCAGCGAGGTATCGACGGCGACGCCGGCCATGCCGACGACCTGCCCGGCAAGGCTGCGCAGCGACTTGGTCAAGCCGCCCACCGTATCGAGCGCCGATGACTTGCCCGCGGCGCGGCCCGTGGTCTTTGCGGCGGCCTGGCGCCCGCTGCTCGTGGTCCTGGCTTTCACTTTCGCTTCCTTTGTGTCGATCGGGTATCGGAATACTACTCCAATGCCGGTGCCGCGGCGGCGGTCAGCATGCCATCAAGGGGTACCGATGAACAGGTAATAGTTACCCGTACCCGTACCATTGCTGGAATGGCCATAACCGAGGTAGATCATGCCGAGCGGCGTCTCGCCGCCGACATAGGCGGTCAGCGAATTCTGCCAGCCATCGAGATTGGTTTCGGTGTAGCGGCCATTGACCCTGCCAGCCTCCACTGCCACGCCAATCCGCATGTCGCCGCGCAGGCCGAGCGGCAGTTTGCCGACGATCTTCTCCCCGCGCACGCTGCCGTACGCCAGCGATTCGCCGATGATCTGGGCGCGCGCGAAACCCGACAGGTTCAGGAAGCCACCCAGCGCCACGGCATCGTAGAACGGCAAGCTGCCGGTGAAGGAACCGGCGCCACGGACACGCCCGTGGAGTATGTAATCGCCGAAATTCTCCGCCGCGCGCAGGTCCAGTTCGGCCTTGTCGTAACCGCCCCCGGCGGCGTGGAAATAGCTTCCGTGCGCCGACCAGCCACGCGTCGGATCGAACAGGCGGTCGAACTGGTCGAAGTCCAGCCTGGCCAGGAAGCCGCCAAAGCGCTGGCTGCCTGTGGGAAACAGCGGTGACCCGGTTTGCAGATCGGCAGTGCGATAACGCTCGGCCCAGCCGACCGTCACCGGCCCCCACAGGCCGACGTTGATCCCGGCCATCAGATCGAGTGTCGCCTGATCGACCTTGTATTCAGCCAAGCGCTTGTTGTCCTGATAGATGTAGAGCGGCGCGCGCTGGAAGGACAGTTTCGGCTCCACGAAGAAGCGGCGCTCGGCGTCGAGCGGCTGATAGAACTCGGTGAATACCGCTGGCTCGTTGCCAACCTGCACCCCGGCCAGCCACTCGCCGCCCAGACTATTGAGCAAGGTCTTCTGATAGGCGGCCCGCAGATTGAAGGTGGATGGGCCATTCGATACCGCATTGAGGTTGAAGCCGAAGCGCAGGTAATCCGGCCCGAATTCCTTTTCCAGCGGGGTCACGCGCAGGATGTTGCGGTCGCGGGTCGACAACAGGGCGAAGTCGACGTTGTCGTACTCGCCATCGCCAAAGATCAGGCCCATGTCCCTGTCCAGGCGGTCGACATCGACCGGCGCGCCGTCATGATTCTTCAGGTAACGATCCGGGTAGGCCGGGTTGACCCGCTTCAGGCCGGTGATTTCGACTTCGTCCACCACCGGCAAGCTGCCGCGCACCGGCGTGGCGGCGGCCAGCCAGTCCTGGTACTGCTTCTCGCCGACGCTCAGCGCCTGCAGTCGGGGCAGCAAGGCTTCGGCCGCCGCCCGCCCGCGTTTGGCCGTCTCCGCGTAACGCTCGAATTGAGCCGCGGTGATCCCGTCCAGATCGGGCTTGATGTAGATATCCCCGGACTTCAGGGTCGCCAGCGAGCGGGTGACATTCTGCTCGGTCAGGATATTGACCATCTGCCCGGCCACCGAGAAGATGCCGCCGATCTCGTTCGCCTTCATCAGCGGTGAGCCGACATTGACGGCGATCACGACGTCCGGCCGGCAGCGCTCACGCACTTCGTCGATCGGCACGTTGTCCACGAGGCCGCCATCGACCAGCAGCCGGTCGCCAGACTTGACCGGCGCCATCAGGCCGGGCACCGACATCGTCGAGCGCATCGCCTGGGTCAGGTTACCCTCGCGGAACACCACCTTGTCGCCGGTCACCAGGTCGGTGGCGATGATCGAGACCGGGATCGGCATTTTCTCGATCAGCGGTTCGCCATACTGGCTGCGCACCAGGCGGTTGATGAACAGTTTGACCTTCTGGCCCTGGACGACGGCGGGAAGCGGTTGCGCGCCGTCTTTCGTCAGCCCCAGCTCGGTGCCGGGAAGAAAGCGCCGGGACTGGAGCTTGATGCGGGGATTGAGGTCTTCCACCGGGGGACTGTCGTTGAACATCGCGCGCCAGTCGGCCTGACCCATCGCTTCCAACATCTCGTCGGGACTCAGCCCGGCGGCAAAGGCGCCGGTCACCAGTCCGCCCATGCTGGTGCCGGCCACGCAATCGACGGGAATCCGGTTCTCGCGCAGGACTTCCAGGACGCCGATGTGCGCCGCCCCGCGGGCGCCGCCACCGCCGAGGACGAGACCGACGCGCGGGCGCTCGGCAGCCGCAGTCAACGTGCCATGGAGGGCAATCCCGATAACGCCGCACACCAGCGCGCGCCTGACGAGAACTTTCGACGGAGAGAACTTGATCATGACTTTGGCCGCAATAAACCCCGAATGGATGATCTTCGGGGGTACAAGGTTATGGTTCGAAAAACTGCGCCAGCTTAACACCGGCCAGCGCAAGAACGGCGCGATCCTGATCGGGAACCGCGCACTTCTGGAAAACCCTTACTAGCCAAATGCGCCCATCCTGAGTAGTCTTATGCCGTAGCAGTGGAGTCCGACATAAACCACAAGGAGGCAGGACATGAAGATTTACCAGTTGATTGGCGCCAGCGCCATCATTGTTGCCGCAACCGGCGTGACGACGGCGGTTGCGGCCGACAAGGTCGACCTTGGCAAGCGCGAGTACGAGTCGAACTGCATCGCCTGCCACGGCAAGGACCTGAAGGGTGGCGCCTATGTCGATTTCCTGAAAGTGACGCCGCCCGACCTGACGCTGTTGTCGAAGAAGAACGGCGGGGTTTTCCCGCTGGAGCGCGTCTATGCCGTGATCGACGGACGCCAGGAGGTCAAGGCGCACGGGCCGCGCGACATGCCGATCTGGGGCCGTGACTACCAGATCAAGGCCGGCGAGCACTACGTCGACATGAACTACGACCCCGAGGCGTTCGTCCGCGGGCGCATCTTCGCGCTGATCGACTACCTCAACCGGATGCAGGCCAAGTAGGCCCTGTCGATCCACCCATAACGGCGGGGCGCTCGCACGGGCGCCCCGCCTTTCGTGAACCTCCGGCGGCGCGCGGTCGCGGCGCGCCGCAAGGAAATTCGCGCGAAAAAATCCCCGCCGCAGCGGGGATCGGTTCCTGCCGGACGGCGGCCCGGATTACAGCATGTCGTCGGTCAGCGCTGCCAGCGAGGCGCCGCCTGCCTGCACCGTGATCCCGTAGGAAGTGGCCAGAGGCAGCATCTGGTCGGCGTAGAAATGCGCGGTGGCGATCTTGGCGCGGTAGAAGGTCTGGTCGCCCTCGCCCTTGTCGAGGTAAGCGGCGGCGGCCAGCGCCGCCCTGCCCATCAGCCAGCCGCCGCAGACATTGACGGCCAGGTGCAGATAGGGAACGGCTCCGGTCAACGCCCCGGCCAGGCCATTTTTCGCATCGGCTGACAGCCATTCGGTGGCCTCGATCCAGGCTTTCAGCCCGTCGCCCAGGCGGCGGGCGATGGCCTGCAGTTCGGGACGGCCGGAAGCGGCAAGCGCCTTGGCGGTCGCCGCCACTTCGCCAAAGACATACTTGGCCGTGGCGCCGCCGTCACGCATCAGCTTGCGGAAGATGAGGTCGTTGGCCTGGATGCCCGTGGTGCCTTCGTAGATCGTCGTGATCCGCGAATCGCGCCAGTGCTGGGCGGCTCCGGTCTCCTCGATGAAG
>WBZP01004441.1_pt1 | contig 14615 bp, 14 predicted proteins | sample 5204301 | NCBI WGS metagenome assembly WBZP01 (sample SAMN12412401, study PRJNA552823) | activated sludge metagenome | isolation source: activated sludge from nitrification reactor of wastewater treatment plant... | place: USA: Pennsylvania | collected 2017 | reverse complement strand
AGCCGACCCCCGCGGCGGCGAGCAGCTTCTGCAGCCGCACCCCGTCGGGGTCGTGGACGTCGACAGGCGCCACTCGATCCGTATGCCGCGCAGGAAGTTTCGTGGGCTGGCTCGGTTTCGTGGTGCCCGCGAAGCGCTGCGGTTTGCGGGTTGCTCCCTTGCCCCCCGGGCCCCCGGCGCCGGGGCGGGAGCTGCGGCCACGGGGCGCGGCGCTCATGCCCGTCCACTTTCGGCGATCTCGTCGAGCAGGTCGACATCGGGCAGATACGGTGCGAGAGCAGGCAATTCGTCGAGCGAGCCGATGCCCATACGTTGCAGGAAGTAGGGGGTGGTGCCGTAGAGGATGGCTCCTCCCTCGGCCTCGCCCCGCTCTTCGATGAGGCCGCGACCCAACAGGGTGCGCACCACACCGTCGACGTTCACCCCGCGCACCGATCCCACCCGGGCTCGGGAGACTGGCTGCTTGTACGCGATGACCGCGAGGGTCTCCAGAGATGCCTGGGTCAGCCGGGCCTGCTGGCCGTCGATGAGGAACTTCTCGACGATCGGGGCATAGGCGGCCCGGCTGTAGACCCGCCAGGCACCGCCGATCTCGCGCAGCGTGAAACCCCGCTGGGCCGAGGCGTATTCGCTCTCGAGCTCGTGGAGGTGCTCGCGGACCTGCTCGAGGGTGATCTCCAGCGCAGTGGCGAGGGCGACCTCGGTGACCGGTTCGTCGACGACCATGAGCACCGCCTCCAGCGCCGAGCGTGCCCCGCCTGGGAAGGCCTCGACGTCGAAGGCGAGCTGGCCCTCCTCGACCGGTGGCTGGCTGTCGTCACTCATGGGATTCCTTGTCGTGGGAGTCGGGCTCGTCGGAATGGGCCTCGTCGTCGAACTCGGCGTCGACCTCGATCTCGCCGTCCTGGGTGCCGGTCCACCGCACCGTGAGCTCACCGAGCGCCTCGAGCTGGTCGAAGGCCACCGCCGCCTCCTTGTAGAGCTCCAACAGGGCGAGGAAGCGGGCGACGATGAGCATCGTGGTGTCAGCGTCAGCGACGAGGGCTCGGAACGAGCAGACCCGGTCCCGGCGCAGCCTCGCCACGATGAGTGCCGCCTGCTCCCGGACGCTGACCTGGGGGGCGTGCAGGTGCTCCACAGCGACCGACGGTGGCGTCCTGGGGATCATCGCGCGCGCCGCGATCATCGCGAGCTGCTCCGGGGTGATGCCCATGATGAGTTCGGGCAGCAACTTGGCGAAGCGTTCCTCGGGGCCGGCCTGCCGGGGGGTGAGCCGCCCCGCCGTGGCCATCTGGGCGGCGAAGGTGGCGGCGACGTCCTTGAACGCGCGGTACTGCAGCAACCGCGCGAAGAGCAGGTCGCGGGCCTCGATGAGGGCGAGGTCCTCGTCATCCTCGGGTCCGCTGTGCGGCAGCAGCCGCGCCGCCTTGATGTCGAGCAATGTCGCGGCGACGAGCAGGAATTCGCTGGCCTGCGAGAGGTCCCACTCAGTGTCGCTGCGTTGGGCGGCCTTGAGGTGGGCGATGAACTCGTCGGTGACCCGCGCCAACGCGATTTCGGTGATGTCGAGCTTGTGCTTGGCGATCAGCCCGAGCAACAGGTCGAACGGCCCTTCGAAGACGTCGAGGTGCACCTCGAAGGGTGTCGTCGCAGCCCGCCGAGTGAGCACCCCACCGGGCGCCGCGAGCTGCGGCGCCTGCCGCTGGCTCGGGTCGGTGCTCGGATCGGTCACGGGGCCCTCCGGGGGAGGTATGCCGCGCGGCATACCGATTCAGGGAAGAGAACAGGTCGAGCAGGTCAGGCGGCGCCGCCGCGGGCGATGAGCTCGCGGGCCAACTGTCGGTATGCCGCGGCCGCCGCGTGCGCGGAGGCGTAGGAGGTGATCGGCTCGGCCGCGAGAGTGGCGTCTGGGAACTTCACGGTGCGGCTGATGACCGTGTGGAAGACCTGGTCGCCGAAGTGGTCGACGACCGACTTGACGACCTCACGGCTGTGCAGGGTGCGCCCGTCGTACATCGTCGCGAGGATGCCGTCGACCTGCAGCCGCGGGTTGAGCCGGTCGGTGATCTTCTCGATCGTCTCCACAAGCAGGGCCACGCCGCGCATCGCGAAGAACTCGCACTCCAGCGGGATGATCACCCCGTGCGACGCGGTGAGGGCGTTGACGGTGAGCAGCCCGAGCGAGGGCTGACAATCGATCATCACGAGGTCGTAGTCGTCGAGGATCGGGCGCAGCGCCCGGGCCAGGATCTGCTCACGAGCGACCTCACCGACCAGTTGCACCTCCGCGGCCGAGAGGTCGATGTTCGCGGGCACGAGATCGAGGTTCTCGGTGCGCGTGGGCAGGATCGCATCGCGGATGTCGCTGCCCCGTTCGGTGAGCAGCGTGTAGATGGTGAGGTCGAGGTCGTTGGGTCGCACCCCGAGCCCGACCGACAGGGCGCCCTGCGGGTCGAAGTCGACGAGTAGCACCTTGCGCCCCAGCTCGGCCAGCGCCGCACCGAGGTTGATGGTCGTCGTCGTCTTGCCGACGCCGCCTTTCTGGTTGCACATCGAGATGACCCGGGCCGGCCCGTGCTGGGTGAGCACCGGCGGCGCCGGGAAGTGCGGCATCGGCCGCCCGGTGGGCCCGATCCCGCCGACCCCAGCCTGCTCGATGCCCGGCAGTGGCTCCACTTCTGCGGTATGCCGCGGCGCCTCCATGGGTGCTGTCGCGTCTGTGTTCATCTCCGGTGCCACAGAACGTCCCTTCCCAGCTCGCCTGCATCCGGTCGGCCTCTCGCCGATCGCAGTGACCCTATCAAGGCAGTCCGGCCGACGGCCGGACCGCGACGCCGGGCTGTCTGGCCTCCTCCTCCCGCTCCTCCCGCGCCGCGGTCACCCCTCGTCGATCTCCCCGGCAATGACCTCCCCGGCCAGGGAGCGACGTCGTCACCGAGGCAGCATTCGTCGGATGGGTGTGGATAACTTCTGCGAGTTGCGTCCGATTGAGGCAGGCTTTGCCCCATGGAGGGTCGATTCGCGCGACAGGTCTCGTTCGTCTGCGTCGCAGGGCTGCTGCTGCTCCCTGCCTGCACCCAGAGCCCACCCCCCACGCCACCCTCCAGCACCTCCCCCACGACGACACCCACCGCCACCACCTCCCCGACCTCGGGCGGTGCACCCTCGACCACGACCGCCACCGCCACCGCCACGGACGAACAGCTGGCGATCAAGGCGGTCGAACGCTTCTATGACGAGCTGAACAAGGCCGTGGTATCCCTCTCCACGAAGGAGTTCCGAACCACCTACAAGCCAGGATGCGAACCTTGTGATCAAGCTGCGAATAAAATCGACTCTACGGCAGCGGCTGGACGCCGCTTCGAAGGTGGCCGCGTGTACGTTGGGGCAATCAAGGTCGTCGACCGCGCAACGACCATCCAAATGTTCACGTTAGAAGCGCGGGTCTCGAGCGTGCCGATGACCGTCCGCGATTCCGCCGGGCATATTGTGGAAAGTGATCAGGGAGCCACTGCCGACAAATTCATCAGAGTCTTCAAATTCAGGGAGCGATGGATCATTTCCGGGCTTGGTGATCTATGATTGCCAGAATTCTAATGACGCTTTGCGTCATATTTGTGTTCGCACTCTCCCCAATGCCCGCCGCTCACGCATGCGAGACTGGGCTGATTCTTGGTGGCGCCATTAAAGCCGGTTCATGCGGTGGCTCGCTAGCCTGGAGATTCGATCAGCAACGGAACGCCTTTGTCAAGGGTGGGATCCCAGATGGGGGAAAGGGCGCTCCTCACTACTACTACGCAAATTTCACTAGATGCGAGGCAGGGGTGGACTGCATGGCCGCGCACACCTGTGATGCGGGCGGCCTTCGCTTCAACGTCGAAGCCTGGTTGCTCGGCCCCGACGGATCCAGAGCGAGTGTGACTCCCATCCGTGACACTGTGTGCGTATACCCAGAGAGGGTGGTCCCAGCCGGCGAGGTCTCTGCGCTAGCGCATGAAGAGATCCGCAAGCGCATCACCGCCCCGACCCTCACGTCCGCGCCGCCGGGCAAGACACTGGTGAACATCATCACGGTCTACTCGACGAACCGGCAGCCCGAGCCGCGTATCGACGTCACGACCCCCGTGCCAGGCAGCATCGTGGCGGTGCCGGAGTACCGATGGGACTTCGGCGACGGCCAGACCGCTCTGGGGCCCGGCCTGCAGTGGAGCGCACCCGATGACCCCAACAAGCTGCCCGGCAAATACCTGGGCCCCGTGTGGCGCACCTCGGGCATCAAGCACGTCACCCTCACCGTCACCTGGCGCGTGCGCTTCCAACTCGAGGGCGTCATCGATGTGCCTTTGGAACCGATCGTGTTCACGGCAACCGAGGACAAGCAGGTGATGACCGCGCGCGCCGTGCTCGTAAACCAGTAGACCACACCAGTGACCAAGCGGGGCTACCGAGCAGAAGCCATGCTGATGCGAACAACTTTCGCAAGGTCGCGGCGTTAGGGCGGGTAAGGAAGGCTTGGTCCCATGAACGGTCGCTTCGCCCGGCGGGTCTCGCTGTTCTCCGTCGCAGGGTTGCTACTACTCCCTGCGTGCACCCAGAACTCCCCCCTCGCGCCACCCTCCAGTACGTTCCCCGCGGCGGCCCCCATCGCTACGACCTCCAAGGCGCCAGGTGGCGGAGCCACGGCCACGCCCACCGCGGCCACGGACGAGCAACTGGCGATCAAGGCCGTGGAGCGTTTCTACGACGAGTTCAACAAGGCCATACAAACCCGATCCACGACATCATTCAGATTGACGTATCGTTCAGTATGCGACATCTGTGAAGCAGCGGCGGACAAGATCGATGCTGCCGCAAATGCTGGTCGCTACTTTGGGGGCGGCCACTTCTCGGTCGATTCACTTCGGGTAGTTGCGCGGCCGACCAATACTCGCTTGTTGACGATCGAGGGGTTGGTCACGAATCAGGCGACCATCGTTCGTGATGCGAGTGGGCGCGTGGTTGACCAAGATCAAGGGGCCTCAGGGGCGAAGCAGTTCATCGTTTTCCGAGCGGATACTGGCTGGATGATCAATTGAGTGAGCAACGCCTAGGTGACGGCACTGGCGCACCTTCAATCGGTCGCACGTCATCCATGAAGCCAGACGAGCGAACCTGACAGCGAACCGGCTCGATGCCATCCTGGTGTGGATAGATGTCTGCAAGACTGTCGTGCATGAACGAGACTCGCTTCATGTCTGATCGATTCGCTCAGCGGGTCTGGCTCTTCTTCGTGTCGGCGGTGTTGGTTCTCCCTGCGTGCGAGCCGAGCTCTCCCCCCGCGTCACCCTCCAGTGCATTGCCCGCGACGGCCCCCATCGCCACCTCATCCCCGACTCCAGGCGGCGAAGCCACGACCACGAGCACCCTCTCCACGGACGAACAGGTGGCGATCAAGGCCGTCGAACGATTCTACGAGGCGCTCAACAAGGCCATGGTCTCGCAGTCGACGAAGGAGTTCCGGACGATTTACATGCCAGGATGCGAAGCATGCGAACAGGCGGCCAGCAAGATCGACGCCACGGCACGCGCCGGACGCCATATTGAAGGGGGCCAATTTGCGGTGACCGGCGTCCGTGTCACGGGACACCCCACTAACACGCGCCTTCTCAAGCTGGAAGGAACGGTGACAAGCACTCCCATTCCCATCCTCGACAGTTCCGGACGTGTCATCGAGGGCGATCCTGGCGACTCGGGTCCCAAATTCTTCATTCTCTTTCGATCCGAGAATGGATGGCAAATGTCGGGCATGGGAGACATATGAATGCCACGGCGCATGCTACCGTCAGGTCTTGCGTTTCATCGATCGACAGCACCCGAGAACAATCACCGCCGCTCCGCTACCGCCAAGTCGACCAGGGCCACCTGCCTCGGGCTCACCAACCGCCGCACCGACCCAACAGCCGGACTCTACTCACGACACCGATACTGAGAAGTCGGGGCCTGAGTTCGTGGGCCAGCCACCAAGCTCCAGGAGGAAGTCGCACTGTCAGCGCGAGAGCGCGCGGGGATGAGCACCGGCATACACCTCGCGCAGCCGCGCGATGGTGACCATCGTGTAGATCTGGGTCGTGGTCACCGAGGCGTGCCCCAGCAGCTCCTGTACCACGCGCACGTCGGCGCCGCCGTCGAGCAGGTGGGTGGCGAAGGAGTGGCGCAGCGTATGCGGCGAGACGTGAGCCAGGCCGGCCCGGCCAGCCGCGGCCTGCAGGGCATCCCAAGCCGCCTGTCGCGACATCCGCGCGCCGCGCGCGCCAAGGAAGAGGGCGGGGGTGCCGCGGCCTTTCGTGGCCAGACCGGGGCGGGCTCGCACGAGGTATGCCGCGACGGCCTCCTGGGCATACCGCCCCACGGGCACCACCCGCTCCTTGCTGCCCTTGCCGAACAGGCGCACCTCGCCCACCTCGAGGTCCAGGTCATCGACGTCCAGCCCGATCGCTTCGGAGATCCGCGCACCGGCGCCGTAGAGCACCTCGAAGAGGGCCCGGTCGCGCAAGGCCAGCGGGGTGTCACCGAGCGAGGCCGCCTCCAACAGCCGTTCGACCTCCTCGACCCCGATCGCCTTGGGCAGCCGCAGCGGCGCCTTCGGCGGGCGCACCCCCTCGGCCGGGTCGGCGGCGGCCGCGCCCTCGACGGCCAGGAAGCGGTGGAAGCCGCGCACCGCGACAAGGGTGCGAGCCGCGGACGAGGCCGCGAGCGGCATACGGGCCGGTCCCCCTTCGCGCAGATCGGCGAGGAACGCCGAGACGTGTGTCTCACGGACCTGCTCGACGGAACTGACGCCTTGGGCGGCGAGGAAGTCCAGATAGCGGGTGAGGTCGCGCCGGTATGCCGCGATCGTGTGCCCCGAGGCTCCCCGCTCCACGTCGAGGTGGTCCAGCCAGCCACGGACCGCGCGCTGCAGCGGCGTGTTCGGAGTCGAGGCGGCCATCAGACCCGGCTCACACCCCCAGGCGGGCGCCGAAGGCACCGTCGCCGCTGACCGTCACGAGCAGCCGGTCGGTGGCTCGGGTCGCGCCGACGTAGAGCAGCCGGGCCGCCTCACGCTCGTCCTGGCCGTCGACCGGTAGCCGGCCGAGGCCCGGCATCGCGACGACCGGGAACTCCAGACCCTTGCTCACCCGGATCGACAGCAGTTTCACCGCATCGTCGAGCGGGTGGAAGTCGCCCGTCTTGCGCCGGATCTGGTAGGGCAGCGCGCGCTTGCGCAGGGCGTACGCGCAGGCGTTGAGCACCCGACTGTCCGGGCACAGCACCGCCATCTCCGACCAGGCATGCCCGCCACGGGCTGCGCCAGCCAACCATTCGGCGACCGCGCTCGCCTCCCCGGGCAGGTCGTCGCGGCGCAGCACGAGCGGCTCGTCGCCCTCGCGACCACAGCCGACCGGGGCGAGCAGCGGCACTCCGTCGTCGTCGCAGTCGGTCGGGTCGAGCAACTCGGCGGCCAGGCGCCGGGCCAGGTGCAGGATCTGGGCGGTGTTGCGGTAGTTGACCCGCAGGATCGTCGTGCGGCCCTGGGCCTGGATACCGACACTCTTGAAGCTGAAGCTGCGCGCCCGGGAGCGCTCGTTGATGTTCTGCGCGTCGTCATAGAGCACGAGCAGACTGTTCGTGTGTGGGTCGACCATCCGGGCGATGAGCCGCAACCACTCCGGTTGGAAGTCATGCCCCTCGTCGACGAGCACCGCCTGATACTGCCCGGTGGGGATGTGTCCGCGGTCGACGGCACGCACGACGGCTGCGACGAGCCGCTCGAAGAAGTCCGCACCGTCCTCGGGGATCGGCTGGCCGAAGGCACGCAGTTGCTGGTGGCACCATCGGTGGAAATGCCGGGCATGCACTCGATCGGCGACCCCGTGGCGGGCGAACCCCTCGGCCAACTGCACGGCGAGCGGCTCGTTGAAACACAGGACGAGCACCGGGCTTCGGGCCGACGTCGCCTTGGCCAGATACTCGGCGCGATAGCCCAGGATCATCGTCTTGCCGGAGCCGGCCACCCCGTGGATGACCCGATGGCCGGCGCCGAGGCTGCGGGCCAGTTGTTCCTGTTGCAGATCCATGACCGCCATGACGTCCGGCAGCGTCACGGCCGAGACGCCCGGGGCGGCCACAGAGCAGTCCACCTCCTCGAAGAGGGTCGCTTGGGCCGAGCGCACCCGCACCTCCGGGAAAAGCAGCCACCGAACCCGATCGATCTGCGGTAGTGAGAGTTTCGCTCCGAAGCTGTGGTGGAACATCCCCCACAGCCGCTGCTGGAAGGCTTCGGGGTCGATCGATTCGGTCATCTCGTCGGCGCAGATCACCGAGTCGGTGTCGACGACGTCACCGAACCCGGCGGCCTCGAACTCCTTGCGCTTGATCCGGGTGAGCACTACGCCGTATCCCCACGGAAAGGCGAGCTTGCCGGCATACCGGCCGCCGTCCTGCACGAGAGCCGGGTCACGCTCCAATGCCCGCACGACCTCGTGGGCGTCGTGGCGGGCCTGCAACAGCGGGTTGACCACCCGCTTACGGTGCCCGCCCGGGGCGATGTCCCACATCTCACGGTCCACCGCCACGACCGTGTCGAGCGCCCAGTCCTTGGTCTCCAGCACGAGGATGCCCCGAGCCGGGTGGAGCACGACGAAGTCGGGGTGCACCTGCATCGGCCCGACCGGCACGTCGTACCACATGAGGTAGTCGTCGTCGAGCTTCTGCACCAAGCGCTCGGCCACCCGCCGCTCGCCAGCCGTCATCCGCGAGACGCTGCTGGCCAATGGCGTGATAAGCCTGCCCACCCCTCCAGGGTAGGCCGCTGGTGGCCGAGCTGCCGGTCAGCCGTTCGGGTATGCCGCGCCGTCGCTCAGGCGATCGCTTCCGCCACGGGGGTGCACGACAGTCCGAATGCCTCGGCCACGCCCGGGCAGGTCACCGAGCCACCGTGTGTGTTGAGCCCGGGGGCCAGGGCCGAGTCCGCCCGGAGGGCGCCTTGCCAGCCCTTGTCGGCGAGCTTCACGGCATACGGGAGGGTCGCGTTGGTCAACGCCCAGGTTGACGTATTCGGCACGGCACCAGGCATGTTCGCGACGCAGTAGTAGATCGAGTTGTACACGTCGAAGGTCGGATCGGCGTGCGTCGTGGGACGACTGCCCTCGAAACAGCCGCCCTGGTCGATGGCGACGTCGACGAGGACGGAGCCCGGCTTCATGGCGGCGACCATCTCGTCGGTCACCAACTTGGGTGCCTTCGCGCCGGGGATGAGCACCGTGCCGATCACCATGTCTGCCTGGAGCACCTGCTCCCGCACCGACAATGCGCTCGAGGCGATCTGATGCACCCGGTTGTCGTAGCGCCAGAAGCTCATCCGCAGCTTGTCCAGGTCGGTGTCGAGCAAGGTGACATCCGCGCCCATCCCCAGCGCGATGTTCGCGGCGTTCTGCCCGGCCACGCCGGCGCCGAGAACCACGACCTTGGCGTTGGCCACGCCACCGACGCCGCCCATGAGCACGCCACGGCCACCCTGGGCCTTCATCATCGCGTGGGCCCCGACCTGCGGTGCCAGGCAACCGGCCACCTCGCTCATCGGGTAGAGCAGCGGCAGCATGCCGGATGGCAATTGCACTGTCTCGTAAGCGATTCCAGTGACTTTGCGCTTCATCAGCTCTTCGGTGAGAGGTTGGTCGGCGGCCAGGTGCAGGTAAGTGAAGAGGGTCAATCCCTCACGCATCCGGTGGTATTCGCTCTCGATGGGCTCCTTGACCTTGAGCACCATGTCGGCCTCGCCCCACACGTCGTCGGCCGAGTCGAGGATCCGGGCGCCCTGTGCGACGAAGTCCTCGTCGGAGATCGATGACCCGACGCCTGCGCCCTTCTGGATGAATACCTCGTGGCCGTGGCGCACCAACTCGTTGACACCGACCGGGGTGATGGCCACCCGGTATTCGTGGTTCTTGACCTCGCTGGGCACTCCGACCTTCATCTGCGTGTCACCTGTTCCCGGCCGGGCGGGCCGTCGTCGTCTCTGGCCGCGGCGTTGCGGCTGGCCGGAGTCTAGTGCTCCCGCCGTGCCGGATGGTGACCGAATGCCACGACTCCGGCGGGTGGGCGGGACGCCCGTCATTTGTGGCTCGCGGGCGCGTCGCGAGACGCTCGGTCGCTCGCTCAGCCGGAGCGAACCACCCTCGCGTGAAGGTCGTCGGTCGGGGGCGCCCAGGACGTGGGGTCGGCCGGGGTCTGTTCACCGGAGCGGATGTCCTTGACCTCATCCCCGCCCTCACCGCCCGCCCCCGGGAACCACACGAAGGGGATGCCGCGCCGATCGGCATACCGGATCTGCTTGCCGAACTTGGCCGCCGAGGGAGCGACGTCGCACGGTATGCCGCGGGACCGCAGCGCGCTCGCCACGGCCGTGGAGCGGGCCCGGTCGGCCTCGTCGACGACCGCGACGAGCACACACGCGGGGGTGGTGCGGCTGGCCGTGACCAGCCCCTTGCCCACGAGCAGACCGAGCAGCCGGGACAGGCCGATCGAGATGCCGACCCCGGGATAGGTGGTGCGCCCGTCGGAAGCCAGTGCGTCATAGCGGCCGCCGGAGCAGAACGACCCCCACGACTCGTAGCCGACCAGTTGGGTCTCATAGACCGTGCCGGTGTAGTAGTCCAGCCCCCGGGCGATCTTGAGGTCGGCCACCAAGACCCCTGGCGCGTGGGCCAACCCCGTCTCGACGACGGCCGAGAGGGCCGCCAGGCCCTCGTCGAGGGTCTCGTGCGCCACGCCCAGAGCCCGCACCTGGTCGACGAAGCCGAGGTCCTGGCTGCGGATCTCGGCCAGCGCCAAGCACTTCCGCGCCTGCTCCGGCGAGGCTCCATTGGCCACAAGCAGATCGCTCACCGCCGCGGCGCCGATCTTGTCGAGCTTGTCGACGATCCGCAGCGTGCCGGCAATGTCGTCGAGACCGATCCCCCGATAGAAGCCTTCGGGGATCTTGCGGTTGTTGACCTGGATGACGAAGTCACCGATCGGCAACTGCCGGAAGGCGTCTGCGACGACCAGCGGCATCTCGGCCTCGAAGTGAGCGGCTAGCTGCCCGACGTCGACGACATCGATGTCGCACTGGGTGAACTCCCGATAGCGACCCTCCTGAGGACGCTCCCCGCGCCACACCTTCTGGATCTGATACCGCTTGAAGGGGAAGGCCAGGCGACCCGCGTGCTCCAGCACGTAGCGGGCGAACGGCACCGTGAGGTCGAAGTGCAGCCCCAATTGCGGCTCCCCGGAACCGTCTTCGTCGGCGTGCCGACCGAGCCGCGAGACCCCGTAGATCTCCTTGTCGACGTCGCCACCCTTGCCGACCAGTCGTTCGACCGGCTCGACCGCGCGGGTCTCGACGGAGGCGAAGCCGTGCAGCTCGAAGGTGCGCCGGATGACGTCGAGGAAGTGCTGCTCGACGATCCGCTCGGCAGGCAGGAACTCCAGGAAACCACTGATAGGAAGGACCTTCGCGCTCACGCCGGGCATCCTCCCAGAATCCAGTATGCCGCGCGCTCCCGTTTCGGCCGCGCGCTCCCGTTTCGGCCGCGCGCTCCGTTTCGGCGGCGCTCCTTCGGTCAGCCGCGTAGGTGCTCGGCGATACGCAACGGCGCCGCAGTGGCAGCAACCACCTGGTCTACCGTGAAGACGGGGTTGACCTCGGTGAGCAGCAGTCCGTCCGGGGTGACCTCGATGACGCCCATCTCGGTGATGATGAGATCGACGCAGTTGACCGCGGTGAGCGGCAGGGTGCACTCGGGCAGGATCTTCGGCTCACCCTTCTGGGTGTGCTCCATCGTGATGATGACCCGTTTGGCACCGACGACGAGATCCATCGCCCCACCCATCCCAGGCAGCATCTTGCCGGGAATGATCCAGTTCGCGAGGTTGCCCTTCGCGTCGACCTGCAGCGCACCGAGCACGGTGACGTCGACGTGACCGCCCCGGATGAGCGCGAACGATGTCGCCGAGTCGATGAAAGCCCCACCCATCGGGCAGGTCGCCGGTTGGCCTCCGGCGTCCACCACATAGCGCGGGTCGGCATGCGCGGCGTCCGGGCGTGGACCTGCCCCGACGATGCCGTCCTCGGCCTCGACGACGACCTGGACGGTGGGGGGCAGGAAGGCCGGGATGAGGGTCGGCAGGCCGATCCCGAGGTTGACGAAGTCACCGTCCTGGAACTCCCGAGCGGCCCGCCGCGCGATGTGCCTCTTGATCTCGTTCTTGTCCATCCGCCGCTCAGCTCCTGACCGCTTTGACGATGACGTCGACGAGGATGCCGGGGGTCATGACGTTCTCCGGCCGGATGTCACCGACCTGCACGAGGTTGTCGGCCTCGGCGATGACGACGTCGGCTGCGGTGGCCATGACGACGTTGAAGTTGCGCGTCGTGCCCTTGTACCAGACATTGCCATTGGTGTCGACCCGGAACCCGCTGATGATCGCCACGTCCGCGCGCAGCGGTTCCTCCAGCAGGTAGTCCTTGCCCTGCACCTGGATGACCTGCTTGCCCTCGGCGACGATCGTGCCGATGCCGGTCGGGGTCAGCACTCCCCCGAGCCCGGCACCGCCGGCCCGGATCTTCTCGACGAAGGACCCCTGCGGGAAGAGCGTCAGCTCCAACTCGCCGGCCGTGAACTGTTCGGCCACTTCCGGATTGAGGCCGACGTGCGTGGCGACGAGCCGGCGCAGCATACGGTGCTCGACGAGTTTGCCGACCCCGAAACCGGGCATCGCCGCGTCGTTGCAGATGAGGGTGAGGTCACGGCGGCCGGCCGCCACGAGGGCATCGATCACCGTGTGGGCATTCCCGCACCCCATGAACCCACCGATCATGACGGTCATCCCGTCACTGACCATGGCCGCCGCCGCGGCGGCGCTGACCACCCGTGGCATCTCGCCCCTTTCCGTGTCGTCTTCGAAGGAACCGCTGGTGTCGGCGTCCGTCGGGGGGAACTGCCGCGCCGCTGGGAGCTGCGGTCAGCGCAGGCCGTGCAGGAACGGGTTGCGTCGCCGTTCGATCCCGATCGTTGTCAACGGGCCGTGCCCCGGCAGGACGAGTCGGTCGTCGGGCATCGGCAGCACGACATCCCGTAGCGACCGATTCATCGCCACCTCGTCGCCACCGGGCAGGTCGCTGCGCCCGATCGACCCGGCGAACAACAGATCACCGGAGACGAGCGTGGAGTTCACCTCGACGTTGATGCCGTCCGGCGCGCCAGGCAGGATGAAGACGATCGACCCCTCGGTATGGCCCGGCGCATGCGTGACCGTGCACTGCAGACCGGCCAGCTCGAGCACCTCACCGTCCAGCACGTGGCGCACGTCGTCCGGCTCGCGCCAGGACGCCTTGGCCCCGAACTGGGACTCCATCATCCAGAGCATGCCGGGGTCGAGTTGGGCCAGTGGGTCGCGTAGCCGGTAGGCGTCGTCAGCATGGATGTATGCCGCGATGCCCCCCGCACCGCAGACCGGGGTCACGGCATACACGTGATCGAGATGCCCGTGGGTGAGCAGCACGGCGGCGGGCCGTAGTCGGTGCTCGGTCAGGAGTTCGCGCAACGGCTGCTCGACACCGATGCCCGGGTCGACGATGAGCGCGTCCTGCCCCGGCCCGGTTGCGAGCACGAAGCAATTGGTGTCGAAGGCGGCGGCAGGGAATCCGAGGACGAGCACGGGCCAGAGCCTATTCGGTTCCGGCGACGGGCGACCCGTCGACGGCTCGCCCCGCTGCTCACGAACCGCGAGCCGGGCCGAACCGAGCAGACAAGGCACCCTGAACTGAGCTGGGAAGCACGGGTGCGCGTGGTTTTCCCTAGACTGCTGGTTCGTCGGTGATGTCGCGCGCCCGCGGGCGCAAACAGGAGGTCGTAGCGTGCGGGACAAGCAGCCGGTCTTGGCGGTGCTGGGGGTGCTCGTCCTCGTCGTGGGGTTCGTGTGGCTGGCCAACGTCATCACCACCCCTAAGCCGATAACTCCCGATGCTTCGGCGACCGCGACCCCCAGTGACGATCCGTCCGCCACCGCATCCTCCACCGCCACGCCGACCCCGACCCCGACCCCGACGCCCACGCCATCCGCCCTGGCCGGCTGCACCAAGGTGCCGCCGATCCCGACGACCCAGCAGCGGATGAGCACCGCCCCGGACGTCGAAGCGGCCCGCGGCAAAACCTTCGTCGCGACGATCACGACCAACTGCGGGGTGATCACCGTCGAACTCGACGGCACCAAGGCACCCGGAGCGGTGGCCTCTTTCGTCATGCTCGCCCGCGCCAACTACTGGAACGACACGACCTGCCATCGGCTGACCACGCAGGGCATCTTCGTGCTGCAGTGCGGTGACCCGACCGGCACCGGCGGTGGGCCGGGCCCCGGATACCACTTCGGCGTCGAGAACGCGCCCGCCGACGGCAACTATCCGGCCGGTACGTTGGCGATGGCCCGGGCGTCCGACCCGAACAGCAACGGCGACCAGTTCTTCATCGTCCACGGCGACACGAAGCTGCCCGTCGAGACCGGTGGCTACACGATCTTCGGGAAGGTCACCGCCGGTCTTGACCTCGTCAAGAAGA